>SWCE01001959.1_pt1 | contig 109591 bp, 92 predicted proteins | sample 4690061 | NCBI WGS metagenome assembly SWCE01 (sample SAMN10267279, study PRJNA491770) | bioreactor metagenome | isolation source: DHS bioreactor inoculated with subseafloor sediment | place: Japan: off Shimokita Peninsula | collected 2012-10 | reverse complement strand
CCCAAGCCCCAACGGGGCGGCAATCATTAACCCAGATCGAAGGTCTGGGAAAACACCAACCCAGATCGAAGGTCTGGGCTAATACCTCAGCTAATACCTCAAGCCCCAACGGGGCGAAATCATCATCTGCCCAAAAAATATATTCTCTTAAAATTTGCACATCATAAGGTATTCTCCCTACCTTTGCAGCGCAATGGACCGGAAACGGATAAAAGGGAATGCCGTGAAATTCGGCTACAGTTCCCGCTGCTGTAAGCTCTAACAAAGGTTTCAACCAAAAAGCCACTGTTCATCCCCAACGAATGGGAAGGCGTTGAAAACAAACGGAGTAAGTCAGAAGACCTGCCATTGCCTGGTGGATTTTGTAGTTTACGGAGAATGAACTGCGAATCGGAAAACCCGGCCTTTGGTATTGTATTTCGGCTGTTTTCAATTGGGTTTTTCACGTTTGCTGCAAACTCCGCACATTTATTCATCATTTAAATTGCCGTTTGCATGAAAAACAACCGAATTCCCCTTCGCTTTGCTGTGATTTCAGCCATTGTGCTGACGTTGGCCCTGAGCCGGCTACTTCCACATCCGTTCAACTTTTCACCCATAGCAGCCCTGGCGCTGTTTGGCGGTGCACATTATACCAACCGCTGGGCAGCCTATCTGATTCCCCTGCTGGCTCTGTGGTTTAGCGACCTCTTTCTGAACTATACCTTTTTCGGCAGCTTTGTTCCTTTCTATCAGGGCGCCATCTTTACCTATGCTGCCTTCGCACTCATTGTGCTGCTGGGTTCAATAACTCTGAAAAAATTATCCGTAAATAACATCCTATTCACCAGCCTTTCGGCCTCAATAATATTTTTTACGGTTTCTAATTTTGGAGTATGGATAAGCGGCACAATGTATCCTTTAACTTCACAGGGACTGCTTGCCTGCTATTCTGCTGCCATTCCTTTCTTCCGGAACACACTTGCCGGCGACCTGGTCTATTCTTTTGCCGTTTTTTATGGCTTTGCTTATGCTCAATCGCGCTTACCCCAACTCAAAACAGCCTGAAAATCTCAAATCAACCAATATAAATCAATCTAAAATTAAAAAGCATGACCAGGTATTTACTCAGTTTGCTGCCTTTACTGGCTTTTATGTCACTTTCGGCTCAGGGGCCTTTTCCTCCGGCAGCCGGACAAACAGGCTCCAATGCCATTGCGAAAGATTCCTCCATTATTAAATCATGGGCTACAGGAGTGGATGTGGTTCGCGGTTATGTGCAGATTAGCGACACTTCGGTATATGCTGCCGGCTCAAACCGGGCAACTTTCGGGAAACCTTCAAATGCTTTGCAAACAGCCGAAGGTAATTCTGTGAATATAGTCAGCCTGGGCGATGGCGGAATGGCTACCCTCACTTTTGACCGCCTGATTGTGGATGGACCTGGTGCTGATTTTGCTGTATTTGAGAACTCTTTTGGAGATACCTTTCTTGAAGTTGCTTTTGTGGAAGTAAGCTCGGATGGCATTCATTTCAGCCGATTTCCTGCTATCTCTTTAACTGACAGCGATACACAGATCGGACCATGGGATGAAATTGATCCAACCAACCTTCACAACCTGGCCGGAAAATATCGTCAGGGATTCGGCACACCCTTTGACCTTAGCGAAATCCCTTACGATCCATTGGTGGATGTAAACGCCATTCGTTTTGTAAGAATTATAGATGTGGTTGGTAGTATAGATGCTGCATTTGCTACCTATGACTCTGAGGGAAACATAATAAACGACCCCTACCCTACCCCATTTGAAACGGGCGGATTCGATCTGGATGGCGTAGCCGTTATTAACGGAAACGTTCAAAATTCACTCGTTAACTTTAATGGATTGGCACTGGAACCTGAATCCTATTTCTTTCCATCCGGGGTAAGCTCATTTACATCCGGCCCATTATCCTTTAGGTATGATGGTAGCGAAGGTTTCTGGTCAGGATTTGCTTATTCTAATCTTTCATCCCTGAATGGAGCATATGATCATGACCAGTTCGCTTCCGCTTCACTCACCGGCATGGATGGCGATTCCACCAATTATGCAGTAGCTTTTGTTGCATCTGACTGGTTGGGCGGCACATACGACCCCATACCATCCATAATTACTGTTACAGATGGAAATGCAGCAAGTTTTAGCGGCTTTTATATCAACAACAATGAAATGGCCTACATCACCATGCGTGATGGAACGATGTTTAACAAAAAGTTTGGTGGTGATTCAGGCAATGATCCCGACTGGTTCAGGGTAAAAATTTGGGGCATTCGGGCCGACAATACAGTGACCGAACCCATTTACCATTATCTGGCCGACTTCAGATTCGATGACAATACCCTCGATTACATTCAGGATTCATGGAAATGGGTTGACCTGCAATCTATGGGCATGGTTAAGGAATTGCGGTTTACTATGGAATCCACCGATTCAGGTGATTTTGGAATAAATACACCCGCATATTTCTGCATGGATAACCTTACGGTGATGGAACTTCAGGGTCCCTTTGTGAAAATGCCCATCGAAGATATGATCATTGCTGAAAACGCTTCTCCCATTAAACTGGAACTGAACCATTATTTCAATGCTTCGGGATGTGCACTCACCTACGAAGTCAGCAGTGACAATACATCGTTGATTACTGCCGGTGTGACCGTGTCTCTATTGACGCTAACGCCACTTCCCAACTCAACCGGACAGGCTGAAATTACTGTAAATGCTTATGCAAATGGTATGAGTGTAACCGATAATTTCACGGTAACAATAAGTACCAATGTGGGAATTGATGAAGCAACTTTTCTGCGTCCAAAAGTATATCCCAATCCTACAACCAGCTTATTAAATGTTGAAGTAGAAGCCGGCTCAGGACTGAAATTGTACAATTCATCCGGACAGCTTCTGCTTGAAAAGCGCACCGTAAATGCCAAAACACAACTCTCGCTCGAAGGTTATGTAAATGGAATATATTTACTGATCGTTGAAGGTGTTCATGGCAATTCTACCCTTAAAATTAGCAAAAACTAAGTATTTGCATTTAAGATGAAACTCCTATCGCTAACCGGCTTCCTTTGCGGAATGATTGCGCTGCAACTCCAGGCACAGGAGCCGGTTAGCGACACTTTACAACTTAAAGGCATTGAAGTTAAAACCAGAAAAATAAGCAGAGCGGAGACATCCGTGAATCCGTTGCAAATCCTTAATATAGCGCAAATCAATACGGTGGCGGGAAACTCGGTGGCCGAAGCCGTAAAAACCTTTTCTGGCGTTAGCCTGCGCGATTATGGCGGCATTGGCGGATTGAAAACGGTGATGATCCGAAGCCTGGGTGCCAATCATACCGGGGTTTTTGTGGATGGTATGCCGGTTTCGGATATTGCCAGCGGACAAATCGACCTGGGAAAGCTTCCGTTGGATGGACTGGAAGAAATTTCGCTCAGCATTGGTACATCCGCAACCCAACCATTTCCGGCCCGGGCTTTTGCTTCAGCCGGAATGATTAATCTTCGGAGCATCCAGCCCAATTTTGAACATCAAAAAACGCATGGAAATTTCAGGCTAAAGGCAGGATCCTTCGGTTTAATAAATCCAACCGCCAATCTTTCCCGGAAAACCGGCGAAAAGTCATGGATAGAGATTACTGCCTCCTGGCTTAAGTCCGATGGAGATTATCCTTATATAGTGGACAATGGCAGTGCGGGCACTCAAGCCCTTAACCGCAATAATTCTGACATTACCGCGCTCTCCGCCCATGCCCGCTATTTTATCCACCTAAGCGACAGCGCAAATTTTCATGCAAAAATAAGATTATATAATTCTGACCGTGGCCTACCGGGAGCCGTGGTATTTTACAATCCGCAATCCGCGCAACGGCTCACCAATAAAGACTTCGTGCTGAATCTTCAATATCAGACCAAAAACCACCATGTTTCTACGCTGGGCAGTGCAGGCTGGTCGAGGGCATGGCTGCGTTATGTTGATCCCTATTATCTGGGACAGGAAAAACCGCTTGACAACCGCTATCTGCAAAACGAATTTTATGTTTCACAGGCAGTGGACATTACCTTTGGTAAATTTCTAAGTGCTTCCACGGCAGCAGATGGCGTGGTGAACACCTTTTCATCCAACCTTTACGATAACCGTAACCCTTTGCGGTTAAGCCTGCTGGCATCAGGCAACCTGCGCTATAAAAGAAAAATCACCGAAACCTCCACAGGCTTTTTGCTTTGCCTGATCAGAGATAAAAATGACAGCGGCTATCAAAAGGACCTGGCGAAATTCACCCCTTTTGCATCCTTCTCGCTACGGATGCTCAATGAACCTTCGCTTCGGTTTCGGTTGATGTACAAACAATCCTTCCGTATGCCCACATTTAACGATTTGTATTACAATATTGTAGGAAACCTCAACCTGAAGCCTGAAAATGTGCATCAGCTCAATGCCGGATTACTATTTTCCATTGCCAGAAATAACCAGTTTGCGATAAGCGGAAGGGCCGATTTATTTATAAACCAGGTGAATAATAAAATCATTGCCGTCCCAACTCAGAACCTTTTTGTATGGTCCATGCGCAATATTGGCCAGGTGCAGACCAAAGGTATCGAGCTCCAGCTTGACCAGCATTCGGAGATTTCCAAAAATCTAACCTTAAACCTTAGTGTAAATTTCACCTATCAGCAGGCGTTGGATGTGTCGAATGAAAGTTTATCGTCTTACAGGCAACAAATTCCTTACATTCCTTTGGAAACCTTTTCGGGAATGGCCTCGATCCGGTACCATGCTGTTAGCTTAAATTACAGTTTGCTTTTCAATGGATTCCGATACATTTCAGCCGCAAACACGTGGGAAAACATGCTTCCGGGCTGGTGGGTGAGTGATGTAAGTTTGAGTTGGAAAAAAAAAGCCACTAAGCTGAGCTATCAGGTAAAAGCGGAAGCCACTAACCTTTTTAATGAACAATATGTTGTTATTAAAAGCTTCCCCATGCCCGGCCGAAGCTTTGCACTAGCCCTTGGTTTAAATTTTTAACAACTGATTAAAATGAAAAGCTGATATGTTTCTCCCACGCAAAGACGCGACGACGCGATGTATTTTTAATGCTCTAAAGTATTTTAAGTTACAGTGCAAGAGTCTTAAAATCATTTTAAAAAATAAACTCAACACAAATAGCAAATAATAAAATCCTCAAAATGAATAAACAAACTCCCTTATTCAAAAAAAATCTTTTCGCAGTAACATTGATGCTGAGTTCCATGGCATTGTATTCCTGCACCAAAGAGCCTGAACCCGATGTGGAAACACCAGCAGTCACCACCACGATAGTTACCGGCGTATATGTGTTGAATGAAGGCCTTTTCAATTCAAACAATGCCTCACTCACCCGGTTCAACTTTGAGGATTCAACCCTTGAGAAAAAGTGTTTTTATACGGCTAACCACCGCGGATTGGGCGATACCGGCAGCGATCTGGCTATTTATGGCTCCAAAATGTATATTGTGGTGAATGTTTCAAGTCAGGTGGAGGTAGTAAATACCTCAACTTGCAAAAGCCTGAAACAAATTCCCTTTTTTGATGGAAACAAACCCCGGCAGCCGCGTAAAGTTGCCTTTTATGGTACCAATGCATTTGTCTGTAACTTTGATGGCACCGTGGCAGTTATTGATACCACTTCACTGGAAATAACTAAATTGATTACAGTTGGCAGAAATCCCGATGGTATCACAGCTGCTTATGGAAAAATATGGGTAAGTAACTCAGGCGGATTGAATTTTCCAAACTATGATGATACCATTTCGGTGATTGATCCCCTTACCCTCACCGAAGAGAAAAAAATTACTGCCGGGCCCAATCCATACACCATCCTGCCAGACAAACACGGAGAAATGTATTTAATTTCCAGAGGCAATTATGATGACCTGAAAAGTCGTCTTCAGATAGTAGATGTGGCTTCAGGAACGCTCAAACACACCTTTACGGATTTTGAAGCACTAAACTTCACCATTGCCGGCGACACTGCCTGGGTTTATAATTATGATTGGACCAGCCAAAGCAGCAGCATTCTCATGCTCAATGTAAAAACCGAAGATATAATTACCCGCAATTTTATCACCGATGGCACCTCCATAAAAACCGTGTATGGCATTAAGGCCGATCTCATTTCCAAACTTATTTATATTACCGATGCCCTGGATTTTGGGAGTAATGGCAAAGTTTATGCATTTGATTATAAGGGCAAACTTAAATTTGAGTTTTCAGCGGGAATTAGTCCGGCAAATGTGGCGTTTGTAGACAGAAAGATTACGGCTATGCCTTAGAAAACAGGCTTTTATCATCAAATTATGGAATAAGGAGCAACGAGACCTCAAGTGAATAAAAATATAAAAATGATCGTTCATTTACACCGAACATTTTAAGAACTGAACAAAATTTTAAATAATAGTGTTTAAAAGTGCAATTTAAAATATAGCTTCATGGAGTTGTTCAATGCAGAGAAACTAAACCAAATTCGGGATATTCTTCTACAAAAAAAAAAGAAACGGTCGCAGTTGCTGAGAGCGTAACTTCGGGATTTATTCAATTGGCACTGTCGCAACCTCCTAATGCTACCGAATTCTTCGAGGGAGGACTTACTGCTTTTAATTTAGGACAAAAAGCCAGGCATCTGGAGGTTTCCCCTATTTTAGCTGATAGTTGCGATAGCGTTTCGGAAGAAGTTGCCGCACAAATGGCAATGAAAATAAATAAGTCATTTATGAGTACTTATGGCATATCAATTACCGGATATGCAACGTGTGTTCCCCAAAAAAATATCAATTCATTATACGCTTATGTTTCGATATCGTACAGAGGAGAGATTGTTCATTCTGAAAAGATTATTGCAGATAAAAAAGATGAAGGACTCGTTTGCCAGTTATATTATACGCAAAAAATCATCGCCATTTTTTTGAATCATCTGAAGAAATAAATCTTCATTTAATCTTGATAAAAAAGTCTTATAGTAGTTAGAAATGGTGTCTCTCAATAATTTCATAAGAGTCTCTGGTGAAATAACTCAGCGTTAAGAATATCATTATATGCGGACAAGGTAGCACCTACTCCATCTTCACAATTATAAAAACTGTTATTGACAGAAAATACCGGAAAGGCAGTAACCTTTTTACTCTTTACAAAACAAAAGAGTTCCGGAATTAAAGTTAAAAATCATAATATGGCATTTCTATCATTTTGTTTCCAGCTACGACTTTAGCACCCGCTTAAATTCTTTATAATGTTTTTCAATCCTTTTTAGATATTCCTTATCCGGTAGCAATATTTCATTAAACATTTTCAGAATACTGTTTGAATTATCTGATTGATACTGAAATTGCTCTAAAGAAGGCCCTTTTAACTCTTTAATATCCTCGTCGTTAAATCCCATAAATTCTTTTTGGTAGAAAGAGAGTTTTTCCCATCCATAAGTGATGGTAGCAGCTATTTGTTCGTTTATGTAAACCTGCAAAAACACCCTGCGGCAATCGCATTCATCACAGAAAAGTTCTATGAAAACATATTCACCCTGCGGAAGGTTAAATTTATTGTCTTTTTGCAGTATGGTAATTACCCGGGTTTCTTTATCAGCAATCTCAGGGCACAATTCAAAGAATGGTATGTACGGCATATATTTAAAAGATTAATCAATTTCGTCAGTTGTGTCAAAGATACTGAATTTGAAATTAAATCCATTTACTTCACTCAGCAAATTCAAAAATTGTTCAACTGAAATCATTTTGCCATCAACCTGGAAACAATAATCAGTTTCAGAATCATTATAAGAGATGTGGTCTATAAGTATTCGACCAGCAAATTCCAGATTATCACCCAAGGAATAATTACCCTCTTTATAATCCAAATATCGTTTATTAATGCCTTTTTTAATTTTTCCTTTGAGTTGTAACTCTGCCTTTTCAATATCGGAATCAAAAGGTGATAAGATATGAAAGACACGGGGTTCATTATCAAAATTATTTTCAATCACTTCAAATGCTTCAGATAATAATCCAGAAGGAACAACAAATGTTGAGATTTTGAAATGATAATTTTTACCCCATTTGTCAATGATGAAAAAATCATATCCCATATCCAGGGTACTATGTATTCTGATATTATTATCTTCCATTGGCCTGGCTGCTTATTTTGTTTTTGTGATGAGCGAAACGATAGACCCTCAGGCCATTTCATGACTTACTAACACCACTAAATTTTCGATAAAAGTACGAACTTAGTTTGTATCCTACTGCTTCTGTTAGTATATATTTCGATTTGAATGGCTGTGTTACACTTCAATGGCGGCGACAATCTTTTCTGCCGGCTATTTTATCAGGCACTAAGGCCGTATAGTTATAGCTGTTTTGCGAAATATTCTTTTGTTTATCAATAAACTAAAAGCCACTATTGGCAAATAAAAAAGTTGTGTGCGGCAATTTGTGCTTTACCAGTTCTCCAGACTTGCATACTTAATTGAGATATCAGGCAGAAAACCAAGAACGATGCTTTAAGGAAAGCGTGTAGTTTTTAGTTTACAATATTCTTTTCATTAAACTATTTTTTCGGAGTATTGCACTCAATGCACCTGCGGTGAAAATACTCAAAAGAGTAACAATCACAAACTTAAGGTTGGTGTTTAGGTCCACATTTAATAATAATAGTTGAAAGCCAGCGACAATTAGTAAATGAAATAAATAAATGCCGTAAGAATTGTCGGATAAGAATCTTACCAGACTATTCATATGGTTAAAAGTCAATTTAAAAAATGAAAATATGCCAAAACACAATCCCACACATAAGAAAGACTCTATAACCGACTCACTCCAAATTGCTGTGAATTGCTGGTAAATAAAGTACCTGGAAAAGAAAAGCAATAAGCCGACAAACATATAAGCAAAGGAAGATAGAGGTTTAATCGTTTCTAACCATTTGGCTTTGTTAAATAAAGCACCTAACAAAAATAAACTTAGGTATTGAGGTAAATGAGCAACCTCTATCGGTATTAGCCATGTTACCCAATAATCTATTGGAAATGTGTGTCTTACCAGAACATTGGCAGGGATTAAAAAAACCAAATAAAGTATTGGATACCAGGCTTTAAAAGTATCTGCAAATTTAACGTTTACCTTTATAATTTTTACAATCAACAAATAAACCAGAGAATAAGCCAGTAAAGAGGCCACAAACCAAAGATGTCCCAATGAAAGTGGTGGATGGTTAAAATGTAAATCTATTAAGAAGCTGAAGAAATTTGTTTGATGGTTGCCTGAAAAATAATGTAACGGGCCAAAAATAAAAAATGCGAAAAACAACAATGGCAAACCCAGCCTAAAAAACCTGCTTTTTAAATATATTTTAACGGATTTATTATGAAGGGAGTAATATGTGAAGTAACCCGATATAAAAAAATAAAAGCCCATCATATAAGAAGCGTTAATAAAGAAGAAGGATTTTAAATAGTCCAATTTAGGAGCATCGGACACCAACCAAACACCCCCGGTATTTCCATAAGCCTGACCGGCATGATGTGCAACCACCATACAAGTTAAAAATACCTTTATTAAATCGATATAAACAATCCGTTTTCTGATTTCCTGCATTATCAAATTTATAAATCCCTTCACCAAAAATCAAGACTTCCTCGCCACGAAAGCTGGTAAAACTGCCCCCCATTTGAATAACAAAAAAGCGCGCTTACCATAGCAATTAATGATAGAAGTATGACAAACTTAGTCTGATCACCGATTTTGACGGATTCATAAGTTGCATTTCATTTAATTTTAACTTTTTCGATATTTCCCACCGGCAGCCAGTCATCCATATTACCATAATCCGAACGGTCAATCTTAAAAGGTTCCAATGTTTCGAAATCTGTGATTGTAATTAAAACAATGTACCGTTTTCCGGCAAATCGTTTGAAGAGATTTTCATCAAGTTGAAGCTTATCCTGATTTTCCATTACCAGGCTTTCCGACTCCTCCGGTGTAAGTTTATCCGAATTAAAAACCTGTTTCACCATGGCTTTTGCCTTTATCATACCATCGCCTTTATTTTCTATTAAATAAAGAACATCATCAGCATTTACGGCATTGTAGGGGAATTTCCGTCCCATGGCTCCCCGGATAATCATATTTTTTTCTCCGGATTTGAGGTGGTCCAATTCTCTGGCTTTGTAATCAATGTAAACTACGTGATCCATTTCCGTTTTTATTTAATGGTTTTACAATTAAGAATGCTTTCTCTGAAAGTTTATTCACCGTTAAATTTTACTAATTTTCAATGATCAAGGCATCATCACTGGCATCTTCCTGCGTCCATTTTTAACGTATTCAAAAATACGGAATAAGAAATTATTTAGCAATCAAAACAGATTTTTTTCTTCAAATGTGTTAAAGACCAATGATTTCTAACCCGGTTCAGACATGCTTTTTAGATAGCATTTGGTAGGTTCCTGGCGGGTAGCTGTATTTTTTGGCCTCAATCAGGAAGAATTTTTAGTGGGCATGGTAAACAGACAAAATTCCATTTTATTTGTTTTATCCACAACCATTGCCAAAAATGCTATAAGGATATTGTTTAAGAAGGGGTTCTTTGACGGGGTTTCTTTCATTAAGAATACCAAATTTAGAGCATGACTTTAAAAAATGGTTACGATTCACGATTACCTGCACCACTGAAATTAAAACCAACATCAAAAACCAGGGATATGCCAATTTACATGGACCGACACGATGTATCAGATGCAGTTACAGCAGAAATTGTGGCTCAGTTGCATCAGGCAGATTTAAAAATCCAGCATGAATTCGATTGCAGGGGATTGACCTATTGGTTTGACGAAAAGCGAAAAACAGCATTTTGCCTGGTTGAAGCCCCCAACAAACAAGCTATACAGGAAATGCACAATCATGCTCATGGCGAAGTCTCACACATGATCATTGAAGTGGAAGCCAATATTGTTGAGTCATTTTTGGGAAGGATTGAAGATCCAGAGAAAGCCCTTAATAGTGACCTGAATATTATCAATGATCCGGCTTTTAGAACCATTATGGTGATTAAATGGACAAGGAAATCCTTAAAAACAAAAGACTTAATTCAATCGGATCTTGATATAAAACGATACAATGAATTAATAATTGAAACGCTGAGTCTTTTTAACGGGAGACTGGTAAAGCAACAGAAGGATTATTTCCTGGTCTCCTTTGAATCTGTTTCCAATGCTTTATCCTGTGCCCTTAAATTGCAGGTTGGATTTCAATCATTTACAAATAATCACAATCCACTCAATATTGAACTAAAAATTGCGCTCAGTGCCGGTTTGCCTGTTACCGGGAAAGACACACTTTTCGAAGACACCATTAAACTGGCAGAACGAATGTGCGAAACGGTTAAGGCTGCAATTATAGTATCATCAGAAACGAAAGAATTGTATGAAAGCGAGAATTATAATACTGTTTTAAATAGTAAGCAGGTTTTCTCCCTTAAGCCTGAAGACGAGATATTTTTAAATCGCTTGATTAATTTCGTTGATAAAATATGGAGTGAAGCCAGCATAAAAGTTGAAGATTTCAATAAACCATTGGGCTTTAGCAAATCACAATTGTATCGTAAATTGAATGCATTAACAGGCAAATCTCTCAATACCTTCTTAAAGGAATATCGATTAAACAGAGCATTGAATTTATTACAGTTACAGGCCGGCAATATTTCAGAAGTCGCATTTGATGCCGGTTTCAGCAGTCCTTCCTACTTCTCCAAATGTTTCAGAAAAAAATTTGGCGTTTATCCTTCCGATTATCTGAGCACAATTAAATCATAAGTTCTTCATAATTAAAATTCACCATCACTGAACCAAAATTACATACATTTGAACCAAAAATAAACCTGTAACCTATTCAGGGATAGTAACTTTGCACTATCAACTTAAACCCTCTTAATCAAAATGCGCTCACTGAGATAATCTGATTGAATATCGCATAGGGACTGTTGATAGATGACAATTCAATCTTATCCAACTAAAAATCAAAGTCATGAAAAAGTTGCTTTCTCTCACGTTTTTGCTTTTTGCAATGACCCTTGCATTAATGGCGCAAAAGCCTGTCAAAGTTGACGAGGCAAGCCTTTATGATCGTCTCGGTGGCGAAGCTGGCATCACTAAAATTGTGGATGATATAGTTGAAGCCCACATGAACAATCCGGCCATACAGGAACGCTTTATTCCAATTCTTGATCAACCTGATCACCTGGCTGAAATAAAAAAACACACTATTGAATTTTTTAGTGCGGGCAGTGGCGGGCCTCCCGGATATTCAGGTAAAGATATGATAACGACCCATCAGGGAATGAATATAAGTCCGGCAGATTACATGTGCGTGATTGATGATGTTTTAATGGTGCTGGATAAGCATAAAATTGATGAAGAGTCAAAAAAGGATGTTTTGGCAATACTGTGGTCACTGAAAGGGATGATCATAGAAAAGTAAAGTTATCCTTTCAAAAAGCAAACCCATGCTTTGCTTGAAATAAAATTTATTCTTCCTCTTAAATTTCATCTTTTGTTAGGTGCCTGCAAAAAGTTGCATGTCCGGTTTATAAAGTTCAGAATCAAATCTTCGCAGAGAAGGTATGGAACTTCATGAACGGACATTTTTTACAGAATACTGAAACATCAATCAGAAAGCTTATCACCCAGCGACTTGAAACCTTCTCCAAGAATCTCGTTGGCATCGGTTACTATAACAAAAGCTTTGTCATCAATTTGATGAATGTATTCCTGAAGAATAGCCAGTTCGCGGCGGTTAAGTACCGTAAAAATAATCGTTTTATCTGCATTATTAAACATTCCTTTACCGGGAATATAAGTACCTCCCCGTTCCAGGTCGTTTATGATTTTGTTCCGGATTAGCTCAAATTGTTTTGAAATAATAAACACAGACTTGTCATAAGAAATCCCTTGCATCGTAATATCAATAACTTTACCAACAACAAAAATCTCGATCCATGAATAAAGAGGCACCTTCCAATCCTGGAATACAATGAGGCCAAAGATTACGATAACAGAATCAATGTAAATCAGCAACTGGCCCAACGGCAAAGCAGTATATTTACTAATAATCATTGCAACAATATCGGAGCCGCCGGATGTGGCTTTAGATTTAAAGATCAACCCAAGTCCAAAACCGATAAGAACTCCACCAAAAATTACCGACATAAATACTTCTTCTGAAAGGCCCAGTGGATCGTTTTCACCTACAATCATGGTAAGCATATCCATGAAAAACGACGCAAGAAAAAATCCTATTACTGTTTTAATACCAAACCGGGGCCCCAAAATCCGGACACCTATTATGGTTAATGGTATATTTAAAGTCAATCCGATTAGACCTATGGGAATTCCATTGGGCCAAAACGAAAACAATCCTTCTGTAAGATGATGCAGTACAATAGCAATCCCGTATACTCCGCCTGTAACTATGTTGTATGGATTGATAAAAAAAACGAATCCCGAGGCAAGAATAAAAGCCCCGGCCACAATAAGAGCATAGGATATAAACCAACTGCGTGAGAACAGTTTCTCTTTTGGAATGAATGGCATGGTAAAGTGTTGTTAGTTAACTAAATAGCTTTATTTGAATTCCAGTACAAAGCTATTACGTTTTTTGTCAATAATAACATTTGTGATATCTTCAGGGACAATTATTATCAATACTACATAATTATTTTTTATCCTATCGGATGCAAAAGCCTTCATCATTGAAGATATGAACTATGGTAATAATTCGTAATTAATAAATCTGGTTGTCGCAGAATAAATTAGCCAATATATTCAAATTCAATAGAATAATTTAAACGGAGAATATATTAATCAGTATTAAATATATTGCTACTTTTGATTTATAAAATTATAACCATTTCAGCCCATGAAACAACTATTACTTACTTTTCTTACGTTATTCATTTTCAACCACGCACAAGCTCAATTTCAGATGAGTGCCGAACTTCGGCCACGTTTAGAATTCAGAGATGGCTATACCAGCCTGGCAGCAGATGACCACCATCCTACCCTGCTGGTTTCACAACGCAGTCGGCTGAGCTTTGGATACCAAACCGAAAAATTACGGATTAAAATTACCCCACAGGATGTACGGATCTGGGGAGATGATCCAAAAATAAGTGCCACAGGAACAGGAAATAATCCATCCTTTGCGCTGTTCGAGGCCTATGTGGAGTTAGCTTTAAATGATGCCGGATGGTTATCGGTGGGCCGACAAATGTTGGCCTACGACAGTAAGCGACTGTTGGGCGAACGCAACTGGAACCAAAATGGGTTGGCCTACGATGCTGCAGTCGCTAAACTTAAATTGTCAGACTGGAACCTTCATTTTGGTGCCACCTGGAATACCTTAAATGATCTCAGGGAAAACAATTACTATCCAGCCTCACGCATAAAAAATCTTAACTTCATCTGGCTAAACAGAAAGCTTAACCAGATAAATCTTTCACTACTACACATCTCATCCGGCAAAACAATAAACGACACAAGCAATTCCATGAATTATAAAAACACCACCGGATTATATTCAAGTTTCAGCGACGACAGGTTTAATTTATGGGCTCATGCTTATTATCAGTGGGGTAATCGCGGGCATGGTGGAAATATAAGTGCGCTGCTTGCTGAGGCAGATGCTTCAATGAAATTAGATAAGATTACACTGGGCGGTGGTTTTAGTTACCTTTCGGGAAACAAGAATGAGCCGGCTGCCATTGGCACCGATCATCTCTTTGACCTTTTATACGGCAACCGACATAAATATTCGGGAGAAATGGATTATTACACCAACCCGGCAGCAGGAACAGACTGGGGCGGGCTTATAAATGGCTATCTCTACGCTACATACAAAGCTACTGAACGCCTCAATTTAAGCAACACCCTTCATTACTTTGCTCAGGCGCGGGGCAATCATTACACAAAAAACAGTCAGGGGCTGGGTTTTGAAAACGACCTGATACTGAATTACCGCCTCTATCCTCAGGCTTCGGTTCAGGCAGGATATTGTTTTTACCTACCTACCCAAACATTGAAATACGTGCAAAGGAATCTTTATAGCGGTTTTTCGCAGTTCTTTTATCTGCAATTAACTGTTTCTGCCAGTTTTTTCGATAAATCCTCCAGATAAATAAATATAAATGGAAGGTTCTGTTGAGAGCAAGCTGAGGTCTTATTATTGATTGGATTATAAAAATGCAATATCCGTAATCACCTCACATCCTGCTGCCTTGTTGAGTTTCTTAATGAGTTTACTACGTGCATAGCCCAATTCATCTTTGAGCACCGGTGAATTTAAACGTACATACAACACCCTGTTCCGGATAAACAGTCCTCTGGTTTCACGCGCTATAAGCCGGCCTACAATAGCATCCCACTGACCAATCACCTGCATTTCATTGATCTTATCCATATAGTGATACGCATTGAGCATATCCTCAATGGCTTCGCGTAAAGACTGTTCATTGCTTCGTTTCCGGAAGTTAGCCATTATAACTTAAATAATTCGTGCTACGTTGCCCGATTTTACCTCAAAGATACGATGATCAATTGGGTTGGCCTCAAAAATTTTATTAATTCGTTCGGGTTGAGTGTCGGTGATAAAAACCTGTCCAAAATTATTATCGCCAACCAGTTGCACCAATTGAGCCACACGATTGTTGTCAAGTTTATCAAAAATATCATCGAAAAGCAATATCGGCTTGTATCCTTTTACCTGATCGGTATAATCAAACTGAGCCAGTTTTATAGCAATAACAAATGATTTTTGCTGCCCTTGTGAACCAAATTTCTTCACCGGATAGCCATCGATGATAAAATCCAGATCATCTTTATGGATGCCTTTGGTAGTATAGCGTAGAGCCATATCACGTTGCAGATTTTCATCCAGAAGGGTTACAAAGTCACAGCCGGCAAGATCGGAAATATGAACAACATCCACTTTTTCGCGCCCCTGGCTGATGAATTCAAAATACCGTTGAAAAACAGGCAAAAAACCATTTATGAATACGGTGCGCCGGGCATAAATACGGGCCGCCGGTGCGGCCATTTTTTCCGTCCAGATGTCGAGCGAAGACTTATTGAAATAATGATTTTCAGCGAAACTTTTCAGCAGAGCATTGCGCTGGGCAAGCGATTTATTGTAGGTAAGGAGGTCCTCAAGGTACAAACGGTCAAACTGAGATATAACAGAATCCATATATTTGCGTCTTAACTCACTACCTTCATTGATCAGATCGCGGTCGTAAGGAGAAATCATCACCAGTGGGAATTCCCCGATATGATCGGCCAGGCGATCGTATTCACTGGTGTTGAGTTTAAATTGTTTTTTTTGGTTGCGTTTCTGAATACAACTCACTTCATCTGAGGCATGACCATTGCGATAGAACTGACCATGTATGGCAAAATAATCCTCATTGTGCCGAATGTTTTGGTTATCAAGAAGATTAAAATAACTCTTGGTAAATGAAAGGTAATGGATGGCATCCAACAGATTGGTTTTGCCTTCACCATTGCTGCCGGTAAAACAATTAATTTTCTCCGAAAACTCAAGCGAAGCCTCGGTGTAGTTCTTAAAATTAAATAATTTGATTTTTTTAAGATACATATAATTATTTTTATAGAGTCATTTTCCGGACGCTATCTGCGATTTGTTGCAGCAACCAATGGGGTGTTGAAGTGGCTCCGCTCACTCCGATGCTGGCAGCAGTGTCGAACCAATCAGCAGTCAGCTCTGTTGCTGCAGTCACCACATAGGTATGCGGATTTGCCTGAAGTGCCAGTGCGGCCAGGAAACGACCATTAGAACTTTTGCTTCCGCTTACAAAAACCACCACATCGTGTGCCTGAGCAAAAGCAATTATTGAAGGCTTACGGTTTTTCATCTGCCGGCAAATGGTATGATGAATATTTATCTGATCCTTTTCAAATGAGCATTGTTTTGCTCTTTGTTTTAGATCTACAGCAAACTGATTAAATGCTTCTGCATTAGCGGTGGTCTGGGCAAATACTTCCAGGGGTTCGGCAAGCCAGGGGTCGGGTATTTCCTCCTGAGACTGAACCACTATTGCTTTTCCATCTGCCTGGCCCATCAGACCGACAATTTCAGGATGTCCAGGTTTACCGTATATAATAATTCTTCCCGGCTGGCCTGCCATTTCTTCGACGGCCCGCTTTACCTTATGTTGTAGTTGTTTCACAATGGGGCAGGTAGCATCGATCAGATTAATATTTAACTTTTCAGCTTCAGCGTAGGTTGATGGCGGTTCCCCGTGTGCCCGGATTATTACAGGTGTATTCACCGGCAAACCGGCAAGCTGATTCAAATTAAGGATTTTCAGACCAAACCCTTTTAATCGACTTATTTCCAGCTCATTATGCACCAGATTACCCAGACAATAAACAGTTTTGTAACGGTCAAGCAGGGTTTCAGCAGTATTAACCGCCTTGTGAACACCAGTACAAAAACCGGCATCCGGATCAATATTGATGCTAACCGGATTCTTTTTCATTTTACAAAAGTACAATGAAAAGTCGGATGGTTGTGTAGAAAGCCAGTATAATGGCTTCAGGTTTGATACTCCAATCAGCAAAAGGTATATTTTAACCCATCAACAATTACTTTTTACCGACAGACCAATGAGTAAAATTATTGTTCCACCTTATCCGGTTTCACAAAATCAGAGAGGTTAACTGCGATGCTCAGGAAGTTAGGCGATCCGGTAAGATGGTAAGCCGAGCGGGCATAATTGAAACTGAATTTAGAGATTTTAAACCCAAAACCCCAGCTTAGTCCTACAGTGCCTTTCCTGGTTTCCACTTTCATTTCATGCCGGCGCTGATAGTTGTATCCAAGCTGAATACTAAAATTTTTAGTAGGTAAAAATTCTCCTCCTATAACTATATGTCTGAAAGCTTTATCGGCAAAATCTCCAATACTGCTTTTTTCCTTCTTTTCTCCGGTAAACGGATCATAGACGTCCTCCTGAGGATCATCATAGGTGAGATCCCACTGTTGTAGATTAGTGAGCAGGATAGAATATCTGAAAGGCATATGATTGAGCCGCTTTGAAAAAGCTGCCTGTATTTCAAACGGCAGGGGTTCCACGTCGCTACCTGTGTATGTAGTCAACTGCCGGCCTATATTTCTGGCAATGAGTGAAGCGGTAAATCCCGAACGTGCATGATAGGTACCCGAAACATCCACACCAAGTGCCATTGAATTATATGTTTCAAGAGAGGAATAAATGGTTTTGAGGTTAGCACCAATGCTAAACAATGAATCCAGCCTTCTGCCCCATCCAATAACAAATGCATAATCACCGCCGCTAAATTCGCTCTGATTTTCGAGCAATAAGCCGGTTTCATCGGTGTATATAAAGGTCCCGTAATTAATATATTGCATGGAAGCGACAAAACTTCCGGCTTTTTCAAAAGTACGGGAATACGCGGCTACCCCATAATTCACATCAGCAAAATAATCTACAAAATTCAATGAAATTCCATTGTGCATCTGTTCATTTATGAGGGATGGATTATTGAGTCCAAGGATTAGATCGTTGTCAGCAATAGAGGCAAAATTACCTCCGAGGCCCGCCAGCCGGGGAGAGGGCGGCAGATTTAAAAACGCAAAGGTACGGTTACCACCCGGCTGGGCCTGAGTTTGAGGCAACTGGAAACACAAGGCTGTTAAAAATAAAAAAATGCTGAGCGGTATATTTTTCACGAAGGCAATTTTGCTAAATACAATATGGTGCATAAACGACATATAATTACATTTATTGTAATTCCGGCAGATATGTTAAAGATTATGCAAGCTCAAAATCAGTAATCAGATTATGCTTAAACGCCGGCTACCTGTTTACGGATAAGATTTAATGCACTTCCAGCTTTAAACCATTCAATCTGGGTTTGATTATAGGTATGATTCACGGCAAACTGCTCCCTACTTCCATCTTCATGGGCAATTTCGACCTGAAGTTGTTTTCCGGGAGCAAAATCTTCCAGACTTAAAATGCTAAACTTGTCCCCTTCCCTGATTTTATCATAATCAGCCTTATTGTCAAAAGTGAGAGCCAGCAACCCTTGCTTTTTAAGGTTGGTTTCATGTATGCGTGCAAAAGATTTAACCAATACAACGATAACATTCAAATGACGCGGCTCCATGGCAGCATGTTCACGTGATGAACCTTCGCCGTAGTTTTCATCACCTACTACCACCGACTGTATACCAGCAGCTTTATAAGCCCGGGCCACTGCAGGAACAGCTTCATATTTGTCATTTAAAGCATTTTTTACCAGGTTTGTCTCGTTGTTAAATGCATTGAGTGCCCCAATAAGCATGTTGTCGGAAATGTTATCCAGATGACCTCTGAAGCGCAGCCAGGGTCCGGCCATTGAGATATGGTCGGTGGTACACTTGCCTTTGGCTTTAATGAGCAACTGCAATCCGGTAAGATCCTTGCCATTCCATGAATCAAAGGGTGTGAGCAACTGCAAACGGTTGGAATCAGGCTTCACGATTACATCCGTATACGAACCATCTTCATTGGGTGCAACATAGCCGGCATCTTCAACCTCGAATCCCTTCGGGGGCAATTCAAGCCCTTCAGGCAAATCCAGTTTCACCCACTCCCCATCTTCATTGAGCAATTTATCTGTCAGTGGATTAAAAGTAAGATCTCCGGCAATGGTAAGGGCAGTTACAATTTCGGGTGAAGCGACAAAACCATGCGTATTTGGATTGCCATCATTGCGTTTTGCAAAGTTCCGGTTAAAAGAAGTTAGTATAGAGTTTTTCCGGTCAGGGTCATCGGTATGTCTTTTCCATTGTCCGATGCATGGGCCGCAGGCATTTGCCATAACCACACCTCCAATGTCATTGAAAGTTTTCAGTAACCCATCACGTTCAGTGGTAAAACGAATTTGTTCAGATCCTGGAGTAATCAGAAATTCTGATTTTACTTTGAGGTTCTTTTCACTGGCCTGCCGGGCCACAGACGCCGCACGGGTGAGGTCTTCATACGAAGAATTGGTGCATGAACCAATCAATCCGACTTCCAGCTTACGGGGATATTTTTTCTCTTTAACTATTTTTACAAAATCAGATATGGGATAAGCGGCATCAGGAGTATAAGGGCCATTGATATGAGGTTCGAGCGTTGAAAGATCAAGTTCAATCAGCGTATCATAATACTTTTCAGGGTTGGCATATACCTCATCATCAGCACGGAGGTATTCCATAACAGCATCAGCAAGTTCAGCCACTTCTGCCCTGCCGGTTTCTTTTAGGTACACACTCATTTTCTGGTCATACCCAAAGATGGAGGTGGTTGCTCCTATTTCAGCACCCATATTACATATGGTACCTTTGCCAGTGGCGGAAATAGAATCAGCACCTTCGCCAAAATATTCAACAATTGCGCCGGTTCCACCCTTTACGGTGAGTATACCGGCTACCTTCAGGATGACGTCTTTGGCAGAAGTCCAGCCATTGAGTTTACCGGTAAGCTTTACTCCTATCAATTTAGGCATTTTAAGTTCCCAGGCCATGCCCGACATTACATCAACGGCATCGGCACCACCAACGCCAATGGCTATCATTCCCAGTCCGCCGGCATTTACAGTATGAGAATCCGTGCCTATCATCATTCCGCCCGGAAAGGCATAATTTTCGAGCACTACCTGATGAATGATACCTGCCCCTGGTTTCCAGAAGCCGATTCCATATTTATTGGAGACGGATTGCAAAAAATCAAAAACTTCATTGTTTTGTTTGAGGGCTACTTCAAGATCAGGTCCGGCACCAACCTGAGCCTGTATCAGGTGATCGCAATGTACGGTAGTGGGCACAGCAGTTCTGCGACGACCCGCATTCATAAATTGCAACAATGCCATTTGAGCTGTGGCATCCTGCATGGCAATACGATCGGGAGCAAAATTCACATAATCTCCTCCCCGACGATATTCCCTAAGCGGCTCCCCGGGAAAAAGATGGGCATATAATATTTTTTCACTCAACGTTAACGGGCGGTTGAACAAACCGCGGGCATCCTTTACCCTTTCAGGCAATCCAGCGTAAACACGCTGTATCATTTCCAGATCAAATAACATCACAATCTCGGTTTAATGTACAATTTTATTATTTGGCAACAATAACAGGAGAAATACGGAAAAGTTTTGATTCTGATTGGTTTCATTTCTGACCATGAACAAAATCAAAGCAGATTCTTCAGAACTTTAGACTTCGGAATTTCCTTAGCCCCCGCCCTTATCACCTACAAAATAATCCTCCTTATCTTTAAATAATACATTAAAAGTAGTGAGGCTACCATAAATTCTCGTGATATACTGTTGCAGGTTTACTTTATCTTCATCGCTTAGACCGCTGGCGTTAATGCGTTGTTCCATCACTCTGAGACGGTCGCGTACCATTACAATCTTATGAAAAAAAGCATCTATTGGGATTTCTTTTTCTTTCAGTGAGGCGTCTCCCGGATACAAAACCATGCGTCCGCCTGTCCATCGACTGCCCATTGGAACCGTCTCCTGCAGATCGGTAAACCGGCGCAACACCCGAATCAGACTTTTTTCCATTTTCTCATAGGTAGCAAGATCTGATGGGGTTTCCACCGCTTCCATCACCCTTAAACCTTCAAAGTTGCGTTGTATAATTCGCGTTCCATTTTCAATAAAGGTTATTTCCCAGGCATCAGAACGCACCTGAATAATAACGCCTTTGCCAAATTGTGGATGCTCGACCCTGGAGCCAATCCCAAGATTTAATTCGTCCATTTTATTTAATGTTATTTTTTATCGTTTTAAATTCCAAAGCCAGTGCTTTTAACTGCCGGTGTATTTCCAATGCCTGAATCAATGCCTGATCGCGGTCGCTGTTCAGGATTACAAAGTCAGCCATTTTAATCTTTTCTTCCTGAGGCAACTGATTATCAACCCTGGCCATAACATCCTCCCGGGAAAGTCCATCGCGAAGCATTACCCTTTCAATGCGTTCTTCAAGTGGAGCCACCACGACCACAATTTTATCAAAATTCTTATACGAACCTGATTCAAAAAGGATGGCGGCTTCCTGGATTATATAATCGTGTTCGCTATGAGTTAGCACCCATGCTTTAAAGTGGCTTCTCACCCTTGGATGGATAATTCCATTGAGTGACTGAAGCATTTCAGGATTACTGAAAACCATACCGGCTAAAAGCTTACGATCAATCAATCCATCGGGTTGGCGCACCTGCTCGCCGGCTAAACTCACGACCTGAGCGACCACTTCCGGCAGATTCAATATTTTTTTTGCCTCAATATCAGCAATATATACCGGAACACCCAGGGTGGAAAACACACGGGCAAGGGTAGACTTTCCGCTTCCAATACTGCCTGTAAGTCCTACTTTGAGCATAGCCGATAATTTTCTTTACAAACCTAATAATTTTTTCCGGATTAACTTTCACTCAGACAAAAATTTCGGATTGCAGATTGCAGATTGAATTCCTAAGCACAGATCACAGATTACAGATCACAGATCACTAGTCACCAGTCACTAATCACCAATCACCAGATGCGGGCAGGCAATCCTTTTTTTTGACAGGATTAACAAGATTTACAAGTTTGTTTTCTGACAGGCCTCCTCGCATGTCCGCCTGATGGGGGCAAGCGATGGCTCAACACCTCAACAAATCAACAAATCAACAAACCCACAGATTACAGATCACAGATCACTAGTCACCAGTCACTAATCACCAGTCAACAATCACCAATCACCAATCACCAGATGCGGGCAGGCAATCCTTTTTTTGACAGGATTAACAAGATTTACAAGTTTGTTTTCTGACAGGCCTCCTCGCATGTCCGCCTGATGGGGGCAAGCGATGGCTCAACACCTCAACAAATCAACAAATCAACAAATCAACAAACCCACAGATTACAGATCACAGATTACAGATCACAGATTACAGATCACAGATTACAGATCACCAATCACCAGTCACCAATTAACCGCGAATTACGCAAATTAACGCGAATTATGTTTCAAATGCTCAACACCTCAACAAATCAACAAACCCACAGATCACAGATCACAGATTACAGATTACAGATCACAGATTACAGATCACCCATAAAAATCATTTCATTATCAGATATTCAACCTTATCCGGCTCAACACGAATAATTCTTACATAATCTGGCTTACTGATAATTTCCACAGGTATTCGGTTGCTCTGATTATTTTGAATGTCTTTATAATAAACCACAGCGGCAAACTGTGAGGGATCCAGTTTGGCATAATCGCGCATGGACACCCGACAGGTAACCCTTACATTCTCAGGAAAAAGGCGATAGGAAACTTCATGTTCTCCTGCATCCATACGTACCGGGAGATTTATCTGAGCTTCTGTAAACTTTTCCACCTTCAGCCTCACAGTAATGCTATCGGTTGAAAAATGCACCGGAGGAAAGGTTGACGGCGGAACCAACTTTAGACGGGCAGTAACATCCCCATTCAAATCGCGAAAGCTTTTTTGTGCGGTGTAAACCAACGCAATGGTGTCAATTATATCACGCAAACCTGAAACTGTCACTGTATCGGGGTCAAGCTGAACCGAATCATACAACTGAAACTGAGGGGTAAAATGCAGTTTAAGACGTGGCCGTATGGGAACACGTTTAGAATAGCTGGGTTCGAAAACAAATCTTAAGGTATCGGGTTCTATGCCGGTAATAATAGCCCCACCAGGCAAGTCGGCATTCAATAATGAACGCAAAGCAGATGATCGCAGTATACCAATTACACGGTTATCTTTCGGCCGCACCCTCATACCCTTTAGAGAAACAGGTAGAATGCGCATTCGTGATGAAAATAGCCGGCGATACAACTCCACCCCTGAGCCTCTTATACTTACCGATAATATTGAATCAGGCTGGGATACCAATACCATATCATTAGTCACACCGGTAGGTAGAATACGGTAGGTGTAAGTTACATCATACTCATGCGAAAGTTTGGTGAGACCCCACATGATGATGGAAAAAAACAGACAAAACAAAAACACGGAAAGCTTCTCTCTTAGCTTTCCGTCAATGGGTTTATTGTTTCGCCTGAACAGAAAAGGAATCAGTTCTTTCAAGTGCCGGTGTTTTATTACAACCGGAATTAACCGTTGTTTTTATTGTTTCTGATTGGCCAATTGGTCGGTAGCATCACCGGCGATGGCCGATTTTTCTATTCTGAACCTCGAACCATCCTCTACCTCAATGGTAAATGTGGTTTCCTGGCTTTCAACTATCTTACCATGAATGCCTCCAATGGTAACGATCCGATCGCCTTTTTTCAGGGCTTCACGGTATTTCTTAAGGTCTTTGGCCTTTTTAGCCTGTGGACGGATAAAGAAAAAGTAAAAGACCACCATGATCAGCACCAGGAAAATCAGAGAACTGTATCCTCCACCGCCTTCGCCGGTGGGTGTCATTAAAAGTGTTGATGAAAACATGTGCATTTGTTTAAATGATTAGTTGAATGTAAATAAAATTATTGTTCTTCAGGCAAAACAATCTGAGCCTTTATGCGTATTACTTTGGTGCTGGGTTGAGCATTGCTGACGATAGTCACCGTTTTATTCTGAAATCCCCGACGGTTTTCGGTATCAAACTTCACATCAATTTTTTTTGTTTCTCCCGGACGAATGGGTGTCTTCGGATAATCTGGTACGGTGCAACCACAGGATGAACTTACCTTTGATATAATGAGATCCGTTTTGCCGGTATTGGTAAATTTGAACCCATAGGAAACTTTTTCACCCTGAATAAGCTTGCCAAAATCATGAAAATCCTGTTCAAATTCCATAAATGGCATGTTGGTGTTTTCTATACCATCCGCTGAATGCGGATTCTTCACAATATCCCCTGAAAGCGCATCCTTGCCTGAAGAACGGTCACGACAGGAGGAAACGCCAATTGCAAGCAGGGTTAAGAATATCAATGAGATGTATTTCAATTTATTGTATTTCATGTTTTTAAGCATCAGGGTAAAGCAAAATTTTTAATGGGTACAAAGTTAAGTAAAAACGGCTGAATGAAATGGATGATTTACAAATCAGTTTTCAGTTTACTGATATCACGAATGATATGTACCTCGTAATCACCAAGATAATGAAAACCTGCCTTTCTGTAAAGATGAAGCGCTATGGCATTGCTGCGATGAACTTCAATTTTTATCTGGCAGCCATCGTTAACAGCAAGTTTTAGGCAAACCTTCAATAATTTGGTTGCATAGCCCTTGCGGCGATGTGCCTCATCAATACCAAAATGATGCAGGTATGTGCGTCGTTTATCATTGGTAAGCCAGGCCGTTCCAATAATTAAGCCTTCTTTCGTTGTAACTACCAATAAATGCCCGCCGGCCGCAAGTGTTTTGGCAATAATCAGCGCATCGTCACCCCGTTGGGCACCTCCCAGGCCATTTCGTTCCCAGAAAGCTTCAACGAAAGTATAATCATCAGGCTTATATGGACGTATGATGATTTCCGACATGACTTTTAAGGTTTATTCAATAAGTCCCCGTCCAGTTTTCTTAATTTTTTCTTCACTTCTCAGATCAGCTACCAGCTTATCGAGCATACCATTTACAAACTGACGGCTGCGGGGGGTACTGTAATCCTTTGAGATTTCTATATATTCATTGATGGTCACTTTTACAGGAATCGAAGGAAAATCAGTGAATTCAGCCAAAGCCATCTTAAGGATGATGATATCCAGAGAAGCAATGCGGTCGATATCCCAGTTTTGAGCTCGTTTGGCAATTAAATCAGATGATTCCGCTCCTTTGGTAATTACTTTTCTGAAAAGTTTAAGTACAAAATCCTTTATTAAGTCATCGCCTTCTTCATCGGGGCTAACCAAAAGTGGAGGCAATACAGTAAACTCATCGTATGAGGCTTCCCATTTTCTGATGGTTTTTGCTACCATCGTGGCTGCGGTATCAATATCGTCGGCCCAATGAATACTGCGCTCCTCGAAAAGACTGATAAAAGCATCACTGCGAAGCATAATTTCGCCAAAAAAGTACAATACGAGTTCTTTGTGCTGACGGTAAGAAACCGCAGGCACATTCATATATTTTTGAAACTCCTCAGAATCCCTGAGGGTTTGGTACATTTTCCGGATAATCTCCTGATGGTCAGCCCAGGATATTTTGTTTTGTGTGATCAGCTTACGCAATTGACGATTGTTATCTAATTGCATCAGTAAAGGGTTGTCCACAAAACGGGTATTTGGATTGAGATCCTCAGCCGTTGGCAAATACTTTTGCCGTGCATCTTCCATACGATTAAGCGCAAAATCACGGGTCTCATTTAACGCAGACAACAAATTTATATAAAGGGTATAAATGTCTTCGATGCTGGAAATAAGTGATTTCTCAAAAAGTGGCAACTGTGTTTCACCCGATTGAAACCAGGCATAGAGTGATTGCATTACCTTTACGCGCAAGTGCCGTCTGCTGAGCATAATTATTAAAATAAATGAACTTTTCGTGATTGGAAGCGGCAAAATTAAGCTTTTTTCAGCCCAACGCAACGTGTTTCCATAAGGGAAAATTCATAAAGTTATGTTATCATTTGAAAAACAACCTATTGGCTTGCTAACAAAAACCCGGCTAAATGAAAACTAAAACAAAAACACCTTATACTATACACCTGTTTAGAGTCCGGGTGAAAAATGCAGGCAAATCCAAAAAATTCAGCATATATGTATGCTGCAATCAATATAATTAATACATTTGCGTTATAACCACTAAACCTATTTATTTCAATGGACGACAGAAACAGCAGAAGAAGGCAGCAAGAGGATGTATATTCCACGGTAGTCAAGGCTGGCAAACGAACCTATTTTTTTGATGTAAAAACCACCAAATCAGACGAAAAATACCTAACGATAACCGAAAGTAAACGCAGGTATAGCGATGACGATGAAAAGTTTTTTTATGAAAAACACAAAATTTTTCTTTACCGGGAAGATTTTGAAAATTTCATACAGGGATTAAGGAATGTGATAGATTTTATTGAAAAGGAGGATGGACCCATTGAATCGCGGGATCAATCACAACACGAAGGTGATTCGGATGATTCCGAGGATTGATTTATTAAATTTACATTATCCTGATTTTTAGCGACATTAAGGGGTAAATTATCGCCTGCTTGTTGGCTTTTTCATAATTTCTTTGTCGGCAAAGTTATCAACACTTTGCCGCAATCTTTTTAATGAAAGCATAAAAGCCCTACCTTTGCCTACGGTATGCGCCTGCAACCATAAAACTACAATAAATACTAAATCAGCCATTTAAACAAAAGCATGGGAAAGATTATTGCCATTGCAAATCAAAAAGGAGGCGTGGGAAAGACCACCACAGCCATTAATCTGGCAGCCGGATTCGCTGTGCTTGAGCATCGCACCCTGCTGCTGGATGCCGACCCTCAGGCCAATGCCACTTCAGGGGTTGGTTTTGATCCTAAAAATATTAAAACCAGCATATACGAATGTCTGATGGATGAGGTATTGGCTCAAAATATCATCCTGACTACCGACACACCCAACCTCGATCTGTTGCCTGCTCATATTGATCTGGTTGGTGCTGAAATTGAAATGATAAACCAGCCGAACCGCGAAAAAATGATGCGTCGGGTTCTCAACAGCATACGGGATAGTTATGACTTTATCGTAATCGACTGTTCTCCCTCTCTGGGACTAATCACCGTAAATGCCCTAACGGCAGCCGACAGCGTGATTGTGCCGGTACAATGCGAATACTTCGCTCTTGAAGGTTTGGGCAAACTTTTGAATACCATTAAAATAGTTCAGAAACAGCTCAACCCTTTACTGGATATTGAAGGCATATTGCTTACCATGTACGACTCCAGGCTTCGTTTGAGCAATCAGGTGGTTGAAGAAGTTAAAACGCACTTTCAGGACATGGTTTTTGAAACAATAATCAACCGCAACACCAAACTGGGTGAGGCACCGAGCTTTGGAGAGACCATCATCATGCACGACATAAACAGCAGCGGGGCCATCAATTATCTGAATCTGGCCCGGGAAATTCTTCAAAAAAACGACCTGACCAAAATAAAGGCTGCGGAGAAACAAATTGACACCCAACATGAATCCTAAAAAAAAGGCCCTTGGCAGGGGACTGAGTGCTATACTCGAAAGCCCCGACACCGACATTACTTCTGAGGATATTTCCGGAAATTTTGTAGCCGGAGCCATCGCTTCACTGCCCATCAGCCAGATTGAAGCCAATCCTTTTCAACCCCGCACCGATTTTGACGAGGAAACACTCACCGATCTGGCCGCTTCCATCAAAGAGCAAGGCATAATACAACCGCTTACCGTGCGCAAAATGGGCTACGACAAGTACCAGCTCATTGCAGGAGAGCGACGGCTGAAAGCCTCACAAATAGCCGGACTAACGGAAGTCCCCTGTTACATTCGCATCGCCAACGACCAGCAAATGCTCGAAATGGCTTTGGTAGAAAACATTCAACGGGAAAATCTCAATGCCATTGAAATTGGCATCAGCTATCAACGACTGCTCGATGAATGTAACTTTAGCCAGGATGAACTTTGCAAACGCGTTGGAAAAGACCGCTCAACCATCACCAATTACATCAGGTTGCTCAGGTTGCCTGCAGAAGTACAGGTAGCCATCCGCGACAGCAAAATTAGTATGGGGCATGCCCGGGCCCTCATTAACATAGATGATGAAGAAACCCAGGTGACTATATTACATAACATTATTTCTAAAGACTTGTCGGTAAGAGAGGTGGAAGAAATAGCCCGCAATCTGAACAAACAATCATCGGTACGCAAAGAACCCACAAAACGACCACTCGCACCCAATCTCGAAAGTCTTCGCGAAGACCTTTCAGGACGCTTAGCAGCCAGGGTAAATGTAAACATAGGCAACAAAGGCAGGGGAAACATCACCATAAATTTCAGCTCACAAAAACAACTGGAAACTATACTTTCTGACCTGCTCAAACGTTAAACAAATGAGCAGCCGTACAAATTCATGAAACAATCAGGTATTTTATCAGTGGTTAAAATCCGGAGCATTATTTTTGTCCTCATCCTGATGCTGGCTGCGACCCCGGGCATTTTGAATGCTCAGGATACCGCCTTATATTTCCCGCCCCGTCCTATTGATACTTCGTTACTTGAAAACCCACACTCCCCTCACAAAGCAACAATTTATTCATTGGTGCTCCCTGGACTGGGACAGGCTTACAATAAAAAATACTGGAAAATACCCGTAATTTATGCAGGATTTACCTTTCTGGTGTATAACATCAAAGTGAATAACGACGAAGTAAAGAAGTTTACTCAGGCATACAAATATGTAATCAATAAGGAGACCTATCCAACGGATAACAAATACGTGGTAAGATATCCCAATCCCAGCGATCTGCAGGCCGGACGTGCTTTTTATCGCCGAAAAGTGGAATTAAATATTATCTATTCGGCAGCCTGGTACGTATTAAATGTGCTGGATGCAGCGGTAGATGCCCATTTTTTCGATTACGATATCTCTGACAACCTGAGTTTGCATCTTGAACCGGCCTGGCTTCCGGCTCCGGATGGCAATTATGCATCCGGAGCACAAGGCATCAAATTATGCTTAAAATTCTGAACTAGTGAAGATACTGATTTCCGGATATGGCCGTATGGGTCATGAAGTAGAAAAAACAGCCCTGAATCGCGGGCATTCCGTCCTGGCACATTTTGACTGCAGTGGGGATTGGGAAGGACTAACTTCACTTCCGGAAAAGCCGGACGCGGTAATTGACTTCAGCACCCCCGAATCTGCTTCTGAGGTAGCTGACCTATGCTTCAGTTCCGCAATACCTCTTATCTCTGGAACCACTGGCTGGCCTGAAAAGCTTGCAGCAGCCATAGAAAAAAGCCGGCAATTAAGTCTTCCATTTTTCTATGCACCCAACTTTAGCCCGGGAATGAACATTTTTTTTGAGATAAACCGGCGGTTGGCACAGCTTATGAAAATTAAAGCTGAAGGCAGGGCTGAAATACATGAAATCCATCACATCCATAAACTGGATGCACCAAGTGGAACTGCCATCGCTCTGGCCAATCAGATCATTGATGAAAACCCCCTATACAATCAGTGGGGTATGGCTGAAACGGCATCCGGTAATACGCTTCCGGTATTTAGTATTCGTCAGGGTGAAGTTCCCGGCACACATATTGTTAAATGGCTAAGCCCGGATGACACCATTGAAATGCACCACTTAGCACACAATCGCAGTGGTTTTGCACTTGGAGCTGTAATGGCTGCCGAATGGATGCAGGGCCGCAAAGGCTTTTTTCAAATGAAGGATTTAATGGCCGATATGACATAAATGCCCAATAAATGTTAATATTGCAAACGCATCTGTAACCACATATGTCCCGAAAGGTCAAAGAAACAAAAAGCTTAACTGCGGTCAGGCTAAATTAACATCCATGCAATTCTAAAAACCAGGTTTATGGCACCAACCATTATTATTTTACTCATTTTGATCTTTTTTCCGGTTTTGCTTTGGAAAACATTTGAAACAGCCGGATTTAAAGGTTATCAGTCAGCGATTCCTCTGCTCAATTATTTTATATGGCTCAAAATCATCAACAAAGGTTTGTGGTGGTACATCTTTCTGCTCATTCCTTTCATCAATGTTTTTGTAGTGATGCTCATGGTGGTTGAAACCCTGAAATGTTATAATATCCACAGTCTTGGACAGCAGGCACTTGCAGTATTGTTTCCATATATTTATCTTCCCTGGATGAGCACCAGACTTGCGGGCAAATATATTCCACCGGCAGCACGCGTTAAAATTAAAAAAACGCCCACCCGCGAATGGGTGGATGCCATTCTTTTTGCCGTGATAGCCGCCACTATTATCAGGGTTTTCATGATTGAAGCTTACACTATTCCTACTTCTTCCATGGAAAAATCATTGTTGGTGGGTGATTTTCTGTTTGTAAGCAAAATGGCTTATGGCCCCAAAGTGCCAAATACTCCGCTGGCTTTTCCATTTGTGCACCACACTCTTCCACTCACAGAAAGCACCAAATCATATGTTGAATGGATTAAACTGCCCTATTACCGGTTTCCGGGAACCACTTCCATCAAACACAACGATGTAGTGGTTTTCAACTATCCCGATGGCGACACTGTGGCCTTAAGGGTGCAAAACCAAAGCTATTATGGACTGGTGCGTGATTATTCGCGCAAGCGCATATGGAACGATGAGGTCAACTTTGGTAAAGTGGTCTATCGTCCGGTAGATAAGCGGGAAAATTACATTAAACGTTGCATAGGATTGCCCGGCGACACCCTGCAAATTATAAATCAGGATGTATTTATTGACTCCAAACCTGTATCACTGCCCGAAGAGGCACAATTTAAATATCTGGTACGTACTGATGGCTCCCGCATAAATCCTATGGCGCTGGATAAACTGGGAATAACTGAGGAAATAATGATGGCCGGCACCAATGAACTGGTAATGACACTTACCAATGAGGCGGCAGCCAGACTTAAAAGCTTTATCAACGTTAAAGAAGTACAGAAAATAATTCAACCCTCAGGTTACTGGCAGCCTTATATCTTTCCGTTTGATTCGGCTTACGCCTGGAATGTAGATAACTTTGGACCTCTGGTTATTCCCAAAGCGGGTGCCACAGTCGAAATCAACACTAAAAATATTGTTTTGTATGAACGTATCATCAAAAACTATGAACTCAATGATTTGCGCATTGAGGGTGACAAAATCCTAATCAATGGTCAGCCGGCTACTACCTATACCTTTAAAATGGATTATTACTGGATGATGGGTGACAATCGCCATAACTCGGCTGATTCCCGTTTCTGGGGATTTGTCCCCTACGACCACATTGTTGGAAAAGCTGTATTTGTTTGGCTTTCACTGGATAAATCCAAATCACTCTTCAACGGAAAAGTCCGTTTCAATAGAATTTTCAGAACCATTCATTAATAAATAAAAACCCTTTTAAAAACATGACAACTGCTGAAATCCACACCAATAAAGGTCTGATGAAAGTCAACTTTTATGATAAAGATGCCCCCAAAACCGTTGAAAACTTTGTAAAACTGTCTGAAAGCGGCTTTTATAACGGGCTTACCTTTCACCGTGTTATTCCTGACTTTGTGATTCAGGGCGGCTGCCCTCAGGGTACCGGAATGGGCGGACCCGGATATACCATAAACTGCGAACTGGATGGCGACAATCAATACCACGATCGTGGCGTTCTTTCCATGGCTCATGCCGGACGAAACACCGGAGGCTCCCAGTTTTTTATCTGTCACAACCGCCAGAATACCCAGCATCTCGACCGCAACCATACCTGCTTTGGTAAAGTTTACGAGGGACTGGAAACAATTGACCAAATAAAAGCAGGTGATATCATTCAAAAGATCGTCATTCATAAAGATGATGTGAAATAATACATGCTCAAAAATTAATATTCATGACACAAAAAATCTTCATTTTAATGGCAGTGATAACAGCCATTATGTTAAGCACACCTGTAGATGCTCAAAAAGGTGGCACTTTTAAGGGCATCATCACCTACGACGTTACCTATCCGGGTATGAATATTGAACCTTCGCAAATGGCCAATCTGCCGCAAAAGGTGATATTAACCACCAATGGCGAACTCGTTAAATTCGATGTTGCCATGACTTCGATGAATCAATCCATGATTATCAATCCGGAAGCTAAAACCACTACCCTTTTACTTGAAATGATGGGTAACAAAGTAATGTTAAAGCCCAAAAAAGGCGATGTTCCAGCCGGAAAAGAGCCTGAAGTAAAGATTACTCCGGAAACCAAAGAGATTGCAGGGTATCTGTGTAAGAGGGCAGAAATTTCATTTGGTGATGAGAAAAGTAAAGCCGATCCGGTTGTAGTATTTTTTTCAGAAGAACTGGGATCAAACAAACTGTTTTACGATAATGAATATCGCACCCTTCCTGGCATACCTTTAGAATTTACCTATAAAATGCAGGGTCGAAACATGCATATGGTGGCTAAAACAGTAGAAAAGACCCGGGTGTCTTCAAAAGATCTGGCAGTACCTTCAGAATACCAGGAAATGACTCCGGAGCAACTCCGGCAGATGTTCGGCGGCAATTAACTGCATACGTTTTATTCATGCCGGCAGGCTTTACAGTATTTTGTTGACATCTTCAAAAGACCGTACTGTGAAATCCTGCCGGTTTTTGTTATTTTTGCATTTTAATCTGAAAGCCAATAGTTTTTATGAGCAGGAAAAGTAACACGCTAAAAAAAAGTAATGTAAAGCGTGGTTCAGATGCCCTACCCAGGAAAAGCTCCACCAGGAAAATTCGCAACACCAAAGGCATTAAATTACCTACAGATGGACGAATTAAACGTTTGGTCGGATTTTTCCTGATCCTGCTATCGCTCTATTTACTGGTTGCTTTTTCATCCTTTCTGTTTACCCATTTTACCTGGGGCAGTGATGATGCGCTCTCGGCTGCCTCATTCAGACAAATACTGTTTGACAACGACCTGAATACCGAAAACTGGGGAGGTCGCCTTGGTGCAGCACTTTCGATATTTTTTATAAAAAAAGGTTTTGGCGTAGCCGCTTATTTTCTGGTGCTGATGTTGTTGATCTCCGGATTAAAACTTATGCCTGGAATTGAATTGCTTCCTGTTCGCAAAACGTTTTTACAAAGCCTGCTAGGCATCATCTGGCTGCCAATTGCTCTTGGTTTTATCTTTCGAAGTGGTGAACTATCAATTTTGGGTGGCATTACCGGACATCAGGGAGCTCTTTGGCTTAGTGGGCTGCTTGGCAACACCGGTGCAGGTATCACCTTATTCTTTACACTATTAATTATTCTGGTAGTAGCATTCAACTTGTCGCTAAAATGGCCGGAACGTCCCGAACAGCAAGAGAAATCTGAAAATCAGCAAGGAGCACCACAGGTGAAAAACCTTCGCACCACCAATGGCCCTGTTCCCGTTGACAAATACAACACAATAGAGTTTGCTGTAAGCGACGAGGATGAAGATGTTGATACAGAAATGCTTATATCGCGTAACCCATCCGCACCGGCAACCGGACAAAATCATGGCGAACAAGAGGTGGAATTTACCATAGAAAATACCTCTGAATCTACAAAAGAAACCAGAGAAACTACGGGTAACAAGCAACCAGAGCGATTTACCATAGACACCCCTTATGATCCCACTTTGGAGTTGGCCAACTACCGTATGCCAGAACTTGGACTACTCGACGACTATCAGTCCGGGGCTGGTACGAGCGTAAAAAAAGAAGAACTCGAATCAAACAAGGATAAGATTGTTACTACCCTTGGCAACTACGGTATTTCCATCGAAAAGATAAAAGCAACCATAGGCCCGACAGTAACTTTGTATGAGATTATTCCTGCACCGGGTGTGCGGATTTCAAAGATTCGCAACCTGGAAGATGACATTGCCCTGAGCCTGGCAGCAATGGGTATTCGTATCATCGCTCCTATCCCAGGAAAAGGCACCATTGGAATTGAAGTTCCCAACATGTCGCCGGAAATTGTCCCCTTAAAATCTATCTTCGGGTCGGAAAAATTCCAGCAGATAAAAATGGAATTGCCCTTTGGCATGGGCAAAACCATACAGAATGAGCCTTATGTAGCAGACCTCACCCGAATGCCTCACATTCTTATGGCGGGAGCTACCGGACAGGGAAAATCTGTTGGCCTCAATGCCATTATTGCATCCATACTCTATACCAAGCATCCCGCTCAGGTAAAATTTGTAATGATTGACCCAAAAAAGGTGGAGCTCACCCTGTTTTCTAAAATTGAGCGTCATTTTCTGGCCAAATTACCCGATTCGGAAGAAGCCATCATTACCGATACCCGCAAGGTGGTGCGTACACTCAATTCCCTGAATATCGAGATGGATAACCGCTACGATCTGCTCAAAGATGCCCAGGTAAGAAATATTAAAGAGTACAACACCAAGTTTGTAGCCCGCCATCTCAACCCCCTGAACGGACATCGGTTTCTGCCTTACATCGTGGTGGTGATTGATGAATTTGCCGATCTCATTATGACTGCAGGAAAGGAAATTGAAGCTCCCCTGACCCGCCTGGCACAATTGGCCCGCGCCATTGGTATACATTTGGTTATAGCAACTCAGCGACCATCAGTAAATATTATTACCGGAACCATCAAAGCCAATTTCCCGGCCCGGATTGCTTTCCGGGTGATATCAAAAATTGACTCCCGCACCATCCTGGATACCGGGGGAGCCGATCAGTTGGTTGGACGGGGCGACATGCTGCTTTCCACCGGCAGCGACCTGATCAGGTTGCAGTGTGCTTTTGTGGATACCCCTGAAATTGAAAGAATAACAGAATACATAGGAAGTCAGCGTGCCTATCCGGATGCCTATTATCTTCCTGAATATGCGGATGAACAAGACCAAAAAGAACAAGACTTTGATCCGCTTGAGCGCGATGAACTGTTTGAAGATGCAGCCCGGCTCATTGTAGATAGCCAACAGGGCAGTACTTCTCTCTTACAGCGCAAACTAAAACTGGGATACAACCGTGCAGGCCGCATCATTGACCAGCTTGAGGCAGCGGGCATAGTCGGACCTAACGAAGGCAGTAAAGCCCGTGATGTAAAAATTGCCAACGCCTTCGCTTTGGAACAGTTTTTGAAGGATAGAGAGTCAAATAATCCAAACCAGAATTTTTAACCAATTATCCGATGAAAAAAATTTTTGTTTCAATGTTGGTCATAATATTGGCCTTGAGCGCTTTTGCCCAAAATGACAAGAAAGCACAAACCATTCTTGATGAGGTTTCGGCCAGAACAAAATCCTACAAAACAATACGTATTGAGTTTGAATATACCATGGTAAACAAGGCTCAGAATATCAACGATAGTTTTAAAGGTGTTCTTATCTCAAAAGGTGACCGCTATAAGCTTACCTTTTCGGGACAGGACATTATCAGTGATGGAAAAACCTCCTGGACTTACCTGAAAGATGCCAATGAAGTTCAGATTAATACAGCAAATAGCAGCGAGGATAGCTTTACGCCCACCAATTTGCTCAACACATACACCGAAAATTACAAAGCCCGGCTGACAAGTGAGACAGCCAGGGAGCAAATTATTGAACTTACTCCGCTTCAGAAAAAAACCTTTAACAAGGTAATGATAACCATTGATAAGACGCGAAAAATGGTACAAAAAATTTCAATTTATGACAAAAATGGCAGCATTTACACCTATGCCGTTAATAAATTTGAAACAGACCTTCCTTTTTCTGATAACCTCTTCACTTTTAATGCTTCTCAGTATCCCGGAGTAGAAGAAATTGACATGAGATAAAGATTTTGGACTAAATGTTCCTGAAATACTGAACCAAAGCGGGTTTGCAATGTTAGGAATAACATCAGAATCTAACATTCATACCTCATGCATAATTTTTACATCATTTCACTTTATTTCCATTCATGGAACCGCTGGATAATCCTGATCTTTGGTCTGCTTACCTTATGGTATGCCTGGTCGGGAAGCAAGGAAAATGCTGCTTTTCCCGGAAAAGCAAAACCCATCAACCTTATTTTTATCAGTAGTCTGCACCTGCAGTTACTGGTTGGATTGCTGCTTTATTTTGTGCTTAGCCCTATAACTGCCCTGGCTTTAAAGGACTTTGGGGCTGCCATGAAAGATGCATCCATACGTTACTGGGCCATGGAACATTCACTGATGAACATCATTGCCATTGCACTGGCGCAGACCGGCAGTATACTGGCCAGAAAGAAAGCTACGCCCCGACAATCGCATCGCACCGTGTTTATCTGGAGCCTCATTGCCTTTTTAATTATCCTGCTGATGATACCCATGGGCATTATGGGACCCGAAAGGCCGTGGTTTAAATTCTGAGCAAGGACACGGGGAAATGGAGACGGCGGGACGGGGGGACAGGGAGACAGAGTGAAAGATTCAAAGAGTGAAAGAGAAATTTCTAAACTCTAACCTCTTACCTCCAGCTTCGAACTTCCAAAGACCAAAGACCAAAGACCAAAGACCAAAGACCAAAGACCAAAGACCAAAAGGGACGAGGAACGCGGAATGACACGGAGTGACAAGTGGACGGGGATACCGGGGAAGAATTTCTAACCTCTAACCTCCAACTTCTAACCTCCAAAGACCAAAGACCAAAGACCAAAGACCAAAAGGGACGAGGAACGCGGAATGACACGGAGTGACAAGTGGACCGGGATACGGGGGAAGAATTTCCAACCTCTAACCTCTAACCTCTAACCTCTAACCTCTAACCTCTAACCTCTAACTTCATCTTGAGCATAGCAAAATTCCGAGAGCGCTGCGATACGGGAAACACATCCACTAAACCTGAATCAGCTTTCGCATAGAGGCAGCAAAGGCGGTGGGCGTTTGCCCGGTTTGGGCTTTAAAGGAAGAAATAAATACTGATTTGCTATGAAAGCCGGCCTTTTGAGCCAACCCAAAAAAGGAATATGACTTCGCCTGATTATCAACCAGTAATCTGATGACTTTATTCACCCGGTAGCGGTTGATCAGTTGGTTAAAATTACATTCCTCAAATTCATTAATTATTATAGAAAGGTATCGGGTATTGGTATCCAGATCTGAAGCCAGTTGTTTGATGTTAAGTTTAGGGTCAACATAAGGTTCTTTCTCATCCAACAGAGCTATCAAAGCAGCATGCAATGACTTCCGCTTATCGGAATCGAAGGTGGCACATCCATTATCATGGGAATCCGTATTATCGTTGGTATCTGCAGGTTTTTCCTCCATGGGTTTTGCCAATATCGGTTTTAATATGGGTTGAGTGCGCATGGAATATCTTTCACTAACCAGATCAGCAGTCTTCAGTGCACCTGTAGCGGTACCATCAATGCTCTTATTAACCAAAATGTCAGAACCTTTTCTAGGCTCCGTAATTAAACCAAGCCAACCGGTTACAGATGCTACTGTTAGCAATAAGATGGGATAAACAATATTAAAAAGATGGGGCGGAATTAACAATGACATCACCCAATTATCGAGCACCAGTAAAAACAGAACAAACGCAACCAGCAAGTTACGGATCTTATAAGTCTCCTTTGGCTTCTCGTTATAATACAACTGCAACTTTCCTGAATACCGTGAATAGCGCCGGAACATCCTCAGGGTGTAAAATATGGTTTGTAATACCAGGATAATCTGTGCAGATAAATGAATAACATTTACTCCTATGCCGGGATTGAGTTCATCTCCGGAAGAGAATATCAGCAGAAAAGGAATAGATGCAAAAAAGAGTACAGGTAATATCAAATGCTTGACTACGTATTTGAATTTTTGTGTAGTTCCGGTCACAGAATCCCGGAGAAAAAGAAAAAATAAAGGAATAAAGGAGAGCACGATGGGTAATCTTATAATATTGCCATATTCGCTATAAGGCGAGGGAGCAAGGAAATATACACCGAAAGAAGCATAATATATAGCAGCCATTACCATAAATACTACCAGGTACAGCCGCGCCCTGTTTTCTTTACGCAAGGCTTTTTCCAAAGCCAGCATGCTAATAAGCAGCAGTGCGCTGCTTCCAACTATAAACAGTCCTTTGTAAAGATTTTCCATCGAATAGAGATAAAGAACACGTTTAAAATTTTCAATAAAGGTACTAAATCAACGAAAACAGCCCAAATTTGTTTAAAAAAGTTTGGTGAAATTATGGATTCAGAAAAGAAGTAAAAATTAAATTTCACACTTTAACTCCATCTAATCAATGATTTAGGAAATTTCGCACTTTTTCAAACCCAATGTTAAATTTAAGCACATTCCATAATTTTTAAACCGACTTTACCATTTTAAATCATGGAATTTTTCATGCAATGGACAAAAGTACGAAATAAATAATGAATTTACAAGGTACGGATTTAGAAATCCGTACTTCGCAATCAACTTTATTAGATATATAGGTAGTTCTATATAACAAAGCTAAACGACTGTATATATGATCTTTATATGTGAATATTATAGTCCGGAAGCAGGACTACAGATAAACAAAATTCAAATATTTACGCTAAAACACTCATTGTCAGCACTCTATCGCATTAACAATTTATTAACACTTACTAAAAATGCATAATTTCTTTACAAATCAAGTATAAAATTTAATACTTTTTTCTATAGATTTTATTGTAAGCTTTAGGTTACCTGGCCACCCGGCTTTAGTCTGATATACTCATTTACAACAGTTATAATTATAATTATTGAAGATATTTCGACTTACTTTTAAAGTGCAGCAGGTCAGAATAGGCAAAGCTAAGCAGAATATACGTAAATTATATTTACATTTTTTAAAAGTCTATTTTTATTTTTCGGCATAAATGTTATTAAAAAAATTAAAAAAGTATGAAATTATTCAATCCATTAATGTTGACCTGATTTATAAATCCCAACCCATTTGATTTGCATACGCTTTTATGGCAGTGTATTTTAGCAGCACTAAAATTGTGCATCGCTTTGCCTGTTGCCATATCTCATAATTTACTAATTACCAGCTACATAATCAATTTTCCTCTTTTCCAGGCCCGGCGTGATATTGACTATTTCTTAGGCTCTCATAGGAGAAAAGACGTATTTTTCTCATTTTCAATGTGTTACAAACCCTATTATTCACACAAAAAAACAACATTACATTATGAGAAAGCTTTTCACATTATTAATTTTGATGACGCTAATTGTTACTACTGCATCAGCGCAGTACAATTTGCTCTTTAACCAACCCTACTACGATGGAGGGAGTGCAAGCACTAGTGCCATAGATGATGTTGCTGGCATCGATTATCAGACGGCAGACAACTTCGAAGGTCTAACAGATCCTGTTGAAGAGTTTGTATTTTATGGTCTTGCACTCAAATATGACGGTGCAGCATGGGCTGAACAAACACCAGCAGCTACAGAACCATTCTTTATTCGATTTTACAACTATGAGACAGCAATAAGCGAAGGCTTAATTGCTACTGTCACTGGTACTCATCAAATTGAGTTAATTGATGATTATGGGGATGGGTGGAATGGCGGTGTAGTAAGTGTATTTGTTAATGGGGTTGAAGTCTTATCCGATTTAAGCCTAGAGGATGGACCAGGTCCAGAGTACTATGATTTTGAAGTTACTGTTGGAGACGAAATCTCCACAGTTTACACAGCAGGCTCTTTTCCTGCTGAGAACTACTATGCTATTCTGGACCCAGATGGCAATATAATAGCAGAAGATGGCGGCACTATGGCTGACCCGGGAGCCAGCGCTCCTACTGGTATTGCTCCTGGTGGGCCAGTTGCGTTAGAGCCTGTCTGGAACAGCCCTCTATCTTCCCAATCTGTTACAGCAACTGTTGAAAATGTTGGAACAATTTGGACAGGAACATACCAGTTGTATAAGTTCACTGTAACTTTAAATACTCCCGTGAATTTAGGAACCGGATGGATATCTGCACAAATCGATGCTAATAATGGTTCAGGAACTTGGTTCCTCTGGTTAAATTCGCAAGTTGGTGATGGACAATCATGGCAATTTGATGGCAGTCCGGCATCCAGATCACCTTTTTCAAACATCGATCTGGCAAAGATTTCGAATGGTTCAACCAGGGAACAACACATTTATGACATGGCCTTTGAGCTATATGGTGGTGTCCTTTCTACGCCCCCAGTCTGTGCTACCAATCCTTTTCCAGCAATTTCAGCTACCGATGTTGCAACTGATGTTAGTTTAAGCTGGACGGGTGACCCCATTGCAACCGGATATAGGATTTATATGGGTACTGACAACCCTCCTACTAATATTGCAAATGGGATAGATTTAGGCCTGGTAACAAGCTATACTCCTGCAATCGCATTGGATTATGAAACTCAATATTTTTGGCGTGTTGTACCTTATAATACTATAGGAAGCGCAACAGATTGTGACAGGTGGGCATTTACAACAAGAGCTGCCGCACCTGCTGGAGCCACATGTGAAAATCCATATATTGTTACTTTACCGCTGGTTGCCTTTAATGGGAATACATTGATAATGGATGACGACTATTCATCGACCTGGATTACGCCTAATTCAAACTATATGAATGGAAATGATATGGTTTTTGAATTCAATGTGTCCGAAGCAGGCTATCTGAGTGGTTCAATGACCTCACCGGATACCTGGATCGGGTTATTCATTTTGGATGATTGCCCAAATCTCGCTGTGCCAGCTGCAGTTCTGAAGTCAGCAACTTCTTCTGGATCGACTGTCTCATTTACAGACTTAGTTTTGCAACCGGGATCATATTTTGCAATCGTATCAAGTTATCCAGATCCACAAACAATTGAATTCACTCTTAATCTTTCTTTTGTTCCGCTTCCCGCGTGCGCAACACCTATACTTCCTAACGCTACAAACATAACCGCTGGTTCAGCTTTATTGGGTTGGACTGAAATCGGAGCAGCAACCTTATGGGATATAGAATGGGGAGTCTCTGGATTTACACAGGGAACAGGAACAATAGTTTCTGGTGTTACCAATCCTTACACTTTAACAGGTCTGCTGCCAGGAACTGCTTATTCCTATTATGTCAGGGCCAGTTGTGGTGGAGGGTCTTTCAGTGGTTGGTCTGTGGTAAATTCTTTCACAACGCAATCAGTTGTTCCTGCTCCTTATGTTCAGGGATTCGCTACCACCACCACCCCTGCCGGCTGGAATACCACCGGATGGATTATTGGAAGCACTCGTGGTGTGACTGGAAATCCCGGATACAATATCTACAAAAATCTTTATACAGCCACGCCAGGTACATTTTCTATGGTGAATGTAGGACCTGTTTCTACCGGCATGTTATTGACTTTTGATTATAAATTAGCCAATTACTCGTCTCCTTACAATCCTCCGGCAGCCGGCTCAGGTGATTATACAGTTTCAGTTTCTTCAGATTATGGAGTGAACTATACTGTTCTTGAAACCGTAGTTAACAATGCTATAGCCGGATGGCAAAGTAAAGAATATGATCTTTCGGCCTATAACGGACAAGTTGTCAAAGTAAGAATAGTTGGAACCAGATTATCAGGAGACTACGACCTGGCTTTCGATAACTTTAGGATTGGGTTACCCATTACCTGTTTTGCTCCAACCGGTGTTTTGGTTACTGATATTACTCAGACTACAGTCACTATTTCATGGACAGCTCCTGCTACAGCTCCATCTTCTGGTTACCAATGGGAAGTAAGAGATATCGCAAATGCAGTGATTAGTTCTGGAACAACAGCTGCCGGAATCACAACAGCAAGTGTTACAGATTTATCTGCAAGCACTGCCTATAGTGCATTTGTTAGGTCTAACTGTGGAGCCAGCTATAGCGATTGGTCAGCACCATTTACATTCTCAACTGCCTGCGCTTCAATTGGATTACCATGGACAGAGAATTTTGATGCATTGACTATCCCTGCTTTACCTCCTTGCTGGTTAAAAGAAAATGGCGACTGGGCAACAACCAATAATGCAAATTCAACTTATGATGCAGATGCTCATTCAGGCACCCAATTCTTAAGGGAATCATATAGTGCAACGAATGAATATATCTGGACACCCGGCTTTGCCCTCACTGCCGGTCAGGCTTATGACTTTTCATTCTGGTGGGCTGGTGATGGTTACGACGAATGGGATGGTGATGTGTTTGTTAATGGTGCACAATCCTCTGTCGGGGCAACTCAATTAGGAGCTCCTTTCGTAGATTTTGCAACTATAACAACCAAAACTTATGCACAGGTAACAAGGACGTTTACTCCTGCAACAAGCGGCATATATTATTTCGCTATCCGGGTAAATGCCACTTTTAATCCATGGTATCTGAGTTTTGATGACTTCTCGCTTATGGAGAGTGCTGCCACCAAAACCCTCAACCTTACAGGCATTATGCTGGAAGGCCTTTATGATGGAAGTGGTACCATGCGCCAGGCATTCAATGAAACAGGCCCTCAGTTTGGCGCAGGCATTGCTGATGAAATTACAGTGGAACTGCATGCTGCTGCAGATTATGGTACTACTGTTCACACTGTAAACAATGTGATGTTGAGTACCAGCGGTATGGCTACCATTGATGATCTACCAGGCACCTTTGATGGAGATTATTATATCACCATCAGACACCGCAACTCCATTGAAACCACATCGGCTACTGCCGTTTCGTTTGCCGGAAGCATCATTAACCAAAGCTATGCTGCCCCTGCAGATGTTTATGGAGCAAATCTCGTTCAAATGATAGATGGATATTATGCCATCTATGGAGGCGATGTTAATCAGGATGGACAAGTTGAAGGACTTGATGCCGGTGATATTGAAAACGGTGTCAATCTTTTTCTCAGAGGTTATTTGACAATTGACGTTGACGGCAGTGGAGGTCTTGATACCAACGATTTCACCATCTGGGAAAACAACAATAATAACTTTGTGAAAAGAATAATTCCAGTTCCTTAATTTTTCGAGAGAATCCCCTCTGGAATCAGAGGGGTACTTTCCTTTAAATAAGTTAATCTTCAATCAATCAATTTAACAACCAAAAACGATCAATTATGAGAAAACTAATCACTCACCTTATCAAAGTACTACCATTGCTGATACTAATGTTCAGCACATCAACGGTAGACGCTCAAAGACCTTTTAGTCCGCTGGCTTTGCAGGATTTTGAGACAACGATTCGAAATGTAATTCCAACTACTGAAAGTCCCTATCGTGTAGACTTCGATATTTTCTTATTGGACACAGATCCAGAACAGGATCTTGTTCTCGCTGGATACCAAGCTGGAATCTACATAAATCCTGCTATTTTTCAGCCAGGTGCGGATGTTACTGTTAGTTTACTTACAAGTGGACCTAACTCCAATTTACCAATAAATCAACGTCCTATTGCTATTGAATACGAACCAGCTATCAATTTAATTAAAATAGCTGGCCGAGTTCCTCCTGGCCCAGGCTATCCAACCGGGCCTGATACTTACCAACCATCTGGTGCCATCATTATGACTACTGGTTTAGGTACCAAGATTTGCAAAGTTAGAGTTGTGAGTTCATTACCTTTTACCCCAAATTCATTTACAAATCTTGAGTTTCAATCTTCCGAGGTTTTAGTTCCACTTTATGCTACAAGGGTTGCACATTATGATTACACAAATGCAACCATTGTTTATAATCCAGATACTGAAGAATATCAATGGGGAGTACCACCATTAAACGTACAGCTTGATGTTGTTCCAGGCGATGTTGGAGAACCCGGTACCAATGCCCATGTATACGAGAACCCCATACTTAATCCCGCAGCCGCCCCTACCGCTTTTAATGTAACCGGTGGTGGAAGCTATTGCGAAGGTTCGGCTGGTTTACCGGTTGGTCTGGATGATTCAGAGCTGGATGTTACCTACGAGTTGCTTTTGGATGGTGCTTCTCTGGTTCCGGCAGTTACTGCAGCCGGTACGGGTGATGCCATTAGCTTTGGTAACCAACTTGAAGGTGTATATACCGTTGTTGGTACTAGTGCAGGTGGAAGCACTACCATGACAGGTTCTGCCGTTATCACAGAAGACCCGCTGGTTACTTCAACGGTAACGCTTAGTGCCAGTGCCACCGAGGTGTGTGCAGGTACAGAAGTTACCTTTACAGCCACACCAACCAATGGTGGTGATGCACCTTTTTACACCTGGTATGTTAATGGTGCAAGTGTTCCAACAGCAACAGCAGCAACCTATACCTATGCTCCCGCAAATAATGATCAGGTATATGTTGTGCTGACTCCTGACCAACTGTGTACTGCAGGTGATGCTACATCTGACATCATTACCATGATTGTGAATCCGGTCAGCACCGAAGAATTTGTGGTTGATGCCTGCGATACCTACACATGGGATCTCAATGGAGAAACCTATACCGTCAGCGGAGATTATACTTTTGTAGAGGGGTGTGTCACAAACATCCTGCATTTGACCATAACTCCTAGCAGCACAGAAGAATTTACAGAAGCTGCCTGTGATGAATACACCTGGGATGTCAATGATGTGACTTATACCGAGAGCGGTGATTACGAATATGTTGACGGATGTGTTACCTATATTCTGCACCTGACCATAACACCGAGTGGAACCAATGAATTTACGGTAACTGCGTGTGATGAATACTTCTGGGCAGTAAGTGGTGAAACATACACTGTTAGTGGAGATTATGAATTCATTAATGACTGCTCAACCAACATTCTACATCTTACCATCATTCCAAGCAGTACTGAAGAATTTACTGAAGCTGCCTGCGATGAGTTTACCTGGATCATCAATGGTGAGACTTATACCGAAAGTGGTGATTACCAATACGTTGAGGATTGTGTAACCTATATCCTACATCTGACCATCACTCCAAGCAGCACTGAAGAATTTACTGAAGCTGCCTGTGATGAATACACCTGGGATGTCAACGATGAGACTTATACTACAAGCGGTGATTACGAATATGTTGAGGGATGTGTTACATATATCCTGCATCTGACCATTACACAAAGCAGCACCATGGAACATATGGCAGTTGCCTGTGATGAATACACCTGGGATCTCAATGGCGAGACTTATACCGAGAGCGGTGATTACGAATATGTTGAGGGATGTGTTACTCATATTCTGCAACTGACCATTACCCCGAGCAGCACCGAGGAATTTTACGTAACGGCAGTTGATTCTTATACATGGGATATTAATGGTGAAACATATACCGTTAGCGGTGATTACGAATATGTTGAAGGATGTGTTACCTATATCCTGCATCTGACCATTACTACTGTTCCCTGCCCTGACATTTCAACCTGGAACGGAAGCGTAAGCAGCGATTGGTTTGATGCTGCCAACTGGACACCAGAAGCTCTTCCATGCGAAACAACGGCTGTGACCATTCCTGGTGGATGCCCGAATTACCCAACACTTCTTCCTCCAACCCGCGCAGTTGATTGTTATGTAACGATTAATGCACTTACCATTAATGATGGTGGTTCATTGATTGGACAGCAGCATCTCTGTGTGAACAGTGATGTAGTTGTTGAACGCTCAATTTCAAACTCAAACTTCCACTTGATTGGATCACCCGTAGATGATGTTACTTTCGGAGATGTATTCCTTCCCCAATACTGGTTCGATGTATGGGCCCGTGAATATAACGAAGCCACCGGAGACTGGGAAAACCGTTTCATCGCTGATCATCTCGAGGTAGGTCTCGGCTATTCAGTACAAATGGCCATTGCCCCACAAACGGCAACCTTTACCGGAGCACTCAATACAATGGATGTATCCCGCACACTGATGAACACTAACCCAAGTGGTGATGTTAACCGCGTTGGCTGGAATCTGCTTGGCAACCCATTCCCATCAGCCATTGACTGGGATGTATTCTCATCAGGTGACTATGACGCTCAGGTTGCAGTATGGGACGAAGCCGGTGCCGGAAACTATATTTACTGGAACGGAACTGTTGGTAGCCTTACCGATGGTATTATCCCTGCCCAGAATGGTTTCTTCGTAAAAACAGCTACCGATGGCGCAAGCCTGACCATTCCATTGGCAGCACAGGTGCACAGCCCCATGACACTCTATAAGAATGCCGTGACAAATGCTCTTGAACTGCGTGCCAATGGCAACAATTACTACGATGCTACCTACGTTCACTTCAACAATTATGCTACCGCTGGTTTTGACAGCAAGTATGATGCATTCAAATTAGCAGGACTTGAATCAGCTCCTCAATTGTACAGCATCGCTGGCTACAAACTCAGCATCAACGAACTTCCCTTCGAAGGTAACGAGATTGTTAAGGTAGGTTTCACATGCGGCGTTGCAGGAACCTATAGTGTGACTGCTTCCGGTATGGAAAGTTTCAGTGGGTCAACCCCAATTCTTCTCGAAGACGTGAAACTTAACATATTCCAGGATTTGAGGCAAAATCCTGTCTACAGCTTCAATTATCAGCCAGGAGACAACGAAAACCGTTTCAATCTGCACTTCAAATCTTCAACCGGATTGGTTGATGGTCCCAACATGGGTATTTCGGTTTACAGCCATGATCACACTGTTGTAATTACCAATACCACTGGTCTGAGCGGTGACGTTCGCATTTTTGACCTTGCCGGACGCGAATTACTGAATACCAACATAGGCTCCTCAACCACCACGCGCATTCCTATGCAAGTGAGCTTAGGCACCTATGTAGTTAAGGTAATCACTGCATCGGGAACCGTTAACCAAAAAGTATTCATCCACTAAACCAATTCTTCCCCGGCCTTTACCGGCCGGGGAATACATTTACAAACTTAAAAATCACTCAAATATGAAAAAGTTCCTTAAATTTTTTGCTGCAATCACTGTCTTAACGGTTATTAGCTTTGCCGGTCTTGCCCAACCCAATCCGGGAGGCAACTCAGGAGGAGGTGATGTTGGAGGGCCACCCATTGGCGGTGGCGGTACTGCCCCCGTTGGTGGTGGTATTGTATTGCTACTTACCATGGCTGCCGGATACGGACTCAAGAAAGTATTCGATGCCCGGAATAAGTTTCAGGATTAATTAGCTGATTATAAGCATCTTAATACCTAAACTGCAAAAACTGCCCTGCGTATCATTGCAGGGCAGTTTTTGATTAAAATCGTTAAACACCGATTGTGTTCCATATTTTTTGAATGAATATTTTCATGGGAAATAGCTATTCCTCGAACTTCTAATTTCAAACCCTAAAAAACAAACCTCATGAAAACCCTCTTCTTTACCCTGTTTAATTATCTTTTAAGACATACAGTGGCATTTGCTTTAAGCATGGTGATAACCATCTTTGCCTTTAGCGATGCGCAGGCCCAGGTTCCCCAAAAGGGTGAACGTCCTTTCATTGATATCAGTTCCGTTCCTGATGAAGCTGTTGAACCAGGCATTATTCGCATAAAATTTAAAAAATCAGCAGAGCAACTGCTCGATCAGAACAAACCAACATTAAATGCTGCCGGAATTGCAGAATTTGGTATTCCTGAAATTGATGCACTCAATCAACAATTTGATGTTGCATCGGCAAAGCAAACATTGGAAATTGCGCTGCGCAATACAAAACACACCGACAGACACAGGCTATGGGGTTTTCATTTGTGGTATGATTTGATTCTCCCGGCAAACACAAACTTCCGGACTGCGGTTCAGGCATATGCTGCTCAGGAAAAGATTGAGCTTGCTGAACCTGTTTATAAAAAGGAATTACTCGTTGGTGATGATGCACAAATCACCCCTTTAAATCCTTCACCGGATAATGGAAATATTGCCATTAACTATACGCCCAATGACCCTTTTTACAGTCAGCAATGGCACTATCACAATACCGGTCAACAATCGGGAACGGCAGATGCCGACATTGACCTGCCGGAAGCCTGGGATTTAACCAAAGGCAGTAGTCAGGTAGTAGTTGCAGTGATTGACCAGGGCATTGAATATACGCACGTTGACCTGGCAGGCAATATGTGGTCAGGTACCGGATACAACTTTGTAAATGATAATGCTACAATTATCCCTGGTAACCATGGAACACATGTTGGTGGCACCGTTGCCGGCAATACCAATAACGGCATTGGCGTTAGTGGCATTGCCGGAGGAAATGGATCGGGCAATGGGGCACGATTAATGTCATGCCAGGTATTTATTGAAGGTGGTTCTTCGGGTGGGTTTGAAGAAGCACCTATCTGGGCGGCTGACAATGGGGCTGCCATTTCTCAGAACAGTTGGGGCTACACCAGCATGGGTGTTTATGATCAGGTGGCATTGGATGCCATTGATTATTTTAATGCCAATGGTGGAGGCAGTGTGCTGGATGGGGGAATTACCATTTTTGCTGCCGGAAACTATGATGCCTCCGGTTTATGGTATCCCGGTTGTTACAGTGGAACTTTTGCCGTGGCAGCTACCAACAATCAGGATATGAAATCGTGGTATTCAAATTATGACAACTGGGTGAATATCTCAGCTCCGGGTGGTGAAACCAATAGTGTGAATGAGCGTGGGGTTTTGAGTACGCTGTTAAGCAATACCTACGGATTTTATCAGGGGACTTCAATGGCATGTCCTCATGTTTCAGGCGTGGCAGCACTGATTTTATCACTGGCGCCCGGACAATTGACTTCAGCAGAGCTTAAAACCATACTTGAGTCAAGCACTGATGATATCACCAGCCTCAATCCTGGTTTTGAAGGCATGCTTGGCACCGGAAGGCTAAATGCTTATCAGGCACTTCTGCTTACCCAGGATTATATTAACCCTTTAGTCCCACTACCTCCTTCGGATTTACTGGCAAATGCTGCATCAACATCTCAGATTGACCTTAGCTGGATGTTAAATCCTGACAATGACCCCGTGATGCTTGCCTACAATACAACCAATACTTTTGGTATTCCATCCGGTAGTTATGCAAATGGTGCTGCCATTTCAGGGGGAGGGACTGTAATTTATCAGGGAAGTGCCACCTCCTTTTCACATACTGCACTCAGTCCCTCAACCAAATATTACTATGCGTTATGGTCGAGAGATGGCACCTACTATTCAGCTTTTCCAATTCAGAATTCAGCTACTACATTATGTGGAGTGGTAACACTTCCTTATGAGCAGCATTTTGCCGGAAATGATTTCCCGCAGTGTTGGTCCCAAACGTCTACCATAAGTGATCGATGGACTGTATCCTATACCAATAATGCCGGCGGAACTCCCAATGAGATGCATGCAGGATGGTCTTCCGGAAATGGAGTCAGCAGGTTAATTATGCCTCCAATCAATACCAATGGCGTGAGTTCTCTTGCATTGTCATTCAAGCATTTTTATGATGATTACGGAACAGGCTTAAATTACAAGATACAATCCAGTGCTGATGGCATTACCTGGACTGATGAAGTCTGGAACAATACCTCCGGTTCAGGCGATAATTCGGGGACCGTAAATACCACAGTTGTCAACAATTCAGGAGCGATTACATACATTGCGTGGGTGCTTGAGGGAAACCACTATCAATTTGATGCCTGGGACGTGGACGATGTTATGGTAACGGCGGCTGGCACAAAAACCCTTAACCTGACCGTTTATCCTCAGGGACTTTATGCCGGCGGCGGTACACTGGCTAAAGCTCAGAATGAATCCGGAGATCAGTTCCCCGGAAATATAGCCGATGAAATCTTTATTGAATTGCACAGTGCTTCAAATTATAATGTGATTATACATGCCAGTGCCGCAGCTCCGTTACATACCGATGGCAGCGTTTCCATTACTGTACCTTCATCATTTTCAGGCAGCTACTACATCACTGTTAAGCATAGAAATTCAATTGAAACCACTTCGGCTTCAGCGATTTCCTTTGCCGGAAGCACCATTTCCTATGCATTTGACCTACCGGCAAAAGCCTATGGAAGCAACCTTAAACTGTCGACGGATGGTTATGGGCTGTTATATGGCGGAGATGCCAATGACGATAATGTGATAGATACCGGTGACATGTCGGAAATTGACAATGGTGCTTCAGCATTTGCTACAGGCTACCTCATAGCTGATATAAATGGAGATGGAGTGGTGGATACCAGTGATATGACCCTCACTGATAATAATGCCTCCACTTTTGTGAGTTCTATTTTACCTTACGAATAATAAATTAAGTGTAAACATTCCACCTCTGTCCCTGATGTCGGAGGTGAAATTAAAAATCAACACCCTATGAAACATCTTTACACCTTCTCAGTTACTCTGTTAACTATTTTTCTTGCATTGCCTTCATTGAACTTTGCCCAGCATCAAGCGGAGGAACAAGGTCCAACGTTGATAACTTCATCCCATAGCATGATTGAAGTTGCTTCTATAGCTGATCAGATGGCAACCGGTCGGTTCATTCAGGCACAGGATAAAATTAAAGAGTTTAATCCAAAAAAATGGGGTAAAAATACTTTTATCCCTGGAAAGGGTTTACCCGTAGGCAATGATCCTTTATACCGTCCAAATAAAGGGCCGGGCCAGCCACTGAGAACCCCCCTGCTTACTTTTCAGGCAGCCAGTTCTGGTTCTACCCCCACCGATCCTACCGGCGCTGTGGGGCCCAATCATTTTGTAAATGCCTGGAATACAGCTTTCAGGATATGGGACAAAGCTGGAAACCCTTTAACCAGCGAGGCCTCTCTGGGAACTTTATTCCCAGGAACCATGGGCGATCCCATCGTTTTTTATGACAGATATGCCGACCGCTTTCTGATTACAGAATTTTTTAGCAATGGATTTGATGTTGCCATATGTCAGGGGCCCGATCCGGTGAATGACGGATGGTATGTTTATCGTTTCAATACCAATACCTTTCCCGATTACCCGAAATTCTCTGTCTGGAGTGATGGATATTATATAACGGCAAACAAAGATCAGAATTCAGCAAGCACCAGTCAGGTAGTTTTTGCGCTCGAACGCAACAAAATGTTAACGGGGAATCCGACAATACAAATGCTGGGATTTCCCCTTACGGGAGTGGTAACCAGCGGCTTTTACAGCCCGCTGGGGTTCAATTGTAATGGGCCTGACCTTCCCCCGCCGGGCAATGCACCCATAGTATATATGCAGGATGATTCCTGGAGTGGAATTTCCAATGACCATCTTAAAATCTGGAACATCAATGTGAACTGGACCACCCCGAACAGTTCCACCATTTCTGCACCGCAAATGATAAATACAACCCCATTTGACGGCGTTTTTGATGGCGGATCATTCTCCAACCTTCCTCAGCCTTCAGGGTATGATATCGATGCTTTACAGGCTACCATTATGTATATGGCGCAATACCGAAGATTCACGGGACACAATTCAGCTGTGTTTAACTTTGTGGTTGACCTTGATGGTGGCGATGATTATTCAGGTATTCGATGGTACGAATTGAGACAAACGGCGGATGGTGCACCCTGGAGTATATATCAGGAAGGTACCTATGCGCAGCCGGATGGCCACAGTGCATTTTGTGGTGCCATGTGTATGGATGCCAATGGTAATATTGCACTTTCTTACACAACGGTAAGCCCTACCCTTTATCCGTCTTTGAGATATACCGGCCGCCTGGCCTCTGATCCACCGGGTATTATGACTTTTGCTGAACAGGTTATCTATAATGGTTCACAGATTAATCCTGCGAGCCGGTATGGAGACTATGCCCAAATGACCATTGATCCGCTGGATGATGCTACCTTTTGGGCCATAGGCGAGGCATTTTCAGGTGGCAGAAAAAATTACGCCGGGGCATTTCAACTTGCCCCACCCGAACTCACAGCCAATTTTAATGCAGATGTGTCCACTGTGTGTAAAGGCGGCAGTACTAATTTTAACGACTTATCCCAACCGGCAGCTACTTCATGGAACTGGAGCTTCCCCGGTGCTTCACCCGCTTCCTCAACACAGCAAAACCCATCAGGAATAACCTATTTAAACAGCGGATCATATGATGTAACACTTACTGTATCTAATGGCAGCGAAGTGAATACCCTTACCAGAAATGATTACATAAATGTCGAGGATCTTATTGCCGGTTTCAGTGCATCAGCTACTTCCCTTATAGTAGGCAATCAGGTTACGTTCACAGATGCATCGGCCTGTGACCCTCAAACATGGAACTGGACCTTTGAAGGCGGTGATCCGGCAACCTATAACGGACAAATACCACCTCCCATTACATACAACCAGACTGGGAGCTATGATGTGTCTCTTGTTATTACTAAACCGGGTGCATCTGACAATATTTCCCGATCTGATTACATTACAGTGTTACCACCGGTCTTCACTATGCAAAACGGAACCATAACAACCTGTACCGGCGATTTCTACGACAGTGGAGGAGCCAACGCCAACTATTCCAGTAACGAAAATCTTGTATTGACAGTTATGCCTCAGGGAAATGGCAATTTATTGAAAGTAAGCTTTTCGGCTTTCAATCTGGAAAACAATTATGACAAATTGTATATATACGATGGAGCTTCTGTAGCCAATAATTTATTGGCAACACTAACAGGCACCACTTTACCGGGCACCTACACTTCATCAACCGGCCCACTGACCTTCAGATTTACTTCTGACAATTCACTAAACAGAGCCGGTTGGGAAGCTTCTTTTGAATGTATGAATACCAATATGCCTCCGGTAGTCAATTTTATGGCATCGGAAACTACCGTTGCTCTGGGAGAAACAGTGCAACTTACCGATTTAAGTACAAACCTTCCCACTTCATGGCTCTGGAATATTACACCGCCAACATTTGAATATGTTTCTGGCAGCAACGGCAGCAGTCAAAATCCGGCAGTGATTTTTACAGAAACCGGAACTTATACCGTCAGTCTCACGGCTTCGAATGTAAATGGCAGCAATACCTACATTAAGGAAAACTACATCCAGGTTCTTCCGTTTATATATTGCACCCCAGCATACAGTACCGGAACAGGTGATGGCGATTACATATCGCTGGTTCAACTGAACGGTATGGCGAATTCAACCGGTGCTTCGGCAAGCCCATATTACACATACTTTAGCAACCTGAGCACCGATTTGATTCCCGGATCAGCCTATACCCTAACCGTGAGTGCAGGCAGTTATAGTTCAAACAATATTTCGGCCTGGATTGACTTCAATATTGACGGAGTATTCTCTGAGGCCGAAAAATTAGGCAATGTGGCACTGGGAGCCATGCCTGCGACAGGGGATATTCTTTTTACCGTACCTGCTGATGCTGAAATTGGCAATACCCGCATGCGCGTAAGGGAAGTTTATGGGCAGGCCAATCAAAACCCCTGCGCCACTTACACTTATGGTGAAACTGAAGATTACAACATCCATTTGCTTCCACAAAACAGGGAGTTGATGCTTACCCTATACCTGGAAGGCCTGTTTAACGGAACAAACATGAATAAAGTGCAGAATGCCAGCGGAGACCAGTTTGGCGGTGATATTGCAGATGAAATAGTTCTTGAACTGCATCACATTTCACCACCCTATGCTCTGGTCAATGAGGCTCATGTCCTTGCAGTAAATACCGACGGAACAGCCAGCATTTCATTGCCCGCGTCGTTGGGAGAAAGTTATTACCTGGCAATTAAACACCGCAACAGCATTGAAACCTGGAATGCTTCTCCCCTATCTTTTGAAAATCTGACGATAAGTTATGACTTCAGCTCATCTCAAAGTCAGGCCTATGGCAACAATCTGAAACTTATCGGCGACAAGTGGGTCATTTACGGTGGCGATGTAAACCAGGATGGAACAGTAGACATTGAAGACATGACACCCGTGGATAACGATGCTGCCAATTTCATTTCTGGTTATCTGGTTAACGACATAAATGGAGATGGCATGGTTGATATCAGTGATATGACCATTGTGGACAACAATGCGGCAATGTTTGTTGGGAAGATTACGCCATAGTTTGGCGTTATCATGATTGAAAAAATCATTAGTGACCGGAGAAATTAAAAAAATTCTTCTTTTGCCTGTATGCCAGTGACTTAATGAGGTTTTTAAGGATTGTGGATGGAAGGAAACTCAGCTTTCTCCCACCTCCAATCTCCCCTTACCAAAAGATATACTCCTGTCATTCAGCGCAATATGAAGTCTGACACAAATCAAACAATTCATAAACCAAAACTTTTTACCTATGAAAAGAAACAAACTTCTAACAGCCATGCTGGCTATGTTTATGCTTTATCCCTGGATCGGAATGAGTCAGGGCTTAGAAGATTTTACAAATTCCAATGCAACCACTGCATATACTAACAACTCTTTTGTTGGTAACGATGGTATTACCTGGACTTATGTCGCCTCAAGAGATGAAAATGGAGATGCCAACGGCTCTGGCATTGATGGTAAGGCACTTATGCTTAGAAGAGTTTCAGACAATAGCGCCGTTAGTTCCTCGGCTATAAGCGGTGGAATTGGGAACTTCAGTGTTAAACTTTATAAAGGTTTTACCGGGGGTGGAGATCGCCAGGTGGAATTGTTTATAAATGGTATCTCGCAAGGTACATCTACTCCTTTTGATGATTATGCTGAACACCTCTTTGAAGTTAATGGAATTAATATTAGTGGTGATATTGTCATTAAAATAGCCAACATTACTTCGAAACAAGTGATTGTGGACGATATTTTATGGACTTCCTATAATTCAGGAACTCCGGTGGTTGCTACCCCATTATTCACACCGGCCGGAGGTAATTATTACTCAGCGCAGAGCGTTTCCATTTCTACAACCACACCGGGTGCCACCATCTACTACACTACCGATGGAAGTGATCCCGACAACACTTCAACTGAATATACTGTTCCTATTGGGGTAAGCACTGATCAAACACTCAAGGCCAGGGCCTATGCCTCCGGTTATGATCCCAGTGCAATTAGTTCAGCTACCTATTTTTTTCCGGTTATCAACAATGTGGCCAATATTGCTGAATTGCGGGCAGACTTCACTGAAGGCACCATCTATCGTTTAACCGGAGAAGCTGTGCTTACTTATCAAACAAGCGTGAGGAATGCCAAATACATTCAGGATGCCACCGGAGCTATTCTGATTGATGACCCTTCCGGCAAAATCACCTCCACTTATTCTGTTTATGATGGAATTACTGGGATTACAGGTACACTGGGCCTATATCAGAATATGCTGCAGTTTACCCCGGTTGCTGATCCAGGCATGGCCAGTAGCACTGGTAATTCCATTGTTCCTGAAGAAGTTACGCTTGCAGACCTTGGCCCAGGCCATCAGGCTAAATTGGTGAAAATTCTGAACACGACAATTTCAGAAACAGGAAATTTTGCTGCCAGCACAAATTATAACCTGACCGATGCTTCCGGCACCGGAATTTTAAGAACTCAATACAATGATCTGGATTACATAGGAACGCCTGTTCCGGAAACATCACAAAATATTACAGGGGTTATACTTCAATATACTACAAATATGCAATTGGTGCCAAGAAGCCTGGCTGATTTTGAAACAGGCGATAGTCCGGCACTCGTTGCTGATCCAACGACCTTGTCAGGATTTACTTATAGCCAAGGTAACGGACCTTCAGCTTCTCAAACTTACGAAATCAGCGGAAGCCAGCTTACCGGTTTTCCTGGTATTATTTCAATAACCGGCAGTTCCAATTTTGAAGTATCCGTTGATGATATTACCTTCGGCACTTCTGCCAACATATCTTATACCTCATCAACGCTTTTGGCTACACCTGTGTATGTCCGGATGAAAGCCGGTTTAACGGCTGGTTCCTATACCGACGAAATCATTACCAATAGCGGTGGCGGGGCATTGGCTGATGTGGAAGTGGTTTGTAGCGGAAGTGTGCTCTCTGCTGAAGCTTCAAATCATGTTACCAATTTTATGGCGGAATCAGTTACTGCCACTGCCATTCCACTTACCTGGACGGATGCAGTTGGAGAGGTATTGCCGGCAGCCTATCTGATCAAAGGAAGTGCAATAAGTTTTGATGATATTGACGCACCGACAGATGGTCTTCCTGAAACAAACAGCGCTCTGGTTCACAATGTGGACTTTGGAATGGAAAATTATACTTTCACCGGGCTAATCCCTGAAACACCTTACTTCTTCAAAATATATCCCTATACCAATGAAGGTACAGCCATTGATTTTAAAACCGATGGTTCAGTTCCGGAATTAATGGCTTCAACTACTGTAATTCCTGCCGGCGCACTTGTCTACGAAGGATTCGATTACACCCCGGGTGAAGCCCTGCAGGCACAAGTTGGTTGGACAGGCATAAATTCCGGAGATGACATACTTATTGCTCAAAGTAACTTATCCTATACTGGTCTGCAAGCGTCTCAAGGACAAAAGATAATCTTTGACGGGAGCGGAATGGATGCTTACAAAGCTTTTGTTCCTCAAACCAGCAACACTGTTTACTATTCATTTATCATGAATGTAACAGACCTGGGATCCTTAAATGCAACGGGTGGATATTTTACCGGACTTGCATCGAATGGCACAACCTTTGGAGCCACCGTTTGGACCGGACTGTCTGGTGAAGGATACAAAATCGGTATCAATCCGAGAACATCAACCTCTACAAATATGATATGGGTGGATGGCATCCAAACCTTAAACAACGAGGTATTTATTGTAGTTTCTTATGAATTTGTAGAGGAAACCGGTAACGACATTGTTAAGATATGGGTAAATCCGGATGCGTCTTCGCTTGGAAGTGCAACACCGCCTGAAGCTTCAGCAACTGTAAACAATACCGGAGGGCAAGACCTTACTCAGGTAAGCCAGTTCTTTATCCGTCAGGACAGCAACACTGAAACCCCATTCCTCGAAATGGACGAATGCCGCATAGGTCTTAACTGGGCGGATGTTACCCCGACAGGAGAAGCAGGCAAAACACTTAACTTACAGGTTTTACTTGAGGCATTGTATGATGAAAATGGTTCTATGCGGGAAGCATTAGACGAGAATGGTTCGCATTTTGGAACAGGTATAGCCGATGTAATTTCAGTTGAACTGCATGAAGCAGCAAATTATGGAAACAAATTGGACAGTATTGCCGGGGTACAGCTTTCAGTAGATGGAAATGCATCCCTGCAAATTCCGGCTTCCTATGACGGAGCATATTATGTTACTGTAAGACACCGCAATTCTGTGGAAATAACCTCGGCCAATGCAATTAGTTTCTCGGGGAATATCATAAATGTAAGCTTCCTCAATCCTGCCCAGGTATTTGGGAATAACCTGGGTGATTCCAATGATGGATATTATTTCGTTTTTGCCGGAGACATAAATCAGGATGGCGTGGTAGATACTGGTGATATGACCCTGGTTGACAATGATGCAAATTTATTTATTACAGGATATTTGACCACTGACGCCAATGGTGATGGCGTTGTAGATACCGGTGACATGACCATTATCGACAACAATGCTGCAACTTTCACCGGAGCTGTACTTCCCTGAATTTTCTTGATCATTATCAGTGTGAAAAGCCGGTCTACGTAAAGACCGGCTTTATTTTTAATAATATTATTCAGCCAGGAAAATAAAAAAGATTCCTCCCTTTGCTCTGAATGACAGACTTGTACATTACTTTGGGGGTTGAGACGAGAGGAAGCTGTTACTTGCGGAACGGGATATAGTAATGGTTTTTTTCGCCATGAAGAAAAATTTCAACCGTGCACTAATGATTAATTATTTATGTAATATTTCTGTAAATAAAGAAGACAAAATTTGAAATAAACTCAAAAAAACAAGACAAAAAGGTTGGCCTCCTATTGAAATTGGTGTAATTTTACTGCATCAAATTCGAATTTGAAACATCCGGTTTCATTTAAAGCTCCAGCATGAATGACTTGGAAATTTCCACCAAATTAAATTACCATGTTTCTGTAGATTGCGTGGTATTTGGTTTCGAATTCGGGCATCTCAATGCCCTGATACTGGAGCGCACAATGTATTTTAAAGAACAGAAATACATTGACTTCAAGTTGCCTGGTGATCTTGTTCGAAAAGATGAAGATCTGGACACAGCAGCAGCACGGGTGCTCAGGGAACTGACAGGTCTGGAAAATATTTATCTCAAACAGTTTGCAGCCATAGGTACCCCCGATCGGCTTACCCGCCAGGAACGCGACATGGAGTGGCTGAGGCAAATCGGTCATCCTGAAGAGGTTGTGGTAACGGTAGCTTACTATGCGCTCATCAATATTGACCAGGACCGGATCAACCGGTTTCAGCTTCAGGAAGGAGCCAGGTGGATTCCTGTTTCACTTATCGGAGAACTTGCCTTTGATCATAACCTTATTCTTAATGATGCACTTGAGACACTCAGAAATGAACTGCGGTTCAATCCCATTGGTTTTGAACTGCTCCCATCGAAATTTACACTCAGTCAATTACAAAAGCTATATGAAGTGATCATGGGCATTGAACTGGATAAGCGCAACTTCAGAAAAAAAGTTGCCAATATGCCTTACGTAGTGCCCATGAATGAAAAAGAGAAAGGCGTGGCACACAAACCTGCCCAATATTACACTTTCAGCAAGAAAATATACAACAAAACCCGTAAAAGTACTTTTGATATTATCGTCTGATTATCATTATTTTTAAAACTGTAACCAACAAATCAACCGTGCTGTCCGTTATTTATACAAAGCACAAAATTGTTAATATGCACGAAATTGAGCCGACACAAATCTGGAAAAACTTATATGATACTACTCAGGACAGAAACTCTCCTTTCTATGGGGAAAGGTACAGCGAAACTGAGTGTATCCATTCTATTTATAATTATTACATTCACCCTGAATGGGATGAAATGGGTTCGGCTACCCTTTATCTGAAAATCCTTTTCGCGGATTACCGCCCAGGCTATTGCATTATTGAGCTTATGGGCGAATGGAATGATGTGTTATATAACGACATCATGTATCTGAAACGCAATGTTGCTGAAATACTTATGGATGCTGGCATAAATAAATTTATACTCATTGGCGAAAACGTTCTGGAATTTCATGGCGATGATGATTCCTACTATCAGGAATGGTTTGATGACATAGAAGAGGGCTGGATTGCCTGTGTAAACTTCAGAAAGCATGTGTTGGAGGAGATACGTGAGCACCGGCTGGATTATTATCTGGCTACCGGTGGCAAGCTAGACCACATCAACTGGCGCCCGCTATCGCCCCGTCAACTTTTTGCCATGGTAGATGATTTGATCACTAAACGGCTGAATGCCTGATGGAAAAACAATACATCATCCAGATTTTTGGAAGGGTTCAGGGGGTTGGGTTCCGGTATTTCGTGCACCGGAAGGCCACTGATCTGGGACTGCGCGGCTTTGTAAAGAACATGCCCGACAGATCGGTGTATGTAGAAGCAGAAGGTGAGGCAGCTGCACTGGAAATCCTGATTCACCATTGCAAACAGGGGCCCGGACATGCTGATGTGCACGAAGTAAAGCTGGTGGAAGCACCGTTATCAGGGTATAACCTGTTTCAGATCAAATAATTCATCAGGGTTTCTGAGTATCATCTCCACCACTTTGCGATCAACCGGTAAGGTAAAATTGTTCACTGACAAATCCTGTAAAGCTACCCACCTAAATGCCTGAGCCTGATCTACCGGTTCAAAATCAAATCTTTTCATGGAAGCCGGAAAAGCAGGCGGACTTATCAATCTGGCTACGTAATAAATACTTATCAGTTGCGAAGCGACCGGAAGCGAAAGCGATGGCTGAAAATAATCGGTAGTGTAATAATGTTTTATAATTTCAATTTCCTGCCCCAGCTCCTCCCTGCATTCTCTTCTAAGGCAGTCGTGGGTACCTTCACCATATTCCAGCCCACCGCCCGGAAATTTAGTCATGTATTGGTTAAGACGGTATTCATCGGTTACCAGCAGTTTGTGCTCATACACAATCAATCCGTAAATACGGATATTAAAAGGACAACAAGGCAAAGTTTCAGTCATTTTACTGCTCTTAAAATTTCTCGTTTGCCGGGCGGGCCGGCAAGTCGCTCCACCATGAAACCGGAATGCTGCATGGCCCGGCGCACCGTTCCTTTGGCACAATAAGTTACCAGTATGCCTCCCGGTTGCATCATTAGATACAACTTTTTAAAAATTGACACATCCCACATTTCAGGTACCTTTTCAGGTGAAAAAGCATCGTAATAAATGAGGTTAAACGAATTAGGTTCAGCCTTAAAGTCCTGGAACCGGTCACTACGTTTTTCAAATGTGAATGTAGGACTCAACTGATGTTGCACACCCGTGCCTATTTGATGCATTAACATAAATCCATTTTTAAGCACCTGTGCATTGCCTATGCGTTGTGGATAGTTTAATTCAGCAACCAGTTTTTCAGAAACAGGATAAGGTTCCAGCCCTGTGTAATGAGCAGCAATATTCATGTCATTGACTTCATTCAACGTCAGCAAGGCATTCAATCCGGTGCCAAAACCAACTTCGAGCAGAGAAATGGTTTGATGCAGACCAATTGCTTTTGTGAATCCGGCCTGAATAAAAACATGTTTTGATTCCTGAATGGCACCATGTACCGAATGGTAGGTCTCATCCAACTCCGGATGCACCAGGGTAAGTGAACCGTCCTCTGTCAACAATATCTGAATTCTAACATTCATCTGTTATACAATAATTCTAAACCACTCACTTCACCACCGGTAGAATGTTCAAAAAAAGGAACCACTTGAGGCAAATGATAGATACTCAACTGTGTTCCTGCGGCTACAAAAAGATAATTTCCCAAAGCATCATAGGCGACATTGTGAAGACTGGAATGCTCCAGATAATTTACCGCACTGTTTATTTCCGGTCTTACCCACCATAGTTCATCCTGGTGAATAACAAAATAATTGTCCTTACCCCTGCCTGTTATCTCCTTTGCTTCACCAAAGGGCAGCTCCATGGAAAAAACCAGGGTATTTAGTTCAATATCATAATGATAAAGCTTTATCTTATTATCCACCCTCAAAAAAAGTATCAGCCGGTTTTTATCGTAAGCCGAAAGATACAATACCTCACCATTAAAAGACACTTCTCTGAACACCGTTCCGCCGGGGGAATTAAACAAATATAGTCGGGTTAAACCTGTATTGAAGGGTTTAAAACTGGCCGCGATTAATCGTCCAAAACGGGTGATGTGGGTAAATGTGCCATGTTCAAATTTTCCGGTGCGGAAGACAACCATTTGGTTTTTATTATATCCATTAATAAAACCTTGTGCCTTAAATACATAAGCAGTTGTGTCGTCTGAATACAATGACTGAAATGGCCATTGAACCGGATTTTCTCCTTCAAAAAGTGTCCATATCCTCTCTCTGGCTACCAAATCAAAAGCCGATAAGCGCTGCCCCCTTCCATCAACATAATACATTAGCTGGTTGTGGGAGGAAAGGGCTATATCACCAGTCTCGGAACCTCCGGACTGAAACAAATCATCAATTGTCCCGGAAGGCGTAAGCGATTGCACTTTTATGGTCTGATTTAACTGCTTAACCAGAAAAACAGCAGATTTCAACTGACGGGGAACTTCGGCAATATTTACCGGAAGAAAAAAAGCACTTCTGTGGTGTTTCTCATCGTGGATGGAAATTTGCACATAGTTCGCACCACCTTTTATCAATGTATTTTGAATAATGATGTATGATTTGAGTTCAAAGTAAGCAGAGTCAACATCAAATTGCCGGGACGGCTCATAGGGGAATCCGGTTTCACTTTCCAGGGAGAGACTTACAAAATCAATCTTTATATGATGTCTGATAATCACATGAACCGGAATGGTATCACCCAGGCCATACACCATCATAGAGGAGGGTTGAAATATTTCAATATCCGGCCCGGGGTGCGTTTTTTCCTTTTCGCAGGAAGCCATGCTCAACAGCAAAAGCAAATAAAAAATGTGGATAAAAGCTTTGATGTGTAACGAATTTTTATTTAAAATGAAGATAGTCCGTAAATGCCGCACAAAGTATATTTTGAGTTTGGAAGCGTTTGGGAAAATTCCCTATCTTTATCCGTCAAAATTAAACATTATATGCTTACACACATTAAGATGGATAAGGTGCTTTTTCTCGACATTGAGACGGTACCTCAACACCGGGACTATGATAGTGTTCCCGAAAAATTTAAAAAGCTTTGGGATCACAAGGCAAAACGTCTGGCCACAACGGACACCGACACTCCTGAATCTCTTTATGAGCGGGCGGGCATCTATGCAGAATTTGGAAAGATAATCTGCATTTCGGTGGGCTATATACGTAACCATCAACTGAGAATAAAATCTTTCGCGCATGATGATGAAGTGATTCTGCTTACTGATTTCGCCAGTCTGTTGAATCAAAGTTTTTGCACCCCCGATGTATTGCTGTGCGCCCACAATGGCAAAGAGTTCGATTTTCCATACCTATGCAGACGCATGTTGATTAATCGCATACCCCTACCTTTATTGCTCGATACTTCGGGCCGTAAACCCTGGGAAGTGCAGCACATTGATACCATGGAGATGTGGAAATTCGGAGATTATAAAAATTACACCTCACTTAACCTGCTAACAGCCATTTTTGATATACCTACCCCTAAAGACGACATAGATGGTAGCCAGGTGGCAAAAACTTATTGGCATGACAATGATTTACAACGCATTGCAACCTATTGTCAGAAAGATGTGGTCGCCATCGTACAACTACTTTTACGTTACAAAGGCATGCCTCTGCTTGAGGATGAGAACATAATTTTCACCTGAATGCGTTAAATTTTATTAATTCAATGGGCAGATCAATGCTATTTCTCTACTTTTGTTCACAAATTCTAAAATCAAATCAATGAAAAAGAACATGTTCACCGCACTTATGCTGTTGATGTCTGTAATGATAAGTGTACCGGTATTAGCGCAGAATAAGAAAAAGAAAACCTCCGAACCTGTGACTGAAAGCCCGGCTCCTTTTAAAATGACATCAAAACAGGACAGCATCAGTTACATTATTGGTCATGATATTGGTAAAAACATGGTGACCAATAATATAAAAATAACGCCCGACGCAATGTTTGCCGGATTAAAGGATGGACTCCAGGGCATAGATACTACTTTCAGTCCTGAGGCCACGCAGCAGATTATGAACCAGTTTCAGCAGGAAATGATGGATCAGCAGGAAAATAAAAGCAAAGTGGAATCTGCTAAAGCACGGGCAGAGGGTGAAGCTTTCCTGAAAAGCAATAAAGAACGTGAAGACGTTATTGAATTGCCAAGTGGCTTGCAGTATGAAGTGATTACAGAAGGTGAAGGCTCCCACCCTACTGCTGATGACGTGGTAGAAGTTCATTATACAGGCAAACTTCTTGATGGCACCGTATTCGATTCGTCGGTAGAACGTGGTGAATCCATAAAATTTCCGCTCAATGGAGTAATTGCCGGCTGGACGGAAGGCGTTCAGTTGATGACTCCAGGCTCCAAATACATTTTTTACATTCCCGCGCAACTTGCCTATGGTGATCGCAGTGCAGGCCCAATTCCTCCGGGTTCTACCCTGATTTTTGAAGTGGAACTTATTTCCATTGGAGAATAAATCAATTGTTGGAAAAGCAGCATCAATAGCATTTTCAATTATTTAACCAATGGCCGGCAAAACAGTAACGCACTTTTTGCCGGCCATTATTATCACTGAGTGTTAAGTTCTTGTGCAATTGTTGAAAACTTTAATCATTTTGGCAGGGCAAATTGTGGTTACATTTACCTAATTTTGAGCAATGGAAGAGATAAAAAACGCGGGCAGCGATACCCGTAAAAAAAGGCTGATCAAATCGTCGACAACAACTGCACTTTATGAGCATGGTAAAATCCCGCCTCAGGCTGTGGAACTGGAGGAAGCGGTGCTGGGAGCCATTATGCTCGAAAAAGATGCCCTGGCTGCGGTAATAGATGTGGTAAGACCGGAGGCTTTTTATAAAGATGCCCACCAGGTGATTTATCAGGCCATTACCCGGCTTTTTGGTAAGGGTGAACCCATTGATATTCTTACCGTTACCAATGAGTTAAAGTTTATGGGCGAACTCGACACGGTAGGTGGCCCCTTTTACATAGCACAACTTACCAACCGCATCGCTTCTGCCGCCAATACAGAATTTCATGCCCGCATCATCCTTCAAAAGTTTATACAACGTGAACTCATCCGGATTAGCTCCGATGTAATCCGTGATGCCTATGAAGAAACGACAGATGTTTTTCAGTTGCTCGATAAAACAGAAAATCAACTCTTCAGCGTAAGCGAAACCAATATGCGGCGCAACTATGTGGATATGCAATCCCTTATCCGGGACGCACTGAAGCAAATTGGTGCTGCCAAAAGTAAGGATGGCAAACAAAGAGGTATAAGATCAGGATTTACCGTGCTCGACCGTTTTACAGGAGGATGGCAACCCTCAGATTTGATTATTGTGGCAGCGCGCCCTGGTATGGGTAAAACAGCCTTTGTACTTACTGCTGCCCGAAATTCTGCCATTGAATTTAACCATCCGGTGGCACTGTTTTCTCTTGAAATGTCATCCATACAACTGGTTACAAGACTTATTTCGGCTGAAGCACAACTGTCAGCCGACAAGCTAAAAAAAGGGGAACTTGAAAGTTATGAATGGCAACAACTCAATACCAAAATCAATACGCTGATTGATGCACCCATTTATATAGATGATACCCCATCCTTGTCTGTTTTTGAGTTAAGGGCCAAATGTCGCAGGCTTAAGGCACAGCATGACATTCAGTTGATTATTATAGATTACATTCAGTTGATGACAGCCGGCATTGACCGCAATATGGGCAATCGTGAGCAGGAAATCAGCACCATATCCCGCTCGCTCAAGGCCCTGGCCAAAGAGTTAAATGTGCCCGTTATTGCACTATCACAGCTAAACCGTTCGGTAGAAACCCGTCCCAATAAAAAGCCCATTCTGTCTGACTTACGTGAATCCGGGGCCATTGAACAGGATGCCGACATGGTATTGTTTATCTATCGCCCGGAATATTATAATCAAACTGCCGATGCAGAAGGTGAAAGCATACAGGGTGAGGCAGAAATAAGCATTGCCAAACACCGTAATGGTGCCCTGGGTGAAGTTAAGCTGAAATTTATTGCACGCTATGCGAAATTTGTTGATCCTGACAACCTGACTGCTGACAATGATAACATTGCACCCAATACCAATTTCGATAATGGCTCCAGCGTCAGTACTTATACCCTGCCATCAAAGATGAATAATGATGACGATGTAACAGGATCATTGCCCTATTGAATACGGCTACCCTTCAAACATCCTGTAACATCTAACTTACGGGCATTGGGATAAGTTAAAAATGAACCGTAAATTAACTACGACGATAAAATACGGTGAATCCAAACAAAGAAGAAGCTTTGAGATCAAGGCTCAATGCTAAATACCAGACGAAATGTTGTGGCAGTGAAATTTTATGAGCTAAATACCCCGAATCCGGTGTAATTGAAAAAGATGCCGGTGTCAACAGATTTATCATGTCAGTTTTAAAATGGATAGAAACCTTGAACAAAAGGCGGTTAAAGCAGGCAGATAAAGCGGTACTTATGTTTCTGCAGACATTGATATTGGTACAGATGGTTATAATAAATCTATGCATAACTGCGTTATGACTGATAATAATACTATAATGAGGAAACTGATTACTTTTATTGGATTTTTCCTGATCACCCTTCATATACAGGCAGCTTTTATACTGCTGCCTATGGACAATACCCAGAAAAATCATTTAAAAGCTTATGGCATTGCGTATTACGTTTTACAGCAGGATGTAGAGGTAAGTTGGCTGCTCAATTACCGCGGCGGCAGTTTTTTGTTCATGCATCACCCCTCACTCGAATCAGAATGTACCATTCGTGGAGTCAGCTATCAGATAATAGCCGATGTTCAGGCCGATGCCATAATACTCGAAATAGCTGATCCACAATCCAATACAGATGCTGTTAAACTGCAGAAGGCGCCACGAGTGGCGGTGTATACGCCAAAAAGCAAATTGCCCTGGGACGATGCCGTAACCCTTGCCCTTACCTATGCCGAAATTCCCTATGATGTTGTATATGATGAAGAAGTAATGGGTGGTATTTTGCCTATGTACGACTGGCTCCATCTTCATCATGAAGATTTTACCGGTCAGTATGGTAAGTTCTGGTATGCTTACCGCAATGCAGCCTGGTATCAGCAGGATGTAGCCAACACCGAACGTACCGCAGCCAATCTTGGCTTCAGTAAAGTATCAGACCTTAAAACTGCAGTGGCCCATAAAATCAGGGAATTTACCTCAGGCGGGGGCTATTTATTTGCCATGTGCTCAGCTCCCGACAGTTATGATGTAGCGCTTGCCACCGATCACATTGATATATGTGATGTAATGTTTGACGGCGATCCGGCAGACAAAAACATCAATGAAAATTTAAATTACGACAACTGCTTTGCTTTCTATAACTTCAAGGTAAATACCAATCCTTACGAGTATGAAATCTCCAACATTGATGTAACCAATACCCGCAAAGTAAGTGCCTCCAATGACTTTTTTACCCTTTTTGATTTTTCGGCCAAATGGGATCCGGTGCCCACCATGCTTACCCAAAATCATGAAAAGGTAATTAAAGGATTTATGGGGCAAACCACAGCATTTAACAAAAGCATGGTTAAGCCGAATGTGGTTTTGATGGGTGAAAACAAATCGGCAGGTGAAGCTAAATACATTCATGGTGAGTTTGGCAAGGGCACCTGGACGTTTTATGGCGGACACGATCCGGAAGACTATCAGCACCTGGTAGGCGATCCACCCACCGACCTCAACCTTTTCCCCAATTCACCCGGTTATCGTCTGATACTCAATAACGTACTTTTTCCGGCGGCCAAAAAGAAAAAACAAAAAACCTGACCCTTCTTCCTTAACTTTACAACAAGCACCGCTCATTTATGCTTAAAAAACTGATTGTTTTTATTCTGCTGATTGCCGGCACAGGCACCCTCTGTGCTCAAACCCGATATACGCTAAGCGGTTATGTTCGCGAAAAAGGAACCCATGAACTCCTTCCAGGGGTAAACATCTACGTTCCCTCCTTACGCAACGGAACGGTAACAAACAACTATGGTTTCTACTCTCTTAGTCTGCCCGAAGGTACTTACGAAGTTATATTTTCTTATATTGGTTATCAAACAGTTTCATACCAGATCGTCTTTGATCAAAACAGGGATTTGGAAGTAAACTTATCAGGAAGCATTGCCCTGAGTGAAGTAACCATTACGGCCGAAGAGATTACCCGCAACAGTGAAAACAGCCAGATGAGTATGGTTGTTTTACCGGTTCAACAAATTAAAAACATACCGGCTTTACTTGGCGAAAAAGATGTTTTTAAAGCCCTGCAGCTCATGCCGGGGGTACAAAAGGGATCAGAAGGAAGCAGCGGATTGTATGTCCGGGGAGGCGGCCCCGATCAGAATCTTATTATTCTGGATGATGCACCGGTATATAATGCCAGTCATTTATTCGGCTTTTTCTCAATATTCAATGGAGATGCGCTTAAAAGCATTGAACTTACCAAAGGCGGCTTTCCGGCACGCTTTGGCGGAAGGTTGTCCTCGGTGGTGGAAATGACCATGAAGGATGGGAACAAAACCAAACTTTCAGGTGAAGCCGGGATAGGGCTGATTTCATCCAGGCTGCTTCTGGAAGGTCCGATTATTAAAGAAAAGGCTTCTTTTATTGTGTCGGCCAGACGAACATATATTGATGCACTGATCCGGCCCATGATGCCCAGGGACGAAAAGTTTGGCTATTATTTCTACGATCTGAATGCTAAGGTCAATTATGATTTTGGACGGAAGGACAAGCTGTATCTGAGTGGCTATTTTGGCCGGGATAAATTCAGCATAGTTGACCGCGGCAATTATTATGATGAATTCAACCAAAACCAATACTCAACCGAAGCGGGATTATACTGGCAAAATGCCACCTCTACCATCCGTTGGAATCATCTGTTTAACAATAAAGTTTTTGCAAATACTTCTGCCATTTTCAGCCGGTACAATCTTACCATTTATGACAAAGAGAAAGACAACAGCGGCACTTATTCTCTGAAATACTATTCAGGGATACGTGATTTTGCACTTAAATATGATCTCGAATACCATGCCACGCCGACCTATACCTTAAGAACAGGTATACAGACTACCCAGCACCGGTTTACCCCAAGTGCTGTGGTTGAAAAAGATTCGCAAACGCTGGAAAATTTTGACCAAAAAACCATTTATGATTCTTTTGAATCGGGGCTATATGCTGAAAATCAGTTTAATTTTGGTGGCAAAGCCCAGCTGAATGCCGGTTTTCGCCTCAGTCATTTCGCCGTAGATGGGGAATACTACCTGGCACCCGAGCCTCGCATGTCTTTTAACTTTATTATAAGCAAAGGCTTTTCAGCCAAAGCTGCTTATGCTGAAATGAACCAGTACATACATCTGTTGAGCAATACCGGCATAGGGCTGCCAACTGATTTGTGGGTACCTTCCACCACACGCGTAAAACCACAGAACTCCCGGCAGCTTTCGGCAGGCCTGGCGCGCGACCTGAACAATCCCGGTCTTTCTGTAACTCTGGAAGGTTATTACAAATGGAGCAAGAATATTTTGGGGTATAAGCCGGGTGCCAGTTTTCTACTGATAGATGACCCCAGCGAAGCCCGCAATTTTACCTGGCAGGATAATGTTACTGCCGGAAAGTCGCTTTCCTATGGTGCCGAATTGTTGATACATAAAAAAACAGGCCGCTTTAGCGGATGGATAGGCTACACCCTCTCCTGGACCAAACTTAAATTCGATGAGATAAATTTTGGCGAATATTTCTGGGCCAAGTACGACCGCAGGCATGATTTGTCGGTGGTGGCTATATATGAAATCAATCCCCGGGTTACTTTATCGGGTACCTGGGTATACGGCACAGGCAATGCCATTACGCTTCCTCAGGCAGACTTTCCCGTCCTTATTAATAACCCCATCGAAAATCTACTTGGTGAACATTTCAGTGGCTACTATTACTACCCTCAATCAGTAACTGATTACGGAAGGGTAAACTCCTACCGGATAAAAGCTTATCACCGGCTTGATCTTTCTGTTCAGTTTCATAAACAAATGAAAAGATGGGAACGCACCTGGGAGTTTGGACTCTACAATGCTTATAGCAGAAAAAATCCTTTCTTTTATTTTATTGATGAAACCTATACAGAATATGGCTCCAGAAGCACCTTGAAGCAGGTTTCCATATTTCCCATCATTCCATCAGTATCTTACAATATTAAGTTTTAAGACAATGAAAAACATACATACACTTCTCCTGTCGTTGGTGGTTCTGGTTTTATTTCCATCCTGCGATCAATTGATTTCTGAAATAGATGCCCCACCATCAGAACCTAAATTGGTAGTTTATTCTGTAATTTCCCCACAAGATTCGGTTGTTGAAGTCAGGGTATATAAGAGTAATCCGCTTTTTAATAAGGTAAATTATGATTATTTCGACAATAGATTTCCACCGGTAACCAATGCCACAGTGTTGATGAGTTCCGGGAGCCGGTCGGTGACTATACCCTATGACGAAGAAAATGAAACATACCGGATTGATGCATCGGCAATAGACGTTGAAGCGGGAATGCATTACGTGTTAATGGTTATGGTTCCGGAATTTTCACAGGTATCAGCCGAATGCACCGTTCCGGAACAGGCCCCACCGGATATAGAGATCACTGGTTCCGGATTCACTCAGGAAACAGGTATGGAAGAGTGGTATTTTGAGTTCAAATTTAAGGATTTACCCGGACCAGGCCATAATTACCTGGTGAATGCAGCAATATTATATTATGACCCATGGATGGATGAAACACACAATTATTTCAATGGATTTAAACAGGGTACTCCGCTGGTTACTGATAAATCAAATGATGGTGGATATTTCTACTACAGGACTTACCCAAATGCGCCGGTACATGTTGAGAATTCAGACAAGGTATGGGTTTCTCTTTCACTCATAGATGAGCATTATTACCTGTATGCCCAATCTGTAAATAACTTCCAGGACGAAAATCCGTTCAGCGAGCCCACACCTGTATACAGTAACATTGACGGTGGATTGGGGGTATTTGCAGCAATGAATTCTGTACTTAAGGCTGTGCCATTTGAGTAATACTAAACATCCTGTTTTCTGAGGAGTGTAACAAAAGAATAGGAAAATTGCACATCCGGATCATTATCCACGCGGGTGCGCGATTCTTCCATCCATTCATCCCAATTAATTTCAGGAAAAAACACCCCCGCATCAAAGGACTGGTGCACAATGGTAAGGTAAATCTTATCAGCGAGCGGCAAAAATTGCTCATATATGTTACCACCGCCAATGATGAAATTCTCCCTGTTGTCTTCCATCAATGAAATGGCTTCATGTATGGAGTGTGCTACCTCACTTTTCGGAAAATCAGCCCCTTGCTGACGCGTGAGAACCACACTGCGCCGATTGGGCAGGGGTTTAAAGGGCATAGAGTTAAATGTCTTGCTTCCCATTACAATGGTATGGCCGGTGGTGGTCTTCTTAAAATGACGCAGGTCGTTGGGAATATGCCACAATAACTGATTGTCTTTGCCTATGGCATTGTTTTCGGCCATAGCAACAATAATGGAGATTAACTTCATTGGTTTAAGGTATCAAAGGGAAACATGGGCAATCATCTAAAAAAGCATCTTAAGGTTAAAAGCTTCACACCGCAATGGGCGCCTTAATTGATGGATGGGGGTCATAGCCCAACAATTCGAAATCATCGAATGTAAATTCGAAGATGTCTTTTACTTCCGGATTGATTTTCATCCGGGGCAGTGGTCTGAAATTGCGGCTCAACTGCAGGGCAACCTGCTCCGTATGATTCAGATAGATGTGGGCATCGCCAAAGGTATGGATAAACTCTCCGGGCTTCAAACCGGTAACCTGAGCCATCATCAGCGTAAGCAGGGCGTACGAAGCGATGTTAAACGGCACACCCAGAAAAATATCGGCACTTCGCTGATACAACTGGCATGACAGTTTTCCGTTGGCCACATAAAACTGAAACAACACATGACAGGGAGGCAGGGCCATTTTATCAATCTCTCCCGGGTTCCAGGCCGTTACCATCAGCCGGCGGGAATCAGGATTATTCTTAATCATTTCTGCCACCCGGGCAATCTGATCGATGGTTCGCCCATCGGCAGCAGTCCAGGAGCGCCACTGGTGACCATAAACAGGACCCAAATCTCCATTTTCATCTGCCCACTCATCCCAAATACTTACTTTATTATCATGCAGGTACTTAACGTTGGTATCACCTTTCAAGAACCACAGTAGTTCATGAATAATCGACCGCAAATGTAGCTTCTTGGTGGTGAGCGCAGGAAAGCCATCCGCCAGGTTAAAGCTCATCTGGTGGCCAAAAATGCTCAGCGTGCCGGTGCCCGTGCGATCATCCTTACGCACCCCATGTTGCATCACCTGTTTGAGTAAGTTGTGGTATTGTATCATTGTATCAAAAGCAAATTAAATTTTAAACATCCATTCAATCCGTTATTGCGAGAACAAAAGACATCCCTATTTTTGGTCTTCTGGGGATAAATCCTGCCCGGTACGTTTTTTAAAATGTGCTGAGTCGCCCCAGATATCGTAACCAATTTCGCTTCCGGCAATATGAATGCGGGCCTCCAGGCAATTCTTGCAATCCGGGGCATTCTCATCGGTGCAGGGTTTGTTTTCGTAAAGTTTATAATCATTTCTATACGTTCCGGGAGTAATGTTGGGCATAATGATGTTGGAACCAATTTTAAGCGCCTTTTCACGTCCCGCAGGATCAATGGCCTGAAGTGCAGTAGCCGCCACGATATTGATGTCTTTCATTAAAATCCGCAGCAGGGCAATCATCTTAAAGGCCAGATCCAGCCGCTCTGCCAGTGGCAACAACTGGTCACGGTATTGCCACAGCGGGGTATCTGCATGTTCAATGTAGGGGCCCATCCCACACATATCAATATCAAAAGCTTTCATAAACAGCAGATCATCGGCCAGATCGCCCAGGGTTTGAAAGGGCAACCCGATCATTACTCCTGTACCTACCTGATAACCGGCGGCTTTCAAGTCGTACAATCCCTGAAGCCGGCGTTCGAAACGATGAATGTCATCATGAGGATGTATTTTGTAATAAAGTTCACGGCTCGATGATTCGATGCGAAGCAGATAACGGTGCGCTCCGGCTTCAAACCAGCGCTTATACACTTCAGGACTTTGTTCTCCAACCGACAAGGTAATGCCCAGTTTGCCATCTGAAAGTTTTTTTATTTCGCGAAGCAGATGCTCTATGCGGCTGGTGAAAAATTCTGATTCCAGCTCCCCACCTTGTATAGCCACAGAGCCATAGCCGCTTTCGTAAGCAAAACGGGCGGCTTCTAAAATCTCATCATCACTCAGGTTATACCGGTGCGTATTTTTATTCTCCCTGCGGATGCCACAATAATAACAATTCTTGCTGCAGATATTTGAAAACTCAATTAAACCCCTGAAATAGACTTTATTACCAACATACTGCTCTTTAATGAATGCAGCATGGGCAAAAAGCCTCGCACGCTCCTCCCCTTTTACGGAAAGTAAATACATCAGGTCGTCGCGGCTTAATGCGTCTTTATTGAGCAAAAGATCAAAATCATTCATTGTAACATCGTTGAAATCTACTGCAAAATTAAGCTAAAATAAGTTTCGGCAGCTATTTAGGTTAAGGGAGTCGGCAGGCTATTGGAGAAATGGTTAAAATGGCTACAACAACACGCTTTACATATTATACCCGATATAATATGTTGGGTTAAATACAGCCATTGATTGACATACATGCATCGAATGCTGTATATTTGTATGCACATCCATATCCAAACAGCCTGCATGAACAACAACACTGACACATCCAACGCAAATTTACATTCAAGGCGACTGGTTCCACTCCTTACAACATTTATATTTTTGGCAGGCTTTACCACACTGCTATTTGAAATCACCTGGTTTCGTATGCTCTCACTGCTACTGGGAGCCACCACCGAAGCCTCGGTAGTGGTATTGGCCGGATTTATGGCAGGTTTAGGTCTGGGAGCCGGATATTGGGGCAAAAAAACTGCCCATAGAACCTGGCCTGGCCGCATGCTCGCTACACTTTTTCTTTCCGCTGCTATATTAAATTTAGTGCTCTACTTCTTGCTTCAACCGCTTATCCTCCAGCTATATGCCTTACCATTTGCCATGAATACCGGCTTGCTTAACTCGCTGGTCGCACTTGTGGCACTGATTTTAATGGCCATTCCGGCATTTTTCACCGGCGGCATTTTGCCTGTGGGTAGCGCACTGTTGAAATACAGTCTACTTTCTGACAATAAGATTATCGGCAGACTTTATACTGCCGAAACCATTGGCAGCGTAGCAGGTGGACTACTCACCGGTTTTATTTTTCTTGGATTTCTGGGACAACAGTTAACCTTTTTAATTGCCGTATCTGTTAATCTTGTTCTTGCGTTTATCCTTTACCTTAGGGTGAAAGTGGAATTTACGCCACCTTCCCTTAAGCAAAAGGAATTAGTGGCCAAAGACCTTCTAAATAAACCCGGTACCCATTCATCGTTATTACTGGCAGCCACTTTTATTTTCGGCTTCTCGGTAATGGCGCTTCAGATACTCTGGATCAGGATTTTCAAAACCTACCTGACCAATACCAGCTACTCCTTTGCCTTGATTTCATCGGTAGTTATTTTGGGTTTATTTTTAGGCAGTGTTATTTTCCTGCGGACTTACAAACCCTCATTCAATGGGCCACGCATATTATTCAGAACGTTAATACTTACTGCAGTGGTCACGCTGATAGGCCTGTTGGTTTTACTTCGTCTGCCTCAGATGGTTATTTTTCCACTTGCATCAGAAAGCGCTGCCTACTTTTCACGCATCATAATCCTTCCATTGGTTGCTTCAGCACTCATAATTTTGCCCGTAACCGTTCTGTCCGGATTTGCTTTTCCACTGATCTGCACTTTATACAACCAAAGTCAGGCTCAAATTGGTCAAAGCGTAGGTAAAGTCATGTTTTGGAATACCATCGGCAGCGTGGCTGGTCCAATCATAGTCGCGTTTGTTTTGATTCCCCTGGCCGGACAAGCCTGGAGCCTGGTTTTGATTGGCAGTACACTGACTATAATGGCCTGGCTGCTTAGGGAACAAGGGGAGACCTCAATCAAATCTACGAATCAACGAATAAACCCAACCAGGAAGTTGGCCATTGGTAAACTACATTATCTGATGCCTGTGCTGGCTTTCGCAGGAATTATTCTGGCTTTTTCCGGACCGCAAATAAGAATTTTACCTCCTTCATTTTCTCGTTTCGACAAAGAAGTACTGGCATATCACGAAACTTTTGAGGGCACATACATTGTGGCTCGTGAAACAGGTAATAAAGCAGCCCTTTCCACCTATGTAAACAATAGTGCAGTTATCGGATCGAGTTATGACGCCATAAAAGTGGTAAAAATGGTTGGGCACCTCCCTTTTTTCGCCGGCCTCAAAGGAGACAAAGCACTGGTAATCGGTTTCGGTATTGGCGTAACTTCTTCTGCCATTGCCAGCCATACCCAAATAAAACGGATTGATTGCATTGAACTGGTGGACGGACTTAAAGATGTAGCCCATTACTATAAAGGCCTCAATGCTGACATTCAGTATGATCCACGTGTTAATATCATTGCCGGTGATGGCCGGCACTTTCTGCTGACCACCAGAGAAAAGTACCACCTTATCTCAAGCGATCCCACCCATCCGGTGTTGGGGTCTGGCAATTTATATACCCGGGATTATTTTGAGTTATGCAAACAACGACTGGCTCCGGGCGGCATGGTTTCACAGTATTTACCATTGCATAAATTGCGACAGCAAGACTTTTCAGGTATCATCAAAACCTTTCATTCCGTTTTTCCGGATGCCACTGTCTGGCTGGGACTCAATCATGCGGTGTTACTTTCAGGTGCCGGAAATATCAATTTTCAGGAGTGGACAAAACGTATAGCTTCTCTAAACAAAGATCCCTATTTTTACAGTAACCCCTATCATCTGGCAGCCAACCTTATATTCGACAGCATTCAGATTGCCGGATTTTCCGACAATCTCCGCATCAATACAGACAACCGTTCCTACACTGAATTCTTTAGATTGTCAGCTTTTGACGAAAACAATTTTCCCAACAATTTAAATTTTGTAAATACGCATAGGGCAAATGTTTTCAGAGTTTTTAATCAAATACCTGATAGCGCTATGATGCATCGGTTTGTGCAGGGAAACCGCTTATTGACGGAAGGTTTATATGCAAATTTATCCGGAGACCGTGCCCGCTTCAGACATAAGCTTATGGAAGCCATCAAAGCAAATCCCGCAAATGAAGAGTTGCCATTTTTGCTCAGATTTTACTTTCAATAAGATGGCAAATATGAAAATTACATTGAAGGGGACTCTCTGAAAAACTCCGTTATTCATTCAAAACCACTACAACCCTCTTAATATTCTCAATCTGGTTTTTATATTATCTTTTTGTTTAATTATGATTTGAAAGGTTAATTAAAAAAAAAACGAGAGGCCTAACTGAAATAAAAGACCTCTCATTTTTAAAAAACAAATTACAAATCTGAAATAACTGTATTTACTTCGTTTGCAAATGCTACTACTTTTGACTTTTCAAGAATAGATATTTCGTAGCCTACACTTTGGCCCCCATTATTAGTAATCACAAAAGTTGCCGTATAACAGTTAAGGATATTAACTGCGCCCAGGATCAAAAGAATTATACCAAATGATGAAATGAGAGAAAAACCAGCAATAATTAAAATTATACCAACTAGCAGTCTCATAATTGAAAACTTTGTTGAACTTGTTACAGAAGCGACTGTTTTCAAAGGTTGAGCAATTTGTGCGTTCCCCAATGGAATTAAACCTAAAAGTGTATTAGGTGTTTCCCCTGTTACTCTTTTATTGGTAAGAACATAGACTATGAATGATTGTCATTTACATAAGACTGCTTTACATTTCGCAATACAAACGGTACATTTTATTTTCAGTAAGCATCATCTATAAGTCCGGTCCAAAAAGGTAGAAATAAAAAAATACTACAAAAGCTTTAAGTAATCAGGTTGCACAAGACTTTGTATATCAATGAATAATTCATAGTGAGTCTTTGAGCCTGCCTGCATACGCACGCGGGCAGGTCGTTGAGCCTTAGTGGCAAAAAAAGAGTTTTTATACTGAGCTCATCTATTCTTTATCCTTATATTGAAATACATTGTAGGGCAATGATTTCCCTTTTATTTTCAGAACAACAATCCCACGAGCTGCAACATCTAATGTCAGTTCTCCTTGTGTTGATTTTGGATAGGTTTCTTTTGTCCATAAATCCTTGACAATATATTCTTTAGGCGCATCCAATCCAATCGACTTTAAGCTGAAAGTAATCGTTTCATTATTTTCAGACCTGTTCAATAACGCCACAGCTATTTCACCACTCATGGTTGAAATCAATGGTTTCGCCCATATTTCAGTAGCTCCATAATCAGCAATTCTTCTGGCCTGATATACAAATGAACTTTGATTCAAGGCAATAATTTCTCTGTTTGTGATAATCTCAAAGGTTTCTTTGCTCATGCTTGTTAAATCGTTGCCCAGTAAAATCGGCGAGTGCATCATACACCACATGGAAAAGTGAGCTTTGTCTTCTTCATAGCTCATCCCCCGGCCTACCTGAAGCATATCCATATCGTTATAATGCCCCCGGGAAGCATACATCCATAATTCAGCATTCAAATCAATTATTTCCAGTATTGATTCAAAATCATTACTAATATCACCTGATATTCTCCACGAATCTGCAATCTGAGTTACCCAGGCACCCGGAAATTTCCATCTGCATACATTATATATTGCGCCCGGTTTAAAATTTTTAATTTGTTTACCAATACTGGTGTAACTTGTTTGCTCGTCTAATCCCAGCCATTCGCCACCGCACCAGTCTACTTTGATAAAATCAAAATCCCATTTTTTTAAAAATAATTCCAAATCCCGTTCTTCATTTCCATAGAGTCCCATGCCAACACCCAAGGTGTCGTTGTACCAGTATGAAGCACAAGTATTTAGTCCTGCATCAGAATAGATCCCTGCTTTTAGTCCCTTTGAGTGAATGTAATCGGCAAGTAATTTCATCCCGTTTGGAAATCGTTCACTATGCGCTTTTAAATTACCCTGAGCATCCCGTCCTCCAAAAAAACCATCATCAATATTTATAAATGAATATCCGGCTTCTTTAAGCCCTGTTACGATCATAGCATCTGCCTGAGCCTTAATGATATCCTCAGTAATGGCAGTTCCGTAATTATTCCAGCTTGCCCAACCCATTACCGGTGCTTTTGAATTACTTTCTATGCTCTTTTTTTCATCCCAATGCTGAGTATAGTTAACTTCCTGACTGTTCGTTTCCAGGTTGAAGAACATCAGCAACATAATCAGACTAGCCTCAATTGTTCTATCCATTACAGTTGGATTATTAAATTTAGTTGCTTTTTATTTCAACCGCTTGCAGGTTTTAAACGACCATTTGGCAATTTATGAGGTACGCTTCAACCCGCTTAAAGTTCATTTCTTAGCTCATACAGCACTATTTAATCCTGATTTCCAGCTCTTCCAGTGAGAATCCTTTATGCGGATTGCGCTGATCTCCCAGAGAAAGTTCAATTTCATTAATTTTATCCGGAAATAAACTCACATCTTTAAATGCTTGATTAAACGACTCATTTTTTAACTCTTCTTTAACATCAGGTGTTGAAATTGAATATGCTGTATTGTTAACTCTTAGCTTTAAAAGGCCGGTGTTTCTATCCAAATGAGCAAGATAAGCATCATACATTTCCCTTTCATTATCAGATATATACCATTTAATTTTTACCACAGTAGCTTTGGTGGAGTAATAATCCTGACCACTAAAACTATGTAATTTCACAGCATTATCCCAGGTTAAAATAAATGCTCCTTCCTCGTTTGGATGGATTATCTTTTCAGGAGTGCAAACCAATTCATCTTCAAACACCAAAGCAACAACCGTAGCATATTGGTCTCTGTTTTTCAGGTTTGTTAAGTCAATTTCCATCTCCTTTTGTTGAATTGTGTACTTCAGAGAAAGGTTTGAATCTGCAAGAGGATATGCTCTTTTGAATTCTGCATTTATCCCCCCAACAACAAGTTTGTTATTTTCTGGAAAATTGATGACATGCAGATACAGTTTTCCTTTCTTTTTCGTTATTGAGCCCCAATCGGGGAGCTCTGCCGGAATAGTTGTGGTTCCATATATGGCTTCGCCGTTCACTTTCAGCCATTCCCCTATGCCCTGCAGCACCTGCCGTTCGAAAGGAACAATACTACCATCAGCTTTTGGCCCGATATTCAGCAAATAATTTCCTCCCGAACTTACAACACTTATCAAATCGTGTATTTTCTCCTTAATTTTCGATTCTGTATCCGGCCTTTCCTGCCAGGAACGGTAGCTCCAGGTTTCGGGAAACATTGAAGCCGGCGTTTGCCAGGGTACGCCCATTTTAAAATCGGGTTTACGGTTGTCACCCATCACAACGAAATCTCCCTGATCATTCCAAATCCTGCCGCTAATCAGACAGTTTGGTTGCAATAGTTTCACCAGGGTAGCTATTTCTTTGCTTTGATCATAGGTTGGAGCGCCCATGTCAAACCAGATTTCAGAAATTTCACCATAGTTTGTCAATAATTCCTCCACCTGATTTAAATTGTATTGATGATGCAGGGCAGGGATTGAATCTGAATTACGCACAGAAACAAAAGGTGTTGCTCCCTCGTAGTCCCAGTCAATCAGGGAAAAGTATACACCGAATTTAAGATCATGGCGGCTGCATGCAGCCGCCAGATCCTCGAGAATATCCTTTTTATAAGGAGTGGCATCAACCACATCAAATGTAGTGAATTTGGAGTCGAACAGGCAAAAACCATCATGGTGTTTGGCTGTGATGACAATGGATTTCATTCCCGCCTCTCTGGCCAATAAGGCAACTGAATCGGCATCCCAGTAGGCTGGATTAAAGTGAGTAGCCAGTTTCCTGTATTCGGTGGTTGAGATTTTGGCGTGTCCCTTTATTTGCTCACTGTATCCGTTTATTTGTTGCTCATTCCATACGCCTGCCGGTATGGAGTAGAGACCCCAGTGGATAAACATGGAAAATTTCTGATTCTCCCATTGGCTCATTGCTTCCGCAAAGTTAATATGCTCAGCTTGTATAGGTCTTGAGCTACTCCTGGTGCAATATACCAATGACATTAAAACACCTATGGTTAAAAGAAATTTTGAAGGCAGTTGAACAAGCATAATGTGGAAATTAAAATTCTATAAATAACAGAGATCGTGGAATTCAAAGTGCAATAGGCGGTTTTAATACGGAATTTTTCATATCAAATGCCAATCCGATATAGTTCTTATTATTGAATTCAAATTCATCTATTATTTTCCAGTTCAGTTTTTTAGTGTGAGCTGCCATAGAGATTGCATTGACTTTGTTTATAAAGGTCACAGAGATTGGATATTTTTTCACAAATTCTAACCTCATTTCTTCAAAAAGCAGGTTTAACAGTCCGCTTCCCCGATATTTTTTATCTATACAAATGGGCCCGTACTGGAAACTATTTTCTGTGGTAATTTCACTTTCATTAAATGATAACACCGGGAAACGGGACACCATAAAGTTAAATATTTCCCATTGCTCAAAATACTTCCAGCTTCCGGCAAAAGCATAAGCCACAATGCCATCGCGCTCATTTTCGGCAACAAATATTCCGTTTTCCCTGATTATTTCTTCTATTTGAGCCTTCGTAAATGGCGTAGTCACAAACCCACTTTTCCGCTCAGCTTCAGTCAGTTTGCTAAATAAATACTTATCCTGAAGTGTTAAAACTCCCTCTATATCGTCATTGTTTCCAATTCTGGTTTGTATCATCATCGCTTTAGTGAATTCATACATGTTACGGCGTGCGATTCAGGCTTTCGGGTTGCATTGAAAGTTGAGCTATCCGTCAGGAATAATAATCGATAAAAGTACAAACTTTCTTATGATTGTCACATTTCCCGGCAATGGTTAATTAAAATTTCGGCTAAAGTGTCGGATATCTCTCATAGTTGAACCGGGAAGCATACTTAAGCCGTAAAAAGTGCGAAACTATCTGTTCAGGACTGACAACCGGCAGAAATTATTTATTGAAATAGCAGGGAGGGTTAATTTGCAGTGAACAATTAATTTTAGACACACTGCAAGAGACAATTCACAGGAGATTGATCCGATCGGGTACATTTCGATTGTCATTTTAACGAATAGTCGTAAATTGGCCAACAATTCAACCAAAGACAGCGCGGGATGAAACTTCATTATTTAAGTATCAAATTGAGCCTGCTGATTTTATTGCCCACCATTCTGGCAGTTGCTCAGCCCAACACCCATTCCATCATCCCCGAACCGGTGAGTATTGAGATGGAATCGGGTACCTTCACCATCACTCCCAAAACAAGTATTCTGTTTGCTTCACCTTCTAATGAACTTTCAAAACTTGCCGACCTACTGGCTGAACGTCTTAGGTCAGCAACGCCCCCAGGGAGTGTAAATCATCACCTGCCCAAAAGAAATTACATCCTGCTAAAGCTTACTCCAGAAGCTCATGGCCATCCTGAAGGATATGAAATGGTGGTAGATAAGGAATCAATTACCATATCTGCGGTGAATGGAAAAGGTATTTTTTATGGCATCCAAACCTTATTTCAGCTTTTGCCTGCTGAATTTGAGAAATCAGAACCGGGCAAAACACATATAAACCGGAAAGTACCCATTTGCTCTGTCAAAGATTACCCGCGGTTTCCCTACCGTGGCATGCATCTCGATGTCAGCCGGCATTTTTTCCCGGTTGAATTCATCAAAAAATACATTGATCTTATGTCAGTGTACAAATACAATAATTTCCACTGGCACCTTACCGATGATCAGGGATGGCGGCTAGAGATTAAAAAGTACCCACTGCTGACTGAGATAGGTTCCATGCGCACCTCTTCGCCCATTGGCCGCAGCGAAACCGGTGATCACATTCCTTATGGTGGCTACTACACTCAGGATGAGGCACGCGAAATTGTAGAATATGCGCGACAGCGCTACATTAATGTTATTCCTGAAATTGAAATGCCGGGTCATAGTCTGGGTGCACTTGCTGCTTACCCTGAGCTTTCGTGTACCGGCGGCCCTTTTGAAGTTTGGACCCAATGGGGCGTTGCAGATGACATTCTGTGTGCAGGAAATGATGAGGTCTTTCACTTTCTGGAAGAGGTACTCACAGAAGTCATGAATATTTTCCCTTCGAAGTATATTCACATAGGTGGCGATGAAGCGCCTGAAACCCGCTGGGAAAAGTGTCCACGCTGCCAGAAACGCATGGCTGGCGAAGGTTTGAAGGATGCATACGAACTTCAGAGTTATTTTATACGCAGGATGGAAAAATTCCTGAATCAAAACGGCAGACAAATCATTGGTTGGGATGAAATCCTCGAAGGAGGTCTGGCTCCCGGGGCCACCGTAATGTCGTGGCGTGGAATGGAAGGTGGCATCGAAGCAGCAAAACTGGGTCATGATGTCATTATGACACCCGGAGCGCCCTGCTATCTTAATCATTATCAAGGATCAGTGGCTGAGGAGCCTTTAGCCATTGGAGGATACAATCCCATAAAAAACGTTTACCGGTTTGAACCGGTTCCTGCCATTTTAAGCCCTCAGGAAAGCAAACATATTTTAGGCGCACAGGCAAACCTTTGGACGGAATATATTGCTGAGCCCGACCTGGCCGAATATATGGTTTATCCGCGGGCTTTAGCTTTGGCAGAAGTCAACTGGACACCAAAAACAAACAGAAACTGGGACCACTTCTCAATCCGGCTGGTAAAGCACTTTGATCTTCTTGAGGCCCGGGGCATTAATTTCAGTAAGAGTGCATTCAAAGTTTCAGTACAAACGATCTATGATACCCTCTCCAGTCAGATGAAAATAAGCTTGTCTGCTGATTTTCCCGGCTCCATAATTTGGTTTAATGAGCTAACGAATGGACAAAGTAAGGGATGGAGAAAATATACTGAACCTTTTATTCTTGAAGAAACAGCAGAAATTCAAACTGAACTTGAGCTGGCAGGAAAAAGAACCGGCAGGATTTCAAAAAAGTCCATAACCATTCACGATGCCTATGGCAGATTACCATTACTCAGTACCCCTTATAGTGCCCGGTATGCTGCCTCAGGTGCCCTCACTCTTATTGATGGACTACGGGCACATCCATTATCATATCATAGTGGCTGGTTGGGCTATTCCGGAGAAGATGCCCATGTGATGATTGATCTGGGCAAAATAATGATGATTAAGAATGTAAACATAGGATTTCTCTATAACCCCGTTGACTGGATTTTCCTGCCTGAAGAAGTTAAAATTGAGCTCTCACAGGATGGCATCCACTTTATTCCGGCACCCGGCATGCATCCCGTTCTGCTAACCACCCGTCAGCCTGCTGCTCTTGATTATAATGTGGTACAAATCAATAGCATGGCAAAATACATCAAAGTGATTGCCAAAAACATTGGAGTTTGTCCTGAGGGACATTGGGCAGCCGGTGAAAAAGCATGGCTGTTCCTGGATGAAATCATGGTTAATAAACCGGAGGAATAAGCACTCATCTTACCATGAAACGGGCAACCGCAATTTGTTGGTTTCCGGAAAGTCTTGCAATATAAACCCCTCTGGATAAACCACTTATATTTACCTGAACATAAGGATTTTGACCTATAATTTGTTCCCGCTGAAGGATACGTCCGCGCAGATCAACAATCTGAAGGTTTGAATAACTGGCCGAGAATGGAATTTCTAAAAACAAAATGCCATCTGATACCGGATTTGGATAAACTTTAATCTCATTGATTGTCGCCTGCTTAATTCCAATCGTTTCGTCCAGGGCAAAATTCTTCACAAAGTTCCAGATTTCGGCACTCGCATTAATATCGCGGTTGGTTATGCCAATTCCGGTTACCCCAATCGAACCCGGCCAGGTATGGCCGCCATTGATCACCTTGAGCAATTCCACGGCAACACCCTCGTTACAAGGCGACCAGGTTTGGCGCTGCACGGTGGAGCCTTCAGCCACCACATCGGGAAGATTTTCTATGACCGGAGTGCCCGGACAATTATTAAAACTGTTCCAAAAATCCAGCACCTGCTCTACCGAAGTATTGCCAAACCCACCATTGTAACTTACAACAAAATCATTTGTTCCATGAATGTGCAGTACCGGCATTGGCCGCGAAGGAATGCATGCTGCAAGAGAAGCGACCGTCATGGTACCTGAAACCGGTGCGATGGCTGCAATACGGTTGCCTGCCTCGCACGCCAGACGATAACTCATAAATCCCCCATTTGAGAATCCCGTAGAATAAACCCGGTTGAGGTCAATGTTGTATTGTGCATGCAGGGTATCTATCAATGCAGAAAGAAATCCCACATCATCGGCAGTAGATCCTCCTGAAAAGCCAACATTCCAGGCATTGGCAATCCCATCGGGATAAACCACGATAAAATTTCCTGTATCTGCAACCGCATTAAAACCACTAAATTCCATGATGCCTGCGCCTGTCTGGGTCAAGCCATGCAACGACAACAGCAAAGGAAAAGCTTGTGCCTGTGTATAACCCTGGGGTAAGTAAACAATATAGGTTCGGTCGACTCCGTCAAAATTAAAACTTGCATTAATTTGCGAAAATACCGGGGTAGTGGCAATCAAAAACAACATCATCAGCCACAATTTCCGATAAAAAGCATTGAAAGTAAAATATATTCCCATGTAAAATAGATTAAATGAATTTGGTCTTATTTGAACAAATTTAAAGGCCAAAAGTTAAATATGTTAATGACTTTAATATAGGTTTTCCATATTGTCCGATGAAAATCTGACAAAGCATGAGTTTGTCAATTCAATTTCTACACCATATAACATTCTGACTTACAGGAAATTGATTTCAGGTTTAATATTTATGCAGGAAGGCAACGGGTTGTAATCATGCTTTGTCCCGTATCTTATGTACAGACAATCAGACAATTTGATTGAAGCAAAGAACTTCAAGAATTTCACCGGACTACAATATTATCATTTATGAATCGGGCAAAAACAGGATTAATCGTTCTTTTGGTCTTTTTCAGCATACTGTCATATAAGGGCGTTTCTCAGCTCGAACCAGGGTTCAGTAAGATTGAATATCGGGAAATGCTAAAGATGGCAGCCAGTGTTGCGGACACTCCATGGGTAATTCAACGTTTTATCCCTGAGCATTTTAAACTGGCATACCGGTCGCCCGTATCAGGGCTGGAAAACCGTTGGGATTTGTGGATACATAAAAGCCAGGCGATTGCTGCCATCAGCATACGGGGCACTACGGGAAGTTCAGTGAGTTGGCTGGAAAATTTTTATGCAGCCATGGTACCCGCAAACGGCAGTTTGCGGCTTACCAAAACCCAATCCTTTGAATACCAGCTTGCAATCAATTCCAGAGCCGCAGTTCACGTTGGCTGGCTGATGGGGCTGGGCTATATGGCCGAAGGCATCCAAAGAAAAATTGATTCCTGCTATGCTTTGGGTTTTCATGATTTTTACCTGACCGGACACAGTCAGGGTGGAGGTATTTCCTATCTGCTCACCGCATATCTGCGTATGTTGCAAAAAAATGGCCAACTTCCCGAAGACATCAGATTTAAGACATACAGCAGCGCTGCACCCAAACCGGGAAACCTTTATTTTGCCTATGATTATGAATTACTTACTGCGGGAGGATGGGCCTTTAACGTGGTAAATACTGCAGACTGGGTTCCTGAGACACCACTTTCCGTTCAAACGATTAAGGATTTTAACAAAGTCAATCCTTTTGTTAATGCCAAAAATACCATAAAGAAACAGCCTTTTCCGAAAAGGATAATGATGAGCTATGCTTATGGAAAGTTAAACAGGCCAACCAAAAGTGCTGTAAGGAATTACCGTAAGTTCCTGGGCGGCACTGCGGGTAAGCTGGTGACAAAATCACTTAATGAATTTCAACCGCCGGATTATTTGAATGAAAATAATTATGTGAGAACCGGTCCAACCATCATATTGTATGCTGATGATCACTATTACGATATGTATCCGGACAATCCTGATAAGGTTTTTATGCATCACATGGCTGGACCTTATCTTTACTTATTGGAAAAACTCCCTTAAAATTATACCACGCAAATCTTTTTTTTGTAATTCAGGCAAAACAGGAGCCAATCAAAAAAACAAAACCCCTTACAGCTTCATCTGCAAGGGGTTAACAGTGCCCGGAACAAGACTCGAACTTGCACATACGTAAGTATACTAGTCCCTGAAACTAGCGCGTCTACCAATTCCGCCATCCGGGCATTCCCGTTTATTTCAAAAAAAGACAGCCAGAATCACTAAATTCCAACTGTTACCCGACCGATGCCGGATTTTGTGCCCAGGACAAGACTCGAACTTGCACATCCTTAAGGACACCAGCCCCTCAAGCTGGCGTGTCTACCAATTTCACCACCTGGGCAAATGGAGGCGCAAAGGTAAAAAATTTTTGAATAATGTAACACTGCAAATAATTTATTTTGGTTTTTTCCATAATCCAAAACAAATTACAGTTCAGAGAAGTTATTGTATAGATTATACTTGATTGTAAATCACGATTTTCCTGAATTATAGCTAAATTTGCAAAAAAAAATAATTTATGCTGTTGAGCATTATAATGTTGCTGGGTGGGTTTATTTTGCTTATCTTTGGGTCAAACTGGCTGGTAGACGGAGCTTCTGACTTAGCCCGCAGATTAAAAATTTCAGATATTGTAGTTGGTCTTACCATTGTTTCTATCGGCACCTCCTCTCCTGAATTGATCGTAAATTTAATTGCTTCCTTAAATGGGAATACAGATATTGCCATTGGCAATGTAGTTGGGAGCAATATTTTCAATGTGTTGATAATTTTGGGGGCAACCGCAATTGTAATGCCGGTATCCGTTAAAAGCAACACCACCTGGAAAGAAATACCTTTTAGCTTTATGGCTGCCATAGTTATTTTTTTTCTTGCCAATGATGAATTATTTAATGGTTACCCTGTTTCCGAAGTTTCGCGCACCGACGGTCTGATTTTACTTTCTTTTTTCGCCATCTTCATGGCCTACACCTATGCTCTGGCAAGGGGACATAACTATGTACCTGAAGTCAATTACAAGAAAACCACCATATTAAAATCCTCGCTCCTGATTCTGGCCGGGCTGGTAGGTCTATTCTTTGGAGGACGGTACCTGGTTTTGGGCGCCGTGGATATCGCCCTTTATATGGGCATGAGTGAATCTGTAGTCGGGCTGACCATTGTTGCAGCCGGCACATCATTGCCCGAACTTTTTACTTCAATTATTGCTGCACTTAAGAAAAAAGCTGATATTGCTATTGGCAATGTAGTTGGTTCCAACATCTTTAATATATTTTTAATACTTGGTGTTAGTGCGACTGTTAAACCTTTGCCTTTCAATCGTATAAACAATTTGGACATTTTGGTCATGATATTATCCAGTTTCCTGATGTTTGTTTTTGTATTTACCGGAAAAGGAAGAAAAATCGGACGGGTGGAAGGTGGACTGTTTGTAGCTATGTACCTGGTATATATTGGCATACTCTTAACCGGCAATCATCATATTCTGGAGCATATGTTTCGTTGATTTATAAAAACTGATTGCGTCATCAAATGGAGCATTTATTGCTTTTGTTTATAAAGTTAGGCCAGAGTATGGGCATTTATAAAAGGATTTGCCTATTTTTGTAGCAAGTGTTTGCAGATGTGACGCTGAAATTGCTCTTTTTTTCACTTAAAACGCGTATATGTTTACCAACGAAGACCTTCGACAGTTCCAAACCAAAGGAATTGATATAAAAGTAATAGAAAAACAAATTGAAAATTTTAAGGCCGGCTTTCCATACATTCAATTGGCATCTCCTGCTGTAACAGGCAATGGCATAAAATCGTTCAACGACAGTGAGGTGGAAAAGTTGCAGGCTTTTTACGATAAGCATGCAGAGGATTACGAAATCCTCAAATTTGTACCTGCCTCCGGTGCCGCCAGTCGTATGTTTAAAGACCTGTTCGAATTCCGTGAAAACAACACTGGCAAAGCAGATACAAAAAATGAAGAAGAAAAACTTCCCAAAGCCATCAGTCAGTTTTTTAATAATATTCAAAAATTTGCGTTCTACAACGATTTAAAAGCAGTTATGGAGCAGAATGATCTTTCCATTAAAACCCTGCTTTCAGCAAAAGACTATAACACCATTATTGATTACCTGCTGACTGAAAAAGGCCTGGGCTACGCTTCACTTCCCAAAGCCTTGCTTAAGTTCCATAGTTATGGTAAAGATGCCCGTATGGCTATGGAAGAGCACCTGGTTGAAGGCGCCAACTACTGTCAGAACAGCGAAGGCCGCGTGGGCATTCACTTTACCGTTTCGCCAGAACATGCCGACCGTTTTATTGATGAAATCAACCTCATCAAAGATAAGTATGAGAAAATGTTTGATGTGGTGTATGAACTTACCTTCTCCATGCAGAAATCATCTACCGATACCATAGCGGTTGACATCAACAATAAACCTTTCCGCAATGCAGATGAAAGCATAGTTTTCAGACCGGGCGGACATGGAGCACTTATTGAAAACCTGAATGACCGCGAGGGGGAACTTATCTTTATTAAAAACATTGACAATATCGTACCCGACAGTCTCAAGGAAGAAACTTACCGGTTTAAACGTGTCATAGGCGGATACCTGCTCGACCTGCAGCAACGTGTTGCTGATGCCATGGAAAAGCTGGAAGATGGTAATCCCACGGACAACGAAATAAAAAAAATCACAACGCTGGCCAAAGACAAACTTTCCATTGTACCCCCGGCTGATTTTGATCAATGGGGCCGGATGGAGAAAATCGATTTCCTTTTCACCAAACTCAATCGACCGCTCCGGGTGTGCGGCATGGTTAAAAATGAAGGGGAACCCGGTGGTGGGCCTTTCTGGGTAAAAGATTCAGAAGGTCAGTTATCCCTGCAAATTGTGGAATCCTCACAGGTTAATCCCGAGGATCCTCAGCAACGGGAAATCCTCTCGAAATCAACGCATTTCAATCCGGTTGATCTGGTATGTTATGTACGGGATTATAATGGCGAACTTTTCGACCTGCGTGAATATGTTGACCCTATGACCGGTTTTATTTCCATTAAATCCAAAGACGGTCGGGAACTGAAGGCACAGGAACTCCCCGGATTGTGGAATGGAGCCATGGCCGATTGGATTACGGTATTTGTTGAAGTGCCCATTGCGACCTTTAATCCGGTGAAAACCATCAATGATTTGCTCAGAAAAGAACATCAGGCCTGAGCCATGAAAAAGCCCGAAATAACCCCCGGCATCACCATTGAAGAGCTTATCGACCACTTCCCTGAAGCCAATGCTTTTCTGATAAAGCGCGGACTACCCTGTATTATCTGTGGGGAGCCGGTTTGGGGTACTTTAGCCGAACTTGCCCGTGATAAAAAGTTTACCGAAGATGAAATCGCGCAACTTACCGCAGATTTAAAAGCCCACCTTTCGGTTTAAGGCGCCAACCGTTCTTTCATCCAGTTTCTGTCCTTCTTTCGGCAACACCGGATATGGTCGTGCAATCGGCCCGGACGGCCCTGCCAGAATTAAATTTCTTCTATTATGATGGCATGACCGCCCGTTATTTTACCTCTAATTTCTCCTAAAAAAAGGGGGAGAACCTGAGCGGTTAAACTAATAGGAGCAGCATCCACTCCCTCCCTATTCACAGGAAGGGCTGGGGAGGGTTAAAAGTACAAAATCTGTTTACTCTCTTTACATTGGGAGGCTGGGAAGGGCATAAGTAGTGCCTGCTTAAAAACTTAACTTTAAGGCGCTAACCGTTCTTTCATCCAGCTTCCGTCCTTCTGTTGGCGAAACCGGATACGATCATGCAGTCGGCCAGGGCGGCCCTGCCAGAATTCAATTTCTTCTATTGTGATGGCATAACCGCCCCAGTGCTTCGGGCGTTGAATGGGGTAGTCGGCTCCCCTGTTCATTATTTCATTGAAATCATTTTCCATCACTTCCCGATTTTCAATCGGCTGACTTTGCGGTGAAATTATCGCGCCAATCCTGCTTTCGCGGGGACGGCTGTTGAAGTAAGCATCTGATTCGCTCTCCGGAATTTTGGAAACAATTCCATTGATCCTTACCTGCCGCTCCAGCTCATGCCAAAAAAACAGGGCAGCCACCTTTGGGTTTAACTCCATTTGCCTGCCCTTGGCACTGTGATAATTGGTAAAGAAGACCAATGCATTGTCTTTCAATTCTTTTAGCAGCACTACCCTCGAAACTGGCCGGCCATCCTTATCAACGGTGGAAAGCACCATGGCCGTTGGTTCGCTTACCAGGGAGGTGATGGCCTGTTGCAGCCATTGTCCAAAAAATTCAAAAGGATCGTTTCCTACACTTTGCTCATTAAGTGCACCTTTGGCATAGTTCAAACGAATATCAGAAAGATTCATGGTATTTTTTTGATGAAACAAGTGCTGCCGGATTCTGTTCAATGCATGGATAAAAGGAACTTTAAATCAGAACACTGACTTATCTTCCATCTTCCACACTTCACCTGACTGATTCTTTATTCCGGCAATACGATTAAAAACGGATGATTAAAATTAAAAAACTACTTTGCTCTTAAATATTGCAGCGGCCATTGCACATCACTTCCAAGGATTCTGGCTGCATGCAACGGAAAATGAGGATCATCCAGTGAAGCCCTGCCAATCAGAATCAGATCAGCCTTTTCAGAAGAGAGAATTTCTTCAGCCTGTTGAGCGGTTGTAATCAAACCCACGGCAGCCGTTGGTATGCCGGCCTGATGTTTAATCTGATGGGCGAAAGCCACCTGATAGCCGGGTTCAAAAGGGATGACTGCATCAGGCACCAGTCCTCCCGAAGAGCAGTCAATCATATCAACACCTCTGGTTTTAAGGATGGCAGAGAGTTTAACGGATTCCTCAGGATTCCAGCCACCTTCCATCCAATCGGTAGCCGATATACGCACCAATAGCGGCAGGTTTTCAGGCCACACCCCACGCACTGCCTCAAGCACCTGGAGCAACAGCCGGACGCGGTTTTCGAATCTGCCACCGTAATCATCGGTACGGTTATTTGAAAGTGGTGAAAGAAATTGATGAAGGAGGTAACCGTGAGCGGCATGGATTTCCACAACTTCATAACCAGCTTCAAGCGCACGGCTGGTAGCTGCTCTGAAATCATCTATCACTTTTTGAATACCGGCAGCGTCAAGTGCCCTGGGTGAAGTTTCATCCGGTTTAAAAGATATTGCTGAGGGAGCTACCGTTTGCCAGCCTCCCTTTTCAGTCGGGAGTTTACCTCCTCCCTTCCATGAAACCGCACAGCCGGCCTTCCGGCCTGCATGGGCCAGTTGAATTCCCGGCGTGGCTCCATGCAATTTTATAAATTCAACAACAGGTTTAAGTGCCTCCATCTGGATTTCGTCGTATAATCCCAGATCAGCAGGGGAAATACGTCCCTCAGGCGAAACTGAAGTGGCTTCCTGCATGATAAGTCCGGCTCCGCCTACTGCCCGGCTGCCAAGATGAACCAGATGCCAGTGATTGGCAACTCCATCCAATGCAGAATACTGGCACATAGGTGATATACCTATGCGGTTGCGCAAGGTAACGCTGCGCAAACTTAAGGGCTCAAAAAGTAATGACATGATACAGCTTCATTATATTTGTAATGAATCGAGTAGGAGGGAAATAAAATAGTTTTCCTCCTATTTTATTTTCCGTCCTCTCACACCACCCTACGTACCGTTCGGTATACGGCGGTTCCCTAATAATTTACTCTGACCAATCGATAATTCCGATTGATCTTTGCTGAAAGCGTTGTTTTCAGTTATCCCAATGAAAGTCTGCCCTCCCACATAGTCTTCGGATGCCGTCCTATTCTTCTGTGGGCAGGTCTCTGGTGTATCAGAGATTTTCTGCTTTCCTTCTTTCATCGGGTAACTTTCATTTACTGCTTCCATATTAAGGCTCGGCCCTTCCCGTAACTATCGTATTACGGTACTATGACCTCGGCTGACTTCTCACAGTAAATCTTGATTCAACCGTGTTTCATTCTCCGTTTCCACACGTCTGTGAGATCTCCCCGGGTAAGAACATTAACTTTCATCCCATCTATCTGCTGCATCTACCTTGGTTACTCCGGACAGTATCGGACTTCGTTTTGTTAGGCAAACTCATCCAGCAACCTTAGGCCTTATATGCAGTTTCTGTTCGTCAGACCGGGATTTTACCGCTGGCTTCCTTCAGATTCCACCTCACGGTAGACACCCTTGCCTTTGGCTAACGCTTCCCACTGTCAAAGCGCGTTCGGGACTTTCACCCTATAGTTAATGCCCATGCCGGGCGCACCTAAAAAAGCCCCACCAGTTGGCGGGGCTTAAGACCGATGCGCAAGTTATGCAAAGTTAAGCTATTTTAACATTTACAGCGTTTAAGCCTTTCTTGCCTTCCTGAAGCTCAAAGGTGACAGAATCTCCTTCGTTAACCCGGTCGATAAGACCAGTGGCGTGAACGAAATACTCTTTTCCGGATTCTTCGTCAAGAATAAATCCATAACCTTTTGATTCATTGAAGAATTTTACTTTTCCTGTTTTCATGATGAAATAAAAAATTTAAAAAATATGCGCAAAAATAGTTTATTTATTGTTCAACCAACAAAAGAATGAAAAAAATCAACTCTTTGATGGTAGTAACGCCCAAAAAAACAACACAAATATGGATTTGTTCATGTTTTAGAGAGAATTTAACTGCGATTCAAGTAATTCTATACGAATTTGAGCATCGGCCTGCTTTTTACGCTCATTCTCTATGATTTCCGGCTTTGCATTGGAGATAAATTTTTCATTGCTGAGTTTTCGCATCACTGAATTGAGAAACCCCCGGGTATAATCCAGTTCTTTCTGCAACTTTTCTCTTTCTGCTTCCAGATCCTGAATACCACTTAATGGTATAAAATATTCAGTAGCTTTAACCAGAAAACCAGTGACTGCTTCCGGTTTTTCCTCCACCGTCCTGATGGCTGAAAGGTTGGCTAATTTAATGATGATGGGATCATACTTGTGTTCTGCTTCACTACTTTTTACCAATAACTCCAAAGGCTCTTTTAATGGCAGGTTTTTCTCTCTTCGGAAATTGCGAAGGGCATTAACCACCAGCATGGCATGCTCAAACTGATCAAGAACAGACTGGTCATAGTTTTCAGCCAACGGCATGGGGCTAACCATTATACTTTCGCCCCCGGCCCGGGTTTGGAGAATTTGCCAGATTTCTTCAGTGATAAATGGAATAAATGGGTGTAACACCAGCATCAGCTTTTCAAAATATGCAACCGTTGCTTTCAGGGTAAGGGGATCAATGGGCTGCTGGTATGCAGGTTTTATCATTTCAAGATACCAGGAGCAAAAGTCGTCCCATACCAGCTTATAGGCGGCCATTAGTGCATCTGACAATCTGTATTTTGAGAAATGATCTTCAATTTGAGCCAGGGTTTCATTAAAACGCTGTTCAAACCAGGCCACTGAAATGGCCGCATATTCAGGTTGCTGCAGTTTTTCGCCCACTTCCCAGCCTTTAACCAACCTCAGTGCATTCCATATTTTATTACTGAAATTTCTGCCCTGTTCGCATAGCCCTTCATCAAAGGGCAAATCGTTGCCGGCAGGAGAAGTGAGCAGCATGCCTACACGCACACCATCAGCACCGTATTTGCTTATTAAATCAAGTGGATCAGGTGAATTGCCAAGTGATTTGGACATTTTTCTGCCCAGCTTATCGCGCACAATTCCGGTGAGATATACATTTTTAAATGGAATTTCCTGTTGATATTCCAATCCGGCCATAATCATTCGGGCAACCCAGAAAAACAGTATTTCAGGAGCAGTCACCAGATCATTGGTAGGATAATAATATTTAATGTCAGAATTTTCGGGATACCGTATGCCGTCAAACACCGAAATGGGCCACAACCAGGAAGAAAACCAGGTATCGAGTACATCTTCATCCTGTTTCAGGTCTTTTTCCAGAATGGCGGCATTGCCGGTAATTTCCCGGGCTTTTTCCAGGGCTTCTTCAGCAGTGCGGGCCACAACAGCTTGACCCGTAGGCAGATACCAGGCAGGAATTCGTTGTCCCCACCACAATTGCCGGCTGATACACCAGTCACGAACGTTTTCCATCCAGTGACGATAGGTATTTTTAAACTTTTCCGGATGGAAATGTATAATATCATTCATTACTACATCCAGAGCAGGTTTGGCCATATCAGCCATTTTCAGAAACCATTGTACCGACAGTTTGGGTTCAATCACCTCATCGGTACGTTCAGAAAAACCGACATTATTGGTATAATCCTCAATTCTTTGAATGTGGCCATGATTGAGCAAATCTTCCACTATATGCTTCCTTACTTTAAACCTATCCATCCCCACATACAGCCTGGCCTTCTCATTTAAGGTACCGTTATCGTTAAAAATGTCAATACTTTCCAGGTTGTGCTTCAGACCAATGGTGTAATCATTGATATCATGAGCCGGTGTAATTTTCAGACATCCGGTACCAAAGGTGGGGTCAACATATTCATCCTGAATGAGTGGAATGGCTTTCTTAAGCAGGGGGATCAATACTTTTTTTCCAATCAGATGTGTATAGCGTTCATCCTGAGGATGAAAACATACCGCAGTATCGCCAAGAATGGTTTCCGGACGGGTAGTAGCTACTGTAACCCACTCATCTTCGGTATCTTCAACCTTATACCTTACATAGTAAAGTTTGGATTTAACCTCCTTATAGATAACCTCTTCATCCGACAGGGCAGTCAATGCTTTGGGATCCCAATTTACCATGCGCACGCCGCGATAAATCAGCCCTTTGTTATAAAGATCAATAAAAACATCAATTACCGATGCATACATGCTTTCATCCATGGTAAACCGGGTACGTTCCCAATCGCAGGAAGCACCCAATTTTTTAAGCTGTTCCAGTATGATGCCACCATGTTTCTCCTTCCATTCCCAGGCATGCTCCAGAAATGCTTCGCGGGTAAGGTCACTTTTTTCGATGCCCTGCTCTTTAAGCATGGCCACAACCCTGGCTTCTGTAGCTATGGACGCGTGATCTGTACCCGGAAGCCAGCAGGCATTGTAACCCTGCATCCGTGCACGACGAACCAATACATCCTGTATGGTGTTATTAAGCATGTGACCCATATGTAATACCCCGGTAACATTGGGAGGAGGTATCACAATGGTATAAGGCTCTCTTTCATCGGGAACCGATCTGAAAAAATTATTATCGAGCCAGTATTTATACCATTTGTCTTCAATGCCCGTAGGGTCATATTTGGCAGCAATATCCATAGGTTAATTTGATTTATTCAGCGAGGTGCAAAAGTAGTAAAATTATGCCTAAGGCTTATAGTGATTCTAACCCATCATAAAAATCTTACTTTTGTACCGGTTTATTTATCACTTATGAAAGTTTCAGGGTTTACCTTTATCCGGAATGCCATTAAATTTGATTATCCCGTAGTGGAAGCCATCACTTCTGTCTTACCCTTATGTAATGAGTTTATTGTTGCCGTAGGTAATTCTGATGATGGCACCCGGGATTTGATTGAACAAATTAATTCCGAAAAAATTCGCATTATTGATACCGTCTGGGACGACACCCTCCGCGAAGGAGGAAGGGTTTTGGCCATTGAAACCAACAAGGCAATGGATGCAGTGGATCAAGGCAGCGACTGGGCGTTTTACATTCAGGGTGATGAAGTGTTGCATGAGCAATATCTGGATACCCTGCAAGCCGCCATGCTCCGGTGGAGAGATCATCCGGAAGTAGAAGGCTTACTTCTGAAATACCGCCACTTTTACGGCTCCTACGATTATGTTGGCGACAGCCGGCGCTGGTATCGCAATGAAGTTCGCATTGTCCGCAACGACAAGTCCATACGTTCTTATCGCGATGCACAAGGATTCCGCAAACACAACCGTCCGCTCAGGGTAAAGCGTACAGAGGCCACCATGTATCATTATGGCTGGGTAAAACCGCCACAGCTTCAGCAGGCAAAACAGGAATATTTTCACAAACTCTGGCACGATGATGTCTGGGTAGAAAAGAAAATCCCTAAAGTTGATGAATTTGATTATTCGCAGATAGATTCTCTGGCTCATTTCCGTGGGGAGCATCCCCTGGTAATGAAACCACGCATTGCCCGCAGCAACTGGACATTTAGTTTCGACCCGACAAAAACAAGACTCCCTTTAAAATCAAAACTATTGCATGGAATTGAACAAGTTTCAGGGTGGCGCATTGGAGAGTATCGCAATTATAAGCTAATCTGAGAAAGAATTTTCATTATTCCCGATAATGTTTACTTTTGTCAAAAATAATCAAGCATTCCTATGGATTTGAAAGAAATCATGGCCATTGCCGGAAAACCGGGTCTTTATAAGCTGGTGGGACAGGCTAAAAATGGCATCATCGTTGAGTCAATTATTGATCACAAGCGCTTTCAGGCATTTACACATGAAAAGATAAGTTCGCTTGAGGAGATCAGCATCTTTACCCAAACCGAAGATAAACCGCTCAAAGACATCCTTAAAGCGTTTTATGAAAAGCTGGAGGCCAAACCGGCTCCCGACTTCAAAAATGACAACGCCGGCTTAAAAGAATTTTTCAATGAAATGGTTCCTGATTACGATAAGGAAAGGGTTTACGTTTCACACATGCAGAAAATAGTGTCGTGGTATAACCTTTTATTGGAGAATGAGTTGCTCAGCTTTACCGAAGAAGAATCATTGCCAGAACCCGATTCCCCGGATGATGCTGCTGAAACATCCGCTGACCCGGATACGGGCAATGCTCAGAATGAAGCTTAATGTTAAATTGTCCGTAATCCTTTACGGACTTTTTTTTAACGCTACCCATCGAAATGAAAAAACAACTGCTCGATTTAAATGTAGTCAGTAACACCAGGCTTAATGCCAGTCATCATTTGATTGAGCTGAGCAGTGAATTTCCCCTGCCAGCCATGATTCCCGGACAATTTGCTGAAGTAAAGGTTAAAAACCAGTCGGAAACTTATCTGCGAAGGCCTTTTTCCATCCATCGCTTCGACCATGCCACCAACAGCATGCATTTGCTTATAAAAACGGTAGGCCCGGGTACCACAGCCCTGTCAACATTAAAAAAAGGAGAAACAATCAATGTGATGCTTCCACTGGGGAAGGGTTTTGCACTGGCTTCTAAAAGTAAGGTACTACTCGTGGGTGGTGGTTGCGGTATTGCACCGCTTTATTTCCTGGCAGAACAGTTATCAAAGAGGGGAAATGAGGTTACCATACTTATTGGAGGAAGATCTGCCGCGGATATTTTGCTTCAGAAGGAATACCGGAACTTTGGGCGTGTGGCCGTTTCCACAGAAGATGGCACAGATGGAGAAAAAGGTATGGTCACGCAACATTCCATCATTTCAAAAGGCAAACTGCAATTTGATCGCATATATTGCTGCGGCCCGGATGGTATGATGCGGGCAGTGGCACATATTGCCGAAAAAGCCGGGATAATCTGTGAAGTTTCTTTAGAAAACACCATGGCCTGCGGCATCGGAGCCTGCTTATGCTGTGTGGTTGAAACCAATCAGGGCAATCGGTGTGTATGCACTGAAGGCCCCGTATTTGACTCACGCGAGCTTAAAGGATGGACCAAAGGCAAAGAAGTAAGCTGCACCCTGGATAACAACAGCCAATAAAATCAGTAAAATGAGCACATCCCCGGATCTCTCGGTAAAAATACACGACCTGAACCTGAAAAACCCGGTACTCACAGCCTCAGGAACATTCGGTTATGGTCATGAATACAGTGACTTTATTGAAGTGGATGCCCTGGGTGGCATTATTGTAAAAGCTACCACTTCGAAACACCGCGAAGGCAACCCTTACCCACGAATGGCCGAAACAGCTATGGGCATGCTCAATGCTGTAGGCCTGCAAAACAAAGGCATTGATCATTTTGTCCGGCACATTTATCCCACACTTGAAAAATACAATACCAATGTTATAGCAAATGTATCAGACTCTACAGTAGAAGGTTATGTGGAAGTGGCAGAAAAAATGAACAAGCTCAGCCACATTGCCGCCATTGAACTAAACATCTCCTGCCCCAATGTAAAAGAAGGCGGCATGGCATTTGGCACCAGTTGTCCCTCAGCCATTGCTGTTACCAGTGCAGTGCGTGAAGTTTATGACAAAACATTGATCGTTAAGCTCTCGCCCAATGTTACCAGTATCGTTGAAATTGCGCTTGCAGTGGAAGAAGCAGGTGCCGATGCACTGTCATTAATAAACACCCTGCTGGGCATGGCCATCGATTCGGAAACACGAAAACCGGTGTTGAGTACCATCACCGGAGGCTTGTCAGGACCGGCCATTAAACCCATTGCCTTGCGCATGGTGTGGCAGGTAGCAAATGCAGTTAAAATTCCGGTTATCGGCATAGGAGGAATTTCCAGTGCAGCCGATGCCATTGAATTTATGCTCGCCGGTGCCACTGCCATTCAGGTTGGAACCGCCAACTTTATTGACCCTTCGGTGACCATAAAAATTATACAGGGCATCAAAGAATACATGCTAAAGCACCGGCTGAGCAAGCTGAGTCAGCTTACAGGGAAACTTGTGTATTAATCAACAAATCTCTTTACTGGATTGACATGCTCTTAACCAGTGGTGCTATTTCAACTGCCACCTTCTGATTAAATTCAAATGCCAGGTTCTGATAATTCACGGCATCAATGATGGTACCTATAAAACACAACCCGGCGGTTAAAAGATAGAGTATGCCCATGCCAATCTGATTGGTAAGGAAACGATGAATGCCCGCAAAGCCCAGAAAACCCACCAGACAGGTAAGCAAAATAATCTGGGGATCCTTGCGCCTGGAACGATAAATGCTCGCGAAGGTCTGAGCTTCTTTGTCACTAAAGTCTTTAATCATGGTCTGGATGAAATTGAGTTCCATACCCTGAATCTCGGGAAGATGAAGTAAAACGTTTGCCATAGGATGGTAAATTTAAAAGTGATTAACCGGAAGTGGTGTTCTTAAAATATGAATTATTCTTAAAGTAAGTATTACAACAGCAGGCATCGCCAGCGGATGAGCCTTGAAGGATGCGATAAATTCACCTCTGAACAGAAAGGCTATACCATGACCCAGACCACAACCCGGACAAAAACCCAGATCCAGCACATTAATTGGACAAAGACTTGCATGTTCGTTGTAAGGTGACATGGTGGCAAACAATATCAATGCTGCTATCCAAATAACCGCCTCCCAGCGAAACCGTAAAAAATGACCAAACTTTTCTGCCATTTATTGCTGTGTTGTTTTATACTTAGACAGGTATTTGAAAAATGGTTACAAAAAAAAGACTATCCGGCCTGAAATTTCTGATTGCTGTAATAGAATATAACCATCAGTTCCACCGATTTTTACAAATTTAGCATAAATACGGTTAGATTGATCCATAGTGTTGGATGAGACATTTAAAAGACTTGAGTTTTCTGCTATCAGATACATACAGTATCTCTGCCAATGGTTTAATTCATTAGCACACGGGCACCTTTACAAACGCTGGGCTTTATAGCCCGGTGGATTCGTTCATCCGACCAGTTTAAATCAATAAATTAAAGCTTAAAAATTAATTTTTCATTTACGTTAGGAGAAATAAAAAATATTTTACCTTTGCACCCCATTTTGGGCCAGGTTTCTAACGCACTTCCCTGCACTTATTAATTTGCATATCAATTTGATAAACAACTATTTGCAAGAATTGATTCTGTGCTATTGAGCCTCATTTAATCATTTTTTATCAACTTTTTGTAATGATTTTAAACAAATTAAGGAATATTGGCATTGCTGCGCATATTGATGCGGGTAAAACAACGACCACTGAGCGTCTCCTGTTTTTCACCGGTGTAAACCGAAAAGTAGGAGAAACCCACGATGGTCAGGCCACCATGGATTTTATGAAACAGGAGCAGGAAAGGGGCATTACCATTGCTTCTGCTGCCATTTCATGCATTTGGAAGGATTACCAGGTTAATATAATCGACACACCCGGCCACGTTGATTTCACGGTAGAAGTAGAACGCTCGCTTCGGGTAATTGACGGCATGGTAGCATTATTTTGTGCTGTTGGCGGTGTAGAACCTCAAAGTGAAACGGTATGGAACCAGGCCGAACGATACAAAGTGCCCAGAATTGCCTTCGTAAATAAGGTAGACCGCAGTGGTGCTGATTTTCTGGATGTAATCTTACAAATGAACCAGAATCTTGATGCTCACGCAGTAGCATTCCAGCTTCCGGTGGGACAGGAAGAAGACTTCAAAGGCATCATTGACTTGATTGCCATGAAAATGTACACCTTTGAGGATGTTAAAACCATAGTTTCAGAGATCCCGGATTCCATGCTGGCTCAGGCCCGTGAGTACAGAAGTATACTGATAGAAAAACTGGCCGAATTCAATGAGGAAATTCTTGATAGTTTTCTGGAAGACAAAGACATTTCAGAGGAGTTGCTGATGTCCGCAGCACGCGAAGCCACACTTAAGTTATTGATAACGCCGGTACTTTGCGGAGCAGCCTATAAAAACAAAGGTATCGCACAGTTGCTTGATGCCGTAGTAGCTTATTTACCCTCTCCCATGGATATAGGGCCTACCATTGGTATGGATGTGGATGATCACGAAAAAACCCGCGTCCGGAACCCATCGCCCAAGGAACCATTTGCTGCACTGGCTTTCAAGCTCATCCACGATCCATATGTGGGACAACAGACGTTTATCCGCATATATTCCGGTGTATTGCGAAGCGGCATGCAGGTAATGAATTCCACTAAAGGCAAACCCGAACGTATTGGCCGTATCCTTAAGATACATGCCAAGGAACGTGTCGAAATTACTTCGGCCGGGCCTGGAGACATCGTGGCCCTTATTGGTCTCAAACTTACCAAAACGGGGGATACCCTGTGTGATATGGACGAGCAATTGCATCTGGAATCCATTCACATTCCGCCGAGTGTTATCGAGTTAAAAATCAATCCTGAAACACGGAAAGATCAAAGCAAACTGGGTGAAGCCCTATCAAGACTTGTAAATGAAGACCCTTCCTTTCATGCACGATTTGATGAGGAAACTGAGGAGACCGTAATCGCCGGTATGGGTGAGCTTCATCTTGAAATTCTGGTAGACCGTTTAAAATCTGAATTCGGGATTCCTGTGGTGGTAGGTGAGCCTTCTGTAGCTTATCGCGAAACCATTTCGCAGGAAGTTGAAGTGGAATATCGCCACTCAAAACAAACCGGTGGAAAAGGTCAGTTCGCGCAGGTTTACATCCGTCTGGAACCCAATGAAGGCCTCGGCTATGAGTATCTGGATAAGATAAAGGGTGGCTCTATCCCTAACGAATATATTCCTTCTGTTAATAAAGGTATTGTTAAAACCATGGCCAACGGAGTGCTCGCAGGGTTCCCTGTAGTAGACGTTAAGGTAGTTTTACTGGATGGGCAGTTCCACCCGGTTGACTCCTCGGATTTTGCCTTCCAGACCTGTGCCTCCATTGCTTTTAAACAGGGGTTTATGAAAGCAACGCCTGTATTACTTGAGCCTGTGATGAAAATAGAAGTGAATACACCGGATGAATTCATCGGTGATATTGTGGGCAACCTCAATAAAAGGCGCGGAAAGATCGAATCTATGCGCCGGCATCGCAAAGGATCTCAAAAGCTCAATGGATATGTACCTTTACAGGAGATGTTCGGCTATGCCACTACCTTGCGCAATCTCTCGAGCGGCAGGGCCAACTACTCCATGGAATTTTATCAGTACATGCCGGTTAGCAAAGCCTTACAGGAAGAAATACTGAAAAAACTGGCTGAGAAAAAAAGACTGGAAGCCGCCAGATAATCCAATTCGTTTAAGCACCCGCAGCCTTCTAAGCTGCGGGTTTTTTGTTTCAATATTTTTTTGCCTGCGTAATTCACTCAAAAACCTGCACCTTCAAAAAAATAAGCTTTTCTTTGCAAAAAAAATGATATGAACGTTTTGCTGTTGGGCTCGGGGGGTCGTGAACATGCGATGGCCTGGAAACTTTCCCAATCTTCATTAATTACTCAGCTTTATATTGCTCCGGGCAATGCAGGTACACGTTGTTCGGGCACCAACCTGCCCATTAGTATCAACGACTTCAGCGCCATCAAAAGGGCCTGTCTGCTTCATGATATCGAAATGCTGATTGTTGGCCCCGAAGAACCTTTGGTAAATGGCATTGTTGATTATTTTGAATCCGACCCCCTGCTTCAACATGTTCATGTGATTGGACCGCACAGTAAAGGTGCACAACTCGAAGGCAGCAAAGACTTTGCCAAGGCATTTATGAGCCGGCATCAGATTCCAACGGCCCGTTACAGGACTTTTACAGCAGAAGAATTTGAAGCTGCCACACAATATCTGCATGAGATGCATCCTCCCTATGTGATTAAAGCCGATGGTCTGGCTGCAGGAAAGGGCGTTATAATCTGCGAAAACATCAGTGAAGCCTGCCGTGAACTGGAAGAATTGCTTCTGAAAAAACGCTTCGGCAAATCATGCGATAAAGTAGTTATTGAAGAATTTCTTTCAGGCCGCGAGTTATCGTTGTTTGTGGTCACCGATGGCATCCACTGGAAACTACTTCCCGAAGCAAAGGACTATAAACGCATAGGCGATGGGGATAAAGGACCCAACACCGGAGGTATGGGGTCTGTTTCTCCGGTAGATTTCGCTGATGAAGCATTCATGCAAAAGGCAATCGATCGCATTGTAAAACCAACCATAGCCGGATTAATCAAAGACAACATCCCCTACAAAGGCTTTATTTTTATTGGCCTCATCAATGTGGAAGGCAATCCTTTTGTTATTGAATACAACGTAAGGCTGGGCGACCCCGAAACCGAATCTGTAATGCCCAGAATTACCTCCGATCTTATGCCCGTATTACTCTCCCTGAAAAACCAAACCCTAAACCGTCAACAAATTAATATTGATCCCGGATATGCTGTTACGGTTATTCTCGCTTCTGCAGGTTATCCCGGTCATTATCCCAAAGGTCTCGAAATATTTGGATTGGATAAATCAAAAGGAGTATTGGTGTTTCATGCTGGCACCATAATGGACGAAAAGAGTGAAGCTGTATATACTGCAGGGGGCAGGGTATTGGGCATAACCAGTATGGGTCAATATATTGACTCAGCCCGCAAATTATGTTATCAAAATGCCGGCATCATTGACTTTTTGGGAAAAACTTACCGCTCTGACATAGGTCTGGACCTCATGAAACAACCTTAAAATGCTGCGTAAATTATCAAAAGCCGGTTTCGCAATCCAGCTATTGTTTACGATAGCAGGAGCTGTTTTCATCGCTTTTACCCCCGGTGGATCTTTTGGGAGTATGCTGTTTGATTCAGGGAATGCCTGGCCGGTAATCTTACCGCCCGAATTACTTCCCAGCAGCCCCGGGACACTACAATATTTAAATGTAGGTCTGTTGTTGCTTATTGCCCTGTTTATCAATATTATATTGGTTAAGCATGACCTTATGCCCCATCAGTCCTTTCTTGGTGCCCTGATTTTTATTCTCTTTTCCTGGTTAACTCCAGCCAGTACCTTTCTGTTTTATGGACTGGTGGTAACCCTGTTATTGTTGATTTCGCTAAACAGCTTAATGAACATGTATATGAAATCACATCCATACAGCGATGTGATGACTGCGACCATCAGTATTGGTGTGGCTTCATTTTTCATTCCCGAAACCATACTTTTTCTTTTAATTTTTGTTTGGTTGGGATTTTTTACCCTACGCATTACCGCCTGGCGTGAATGGGTAATTTCAATAGTCGGCACTTTTGTACCCTATTTCTACCTTGGTGTTTATCTCTTTTTCACTGATCAGCTCTGGCTTTTTTGGGACAATTATGTGCTATACATTCAAAATTACACCCTGTTGTTCCTCCCGGTGAGCCTTTTAAACACGATAACAATTTTTTCGTTAATATTTCTCTGGCTGATTGTCTTTTTCAGGATGGTTGCAGGCATAGGTGATAAGTTGATTGCAATGCGCAAGCGCATGTGGATGGTTACTCAGTTTCAGTGGGCAGGCATTGCATCTCTTCTACTGTTGAGTTACCAATCTCCCATACTTCTGCCATTGGTGTATGTGTCGTTATCTATGATGATTGTTTTTGTAATTTATCAGCTTAAACCCAGAATGCTGATTTATGAAATAGTATTTGGTTTGTTCCTGAGCCTGGCTGCTTTGGGAAGATTTTTTGCCTGATATGTTAAAATTAAGATTTTCAAGATCGGTAAAAATTACAGAAGCCGGCTGCGATGAAGCCGGAAGGGGCTGTTTGGCTGGCCCTGTATATGCTGCTGCCGTAATTTTACCCGCCAGGTATCGCAACAGCCAACTCAATGATTCCAAGAAACTGTCTGTACGGCAGCGCGAAAGTTTAAGAATTGACATAGAAAAACACGCCATTTGCTGGAAAGTAGCATCGGTTTCCCCTGCTGAAATTGACCAGATCAATATCCTGCAGGCCAGCATACGATCCATGCATCTGGCAGTGAATGAATTATCCATTCCTCCGGCACTACTATTGATTGACGGCAATTACTTTATTGAATATCCTGGCATTCCTCATCAATGTGTGATTGGTGGCGATGGTCTTTATATGTCTATTGCTGCGGCATCCATATTGGCCAAAACACACCGGGATGAATTTATGCACCAACTCGATGCGGAGTTTCCCGGCTACGGATGGTCACACAATATGGGTTATCCCACACGCGAACATCGCAAAGCCATACTAACCTATGGCCTCACTCCCTGGCATCGGTTATCATTCAATCACCATCAGTTAACCATACCGGGGATCCTTTGATACCGGTATCAATCATTGAAAGAAATCAGATCGCGGAAACACAGGCGGACAAACAAATTGTACTGGGGATAAAACCCTTTGGCTGATTCAAGATTGATCTGCTTGTAATAAAAGGTAAAACCGGGTTCAATGGCTACCAGCTTGCTGAATTCGAGCCGCGCACCAACCGTGGCAAAAACTCCAAAGCCAATACCACCCTGCCGGATGTCGTAACCTTGCTGTGTGCCTCCGGGAATGTAGGGCCGGTTTCCATAAATATTTACCAGATTGTAATCCTTGTCGGCAATGCGCAATACATGTTTCTTAACCAGTGTATTGTTCATGTTTATACCTATGCCTATCATAGGTCTAAATACAGGATTATTGCCAAAATAATGATTCACAGCCACATCAAGAATGTTACGCTCTTCCTCTCCCCTGATACCAAAAAGCCGGAGGTCGGGCTCAGCAAGATAATCTATCGGCGGATCAACTTCTACAGAAAGAATGTCCTTAATCTGAAGCTTTACATAAGAGAACTGGAAGTATAAACTGGTATGGCAATTAAAGTTATAACTAAAAAAAAGTCCGAACTCAAATGATGGAGTATATTTTACCTTATCGGGATAACCCGCAATAAACACAGTATCATTGGCATCGAGATTATAAAATATTTCCTCATACCAATATTTATTCTTGAAAATATAGGAGGCATTGTTCTCCTGATCAGGTTTTCCGGAATAAAAACCGGCCGAGCCCTTTCCGGGAAGATAAAATCCTGCAAATCCGCCATATTCGAAACCACTTCGCGAAAGACATTCTTCCTTTATACTATAATCATACACTTGCGCTGAAGCAGCGGTAAAAAAGACTGACAATACAGCCAATATCAATACTTTAAAAATTGAGACAGAAGTTGGTACAGGATTCATTGAACAAGAATTAACATCCAAAGCTAAACATTTTTTTTCATCTACCTAAAAAATCTAAAAGGTTATAAACAATGCATTGTTGATTATTTAGCCATGGCATGCAGATTATGAGTCTCATTTTGAATTACATTTGGGCATCCATGAAGAAGTCTACCATGAATAAAAAAATTCTATACCTGTTTTACCTGGCTGCATTGATCTTATTGATTTTCGTATTCATACAGATCAGAGGGTATTACCTGTTTATAAAATCTCCTGTAGCCCAACTGCCGGAAGCTTTCCCGGGCAATACCCAAATGGTAATCGGTGCCACAAATGCTGCTGATTTCATAGCCACCACCCGTGCTTCGGGGTTGAGTGAAGTTTTATCTCCTCCCGAAATCAGGTCAGGCTTTGAACAGCTCATCTCCACAGCCGATTCATTGGCTGCTGAAGATGAACTATTCAGAAATTTGCTGGAAAGCAAGCCTTTTATGACGGGTTTTGTGCCCGATAGCACAGGGATACAGCAGTGGCTGCTGGCCTTCAGCATAGGCAAACAAGGCCCGGATAAGTTCAACCGCCACAGCAAAGTATTTGCCCAAAACCACAGCTATGATTTTTCTAAAATAAATCATTCCATCGCCGACATTTACTCATTTTGCCGGAGCGATAAATGTGTACATTACTATATCTACAAAGGTTTGCTTTGCTTAAGCCCTGATGAAGCCACGCTGCGATCTTCGCTTGAAGCCATGAAATCAAAATCCAATCTGTTTCATGATGAACTGTTTATAACCCTGGCCAGAACCTCAGGCAAAAAAGTGGATGCATCGTTGATTATCCGATCGGCTGAGTTGATTGGTCTGTTTCTGGATAAAGAAAAAACCGCAACACCCGCCAATTTATTTACAAAAGGCTGGACCACGCTTGACCTCACCATAAGAAAAGACAAACTGATGCTCAATGGATTCACCGGCACCCCTGCTCCTGTTGCGCTTTTTGCCCATGAAATGCCTTTGCCGCTTCAAATGATGGGAATTCCGGAAAATATCACTGCTATTTATGGGTTTTTGCTTGCTAATCCTTCAAAAGTATTAGAAACTATAATTGGCAGTGATACCATACACGCATTGGGTTACGATTTGATAAACAATACAAATACCAAAGAAATTTTCAGGATAGGAGAAGATCTTGATCCATGGTTGGGAAAATTTTCATTCAAATTAAGTAATGAGAATCATCAGGAGATAGTAGTGATTGAAAATAGGCAAACAGACAGCACATTTTCAGCATTTAACCGCTTTACAGAGCCGGTAGAACCCGGGATAACCAAAATTACCGATATAAATCTCTTTAAAAGATTATTCGGAAGTCTATATCATACTCATGTTCCCGTTTATTGTCTGAACCATCCAGCCTTACTGGCATTTTCCTCCTCATTGCCGGGATTAAGAAATTATGCCCATACCCTGAATGCTCCGGGAGTTCGTGGCCAGGCTACTTCGATGGCTACCGTGCTAAATAATACCCAGGAAAAAGCAAACTTTATTGCAATTCGTACTCCTGCTGACAACAATGACAAGCCGGATGACCGGATGTCCTGGCTAAAGCGGTGCCAGATGCTTTCCATAAAGATAAGTGCAGGTGAGCCTTTTATGTACAGCAGCGGCGCGATTTATTTTGAAGCCCCCAAAAAATCACTTGCATACATGAATGAGCAAAGCCGTACAGATTCTATACCTGATCTGCCGGTAATTACCATCCCTGCGGCCAATGTTGGCCGGGAGACAGCCATTTCATTTACACCACTTGTTGTCGGGAGTGAGAAGGCTGGGGAAAACCGGGTGGCTTTTTTAGGTAGAAATTCTCTGAGCATCAATGATTACAAAGGGCAGCAAATTTTCGAATGGCAATCGCCTGAGCCGCTTACCGGTCAGCTTTTTGCTACCGGATACACGCAGCGCGACCAGCCACGGTATATTGTTACCGGAGAAAATCATCTTTTTCACCTCTCGGCTGAAGGAATCCTGCTAAAGAAAATAAAGCTGCCTGCCGGAATTGCCAGTGCATCAGGTTTTTTTGATTATGAAAGGCGGAAAGATTATCGTATCATCTATCAGGACGCTGAAAGAAAAATACATAGCATCACCGTAGATGGTAAAGCATTGCCCGACTGGCAAAAACCACAATCGACCTCTTTGTCAATGGCACCTGAATTTATCCGCAATGCCGGCAAAGACTATCTTTTCTTTAGCTCCCGGGATGGCAATCTGATGATAACTGACCGGCGCGGACGGGAAAGGATTAAGATATATGAAGGCTTCAAAAAGTCGGCCAATGCCGGCATATATGAGAACCGTACCAATGCTAAAGGCATATTTCTTACCGCAACCGATGACGGCAGACTTGCTTATATCACTGATAGAGGTGTAATTTCTTACAGCGCTTTCGGGCATTTCGGTGAGCATCCTTACTTTGAATATGCTGATTTCGATGGGGATGGGAGCATGGATTTCATGTTTGCCGGTAAGGAAAAACTTGGAGTATATACGCGCATGAAGAAAAGCATTGCAGAGTTTACCATCAAAGGAGGTATGCTGGGCAAGCCCTTTGTGTATGCCTCCTCATTGGGAAAAGGATGGATTGCGGTGCGCGATACCCGCACGGGACTGGTGTATCTGATAAATAATAAGGGAGAGCAGCTCCCTTTGGGAAAGCTTCGAAGCGATACAGATCCCATCATTTTCAATCCGGGCGGAAGCCGGCAGATAGTTATGGTAACTTCATTAAACAATAAACCAGTGTTTACACTGCTCAAATAATGTTTTCCCAGGGGTTCCCGCCAAAAAGAAAAACGCCATCATCAGACAGCGTTTTTCAACCAAAATATTAACCAAATATTATTTAACCATGACACCACCATTTTAAATCAGGGATGTTCTGCACAGACATGCCAGGATCTTCGCAAAACTGATTTTAAATTTCGTTGTCAAAGGTTAATCATTAAAATTTAAAAAAGTAACTCTCTTTTTTGAAAAAAAATACGGCAAGCGGACGAATTTTTAAATTAAAAATCCATAACATCTGAATAACAACTATTTAGGCCGGTAAAAAAAACTTAAAACCGTTTAATTAACAAGACTCAGCGCTCTACTCTGAATGAAAGACTTAAACATTACTTAAAGATGATTGGTCTGCTAAAAAGCACAGAACGTGAATGTATTGAGAGATAGCTTTAAATGTATAATAAAACATAAGCATAAACACAACGATATCAAACGCTTAGCATTTCTCAGTGCATCCTGTTAAACATTGTAAAAAAAATAGATAAAAATATCTGAGACCAGTCTAAAAAGGTATAAATGGAAAAATGCCATTAAACACAAAGCTACCGGGTTGCACAAGGCTCTGTATATCAGTAATTAAAACTTGGTGAGGCTTTATTTCTTTGTGCCGTAGTGGCAAAAAAAGAAGTTTTTATACTAAGTACATATTTTATTAAATTTTCATCTTTTTACAATTTTTAAAAATCTCATCAATAAACA
>SWCE01000691.1_pt1 | contig 109936 bp, 95 predicted proteins | sample 4690061 | NCBI WGS metagenome assembly SWCE01 (sample SAMN10267279, study PRJNA491770) | bioreactor metagenome | isolation source: DHS bioreactor inoculated with subseafloor sediment | place: Japan: off Shimokita Peninsula | collected 2012-10 | reverse complement strand
CTTGGAACAAAAATTCAGTAAAATCTGCACCCTTCGGAGTATTCAGACACACCCTAAATAGATCAATAGGAAAAGTGAGGTGAAGATATGGCCCAGACCACTAAAAAGGCATTGGCTTCGTCTTTAAAAAAGCTGTTGTCAAAGGCTACCCTCGATAAGATTACGGTAAAGGATATTGCAGAGGACTGTGAAGTTAATCGACAGACCTTCTATTATCATTTTCAAGATGTTTACGATTTGTTGGAATGGATATTTGTAACAGAAGCTGAAAGGGCTTTAGATGGAAAAAAGACCTACAGCAGCTGGCGACAGGGCTTTTTACAGGTGTTTCAATATGTAAAGGACAATCAAATAGTGGTGACCAATGTATATTATTCTATAAAACGTGAACAATTGGAACGTCATCTGTACAGTGCAGTATTTAGCCTGTTAGAGGGGGTAATCAATGAACAGGCGGAAGGGCTTAAGGTTACAGAGGAAAATAAAAAATTCATCGCAGATTTTTATAAATATGCCTTTGTTGGACTGATGCTGGAGTGGATTCGTACGGGAATGAAGGAGGATCCTGAAGACATTATTGACAAGCTGAGTAAACTAATCGCCGGGGATATTAAAAGAGCCCTATTAAAATATAATCAGTAAAGGGAAGGAAAACCCTGGAGGGGGAGTACCTTCCCTTTATTATAGATAGAGTTTTTTTCCAGGGAAAGGGGCAGCGTTTTATACAAAAAGGCAGTGATGTATAAAGTTTAAACACAGGGCGACCATTGTCTATGGTGCTCTCCTCTGATGATGATTACAATGTACTTACAAGGTAAGATCATCCTTGAAAATATCATTATCAGGAGGTTATGACTATGAAAAAAGATTATGGCAACAAACAGGTTTATTTCGTAGGTGGAGGATTGGCCTCCCTTGCAGGGGCTGCCTACCTAATCCGAGACTGTGATTTTAAGGGTCAAAACATCCATGTTCTCGAGAGCATGTCTATTCTTGGTGGTTCCAATGACGGAATTGGTACCCCAGAGGGAGGCTTTGTCTGCCGGGGTGGCAGAATGCTGAATGAGGAGACCTACGAGAATTTCTGGGAGCTGTTCTATTCCATCCCTTCTTTGGAGCAGGAGGAGATAAGTGTCAGCGAAGAAATATTGGCCTTTGACCACGCTCACCCTACCCATTCCAATGCCAGACTGATTAATAAGGATGGGGAGATTTTGGACGTTATGAGTATGGGCTTTGATAACAATGATCGCATGGCAATGCTGAAGCTTATGATAACCCCAGAGGAAAAGCTTGACAATCTTAAAATTTCTGACTGGTTTGGACGGCATTTCTTTGAGACAAATTTCTGGTATATGTGGCAAACCACCTTTGCCTTTCAGGAATGGTCAAGTTTGTTTGAATTAAGACGCTATATGAACCGCATGATCTTTGAGTTTTCTCGTATTCAAACCCTAGAGGGTGTAACCAGAACCCCTTATAATCAATATGACTCAGTTATCTTGCCCCTGAAGGCCTATCTTGAGGATCATGGCGTGGACTTTTCGTTAAAATGTAATGTAAATGATCTAGATTTTGAGGAAGGGGAGGGGATCACCGTAACGGCGATCCACTATACCGATGAGAAGGGTGACGACATGATCCAATTGCATGATGGGGATCTTTGCATTGTCACCAACGGCTGTATGACCGACTGTGCAACCCTAGGGGATCTGCATACACCCGCCCCTTATAAGCCAACGAATCCGGTGTCAGGTAAACTATGGGCTAATATTGCTGCTAAAAAACAGGGGTTGGGGAACCCTATACCATTCTTTGGAAATCCATCTCAAACTAACTGGGAATCCTTTACAGTAACATTGAAGGGTAACAAGCTGCTTAAGAAAATTGAGAAGTATTCTCGCAATGTTCCCGGTAGTGGAGCCTTGATGACCTTTAAGGATTCCAGCTGGCGAATGTCGATTGTTGTGGCGGCTCAGCCCCACTTTAAAAATCAGCCTGCAGATCAGACTATTTTCTGGGGATACGGCCTATTTACCGATAAAGTTGGGGATTATGTCAAAAAACCCATGGTGGATTGTACAGGGGAAGAAATACTGATTGAATTGTTGCATCATCTTCACTTTGAAGATGAAATCAAAGAAATTATAGAAGATGTAATAAATGTAATTCCATGCATGATGCCCTATATTGACTCACAGTTTCAGCCAAGGGCCATGGCAGATCGACCTAAAGTAGTTCCTGATGGCTCTACTAACCTGGCAATGATCAGTCAGTTTGTTGAAATTTCAGAGGATATGGTGTTTACCGAGGAATACTCCGTCCGGGCAGCCCGTATGGCAATCTATCAACTAATGGGGATTAATCGACCTATTTGTCCTGTCACTCCCTATCGCTATGATATCCGTACACTACTACGGGCCTTAAACACTAGCTTTAGATAATCTTCTTGCATTGTCTAACGTTATGTCAATGGTTTTTAAAAAGGTTGAAATACAAAGGAATATCCTTGGTATCTCAGCCTTTTTTTATATTTTAGGGAGAGTTTTATTTTATAGTAAATTACTATTAATACACACCACCCAACTGTCTTTTCTTTTGTATGGCTTACATAATATTTATTGAAACAGTTATAATATCGTTAAGTAGGTAATATACAAATAGTAATATGGCAATAAGTTCGTAGGGGAGGTTAGAACATGGCAAAAAAAGTAAAGAAAATAATTGACTCAACAGAGCTCGAAAAGCTGATTAAGCGGTCCAATAAAAAACCAGTATTCATTTTTAAGCATGATGCCATGCTGCAGGAAAGTGAAGATGCCTATCAGGAATACTTAGATTTTATGGAAGACACAGAGGAAGACATTCTATTTACAGTAATCTATATTCGGGAAGATACGGAGCTTTCGGATGCTGTAGAGGAACTTTTAGAGGTAAGTCATGACGTACCTCAGCTTATTTTATTGATGGATGAAGAGGTGGTATGGGATGACGTAAAAGACAATATTACCTTTGACAGTATTATGGACGTGGTCAATGAGTATGTGATTGTATAATCCTTAGAAAAATCTCGTTTTTATCTGTTGTCAAAATCTAACTCTGGGAGGTTGCTTTCATTAGCATACAGTGATAAAATAATTTAGTAGTGCTAAGCGAAGTAGACAGGGGGATAACAGATGAAAAAAGAAATAATGGAGTGGGTTAAAACCATTGTACTTTCGGTCATTATTGCATTGATTATTACGACCTTTATCAAACCCACCATCGTAAGACAGCATTCCATGAGCCCAACACTTAATGAATTTGATTTTTTAATTATTAATCGTTTCCTATATAAAAGAGATATACCTAAGAATGGAGATATTGTTGTATTTGAATCGAACTTAAAGACCAACCGAGGTAAAAATAAACTGTTAATTAAACGGGTAATTGCTGTACCAGGTGATGAGCTTCTAATACAGGACGGCGTCATCTATCTAAACGGTTCCCTGTTAAATGAGGAGTATATTACAGCCTATACCGATGGTAAGCATTTTGAAAATCAAAAGATTGTTATACCCGAGGGAAAGCTATTTGCAATGGGTGACAATCGTGGTAACAGCATGGACAGCCGTGATGAGGAAATTGGTTTGATTGATATTGACACTATAGTGGGTAAAGCAGTATTAAGACTATTTCCCTTTAATAAAATAGGCTTGATTCAATAAAAAACCTAAGATTCCTTAGGTTTTTTATTTTCCGTACACCCTTTGTTCTTGATGATAATAAGGCCCCTGAGTTCATATCATAAAAAAATAAAAACAGGTAATCCTAATGGTGAATAATCAATTCTCAATAGGAGGTATTTTTATGAAGGTTAGGGATATTATGACGAATCAAATTACTTCAGCCCATGAAGGAACACCTATTAACGAAGTAGCCAGAACAATGAAGGAAATGAACATCGGCGCCATGCCTGTTTGTAATGCCAATAATCAGCCCGTGGGCATCGTGACTGATCGAGATCTGGTTGTCCGAGGGATTGTATCGGGAATGGGAGGGAATGAATCTGTTAACAAGGTAATGTCCAGCCATTTAATCTATGCTACACCTGATATGCATGTCCATGAAGCGGCCAGAATAATGGGAGAACGTCAAATCAGAAGACTTCCGGTGGTTGAAAATGGTCAAGTGGTAGGAATGGTTTCCATTGGAGATTTGGCCGTTAGAAATATCTATGAAAATGAAGCCGGAAAGGCCCTAAGTGATATTTCAACTCCCAGTAGACCAATGCAATAAACGATAGAAAGAAAAAGTTCCTGTAAAATGCAGGAACTTTTTCTTTTTATCTAGAAAATTAAGGGTATATAATTAGTATGGGTAAATAAAATACTTAGGGAAATATATTTTAGGGGGATTCTTATGACAAAATCAAAACATCAAAGCCACCTTCAAGTAGCAGTAGAGGAAGCAGGAACCTATACGTATCCTATGGGCATAACCTTAGCAGAAATCGCAAGGGATTTTCAACAAGATAGTCAAAATACCATTGTGGCAGCTCTAGTGGATAATAGCCTAAAGGAACTACATAATCATCTTGATGAAGACTGTGAACTTACTTTTTTGACAGCCACATCACCGGTGGGTTCAAGGATATATCAAAGAAGTCTAGTATTTGTTTTCATTCGTTCTTGTATGGAATTATTTTCTGGATGTCATGTATCAGTGGAGCATTCCATTGGTAAAGGTCTTTACTGCGAGGTTCATTACAAGCGGGATTTAGACGAAAGGGATGTGGAAAGAATTCAAGAACGGATGGCTGAATTAATTGAAGAGGACGTACCCTTTATCAAAAGCCGTGTTCCTGTTGATGAAGCAAAGGATATTTTTAGGGATTATGGTCAAATTAGCAAAGTGAAGCTATTAAAATATCGAGAAAAGCCCTATATTAATCTCTATCAATGCGGTTGGCTGAAAAATTATTTTTATGGTTACATGGTTCCCTCTACGGGATACCTCAAGGATTTTCGATTGAAATATTATGCCCCAGGCATTGTTATTCAATATCCCATGGCAGAACTGGGAGGAAAGCTAGGAAAATTTGAAGAACAGCCCAAGCTGTTTAAAATCTTCCGTGAAAGTGAAATCTGGGGAGAGATTCTAGAAATTGATCATGTGGCTTCCTTAAATGATCTAATTGTTGCTAAAAAAGAAGGGGATTTCATTCGGATACAAGAGGCGCTCCATGAAAAGAAGATTGCCGAAATTGCCGATAAAATTACAGAGCATATTGAAGAAAAGCAGTTGATTTTAATTGCAGGGCCCTCCTCCTCAGGGAAAACAACCTTTGCCCAGCGGCTGATGGTACAATTAAAGGTCAATGGATTAAAGCCCGTATCAATCTCTCTGGACGATTATTTTGTCAATCGAGATAAAACTCCCCTTGATGAAAAGGGGGAATACGACTTTGAGTCTCTCTATGCTATCGATCTAGCTCTGTTTAATCAGCATCTAGAAGCATTACTCAAGGAGGAAGAGGTAGAAATACCAACCTTTAATTTTCATACCGGCGAAAGGGAATATCGAGGCCATAAGCTAAAAATCAAACACGGTCAGCCAATTATATTAGAGGGAATTCATGGCTTAAATGAAGAGCTGACTAAATCCATTCCTAAGGAGAAGAAGTTTAAAATATATATTAGTGCCCTAACTCAGCTAAATATCGATGAGCATAATAGAATTCCCACCACAGATTCCAGGCTGATCCGTAGAATCGTACGGGACTATAAGTATCGATCTAATGATGCAACCAGAACCCTGTCTCTGTGGCAATCAGTAAGACGTGGAGAGGAAAAAAACATATTTCCCTTCCAGGAGGAGGCAGATATAATGTTTAATTCTGCCCTGTTCTACGAAATGAGCATTTTAAAAAAATATGCCGAGCCCCTATTAAGGCAGGTGGATATTACAAGTCCCTATTTCTCAGAGGCAAAGCGACTTCTGAAATTTTTAAGCTATTTTGTTGCCCTGGAAAATGAAGTTGAAGTCCCAAGGACCTCAATTCTGAGGGAATTCATTGGTGGGGGAGCCTTCTCCTAGACCATTGACTGGTTGACCTTTTTCATATATTGTTAATATTGAGAAAAGTCATGAACAGGGAAGGTGCTATAATGGAACAAAGACTAAAGGAAATACTAGCGTTAAATCGTCATCATATTGAAGGGGGAAGCTTACCCGTCTACATTCCTGAATTGTCAAAGGCTGACAAGAATGCCCTGGGCATCTATATAGCTAGTCTGGATGGCAGTGAATGGGGAGCAGGGGACTATGAGCTTCTCTTTACAATCCAAAGTATTTCAAAGGTGATTACCTTGCTTTTGGCCCTGGAGGACAGGGGACCAGAGGAAATCTTTACTCATGTGGGAATGGAACCCACAGGGGATTCCTTTAATTCCATGACAAAGCTGGAAATTGTAAGACCCTCTAGACCCTTTAATCCAATGATTAATGCAGGGGCAATTGCTGTCACTTCACTGATTAAGGGAGGCCCAGAGGAAAAATATGAACGGATTGTAAACCTTTTTAAAAAGATTACCGGAAACCCAAAGGTTTCCATTAACGAAGGGGTCTATTTGTCAGAGAAAAAGACCGGAGATCGAAATCGTGCAATGGCATATTTTATGAGGGATGTAGGGGTTATTGAAGGAAATATTGAAGAAAATTTAGACGTATACTTTAAACAATGTTCTCTGGAGGTAAATTGCCGAGATATTGCCCAAATTGGGAAATTTCTCGCTAATGATGGGGTAATTCCAGAGACAGGTGAACGAATCATTCAAAAGGCCTATACGAAGATCGCTAAAACCTTCATGGTGACCTGCGGCATGTATAATGCCAGTGGAGAATTTGCTATAGAGGTAGGCATTCCCGCCAAAAGCGGTGTAGGAGGGGGAATCATGGCCCTGGTTCCAGGAAAAATGGGAATTGGTGTAGTGGGTCCTTCCCTTGATGAAAAGGGGAATAGTATTGCAGGGGTAAAGGTATTGGCTCAATTGGCAAGGGAACTAAATTTATCAATCTTTTAATATTTTGCTTTAATTATTACAAATTATTAATAATGTTTTTGACAACCCTTTAAAAAAACAATATAATTATAATTAGTAGTTTGAAAGAATCTCATAAAAAGGGGAAAAACATATGAAGGATATTTTAGTGTTAAGGGACCTAGAGCAAATTAAAGCAATTTCTCATCCCTATAGAGTTGAGGTTTTTGAATCCTTTGATGGAGAACAACCTCAGTCTGCCAAGCAAGTTGCAGAAAAGCTGGGAGAACCCCATGCTAAAGTAAATTATCATATTAAAAGCCTTCTAAAGGTGGGTATTTTAGAGCTGGTCGATGAGAAGGTGAAATCAGGTATCATTGAGAAGTACTACTTGCCTACGGCAAAGAAACTGGTTATTGATAAGAGCTTTATGCAAAATCTTGATGATGATTTGCTTCAGTCATTAAACCAGGTATCCATATCCATCTTTGAAAAAATAAGTGAGGATTTTTATAGGGCAGCGGAAAAAACCATTGATCAGCCTAAATTTATTAATCATTATAACGACTACTATTTAAATCAAGAAGAGGTAAAGGAATTAATTGGTAACATTGAAGAATTAGTCAAAGACTATCTAAAGGGGAAAAGAGACAAAACCCGCCCAGGGGTACAGCCCTATAATTTTTCAGTTTTAGGTATCCCGATAGTAAAGGCAGGTAAGCGACGTAGATAGTTTAAAAAAACCTCTATTTCTGTTTATTTCAAAGTTCAAGCTATAGTAACATAGCAGTCTAGGCGTGGAATTCTCCATGCCTTTGTTGTATTTTTGAATTTTTTGGACAGGATAAGGGTAATAAATTTTAAGATAGGTGATGAAGCCATGGAGCTCTATTTGGGTTTTAGTGTGCTGCTGATGATAATGGGGGTTATTGGGATATTTGTAAGCTTTCTTCCAGGAACAATTTTGGTGCTGGCAGGGATGCTTTTATATGCCTGGAAAACAGGCTTTACCATTATTTCAGTAGGGGCGATTATTGTATTTGGACTACTTACCTTAGCAGGAATCTTATTTGATTATGCAGCCTCTTTTATCAGTGCTAAAAGGTTTAAGCTTTCTAAACAGGGCTTTGCCGGAATGATAATAGGAGGAATGATAGGTTTTTTAATTTTAAATCTCCCGGGAATTTTAGTGGGACAATTTTTGGGAATTCTGGGGGGAGAATTATTTTCAGGAAAAGACTTCTGGAGTTCCTTAAAGGCAGGGGGAGTCAGTATTATAGGCTATTTCCTAAGTACGGCAGTAAATTTCCTGGTGGCCCTAACCATGGTAATTTATTTTACCGTTAAGGTTTTGAGAGCTTAATTATCATATTAGGTTAAAAAAGTGATAGACCCTGTCTATGGCTTTTTTGTTTTTTGCTTTGTTATGGAAAGCATATCGTAGTCTGTTAACAAAATCTTAAGAAATTCTTCAAGTCTTATAGTAGGTTTTTTTTCATGCCACTGAGGTAAACTATGGATATAAACAGTAAAGACAAGGGAAACAATAGGAGGAATACCATGAAGACAAATATATATGTGATGTACGGAGGAAAATCAGCGGAGCACGAGGTGTCCCTTAAAACAGCCTTCTCAATCATTAATGCATTAGATAAAGAAAAATATAACGTGTACCCCGTCTATATTACCAATGAGGGTCAGTGGTGCTGCTTAAGCCAGCAAAAGAAGGATGTAGCCAATATACTTCATTTACAAAAACCCACTGTTAATAGCATTAGCAGCTCCATAGGAAAATTTTTAACAGAGCATTTCAAAGAGGGGGAGAAGAACCTGGTGTTCCCAGCCCTCCATGGAACCAATGGGGAAGACGGAACCATTCAAGGCCTTTTAGAGTTATTAGAGGTTCCCTACGTGGGGAACGGAGTCATGGCCTCTGCCGTTGGCATAGACAAGGTGATCATGAAGGAGCTCTTTGAAAAATGGCAGATTCCCCAGGCTAAATACACTGACTTTTTCTATCGGGATTGGCTAAAGAATGCTGAGGTCATCCTAAGTCAGATTGAAGCCCTAATCGGATATCCCTGCTATGTAAAGCCTGCTAGGCTGGGGTCCAGTGTGGGAATTAACCGATGTGAAAATCGACTAGAGCTGAGGGAAGCCATTGAGGAAGCATTATATTATGATGAAAAAATCGTTGTAGAAGAGGAGCTTGTGGGGAGAGAAATGCAAATTGCTGTCATTGGTAATGATAGTCCCAAAAGCTCCGTGGTGGGGGAATACATTCAAGCCAAGGTCTATATGGATTATGATGCAAAATATGTTGATGGACAATTAATCCCTGTTATTCCTGCAGCCCTGCTTCCGAGGGTTAGTGATAAAATGCGGCAGACTGCAGAAGAAATCTTTCAATTACTTAATTGCCAAGGCCTATTACGGGTAGATTTTTTCGTTACAGAAAGCAATGACTATTATGTCAATGAGGTTAATACCATGCCTGGCTTTACCAGCTTTAGCATGTTCCCGGCCCTTTGGGAAAACACCGATGGAACCACCTATGAACAACTAATCGAATTATTGATCGATTTTGCCCTTGAAAGACATGAACAGGGGAAAAGGATATTGAAGAAGAGGTGTAGAAAATGATTAAAAGAACATTAAGAGAAATACAGGAAATGGCCGGGGGCTTTGGATTAGCAGAGACCTACGAAGCATATGAAATAGAGGGAGTTTCCATAGATTCTAGGAAAATTAAAGAAAATCAATTATTTGTTCCCATTGTTGGAGAGCGATTTAATGGTCATGAATTTCTGGAAAAGGCTGTGGTAGGAGGAGCCAAGGCATCCCTTTGGAGTCGACATGAGGCTGTTCCCCCCATCAATATCCCTCTTATTTTTGTTGAGGACACCCTTGAGGCCCTTCAAAATCTGGCTAAGGCCTATCGAGATCAGATTAATGTCAAGGTCATAGGAATTACAGGTAGTAATGGAAAGACTTCCACAAAGGATATTTTAGCAGCTCTGCTGGGAAGGAAATATAAGACCTATAAAACCCTTGGCAACTTAAATAATCATCTAGGTGTTCCCCTAAGCCTTTTAGCCATGGATGAGGACACAGAAATGGCAGTGATCGAGATGGGAATGTCGTCCTTAGGAGAAATTCAATTACTATCTACCTTAGCCACCCCCGATGGAGCTATTATAACCAATATTGGAGAAGCCCATCTGGAGGACCTAAAAAGCAAAGAAAATATTTTGAAGGCAAAGCTTGAAATACTAGAAGGACTTAAGCCCCAGGGACGATTTGTGTATAACTCTGATGATCCCCTGTTAAATACCATTCCCCAGAAAACTGTTGAGAAATATGAGGTAGCTACCTTTGGAGAAAAGGGAACCTATGTGCCTGTTCTTGAGGCAATAGAGGAAGAAGGTATTAGATTTCATCTGAAAGGACTTACAGATTCCCTGTATTTGCCTATGCTGGGCAGACACCAGATGTATAATGCAGCAGCAGCCATTGCCATGGCCTATGGCCTTGGTCTTGGCCAGGAAGAAATAAAAACTGGCTTACTACAGGTAGATGCCACAGGGGCAAGAAACGAACTAATTCAAGGTAGGGAGCTGGCGATTCTAAACGATTCCTACAAATCTAACCCCTTAAGCCTAAAGGCAGCTCTAGAGACCCTCTATGGAATAAAGCAATATCACCAGAAGATTGCTGTACTCAGTGATATGAACGGGTTAGGGGAAGAAGGCCAGGCACTGCACCGGGCCGTGGCAGAGGAACTGGATCCAAATCAACTGGATTATCTTCTAACCATGGGCCCCCTATCTGCGGAAATCTCCAGCGCCGCTAAGGAAAAATTCCCCGAGGGAAGGGTAATTCACTGTAATGACCTAAAGGAGCTGGCGGAACATTTGAGGCAGGTTATCATAAAGAAACAGGCCATCATTTTAGTAAAGGGTTCTCGGGAACAGCAGCTTGAACTTCTGGTTCAAGAGCTAAGGCAAGATGACTTTTTTGAGCCCCAAGGGCATACCATTGATACCGCACTCCTTCATCGTGATACCTGGGTAGAAATCCATCTAGATAAAATAGTCAGTAACATTAGTCAAATTAAAGAGTATTTACCTGCTAGTACAAAGCTAATGGCTGCCGTAAAGGCTGATGCCTATGGTCATGGGGACTTGCAAATTTCGCAAATTGCGCTGGAAGCAGGGGCCGATGCCTTAGCTGTATCAATCTTAAAGGAGGCTCTCCATCTCCGTCGAAATGGGATTAAAGCCCCAATTCTTGTATTAACCCCAATACTTCCCAGTGATGTGGACCTGGCCATTGAAAACGACCTTTCTGTTACGGTTTTTCAAGGCTCCTGGCTGGAAGAGATGAAAAGGTTTAAAAAGAACAGTAATCCCTTAAAAGTCCATATTAAAATAGATACGGGCCTTGGGCGCTTAGGCATCAGGAGTAAGGAGGAGCTTGCGGAGATTTTACCAATGCTTAAGGATAATGATTTAATTATTGAGGGAATATACACCCATTTTGCCACAGCTAATTGGGAGGATGAAACTTTTTTAAATCAGCAATTTAAAGCTTTTACTGAAATTATGGACTGGGTGAAGGAACAGGGCCTTAAGGTTCAAAACTACCATTGCAGCAATACGGCTGCAGCATTTAAGCATCCTGAATATGCCCTGGACATGGTGAGAATTGGGGTGGGTATGTTTGGAATCTATCCCTCAGCAAAAATAAAAGAAATCACACCTTTTTCTTTGGAATCAGCCCTGTCTTTCCATTCAAAAATCCTTCATATTAAACGGATGAAAAAGGGCAGTACCGTAGGCTATGATACCGCCTATGTGGCCGAGGAGGATGAATGGATTGCCACAATTCCCGTGGGATACGCCGATGGCTGGTTTAGATGCTTCCAAGGCTTTCATCTGCTGGTTGAAGGAGAAAAAGCTCCCATTGTAGGAAAAATCTGCATGGATCAGCTGATGATTAGGCTGCCAAAGAAGCTTCCCCTGGGAACCCAGGTGACGCTGATAGGTAAACAGAATGGGGCAGAAATTACACTGGAAGAGCTGGCAGATCATATTGGAAGCGTACCTCAGGAGATTCCCTCTATGATCACCTATCGGGTGCCAAGGGTGTATTATCATCATGGACAACCGGCAGCAATTTTGACTGAAAGGGTTTGGCAGGAGGAGAGAAGGCTGATATAATGGCACTAGAGAGTAGCGTGATTATCTGGGGGAGAAACATTGAGCCGATTGGTATATGGGAGATATAGATAAAATTGTCTGAAGAATGAAAGGGGATATATCGTTGGAAAAGGAAAAAATACTGGTGGTTGATGATGAAAAGGAAATCGCCAATTTAATAGAAATCTATTTAACCAATGATGGATATCAGGTTTATAAGGCCAATACGGGAATAGGGGCTTTAGAGGTGCTGGAGAAAATCGACATTCAACTGGTGATACTTGACATTATGATGCCCGGTATTGATGGATTAGAAACCTGTAGAAGAATCAGAAACATTAAAAACATCCCTATCTTAATGCTAAGTGCCAAGTCAGAGGATATGGATAAGATAATTGGTCTAAGTACTGGGGCAGATGATTATATGACAAAGCCCTTTAATCCCATGGAGCTTTTAGCAAGGGTGAAGTCTCAGCTTAGAAGGTTCATCACTTTAAATCCGCAGTTTATGAGCAGTCTTGATGAAAAGGAGATCTCCATTAACGGTTTGGTCATAGATCAGGCAACCCATACCGTTACACGATTTAATCAGGAGATAAGCTTAACACCCATTGAATTTGATATTCTCTATCTATTAGCTAGTCACCCTGGGAAAGTCTTTACGGTGGATAACATCTTTCAAATGGTGTGGAAGGAAGAATATCTTGAGTCCGACAATACAGTACGGGTGCATATCCGAAAGCTTAGGGAAAAGCTGGAGGATGATCCTAAAAAGCCTTATTTTATAAAAACTGTATGGGGGGTTGGCTATAAATTTGAAAATGAGACCTCAATCAAGTATTAGGTGGAAAATACTATTTCTTTTCTTTATCAGTATCGGCTTTTCTGTTATAACTGTTGGTCTTTTGCTGATTTTGGCATTAATTATTGGGCATTACCCATTTCTTTATGACCTTCTACGGTTTTTAAATGATGTTATTGGGGTTTTACCCATGAGTATTTTGGCAGGGGGAGTCCTTTTTATTTTCTATTTTTTCCTGTTCACCCAAAGAAGCATCCGATATTTAGAGGAAATAACAGCAAATTTAAACCAGATAGCCAAGGGTGATTTTACCATTAATATTCCTGTCCGTACTAATGATGAGCTGGGGGCATTAGCTGATAATATTAATTCCATGACTCACCAGCTAAAAGAATCCCTTGAAGAGGAGCGAAGGTCAGAGCGGGCAAAAACTGAATTGATTACCAGTGTTTCCCATGACCTGCGAACACCGCTAACCTCCATATTGGGTTACCTGGGTCTGGTGGTAAATGATCGCTATCGAGATGAGCTGGCATTACGATATTATGCCGAAATTGCCTATACAAAATCCCTCCGATTAAAAGACTTAATAGATGAACTCTTTGAATACACTAGGGTGAGCTATGGCGGTATTAAAGCCAATTTCCAAAGGATAGACCTGGTGGAGCTTTTAGAGCAGTTAACAGAGGAATTCGTTCCCCAATTAAAGGAGGTCTCCATGGTTTGCCGGTTAACCCCTTCTAAAAAAGAGATTTACGTTATGGCCGACGCCAATATGTTGGTAAGGGTTTTTGAAAACCTAATTACCAATGGAATTCGTTATGGTAGGGAAGGAAGATATTTTGATATACGCATAGTTGAAGATAAAGAAGTGACTATAAGCTTTATCAACTATGGAGAGCCCATTGATTCAAAGGATATCCCCTATCTCTTTGATCGTTTTTATCGAGTTGAAAAATCCCGTTCCCAAGAGCTAGGGGGAGCAGGACTTGGCCTGGCCATTGCAAAAAGCATTGTTGAGCATCATGGTGGAAAAATTACCGTAGACAGTGAGGGGCAGGAAACAAAATTTGAGGTAGTGCTGAAAAAATATGAAGCATCAGCCTAAGCATAGGCTTCTTAAATCTAAGCAATAGGTAAAGCCAAAGCCAGTACTAGACGTATACAGGGATACGTTCAGTACTGGCTTTCTGTTTTTACTTTCTTTAAATTAACCTGCTACTCTAAATGAACCCCTGATAATAGATGATTTCCCGAGGGATGCTGCTTAAATCCTTTGACATTGCTACGGGTGATATCCACGTTTTCATGTATCCATGTGAAAATCCATGGGGCCTCATCATGAAGAAGTTTCTGCACTTCTAAATAATAGATTTTTCTTTTTTCAGAATCAGCTTCTGCCCTTCCTTTTTCTAACAGTTCATCTACCTTATTATTGGAATAGTATGTTCGGTTGCCAAAGTTCCCGAATTGACTGGAGTGAAATAGGGGGTATAATCCATAATCGGGATCCCCATTAACAGTGGTCCATCCGAGAACGAACATATCGTGCTCACCATTAGCAGTTCTATCTAAATATTCTCCCCAGTCTAAAATCTTTACTTCCACATCAATGTTTACAGACTGTAACTGTTCTGCAATAAGGTTAGCAATCTGAATTCTTTCAAAATTGTCGTTAATAAAAATGCTGGTTTTAAATCCATCGGGGTATCCGGCATCTGCTAATAATTTTTTTGCCTTTTCTACATCGTATTCATAGGGGCTAATATTTTCATTAAAAGCCCATACCCCTGGCGATAAAGGCCCTGAAGCCCTTTGAAATGCTCCGTTATTTACGATTGCAGTAATTGATTCCATATCTATGGCATAATTAATAGCTTGACGAACTTTTTTATCTGCATAAGGCTCTTTCTGTGTGTTAAAACCGATATAGCTGATTGTTTGATTAGGGGTTCTATACAAGGTCATTTTATTTGCCAATTTAAATATATCTAAATTAGCTTCTAAGACATCATAGGCAATGTCAATTTCTCCATTTATGAGTGCCATTAGTCTATCAGATTCCATTGGAACATTTCTAAAAATAATTTTATCTACGCCTGGGGCTTTACCATGGTAATCTTTGAAGCTATGAAGTTCAACACTATCTCCTATATTCCATTTGTCAAGCTTAAAGGGACCTGTTCCCACAGGATTTTGACCATAGTCATCACCAGCTTCTGTAACAGCCTTCTCATTTAAAATTCCAATGTTTACGTGGGTCAGCTGAGCCAGTATGGCAGGATACGGTTCTGTTGTTGTAATCTGAATTGTATAATCATCTATAACCTGAATTCCACTAGGGGCGATTACGTTTACAATGTGAGAAATATTAGGAGATTCCATGGCTCTTAGTAAAGTAAATTTCACATCCTCAGCGGTGAAGGCTTCACCATTATGAAATTTAACACCTTTTTTGAGCTTGAATTCTAGGGTTAAGTCGTTAATATGGCTCCAACTTTCCGCAAGACCTGGTTCTATCTCCATCTGTTCATTTTGTACCACAAGAGTTTCATAAATTTGAGCTATAACCCTTGATGAAATTCTATCATTCCCAGCGTGGGGGTCTAGGGTACGGGCATCGGACATTTGAGCTACAAGTAGAGCCTCTTGATCAGCTCTGTCACTAGCCAAGCTTCCAGGTACGTCTGCATAGGCAAAGGGGATTGATAAGCCTAGAAATGCCATGGTTAAAAGCAATACCCCGGCAATTCCTTTTAAAAATGTTTTCATTGTCTTCCTCCTTGAATTATATAATAAATGTTGTACAGTGTAATAATTCTCTATCGAGAGTACAATCCCCTTCTTTTTTCATAAAATTTGTCAATACTGGAAAGATTATTGTAGAAAAATGACTAATGTGATCTTCTGCAAAGGAGCAGATAATTCATAGATAAAAAAGCTTTGTTATTATCCTTAGCTAATGGCAATACTCCTTAGCTAAGGACAATTTTTTTTGCCCTGGGTGGAGGGATATTTTAGGTCCATGACCACATACTATAAAAATATAGAAATCTATACAGTCGTTAGGGGATGTGTTATAATGAAAAACAAATATAATGGTGTCTTTGAGTGGCTTAAGATGATTGGAATTGCTTTGATTCTCGCACTGCTGATAGAAAATTATCTCTTTGGCTTTGCGGTGGTTGAGGGAAGGTCCATGGAGCCTACGATCTTCGGAAGGGATCGGCTCTTTGTTATGAAGCTGGCCTATTTTCAAGAGAATCCACAGGTAGGAGATATCGTGATTTTTCAACCTCCCAATAGTACCCGCCAAAGGGAATTATTTATTAAGCGGGTGGTGGCCAAGGGCCAGGACCATTTTTCCATTGAGGACGGCAAATTGTATATTAATGGAGAACGGATTGAAGAAAATTATATAGTAGATGAAGATTATATTAATAGGGTATATCCCTTTCAGCAGGGAATTGTACCTGAAGGAACCTATTTTGTATTAGGGGATAACAGAAACGACAGCAACGATAGCCGAACCTTCGGCTTTATTGAAGCATCTCAAATTAAAGGAAAGGTTATCTTTAGGGTATGGCCTATTGATGAAATCAGAGCCTTCCTCGGAGGAAAATAATCAAAAGAAGTACGGAGTCGAGGTCAATGAACTTAAAGAAAAAAATCAAGGACTATGGTAGGGAAGTAGGAGTAGACCTAATCGGCATCGCCAGTGCTGAACCCTTTGAGGAACTAAGGTCTATCCTAGAGGAAAGACACCGCCAGGGCAAGCTTTCTGGTTTTGAAGAAAAGGATATTGAAATCCGAATTGATCCAGCTCAAACCTTGGCTGATGCTAAATCCATTATTGTTATTGGGCAATCCTACAATATAGATGATACAAAAATGATTGTCTCTGAACCAGAAGCAGCCTATCGGGGAGAATTAGCCCGAACTGCCTGGGGAAGGGATTATCATTTGGTCCTATCAGAAAAGCTAAAGGTAATAGGAAACTTTATTGGGGAGCAGGTTTCAAATTTTCAGTATCTCGCCTTTGTGGACACAGGACCCCTGGTAGACAGACAGGCGGCCTATCGGGCTGGATTGGGATGGTATGGCTTAAATAATACCCTAATCAATGAAGAATATGGGTCCTGGTTTTTTATTGGCTATATGATTACTAATCTCGATCTTCCACCTGATGCGCCCTTGCAGGACAAACAATGTTTGCAATGTAGGAAGTGTATTGAAGCATGCCCCTCTGGAGCCCTGGAAGGGGCCTATGGCTTTGATGCTGGTAAATGCTTATCCTGTCGATTGCAAAAAAAGGAACCTATTCCTATCAATGAGCGTGAAGTCTTTGGAAAAAGACTCTATGGCTGTGATGTTTGTCAACAGGTGTGCCCCCATAATCAAAGGGCTAAAAAAGCCAGGGGTAGAGACTTTATTCCCAGGGAACCCTTTGGGCAGGTGGATTTAATCAAGCTTCTCACCATAGGAAACCGGGATTTTAAAGAGACCTTTGGACAAAATGCTTCGGGCTGGCGTGGAAAACGGGTGCTTCAACGAAATGCCATTATGGCTCTGGTGAATCATCGTGATCCAACTGCGGCCATACATCTAGTGCCGCTTCTGAGGGACCCTCGACCAGAAATCAGGAAAGATGCCCTTTGGGCTATCGTTAAGTTAAATCCAGAACTAGCACTGCAAGCGCTAATCAAGATGAAGAAAGAGGAAAAGGATGAAAAAATCATTCAGCTGATTGACCATCACCTAGAAACTATAGGAGATAGAACCTGAAAGTTATGCAGGTTCTTTTTTTATTTCATAGGAGCGTACGTTTTTTTCCTATGAAATGGGGGGAAGGGGGGGCATCACCCCTTATAAAATAAGGAGGGTACAGGGAAGCGTCCTAGGAAACCCATTGGTTCTAATTAGTATTATAATTTATTGTAGAGGAAAAGTGTCCCTTTGAATATCATGTTAGTAGTTTAGAAAATCTACAGAATGGAGGGATCCACTTGAAGCATCCACTTGAATTAAGCCATCATCAGCTAAGAAGAGTATGCGATCTGTCGGCCTTTCGCTTTATAACCACTGAAGAGGTGCCAGGAATACAAGGAATGATGGGGCAGCAGAGGGCAGAGGAAGCCATGGAATTTGGCTTGGGAATACAGCATAACAGCTATCACATATATGTAAGTGGTTCGAAGGGAACTGGTCGCACCAGTTATTCCAAATCCGTTATCGAGGAGCTTTCAAGGGAAAAACCCATCCCCGATGATTGGTGTTATGTCTACAGCTTTGATCAGCCCGATGAGGCAGTGGCTTTAAACCTACCTGCGGGCCGTGGAAAGCTTTTTCAACGGGATATGAATGAAATGATAGAGGAAATCACGCTTCAGGTAACAAGGGCCTTTAACAGCGAGGATTATGATCGTCAACGTAATGAAATTTCAAAAATATATCAAGAGGAGAAAAATCGGCTGATTGCCTATTTGACGGCCTTTGCCAAGGAAAAGAATTATTTGATTAAAGGTACCAGCACAGGTTTTGTTTTCAAGCCTATGGATAAGGAGCATGAGCTAACGGATGAAGAATTTAATGCCCTTGATGAGGCAGAAAAGGAACTACTAGAGGAGCAGCTTCAGGAGATTCAAGAAACAGCTATGGAGGTTATTATTAAAATAAAAAATATTGAGAGACTGGCAAAAAAAAGGCTGCTGCAGTTAGAAATGAAGGTGGGGCTTTTTATCGTAAACCCCATTATGAAGGATCTGATAGAGAACTACGGAGATTGTGAAAAGGTGGTAGCTCACCTAAAGCGGGTTCAGGAGGATATTGTTGAAAACATCTATCAATTTGTCATGGATGAAGAAGAGGCCTTAAACTCCTTAGAAAAAATTGAAGGAGAGAGCTTTTTAAAAAAATACCAAGTCAATCTATTCATTGATAACAGTCAAACCGAGGGAGCTCCAGTGGTGATGGAATATAATCCCACATTAAATAGATTAACGGGTTCCATTGAATATATAACCAGTAATGGGGTTCTAAAATCCAACTTTTTAAAAATCAAACCCGGTGCAATTCATCTGGCCAATGGAGGTTATTTAATTCTTGAGGCCAAAAAGCTATTAAGCAACCCTTATTCCTGGGAAACCTTAAAGAGAATTTTACAGACCAATGAAATTACCGTAGAAAACATGGGAAGCCAGATGGGGATTATAGATGCTGTCAGCCTAAAACTGGAGCCCATACCTATTCATCTGAAGGTAGTCTTAATTGGCAGTGAATATCTCTATTATCTGCTTTACCATTATGACGAAGATTTTGATAAATATTTTAAGGTACTTGTAGATTTTAATCATGAAACTGAGCGGAATGGGGAAACAGAATATCGAATTGCCCAATTTGTAAACGAATATACCAAAACTAAAGGGATACGCCCCTTTGACCGGGAAAGTATAGGGGGCCTGGTAGACTACAGCTCAAGGCTGGTTGGGAATCAAAACAAGCTTTCTACTAGATTTGATAAGATGATAGAGCTCCTTGTTGAGGCTGATCATTGGGCCGGTGTCGATAACAGCCCAATTGTACGTCTGGCTCATTTGGAAAAAACCATTGCCCATAAAAAATATCGGTTAAGTAAGCAGCAGGAAAGAATCAATGAGGGATTTGAAAATCAGAAGATATTAATTGATGTAAAGGGTCAAAAGATAGGCGTAATTAATGGTCTTTCGGTAATCAGCGTCGGCGATAATGAATTTGGTAAACCCAGTGTCATTACCATTACCACCAGTGCCGGGCGGGATGGGGTGATTAACATTGAAAGGGAGGTTAACCTCAGCGGAGACATCTATGATAAGGGAGTCATGATTTTAACAGGCTTTTTAATGGAAAAGTTCGCTCAGAACAAGACCATTGCCCTTTCGGCACGGATTTGCTTTGAACAGTCCTATGGAGGGGTCGATGGTGACAGTGCCTCTAGTGCAGAGCTATATGCCCTTTTATCAAGCATCAGCGAAATTCCTATTAAGCAATACATCGCAGTAACGGGCTCGATTAATCAGAAGGGTTTTATTCAACCGGTTGGCGGTGTAACGGAAAAAATAGAAGGCTTCTTTGAGGTCTGCAAAGCCCGAGGACTAACCGGAAGTCAAGGGGTTATTATTCCTTATCAAAATATAGATAATTTAATGCTTTCCAAGGAAGTGGCAGCAGCTGTAGAGGCAGGAGTTTTCCACATTTATGCCATAAGACATGTCAATGAGGGAATGGAAATCATCATGGGACAGTATCACGAAAAAATATATGAGCGAGTCAATGCAAAGCTTCAATATTATGCTGAAATTGCTGATAAATTAAAATAATGAATTTTTTTTAATAATTAAAAATAGGCACCCTTAAAGGGGGGTCTATTTTTTATAGAGAAGACAGGGACTATTTTTCAGGGAATGAGAAAGGCGGCCATGGACAAAATAGAAAAGGACTAAATTTTCTGATTATAATTAAAGAGAAGGAATTTAGCCGTAAATGTTGTATTTTATGTTTGAGAGAAATTAGTGATTGAAAAGGCAATGTCCACCGACGAGCTACACAATGTCATAAAGTGGCAGCCTATGGTCAATAATGTTAGTATGGTCTTAAGGGAAAAAAGCTTATATAAGGAGGGAATCAACAGATGTCAAAGGTCCATGAGTTAAATTATTTAAAGGAAAAAATTCAAGGGTTAAAGGATGACGGAGTTTATCGTAAGCTTCCCATTTTAGAGGGAGCCAATGAAGCAGAGGTTCAGTTAAACGGAAAGAAGGTAATTAACCTGTCCTCCAATAACTACCTTGGCTTTGCCAATCATCCAAAATTAAAAAGGGCAGCCATAGAAGCAGTTGAGAAATACGGAGTTGGTGCAGGGGCTGTTCGGACAATTATTGGAAATATGGATATTCATGAGGAAATGGAAAGGCTCCTGGCAGAATTCAAGCGGGAGGAAGCTGTAATGGTTTTTCAATCAGGCTTTAATTGCAATGCTGGGACCATTCAAGCCATCACTGAAAAGGGTGATTTAATTGTTTCAGATGAGTTAAATCATGCCAGCATTATTGATGGATCAAGATTAAGTCGTGCTGACAAAACTGTATTTAAGCATGCTGACCCAAACCATCTTGAGGCTGTACTTAAGGAAAATCGGGATAAATACAGAAATATTTTAATCATTACTGACGGAGTTTTCAGCATGGACGGGGACATTGCACCACTGCCCGAAATCGTTGAATTGGCAGAGAAATATGATGCGATGACCTATGTGGATGATGCCCATGGCTCTGGGGTTTTAGGAGAAAGCGGCCGTGGAACAGTGGATCATTTTGGCCTCCATGGAAGGGTGGACTTTACCATAGGAACCCTTTCAAAGGCCATAGGGGTAGTGGGCGGCTATGTGGCCGGCAGCAATACAATGAAGGAGTGGCTAAGTCATCGAGGCAGACCATTACTTTTTAGTACGTACCTCCCCCCTGCTACGGTAGGACCAATCATAGAAGCTGTTAAATTGTTAATGAGCACCACGGAATATACAGACCGTCTATGGGACAATGCAAAATACTTTAAGTCAAAAATGACTGAGTTAGGATTCAACATCGGAAACAGTCAAACCCCTATTACACCAGTAATCATTGGTGAAGAATCTAAAACCATGGAATTCAGCAGAAGACTGCTGGATAAAGGTGTATTTGTATCGGGTATTGTGTTCCCAACGGTTCCAAAGGGTACAGGCAGATTAAGATGTATGGTTACGGCAGGTCATACGAAGGAACAGCTGGATAGAGCTGTAGAGGCCTTTAGAAGCGTTGGAAAAGAAATGAATTTACGCTAGTAACCCATCACAAAAATTATCTCAAAGAAATCCTTATGATTTAAGGATTTCTTTTTTCATTTTTTTGCAGTCTTTAGGGAATTTTATTAATATAGAGAATTCAACTGGAGGAGTGCAGAATGGGAATAGGGAAAAAATTTCTAGCAAGGCAATTGGCAGTGTTAGTGATGGTGCTGCTGGCTTTAACGGCCTGTGGAAGCAGGGAAATAACAGAGGAATCCAGGGTGACTGTAGAGGTGGCGATTGTTGAAAGACAAGATATTACCTCGACCATTACCCTGGGAGCCCAATTGAAGCCCCAGGAGGAGCTAATGGTGTTTGTGAAGACTCCTGGACTTAAGGTGACAGAATTACCCGTTAAGCTGGGAGATACTGTTAGGGCTGGGGACCTGCTTTTTGAGTTAGATAAGGGTCTTCTAAGATTACAGGTGGAACAGGCCAAAGCCAATTATGAAATGGCCAGGAGTAATTATGTTAGGCAAAGGGGACAGGCAGAAACCAATATAGCAGAGCAATCTGAAGATATCAGTGTTTTTCAAAGCATCACGAAGAATTTAAATCCCTTAACTGAGGTAATGGAAAAGGAAATAGCAAGTATTACTACAGAGGGGACCATGGCCATGGCAGAGGCTCAGCTGGAGCAGGCTAGAATGGCTTATTCCAATAGCTTAGCCCAACTTTCCGAACTGGAATACTATGCACCGATGGGGGGAATTGTGTCGCAAATTAATATTCAAAAAAATCAAATGGCCATTAACCAACTTCCGGCAATGGTTATTTCTGACGATTCCAGGCTAAAGGCTAATTTAATGCTCACGCCTCAGCTATTTCAGTCCCTACGCCTAGGGCAAGAGGTGATGATTAAAGCTGGGGATCAACAGGGACAGGGGCAAATTACCTTATTAAATCCCATCGTAGATCAACGGGTTAACCTGCATTTAGTAGAGGTAACGCTAAATCGTCATAAGGATCAGCTAAGGGCAGGCAGCTTTGTTCAGGTAGAGCTAGTAAAAGAAGCTAGGGATCAGGTACCGGTTATTCCAAAGGAGGCCATCTTAATGGAAAAGGATGGAGCTTACGTCTATACAGTAGAAAAGGGAAGGGCCAACAGGAAAAAAATAAAGGTGGGAATTGACGGAGGAAACAGGACGGAGGTCTTAATGGGCCTGGGCCTGGGTGAACAGGTAATTATCAAGGGTCAGCATTATCTTGAGGACGGTATGGCCATTCAGATAAGGGGGAAAGCCAATGGGGTTGATTAATTGGGCCGTAAGAAAGCCCGTAACAGTTTTTATGCTAGTTTGCTTTATCATTTTAATGGGTACGGTATCCATTTTCATGCTGCCCATTGATCTGCTGCCTAAAATGAATATTCCCATTGCCGTGATAAATACCCAGTATCCCGGCGCAGGGCCCCAGGAAGTAGAAAACCTGGTTACAAGACCTTTGGAAGCGGCTGTGGCCATGACCCATAATGTGAAGCGAATCACCTCTACCTCCAGCGAGGGAAGCTCAAGAATCATGATTGAGTTCAACCAGGATACAGATATGGATTTTGCTGCACTGGAAATCAGAGAAAAAATTGACTTGGTAAAGGGGTATTTACCACAGGAAGTAGTTGCACCGATGGTTTTAAAGATAGACCCCAATGCACTTCCCATAATGAATGTAGGTGTTGGAGGTGATAAAGAGCTGGACAAGCTTCAAGAGGTAGCAGAAGATACGATTCAGCCTAGATTAGAGCGAATTCCCGGAGTCGCTTCAGTAACCATTACGGGAGGCATAGAGGAAGAAATTCACCTCATAATAGACCCCCTAAAGCTTCAAACCATAGGTATCAATATACAACAGCTGATGACAATTTTGAAGGCAGAAAATATTAATCTACCTACGGGAGAAATCATAGATGGACAGCAGCAAAGGCTTGTTAGGGTCCTGGGAAAATTTCAAAGTATAGAGGAGATTAAAGACCTCCCCCTGCTGCTACCCACGGGAGCTGTAGTACCCTTAAAGGACCTGGCTCAAGTAGAGCAGGCCTTGGGTGAGACAAAGGAAATTACAAAGATGGACGGGATATCCAGTGTAAAATTGACTATTCAAAAGCAATCTATAGCCAACACCGTTATGGTAGCTGATCTTATTAATGAGGAATTGGAAAAGCTCAAGGAGGAACTGGGAGACATAACGATCCGGTCCACCGTAGATCAATCAATCTATATTAAAAATTCCATTGTAAATGTAGGGAAAACTGCTGTCTACGGAGGCATTTTGGCAGTGGTGGTTTTATTTTTGTTTTTAAGGAACTACCGTAGTACCTTAATCATTGGCTTGTCCATTCCTATCTCTGTATTTGCAACCTTTGCATTAATGTATTTTTCAAAGATAACCATGAATCTTCTCTCCCTTGGGGGCTTTACCCTGGGGGTAGGTATGCTGGTGGACAATGGGATAGTTGTCATGGAAAACATATATCGGTATCGTGAAGCAGGAAGCAGTGGAACAGAGGCTGCTATTCTGGGAACCAGAGAAGTGGCTATGGCCATAAGTGCATCTACGCTGACATCTGTCGCGGTTTTTCTGCCCATTGTATTCGTACAGGGGATGACGGCCCAAATTTTCCGTGAATTAGCCTTGACAGTAACCTACTCTTTGTTGGCCTCTCTGCTGGTTTCTTTGACGCTGGTACCCATGCTTTCTGCAAAACTCCTGGGAAAAGAAATACCGATAAAAGCCCATGACTCAAATCACTTTTTCCGTTTCTTTGATAAGATAATAGCCAAATTTAACGATTGGTATAAGCTAATATTGACTAAAGGATTAAGGCATCGAGCTTGGGTATTAGTCTTCTCCACCCTACTGATGCTTGTATCAGTAGGGGCATTACTGTGGGTAGGGGCCGAGTATTTTCCGGAATTTGACGAGGGCTCATTTACCGTTGATGTTCGTTTGCCCTATGGTACCTCCCTGGAAAAAACTGAAGAATTGATTCAAGAAATAGAAGCAATCCTTCAGGGAGAGGCAGAGGTGGCTGCCCTGTACAGTACCATTGGTGGCGGAGGAAATAATTTCTTTGCCAGCAATCCCCAAAGTAATCGAGGCTCTATCGACGGAAATCTCATCCCTGAAGGTGAAAGGCAAAGGAGTACGGCTGCTGTAATGGATGAAATTAGAGAAAAGCTAAAGGGGATATCCGGGGCTGAAATAACCGTCACCGCCAGCTCATCCATTCTTTCTATGGGCTTTGGAGGGGATGCCGTAGAGGTTGAATTGAGAGGAGATGACCTTAATACCCTAAGGGAGATATCTGAGGATGTGATCAAAACAATTGAAACCATTAAGGGCACTAGAGAGGTGGCTTCAAATTACGCAGAGGGACCTCCCCAGTGGGAGCTGCAGATTAATCGAGAGGTGGCCTCTGGCTATGGTCTTCAAGCCGCCCAGATTGCGTCCACTGTGCGAAGCTTAATCCAGGGAACCACCGTAACCAGCTTGAAAATAGAGGGTATAGAAATGGATGTAATCCTTAAGGGCCAAGACTATCTACGGGAAGGACTGGGTAGTTTCATGCAGATGCCCATCTCCACGCCCCTGGGAATGACAGTACCCTTGGAGCAGGTAGTATCCTTGCAGCGTGGAACGGCCCCCAGTACCATCAGGCATAGTGATCAGGTCAGGGCCATTACAGTCAGTGCCTCCATAGTCAACCGTGATTTAAACACGGTCATTGGAGAAATTCAGGAAAAGCTCTCGGGATATGCCTTTCCTCCAGGCTATAACTTTCAATTCCGGGGGCAGCAGGAATTGCTGGAGGAGGCTTTTAGCAGCTTGATTTTAGTGGTTATATTAGCTATATTATTGGTATATATGATATTAGCAGCACAATTTCAATCATTGATTCATCCCTTTACCATTATGTTCTCTGTACCCCTGGCTTTTTCCGGTGGAGCCATAGGGTTATTAATAACAGGAAGACCCTTAAGTGTACCTGGATTAATTGGGGCAGTGGTGTTAGCAGGAATCGTAGTCAATAACGGTATTGTTTTAATAGACTACATTCTTCTACTAAGGGAGAAGGGAATTAGCAGGGAAGAAGCCATTGTTACTGCAGGCCATACCAGGCTAAGACCCATCTTAATGACTACCTCCACCACCGTACTGGGTCTTTTTCCCTTGGCCTTAGGTATTGGAGAAGGATCAGAGGCCCAGGCGCCCATGGCTACTGTGGTAATTGGAGGATTGATATCGGCCACCTTTTTAACCCTGGTGGTAATACCTGTAATCTATACTATATTAGATGATTTAATGAAGACTAAATCAGCACGTATTATTTGACAGAAGAGGTGGGGGAAATGCAAGTTGGAATATGTACCATGAGAATACATTTATATGGCGTAGGCTCCCTAAAGGAGAAGCGACATATTGTAAAGAGTGTAATTGAACGGGTAAAGGCCAGATTTAATGTATCTATTGCCGAGGTGGGCGAAATGGATAAATGGCAGATTGCAGAGGTTGGCTTTTCCTGTGTGAGCAATAGCCGGAGACATGTGGATGAAATTTTGAACAATGTCATTAAGTTTATGGAAAGGGATGGCAGATTTGAGATTTCAAGCCAGGAGGTAGAAATTTTATAGAAAAAAAGTTGTTAAGGGGGAAGCAAATGAAAAAGAAAAAGTTAACAAAGACAGAAATGAAAGCAGCATTAGAAATTTTAAAGGGCTTGTATCCCAATGCCGAAAGCGAGCTGGATTTTAATAATCCTTTTGAATTGCTGGTGTCAACAATTTTAGCGGCTCAATGTACTGATAAAAGAGTAAATCAGGTGACAAGTAAGCTGTTTAAACACTACCCAGAACCAGAGGCTTTTCTTCAGCTTACGGAGGAGGAATTGGGGGTATGGATTAAAAGCTGTGGATTTTATAAGAATAAAAGTAAAAATATATTAGCCACCTGTAAAATATTGGTTGATGATTACGGAGGAGAAGTACCCCAGGAGAGGGAGGCCCTTATGGCCTTACCCGGGGTAGGCAGAAAAACCGCCAATGTGGTCTTAAGCAACGTCTTTGGTGTTGATGCCATTGCGGTGGACACCCATGTCTTTAGGGTATCTAATCGAATTGGATTGGCGGCAGCTGAAAATGTAGACGTAACGGAAAAGCAATTAATGAAAAATATTCCTAAAAGTCAATGGTCTGATGCCCATCATTGGCTGATTTTCCATGGAAGAAGAATCTGTAAGGCTAGGAAGCCTCTGTGTGACCAGTGTCCACTAACGGACTATTGTCAATATTTTTTAAATCAAGTATAATAAATAAGCTAAATTACCTAATTTCTTCATTGATCTGCTTAAGTCGACAGATTTCTTTCTAGGCTAAAAAGGAAAATGAAGCTTTATGAAGAAATAGGATAATGAGCATCTCTTATGTAAATTTTTTCTATAACCAGCAGGGTCGGTTATTTTAGGGAAAAAAAGATGAGATGCAGAGATTGTTTGATTTAGAAAGGATGGATTCTATGCAAAACCATCACGATGACAATAGATCGGTTGTCTTTGCCCTGGATATTGGGACAAGAAGTGTTATTGGATTATTGGGAACCTACGAAGGGGAAAAAATTGTCGTTCAGCATAGTGCCATGGCACTGCACCAAAGCAGGGCTATGTTTGATGGACAAATTCATGATATTCAAGAGGTGGCAAATATTGCAAGGGACATAAAAGAGCAGCTGGAGGAACAAGCGGGCTTCCCCCTAAGGGAAGTAGCCATTGCCGCCGCAGGTCGGGCTCTGAAAACCTATCGGGTTGAAATCGAAAGGGAAATAGATGCCAATAAGCTGATTGATAAGCATCTTGTGAAAAGCATTGAAATTGAAGGACTGCAAAAAGCCCAGCGCAGCTTAGAGGAGCAAGGGTTGGAACACAATCATTATTTTTGCGTGGGCCATACCATCGTAAATACATTTATTGATGGTGGGCTTATTACAAACCCTGTTGGACACCGAGGAAATCGTCTTAAGCTGGATATCTTAGCTACCTTCCTTCCCCATGGGGTAGTGGACAGTTTAAGCACCGTCATGTCTAAAATAGGCCTGGAGGTGAACTATATGACCCTGGAGCCAATTGCGGCCCTGGAGGTGGCAGTCCCCCAAAATGTCAGACTGCTGAATATTGCCCTGGTAGATATTGGGGCAGGGACATCAGACATCGCTATCACAAAGGATGGTACTGTCATTGCCTATGGAATGACCTCCACTGCTGGGGATGAAATCACAGAGGCCCTGGCGAAAAATTATTTGCTGGATTTTGATACGGCAGAGCTCCTTAAGTGTCAGCTATGCCGCCAATCTACCCATCAATTCACCGATATATTAGGATTGCAGCATGAGCTTTCTACCGGGGAAATATTAGAACAAATTCGGCCGGCAATTGAGTTGATTGCGAAAAACATCGGGGATAATCTACTTCAGCAGAATGGAAAGGCCCCCAGTGCCATTTTCTTAATTGGCGGCGGCAGTCAAATTCCTTTCCTCAGTGAGACTTTGGCTGAAATCCTTGCTATGCCCAAGGAACGGGTTGTAGTCAGGGGAACTGAAATTATTAAAAATCTTAATCACCATAACCTAACGGTCCTGGGACCCGAGGGCATTACCCCGGTGGGAATTTTAGCCAAGGCCTTGAAGAGCAAAGCCCAGGATTTTATTGAAATCAATGTCAATGGGCAGGAGCTGAAGCTCTTTCAATCAAAGGAGCTTAAGGTTAGTGATGCCCTGGTGATGATCGGCTATAATCCCAGAGACTTAATTCCCAAAAGGGGAAAGCCCTTGAATATAATGATAAACCATGAAAAAAAGACTTTTTATGGAGCCTATGGTCAGCCGGCAGAAATCTATGTTAATCAGCTGGTCTCCAGCTTAGAAAGCCCCATTAAGCATGGGGATGTAATTATTATTCATCCCGCAAAAATGGGTGTCGATGCAGAAATCACCTTTTATAAGCTTTCGGAGCTTCAAGATAAGTTATATGTAAACGGTAGTTCAATACACCTATATTATGACATTCTACTAAATGGAGAACCGGTAGAAGGGAATCCCCGTCTTAAGGAAGGGGATGATATTAACTATAAAAAGATAAATACTCTGGGGGATTTAGCTAACTATTTAAACATTGAATTGTCTCAAAGGGAGGCCAAGGTGAATCAACGTCCAGCAGATCATTTGACTTCCCTTCAGAAAAATGATGTTATTGTATTCGGTGAGCAAAGAGAACATAAGCAGAATTCTGAGAAAGAAATTGAAACCGGCAATGATGAAATTACAGTGCAATATAATGGAAAAGCATTGGTACTTCCGCTGTCTGGGGAAAAGAAGGCACTGATATTTGTAGATATTTTTAACCATATTGATTTTGACCGACAACGGGTAAGAGGTAAGCTAGTTCTTTTACATAATGGGCAGCCGGCGAATTATACAGACCCAATTGAGGAGGGGGATGAAATCATCATACGTTGGGATTAAAGGCTAGTACCCCTGGAATTATTAATGATTTATTTTATGAGCATATTTTATGAATATCCCAATAAAAATGTATTAAGCAAAATAAGGAGTAATAGACTTAGACTGCATCGAGGAGTGATAAGCATGGAACCGAGTATACCTAAGAAGAACAATAAAAAGTGGTTCCTATGGTTGACAGCAATGATATTTGCCACTGTATTAATTGCTTTCTTAACACTGGGAATATTTATTTTAAATCAAGAGGGCTTTTACCGTAATATTTTTGTTGAGTCGGTGGATATTAGTAATCTTTCTAAGGAAGAAGCAATGGTAAAACTAGAGAAGGCCTTTAACGACGAGCTTAAGCACCATAAAATAAGTCTTACTTACCAAGGGAAAAATTGGGAATATCCCTACGGGCAGTTGGGATTCCGTTATGACTTTGAAAGTGCCCTGGAGGAAGCCTATGGAGTGGGAAGAGAAGGCAATCCTATTGCTAGATTAGCAGAAATAGTTGGATTAAGAAAAAATCCCAAAATCATTTCTCTACAGTCAGAATATAATTCGGCCAAGGTGGAGGAGGTATTAGAGGAGTTAAACAATGAAATATTCCAGCAGCCTGTGGATGCTAAGCTGAAACGTACATCCGACAACTTTGTCATTATTAAGGAAATCAATGGAGTAGCCTTAGACACTGAAGAACTGCTGGATAGAATAAAGGAGCAGATAGAAACCTTTGAAAATAGACCTATCGAGCTTCCGGTTACCTATCTTCCTCCCCGAATCACCGAAGACAAATTAAGTCAGTTAGATGGGGTGATCGGCAGCTTTGGCACCACCTTTGATGCAAGGGTGAAGGGAAGAAGCACCAATATCGCCATTGCCTCCGACAGTATCAACGGGACGCTCCTTATGCCGGGGGAAGCCTTTTCATTTAACGAACAAACGGGCCCAAGGGGTGTTGATGAGGGATACCAAGAGGCACCGGTAATTTTAAATGGACAATTGATTCCTGGCATTGGAGGGGGAATTTGTCAAGTTTCCACAACACTGTATAATGCTGTAGTGAGGGCAGACTTAGAAATAACCAACCGACGTAATCATTCCTTACCAGTGGCCTATGTACCCCTTGGTCATGATGCTACTGTATCCTATGGCTTCATTGACTTTCAATTTGTGAATGATATGAAGTATCCTATTTATGTGGAAAGCCTGGTAAAGGGAAATCGGGTTTCCATAAATCTCTATGGTAAAAAAGCCATGGATACATCCATAAAGCTTCACTCAGAGGTGGTGGAAACCATTGAGCCCAAAGTAGAGATTAAAAATGATGATACCCTCTTTAGTGATGAAACGAAGGTAGAAATCGAACCCAAAAGGGGATATCGAGTTAATACCTATAAAATTTACTTAAAAAGCGGAAAAGAAATTAAACGGGAGCTTATTTCAAAGGATTACTATATTCCAGTCAATGGCGTGACCCTTCAGGGTACCAAGGCTAGACCAGAAGAGAACACCAAAGAAGTCATAGAAGAAGTCTTAGAAGAGGGGACAAAGATAGATGAAACTGATGGAGATCCAGAAAATTAAATTCTTCTGGTGATACTATTTTTAAAGCCAGGCTAGATCAAGAATTTGAGATAGCCTGGCTTTAAATTTTGATTAAATATTTGAAGCTATTGGATATTTTATTAAAAACTTTATAGGCTAAAAGGATGAATTTGTCGATTATTGTTGATAGCCATAGTATTTAAAGTGTTCTTTTGGTATAATGAGTAAAGCAAAATTAAGAATGTGGCTGGAGGTAAAGGATGGAACAATTACTCTATGATAAAACGATAACCTGCCCTGTCTGCAGAAGGGAGTTCACCTCGAAAAAGGTTCGAACCAGAAGGCTGAAAATTCAAGAAAAGCAGGATGATCTAAACGTAATCTATCGGGATATTAATCCCCTTTATTATCAAATCTTTGTTTGTCCCCACTGTGGATATAGTGGAAGCGAGGGGGCCTTTGGGGAAATCAATGTGAATCAGAAGCGATTATTTGATGAACAGATACGATATAAGTGGAAGCCTCGAGAATATGGAGGGGTCCGTACCCCAGAGGAGGCAGAGGAATGCTTCAAAATGGCCCTTCTAGTGGCCCAGGTGATTAAGCGGCCCCAGAGCTATTTAGGAAACCTGTGTCTAAAGCTTGCTTGGTTCTATCGGGATATTAACAGTCCCAAGGAAGCGGATTTCTTAAAGCACGCCCTTCGTCATTTTGAAGAGTCCTATCAAAATGAGCATTTAGAGGGGACCTCCGTTGATGAAATCACCGTTGCCTACTTGGTTGGGGAGCTGAATCGAAGATTTGGAAAATATAAGGATGCTATTGTCTGGTACAGCAAGGTTTTAGAGCACCCTATGATTAAGCATAACAGACAGCTTCAACTAAAGACAAGGGAGCAATGGCGAGTAGCAAAGGAACAATTTGATCAAGTAAAAGGGAGCTCAGAAGCCCAGTAGAGGTGGTTAATTTCAATTAACCACCTTGTTCTGTTCCTTTTTTATAAAATCAAGCATAAATTATTAGAAATGGAAACGTTTAAGATAGGAGTGGATACTTTGAAGCAATTAAAAAATCCCATCATCTTTATTCCAGGTCTAATGGGCTCCTTTGGGGGCGATATGCTTAAGGAACAGAGGAAGTGGAGCTTTGGGGTAGCCAGATGGATCTATGATCCCTTTATTAAGGGATTGGAAAATCTGGGCTATCGCAGGGAACAAAACCTCCATATCTGTTATTATGATTGGCGCAAGGGAATGGAGGAAATTGTAGCTGACTACCTATTACCAATGATCAAGGATGTTAAGAAAAAATATCCCAACCAGTCAATTGATGTAATTACCCATAGTATGGGGGGGCTGGTGGCCAGAACCTTTATTCAAGGACCCCTATATGAGAATCAGGTAGATAAGCTGATACTGATCGGCACGCCAAATCGAGGAGCCATTGATGCCTATTATCTATGGTCCACAGGAAGGATGGTCCCCATCAAACGGAGATCTATTTCCCAAATCATCTATCGAGGTTACTTATGGATGCTAAGAAAGATATTAAAAATTCCCATAGGAGACAGTCATTTACCAGAGCTCCACAGAAGCTTTCCAGCCCTGGGGCAGCTGATTCCCTCCTATGATTATGGGCCCATTCTAACCTATGAGGAGGCTCCTAATCAATGGGTTTTGGTACCAAGAAGCCATATGCGATATCAAAATCCCCTATTGGATCATCTAAATAGTCATCTGTCAGGTTTGAAGGGGCAGGTGGGAGAGCTTTATTGCTATTGCGGGGAAGGAAATGAGACTAATGAGCTGTTGGTGGTGAATCGAGAACAATTACTAACCTATCGGCAAGAGATGATTTCAGACCTGTTAAAAACCTCCCAGGGAGACGGAGTAGTCACTATAGCCAGTGCATCCCTTGAAAAAGGGATAGAAACTATTTTATCTGGAAGTCATCATAGTATTTTAATGGAGTCCTTAATGCCCATTTCTAAAAGCTATGGTGTAGAGCTAATTGGGAGTCAGGCAGAGGAGGAAGAAACCTTACATTTATTATTTAATGGCAGCATAGATTTTACATTGGCAAAGGGGCAGCAGGGAATTTTAGTTTATGATTCCAATGGAGTTAGAAGTGACTATGATTATCTTATTCAGGAGCATGAAGGAGAATTTCACTGGATAGCCCTTAAGAATCTACCCTACGGAGAATATCATATCTATATCAATAGCCAAAGCAGCCAAGATATCAATCTGCTTGTCTTGGGCAGGGAACTGGAAAAGGAATATGCAGGAACAGTAGGAGAATTAGTCCAAAGGAGCTTTGCCACCTTCTATCTATTGCCAGGGGAAAAATAGATTGATAAAAGCTAGCGTTTCTGATATGATAAATTTGGAATTTAAAAAATAAAATTGATGTGATGGTGCATTTGCGTAAAAGGGAAAGTGGTGAAAATCCAATACAGCCCCCGCTACTGTAAGTAAGGACGAAGGCAGCCAATACCACTGGGAAACCGGGAAGGAGCTGTCAGTAGGATGAGTTACAAGTCAGGAGACCTGCCAGCACACACCAAACAACCTTCGGAGGGAAGGCGTGTTTCATAGCTTATTAATTGCCCTTACCCCAGGTTTACCACAGGTAGGGGTTTTCTAATTGGGCTTCATAACAGAAAAAGAGGAGGTTCCTATGGGTAGTTTTACTTTAGTTACAGGAGGAGCCAGAAGCGGTAAAAGTACCTTTGGTGAAGGATTGCTAAGGGAGTGTACTAACCCAGTACTGTACATTGCCACCGCCAAGGCCTTTGATCAGGAGATGGAGGATCGTATCATTAAGCATCGGCAAAGCCGACCCAGGGAATGGCATACCCTAGAGGCCTATTGTAACCTAGACGAGGAGCTGGCTTCAAGGGCTCCCTATAAGGGGGTCATCTTAGATTGTGTCACCATTATGATCACTAATTTAATGATGGACCATGGACAGGAGTGGGATAGCCTGGATATGGCAATGATAAATGAAATAGAAGGAAAAATAATGGATCAATTTTACAGATTGGTATCCTCCATTCATAGGATGGATGCCAGGGTGGTATTAATCACCAATGAGGTTGGCTTTGGAATTGTGCCAGGCTTTCCCATGGCCAGGGCCTTTAGGGATATCGCCGGCAGAGTGAATCAATATCTGGCTGCCCAGGCCCAGGAGGTATACTTAACGGTTTGCGGAATACCATTAAAAATCAAATGAGGGGTTGAAAAAATGCTGAAAAAGAAATTAGAAAAGGGATTAATACATATTTACACTGGAGATGGAAAGGGAAAAACCACTGCTGCCGTGGGTCAGGGCACAAGGACCTCTGGGTCAGGCTACAGGGTACTGATGGCCCAATTCCTAAAGGGAGACGATACAGGAGAACTCCATAGCATTGAGCTAATGCCTAACTTTGAGATTATACGATTTGCGAAGACAAACAAATTCTTCTTTCAAATGAATGATACAGAAAAAAAACAGGTGCAGGATGCAATTGTAGCTGGATTAGCGTCTGTAGAGGAGCAAATGAAGGAGGAGAAATATAATTTAATTATCTTAGATGAAATCATGGCGGTGCTTTACAATAAGATTGTGCCCTTAGAAAGGGTAATGGACCTAATTGCCAATAAGCCCGACCATGTGGAACTAATCTTAACTGGAAGAAATGCTCCCCCTGAGCTGGTGGAACGGGCAGATTATGTAACAGAAATGAAAATGATTAAACATCCCTTCGAGCAGGGAATCTATGCAAGAAAGGGAATCGAAAGCTGATGAACCGCTTTTTCGGGATTTTGCAATTTTTAACACGAATTACGGTGTCTTCCCATTTACCCTTTGACAAGGAATTCCATCGGGGAATCTTATTTTTTCCCTGGATAGGTTTGATTCTAGGGGCAATTAACCTATTGGCCTATAGACTTTTGATTTTGATATTTCATCCATCCCTGGCGCTATTGCTGACCTTAGCCCTCTATATTGCCCTAACAGGAGGCTTACATCTAGATGGACTGGGAGACACCTTTGACGGATTCTATAGCAATCGTCCCAGGGAGGAAATTTTAGAAATTATGAAGGACAGCAGATTGGGAACCAATGGGCTCCTGGCCATTCTTATGGTCCTATTGATTAAGGCGGCTGCCCTGTTACATTTATCATCCTTAGCTGTGGGAACCGCTCTGGTCCATATGCCTGTCATGGGGAGAGTAGCCCTGGCCTTTGGATCCCATAGAGCGACCTATGGCAGAGAGAATGGATTAGGGAATATATTTATTGGTAAGGTTACAGCAATGGATATGATCATTGTAGTGGCCACGGCTGTACTCATGACCTTTTACAATCCCAAAAGTCTAATATTCATCGGGATTATGTACGGGTTTTCTCTGCTTTATAAAACCCATGCAAAGAAGAAAATTGGGGGCATGACCGGTGATACCCTGGGGGCACTCTGTGAGCTGTCAGAGATATTATATCTACTATTCCTGCTAATTCAATGGAGGTAGGTGAAGTGAATGACAACGAAGCTTTATTTAATTCGACACGGTACAACGGAATACAATCGACTTCATCGGCTCTGTGGGTGGACAAACCCTCCTTTAAATAAAGCGGGAAGAAGGCAGGCCCAAGGGGCAGCAAAGGCATTGAAATCAGTTGAGATCGACCAAATATACCATAGCGGGTTAAGGCGAGCAGCTGAAACGGCAGAAATCATTAGGGGGAGTCGTTCCCTGACCCCAATGGCCTTGGATTCCCTGCGGGAAATTAGCTTTGGAATGATGGAGGGACGGACCATGAAGGAAATGGAGGAAGTACATCCTGAATGGTATCAAAGGCTAAGGGAGGATTCTATTTACTTTCAGTTTCCTGAAGGAGAGAGTCTTTATGAAATGCATGTACGGGTCACAGGGGCTCTGGAGGAGCTAATAAAAAAATATGCCGACAAAACCCTGGTGATTATATCCCATGCAGGGGTGATCCGTTCAATTGTGGCCCATTTTATTACAGGAGACATCAACAAGCATTGGAGCTTTAAAATAGATTATTGTAATACTACCCTATTAGAATTTCATGGGGATTTTTGCGTACTTTCCAAATTAAACGAATCAGCTGAAAACTAAGGAGGAATTAAATTGAAGAAAAATAAAGGATGGTGCTTACTCCTAGGAATCTTTCTTTTTATTGGTTTGTTAACAGGCTGTGGAGACCAAGGCCCTACGGATATTGATTCTGGTGAGGGAGCAAATCAAACGGGCTTTCCCTTGACCATTGTCGATGGATTAGGCAATGAGGTGACAATAGAAAAGCTTCCTGAGCGGATTATTTCCATCGCCCCCAGTCAAACAGAAATCCTCTACACCCTGGGAGTGGAAGACAAGCTAGTGGCTGTTTCAGATAACTGTGATTACCCCCTTGAGGCCCTGGAAAAGGAAAAGGTAGGAAGCTCCTGGGGAACCAATACAGAGCGGGTTATAGAATTAGAGCCTGATCTTGTTTTTGTCTATGGGGATGGAGATCTGGAGGCTGTTGAACAAATGGTAGCAGCCGGTATCACTGTGGCAAAATACATGCCTGAATCCATCGAAGAAATATTTACTGCCATTGAGACTATGGGTCAAATTACGGGAACCCAGGAACGGGCTAGGGAAATTATTAGCTCCATGGAGACCAAAAAGGATGCTATTTTGGAAAAGGTAAAGGGTCAGCCTACTAAAAGGGTTTTCTATCAGGTATGGGACGAACCCTTGATGACAGCCGGAGAGGGTTCCTTCATCAATGAGCTGATACAGTTGGCCGGAGGCGAAAATGTTGCAGTAGATGGGGCAGGTGCTTATCCCCAATATAGTGCTGAGGCCTTGGTGGAAAAGGATCCTGAAATTTATCTAGCTCCCTCCCATATGGAAAATGCTATGGATTTATCTGAGGAGGAGCAGCAGCAGTTAATCGATCAAATAAAGGCCAGACCAGCCTATGGAGAGATGACAGCCATACAAAATGATGAAATTCATTTATTAGAGCCCAATATCGTTTCGAGACCAGGCACAAGAATTATTGAAGCGCTGGAGCTATTCGCCAGGGCCATTCATCCAGATGTATTTTAAGGAATCTCCAACTCCCAGGACGGGGACGGGTAAAAAGCTACTGCTTCTACTGCTGCTGCCGGTAGCTGTTATTGTAATCGCCTCTGTCATGGGGGCCGCCAATATTACTATTGGCGGAAGCCTGAGAATTATCATCAGCAGACTGCCCCTGGTGGGGAAGTATATGGATATAACCGATATTTCCAGTGCTCAGCAGACAATTATTTGGAATCTTCGACTTCCAAGGATTCTATTGGCTTTTCTAGTGGGCTTCGGCCTATCGGTAGTGGGGGCTTCCATGCAGGGATTGTTAAAAAATCCTATGGCTGACCCCTATATTGTAGGGACCTCCTCGGGAGCTGCACTGGGGGCTGCCATTGCGATTATTCTGAAGCTGAATCAAAGTCTGATGGGCCTAGGAATGGTTTCTATCTTTGCCTTTATCGGAGCCTTGACAGCTACGGCTATTGTTTATCAAATGGCTCGGATTCGAGGAAAAGTACCCATTAATACCTTGCTGCTGGCGGGTATTGCCATTGGCCAGCTCTTTACGGCCCTGATGTCCTTTCTAATGGTGATTTTTTCTAAGGATGTGGCCAATATTATCTACTGGACCATGGGCAGCTTTTCCTCAAGGGGATGGAGTCATGTGCAAATTGCAATATTACCTATTCTTTTAGGCTGTGGTCTGATTTATGTCTTTGCACAGGATTTAAATATTATGCTCCTGGGAGAAGAAACTGCCGAGAATACTGGGGTAGAGGTAGAGCGGGTGAAGGTAATCATCCTTTTACTCAGTGCCCTGGTAACAGCCTTTGCCGTATCTGTCAGTGGAATCATTGGCTTTGCAGGCTTAATTGTTCCACATATTGTTAGAATTCTCCTTGGTCCTGATCATCGTATCTTGCTGCCTGCCAGTGGACTACTGGGGGGATGCTTTTTAATTCTGGCAGATACTGCCGCCAGGACCCTGATTGCCCCAACAGAAATTCCAGTGGGAATCATTACAGCGCTATTAGGGGGACCATATTTTATCCATTTACTACGAAAGAGCAAACGACAAATTTTATAAGCAATAGCTTTGTAATGGTTATAATATCGGGGGAAGTAAGGAAGGTGAAGTATGGGTAAATCAATTAGTACAGAGGGAGTTACCTTTCAATATGATGAGGCTGTGGTGATTAATTCCCTCAGCTTGTCTATTGAAAGGGGCTCCTTTATATCAATTATCGGTCCCAATGGCTCGGGAAAATCTACGCTGTTAAAGCTATTGGCCTCAAATATCACTCCCCAGGGGGGTGCCATATTCTTAGAGGGACAGAATGTAAAGGACTATGGAAAAAGGGCTTTATCTAGGGAAATGGCGGTTGTACCTCAAGAAACCAGTGTTAACTATGCCTTCCAGGTCTATGACATTGTTCTGATGGGTAGGTATCCCCACAGGGGACGGTTTCAAAGAGAAACTAAGGAAGATCGCAAAATTGTTAAAGAAGCCATGGAAAGGACCAATACATGGCAGCTTCGTAATCGAAAAATAAACGAACTGAGCGGTGGTGAAGGGCAACGGGTCATTCTTGCCCGGGCCCTTGCCCAGGAGCCTCAATTAATCTTGTTGGACGAGCCCACAGCTTCCCTGGATATTCATCACCAGCTGGAGGTATTGGAGCTCTTAAAAAGTCTTAATGAAGAACGGAACGTCACCATCATTGCCGTTCTCCATGATCTTAATCTGGCAGCCCGTTACAGCCAAGAGATTTTACTGCTCCATTCAGGAAAGAAGATTACCATGGGAAAAACCGAAGAGGTGCTGACGGTTGAAAACCTGAAGCAAGCCTATGATATGGAGATGATGATAGAACGGAATCTCTATACGAATCGATTGATGATTCATCCCCTGGGGGTAAAGGCCAAGACTATGACTGAAAAGGGCCCACGGGTTCATCTGGTCTGTGGAGGGGGGACCGCCAGGGAACTAATTCCCTGGCTATTGGAGCTAGGGGCTCAAATTACCCTAGGAGTCGTCAATCAGAGAGACAGTGATTGGGATTTGGGTAAACAGTTAAGGCTTGAAATGGCAGAGGAGGTTCCCTTTTCAGAAATCAGCGATGAGGCTTTACTAAAGGCAGAAGCCCTGGCCCAGGATGCAGATTTCATTATTATGACCAGTATTCCCCTGGGATGGGGAAACCTAAAAAACCTTAACCTGCTTAAGCTTCAGCTGGATATAGGAAAAAGGGTCTATTTATTTAACCGCTATCCCCGGGAAAAACAATTTGATTATACCGAAGGCCAGGGAACAGAAAAACTAAGGTTACTAAAAGAAAAGGGACTTAGGGAGTGCTTCACCAAGGAAGAGCTGTTAAAGGAGTTGATGATAAATGGAAATTAAAGGGAAGAGCATTATGATTCAAGGGACTGCTTCCTCCGTAGGAAAGAGCCTTTTGGTTGCGGCCCTATGCAGGGTATTTTATCAGGATGGATATCGAATTGCTCCTTTTAAATCCCAAAATATGGCGTTGAATTCCTTCATTACTGAGGAGGGACTTGAAATGGGGCGGGCTCAGGTAATGCAGGCTGAGGCTGCAAAAATAAAACCCCGGGTGGCAATGAACCCAATTCTTCTAAAGCCTTCCACAGACCAAGCCGCCCAGGTTATTATCATGGGAAAGGCTATGGAGCATATGAAGGCTGCTGACTATCAAAAATTAAAGCCCCAGCTGAAGGACACTGTAAGGGACATATTTCACCAGTTTCAGCAGGAATATGATATTGTGGTTATTGAAGGGGCAGGGAGTCCTGCGGAGATTAATCTACAGGAGCATGATTTAGTCAATATGGGAATGGCAGAAATTGCCGACAGTCCTGTAATTTTAGTGGGGGATATCGATCGAGGAGGGGTTTTTGCCTCCCTCTATGGGACAATTATGCTGCTGCCCGAAGGCCAACGAAGCCGAATAAAAGGGGTAATCATTAATAAATTTAGAGGGGATATAAAAATTCTGGAGCCAGGACTAAAAATGCTGGAGGATTTAATCGGCATTCCGGTGTTGGGGGTTATTCCCTACAGCAATATCAATCTAGAGGATGAAGACAGTGTGACGGATCGATTCCAAAGGCATACCCAGGGGGATAAGAAGATCAAAATTGACGTCATTAAGCTTCCTCATATCTCTAATTTTACAGACTTTCATATTTTTGATACCTATCCTGAGGTGAACCTTCGATACGTAAAAGCAGGACAAGGTCTGGCAGATTCAGATTTAATTATTATACCTGGCTCTAAAAGCACCATAGCGGACTTAGAATATCTAAGAGAAAGCGGATTAGATCAGGAGATTATTAAGGCATCCAAGGGGGGAACGATGATTATGGGAATCTGCGGAGGCTTCCAAATCCTTGGAAAAACCCTTTATGACCCCCAGGGGGTAGAGGGAAGCTCAAAAAAAATCAATGGGCTGGGCCTCTTAGATATTGAGACCACCTTCGAGGCTGAAAAGGTTACAACCCAGGTAACGGGGATGATCGAATCTCAAGGATTACCCTTTTCGTCTACTAAGGGTTCGATGATGGTTAAGGGCTACGAAATCCACATGGGTCGGACTACCCTTGGTAAAGGAGCCAGGCCTTTTATCACCATTACAGAAAGTCTGGGAAGGCCAGTCAATTATCAGGAGGGGGCAGTAGATGAAAGTCAACGGATTTTTGGCACTTATCTTCACGGTATCTTTGACGAGGTGGAATTTACCAGAGAACTGGTAACATATCTTCTAGAGCAAAGAGGATTATCGGCCCAGGCTGGAGAACGGATTTCTCTGGAGGCTTACAAGGAGCAGGAATATGAAAGGCTGGCTGAAATATTTAGAAGCCATGTGAATATGGAGAAAATCTATCAATTATGGGAGGAATGATAAATGGAAATCATCATAGGTGCATTCCTTTTGGATCTGTTGCTTGGAGACCCCCAGGGCTTCCCCCATCCTGTCAGAGCAATTGGATGGCTCATTGGCAGTCTGGACAAAGGACTGAATCGACAGCAGGCCCCCCATCACAAGCTGGTTTTGGGGGGGCTGATGACGGTAACCGTAGTTGCCGTTACTTTTTTTGCCACAAAGGGGATTATTCTCGTTTCAAAGGAAATTCATCCTTGGATTGGCAAAGCAGTGACCCTGATCTTGGCCTATACGGTTTTAGCCACTAAAAGCCTTCACAAGGAAAGTGAAAAGGTATTGAAGGCCCTAAGGGAGAATAATTTAGAAAAGGCCAGAAAGGAGCTTTCTTACTTGGTAAGCCGTGATACTGGTTCCCTGGAAGAACCGGAGATTGTGAGGGGTACCCTGGAGACCGTTGCCGAGAATATTTCTGATGGTGTGATTGCACCGCTTTTTTATCTGTTCCTGGGGGGAGTACCCCTGGCTATGGCTTATAAGGCTGTTAATACCCTGGATTCCATGGTAGGTTACCGTAATGAACGATATCTATACTTTGGCAGAGTTGCAGCCCGATTAGACGATGTAGCAAACTACCTTCCTGCCAGATTATCGGCCTTGATGATCGCCTTGGCAGCCCTTATGCTAGGTCTAAAGCCCAGAGAAGCCCTTGTATCGGCCCTTAGGGATGGAAGAAAACATAATAGTCCCAATTCAGGCTATCCGGAGGCAGCGGCAGCAGGGGCCCTTTCTATTCAACTGGGAGGGATAAATTATTATTTTAATCAGCCCGTGGTAAAGCCAGTCATTGGAACTGGTAGTGATTCCTTGACAAGGGAACATATCCAAGGGATGATACAATTATTATATGCAGCAGCCCTGGTAACGATGGTGTTTTTTTCCTTATTCAAATGGTTAGGAGGGTTTTAATGTGAAGCATGGAGGAAATCTATATGAAATTGCTTGTAAATATAATTTAATGGAAGAAGAAATTATTGATTTTAGTGCCAATATCAACCCGTTGGGGGTACCTGAAACCCTGGAGTCCATCATTAGAGCAGGGGCTCCCCAATTGACAGCCTACCCCGATATTCATTATACTGAGCTAAAGAAAGCCATCGCAGAAAAATATCATTTAAGGGTTGAAAATATCCATGTGGGCAATGGAGGTGCCCAGGTGATTTTTGATTTCATTCGATGTGTTTCTCCCCGCTGCAGCCTGGTGGTGCAGCCTACCTTTTTGGAATATGAAAGGGCCCTGGGTGCCGTGGGATCAAAAATAAAGGAATACTATTTATTGGAGGAGGAATCCTTTCAACTCAATGTAGAAGGATTGATTGAAGCCCTCGACCCTTCTGTCGAAATGGTGGTGCTTTGTAATCCCAATAATCCCACCAGCACCTATGTTTTAAGGGAGGACTTAATTCGATTAGCAGAGGTATGTCAGGAAAGAAGTATTTATTTAATGATTGATGAGGCCTTTATGGATTTTTTTGATCCTCATTACCAAATCAGTTTAATGCCATTATGCGAAAGATTTAACAACCTATTAGTTACTCGATCTTTTACCAAGTTCTATGGGGTGCCGGGCCTTAGGCTGGGATTTGGAGTTACCTGCTGCCAAGCCATTAAGGAGAAATTAGAAGGGATAACAATTCCCTGGACTCTTAACTATTTTGCCGGATGCTTCGGTAGGGTGTTAAAGGAGGAAGGAAACTATGAAATGAAAACCTACCAATGGCTATCCCTTGAAAAACCTCGGTTTACAGAGCTTTTAAAGGAGATCCCTGGCATTAAGGTCTATGATCCCGCTGTTAATTTTATTTTACTAAAATTAACGGACAAGAATTTAAATAGCAGCATAGTAAAGGAGAGACTGTTAAATCATAAGCTGCTAATCCGTGAAGCCTATACCTTTAAGGGCTTAAATCCTCAATATCTTAGAATTGCAATCAAAGATGCTGTTTCTAACGATATTTTGATAAGGGCTATTGAACAGATACTTTTGGGGGTATAATAAAATAAAAAAAACAGAATTTTCCTAGAACGTAAAAAAACACTTGACGGGCAAGTGTTTAATTGGGAGTGGGGGAACACTCAGAACATAAGCCATAGAAGCAAAGCTGCTGCTTGTTGATTTGATAATTGGACAGCTCTTCAACCTTATTTGATAAATTATGAAAAAGATGGCTGTCTAAATCTTCAACCTTATGACATTTTTCACAGACCACATGGGGATGGCTTGAGGAATTATAGTCGTAGCGAAAGCTGTTTTCTCCTATATTGATTACTTGTATTAAACCTAACTGTGCAAATAGCTCAAGGGATTTATATACCGTAGCCAAACTAATGGTAGGGTAGGTGGGCGCAAGCTTGTTATAGATGCTTTCTGCGTTAGGATGATCATAACTATCCTTTAAAACATTGAATACAGCCAATCGTTGCGGTGTAATTTTACAATTGTGCTCTTTTAAAGCTTTAACGAGGGTCTCCATTTCTTCACCACCTAAAAAATAAATATTATTATTTACTATTATGTTTACATTATATGACAATGTTAATTAATTGTCAATTCAAAACTAAAAATAAAATATTTTAAATATTTGAAATAAAATCTCAAGGAGGAATTACATGAAGTACCAATTAATTGCCATAGACATGGATGGAACATTGCTCAATAGCCATAATCAAGTCAGTGAAAGAAATCAAAAGGCCCTAAAGCAGGCCATTGAAAGGGGAATTAAGGTTGTCATTGCCACCGGTAGAGTATTTACTTCAGCCAGGGTATATGCTGAACTGTTAGGAATTCAAACCCCTATTATCGCCTGCAATGGGGCATTAATTAGAAACCATTTAACCGATGAGGTGCTGTATCAAGATACAATGCAATTGGAAGATTCCCTTCGGGTTATTGATGCTTGTAAACAGGAACAGGTCTATTTTCATTTTTACGATCAAGAAAAGCTCTACGTGGAGGAGAGATTGGCTACCTATTTAGAGGAATACTACTGGGGCAGCCGTGAACGGGTGGACACCAGCTTGCCATTTGAAAGAATAAAGGATGCCAAGGTCTACTTACGGGAAAACCCCATTGATGTTCTGAAATTTGTAGCCGTAGACCATAGGGAGGAAAGATTGACAGCTTTAAAGCCTCTGCTAAATCAAATAAAGGGTATTGAGCTGAACAAGTCCTGGTATAATAATCTTGAGGTGATGAATCAGGGTGTTTCAAAGGGTAAGGCCCTAGAGCGGATGGCTGATTTATATAATATCAGTTTGGATCAGGTTATTGCCTTCGGTGATAATTATAATGATTTATCTATGGGAGATTACGCGGGTACCTTTGTGGCCATGGGTAATAGCGATGATGCCATAAAGAGCAGAGCATCCTATGTAACAGCCAACAACGATCAGGATGGTGTTGCCCTGGGAATTGAGAAATATGTTTTGGAATAAAAAATACAGCAGCTATGATTATAAGAAGAGAGCCTGGGGAGATTAATCACTAGGCTTTTTTTCCTATGAAATGGGGAGTTGTTAAGGGAGGGCGTCACCCCTTATTAAAATAAGGAGGGTACAGCGAAGCGTCCCTAGGGAACCCATGGGTTCAGAAAACAAATGTGGCGATCCACTTAGTTCCTTAGTGAAATTTTGATAGGAATGTAAATTTTTAGTAGCGCCGGCAGGAGAGTGAGGGATTATCAAGAATAAATATAGTGTACATAAAAATCAATCGGGTAAGGAGGAAATGTAGATGAAGAAAGGCTGTAACAGATTTACATTTTTATCGGCATTTTTAGTATTGACATTGATTTTTACAATCTTCGGAACAACGATGGCTTTAGGGGCTCAAGAAGAGACTACCCATTTAACGATTGTACACACTAATGATCTTCATGGACGTGTTGTGGAGGGTGACTTTGATGGAATGGGCTTTGGAAAAATTGCTACCCTGCTCGACCAATTAAAAGAGGAAAATCCCAATACCCTGATGTTGGATGCCGGAGATACTGTCCACGGCTTACCCTTTGCTACCATGATGAAGGGGGAAAGCATGGTTAATCTAATGAATAAGATTGGATACGATGTCATGGTCCCAGGGAACCACGATTTCAACTATGGACAGGATCGTTTGATTGATTTAGCAGAAATAGCAGAATTTCCAATTCTTGCAGCAAATGTCGTAAAGCAAGATGGTTCAAATCTACTTCAATCCTATATTATTAAAGAAGTGGCAGGCCTAAAGATTGCAATCTTCGGCCTGGCTACCCCAGAAACACTGGTGAAATCCCACCCGAAGGGGGTGGAAGGCTTAACCTTTGTAGATCCTGTGGTGGCTGCAAAGAAGATGGTAGAAGAGCTTGAAGGTCAGAGCGATATCATTATTGCCCTTGGGCACCTGGGAATTGACAAGGAAAGTGTTGATACAAGTATTAAGGTCGCAAAAGAGGTAGCCGGAATTGATCTCTTTGTAGACGGCCATAGCCATTCTGTATTAGAAGAGGGACTGATGGAAGGAGATACCCTCATTGTCAGCTCAGGGGAATACGGAAAATATCTGGGGGTTGTGGATATTACCCTAAAGGATGGAGAAGTAGTTGAACGGAAGGCTAGGTTGATTGCTAAGGAAGCAGTCGCTGACGTAGCGGAAAAACCGGAAATAATGAATCAAATCAATAATTTACAGGGAGAGCAAGAAAAAATCCTGGCAGAGGTGATTGGTAACACCAACCTTCGTCTTGAAGGAGAACGGGGCTTTGTCCGTAAGGGTGAAACCAATCTTGGTAATCTAGTAACTGATGTACTTTTAGACGTAACGGGAGCAGAAATAGCTTTTACCAATGGAGGCGGAATTAGGGGCTCTATTGAAGCAGGTGAGATGACAAAAGGGGATATCATCTCAGTATTCCCCTTTGGAAACTCAATAGAAACAAAGCATGTAACAGGAACAATTATTAAGGCTATGCTGGAGCATGGAACAGATGCTTACCCGGACCTGAAGGGTGCCTTCCCCCATGTGGCTGGAATGACCTATACAATTGACTTGAATAAACCCGTGGGAGATCGAATCACAGATATTCAAGTGAATGGCGAACCCCTTGACCTCGAAAGAGTTTATCTGATGGCTACCAATGACTTCCTGGCCGCTGGTGGAGATGGTTATACCTGGCTGGCAGAGGCACCAAGCGTAAGAACCTATATGGCAATGGACGAAGCCTTGACAGCCTACATACAAGAAAAGGGTGTTGTGGCTCCCCAACTGGAGGGTAGAATTAAAGTCGTTGAGATCCAAGAAGAAACGGTCTCAGTAGAAGAGATTGAAACTGTATACATTGTTAAGCCAGGGGATTGGCTTTCTAAAATCGCTATTCGATACGGAGTTACCTGGCAGGAACTGCAGGAAATCAACAAATTATCTAATCCTCATTTAATTTTCCCCGGACAAAAGATTCTTGTACCAGTTCAATAATTGAATCATTTTCAGCCCTGAGACTTTTCTCGGGGCTTTTTGTATGACACCGACCCTTCTTGGAAAGAAATAAGAGGAGGAGGGATCAATGATAATGAAGACTAAGCGAGTCAATAGACCGATTGTAAGCATCATTAAGGCCCAGGAGGAACAGCAGTCTCTAAGGGAGGCCTTGAACCAGCTACCTACTAACGAGATTTTTCATCCTGGAGATCGGGTGGTGATTACCCCCAACTGGGTTAAGGCCATGGAGCCCCATCAAGCTGTGGTGGTGGGCCCAGAAACCCTGCGGGAGCTTATCCAATATGTGAAGGAGAAAGGCCCAGGAAAAATCACTATTGCTGTTGGGTCTGGGGGAGATGAAACCACCAATGTATTTAAGACCGTAGGCTATGATCGAATTATACAGGAAGAAGGGGTGGAATTTGTAGATTTAAACTATGGCCCCTTTATTTATTTGAAGCTGGATCATCATATTCTCAAGGAAACCCCTATTCACCAATTGATAGAAGAAACTGATGTACTCATTAGCTTTACCCAATTAAAGCAGCATGAAGAAGCCACCATCAGTGCTGCTGTTAAAAATATTGCTCTCGCCTGGCCTCCAGCCAGCATCCATGGTTTTCCCAAAAAACAACTGGGAATTCACGAAGACCTTCACGGCTTTATTGCGGCCATTACCAAGAAAATTCCAGCAGATTTAGCCATTGTCAGTGTTGACAAAGCCATGATCGGTACTGGGCCCTCCGAGGGAAAAGCTGTTAATACCAATGGGTTAGTTATCGCTTCCACCGATTCTCTGGCAGCCGACGCCATTGGAGCCAGACTAATGGGATTTTTGCCCCAGGCAGTCCATTACCTCTATGAATTATATCAAGGGGGGATAGGAGAGGTAGATCCTGCAAAAATGGAGATAAAAGGATTACCCCTGGCAGAAGCAGAATCAATTTTCACGCTGGCGGCCTATGGAGAAGCTATTCAGCTGGATAAAAACAATCAGATCAAAGGACTCCATGGAAATCAATGAAGCTGCCTAATTTCCAATAAGACAATCAAACTTTCAAAAAACAAATTGAGGGGCTGAATTACTTGAAATTCAGCCCCTTAAAGATTAGACAAGCTTAACCTGATGATAGACTTTTTTCCCTTTTTTCAGCATTAAAGTACCATTCCTAAAGCTTTCCAGAGAAATTGTTAAATCAATGTCATTAACCTTTTCCTCCTCCAGGGTCAGTCCACCCTGTTGAATTAGGCGGCGTCCTTCCCCTCTGGAAGAAGCTAGGCCGGTTTTTGTTAGCAGAGTGATAATATCCACCCCATCGACGATCTCAGCCCTCGAAATCTCGGTGGTGGGTACAGAGCCTCCCAGGGCACCGCTTCCAAATAGGGCTTTGGCTGCCTCTTGGGCCTTATTGGCCTCTGCTTCTCCGTGGACAAGCTTTGTCACCTCAAAGGCAAGGATTTCCTTGGTTTGATTAATTTCTGCCCCCTCTAGCGCACTTAAACGACGAACCTCCTCCATGGGTAAAAAGGTCAATAAAGATAAGCATCTTTCCACATCCGGATCATTTACATTTCTCCAGTATTGGTAAAATTCAAAGGGAGAGGTTTTTTCAGGGTTTAACCAGATAGCTCCCGATTGGGTTTTACCCATTTTTTTCCCTTCACTGGTAGTCAGAAGGCTAAAGGTCATACCGTAGGCTGCTTCTCCTTCCACACGTCTAATTAAGTCAGCTCCTGCAATGATGTTTGACCACTGGTCGTCGCCACCCAGTTGCAGGCGGCAGCCGTACCTTCTATGAAGCTCTAGGAAATCATAGGACTGCATAATCATGTAGTTAAATTCCAGGAAGGATAGACCCTTTTCCATTCTACTTTTAAAACATTCTGCTGTAAGCATACGATTGACAGAGAAATGTCTGCCAATATCCCTTAAAAAAGAAACATAGTTTAATTCCTGTAACCAATCGGCATTGTTAGCAAGAATTGCCTTCCCTTCAGAAAAATCCAAAAACCCCTTGGTTTGATCCACAAAGCATTGGCCATTGTGTTGAATTTCTTCAGGTGTGAGCATTTTGCGCATATCTGTTCTGCCAGTGGGATCACCAACCATGGCAGTTCCACCACCAATTAAGAAGATAGGTTTGTGACCTGCCCGCTGTAAATGGGCCATAGCAACCACCTGTACAAAGTGACCCACGTGAAGACTATCGGCAGTTGGATCAAAGCCAATATAAAAGGTAACAGGACCTTTACCAAGGAGCTCCCGAATTTCCTCCTCGTGGGTTGTTTGTTGAATAAAGCCTCTGTCCTTTAAAATATCAAATACATTTTCCATTGACTTAAACCTCCTACATTATTTTAATAATAGACTTATTGGTGGCTTGACAGCAAAAAGGGCCTTCTATCCTGAAAGGACGAGAAGACCCGTGGTACCACCTTAATTCGCATAATCATTATGCCTCAAACCACAATAACGGATGGGAACCGTCGAAGGTTTTTACTTCGAAACTCCAGACTGTAATTCATCCTGCCATGTACTATAGACCTTTCACCAGCCGATCTACTCTCTAGGTTGTAACCATGGAAGACTACTTTAGCCATTCATTGTCTTTGTAATTTCTATATTTAAGATAGCTTACCACAAACAGCACTAATTTTTCAAGGGGAAAAACAACTTTTCAAAAAAATATTCTTACTCCTATTATTCCAAAGATATGTCATTTTAGTACCCACCTCAGTTAAAAACTTGAGAAATTCCTGAACTAGTACCCTGCGTAATTTAAAAGTAGAAAGGCATTTAATTGGAAATTATGCGTAGTGGTGCTATTTATTTCTTATGTAAACTAGTCCTGGAATTTTGTATAATAAGGCTAGGGTTTAAGAAAAATCAGCAAACCCTTAAAACATTAGTGAAGAAAGGAACGGGAGAACGGTATGAAAAGCCAGCATCTTAAATGGACAATACCTATTTGTGCCACCCTCATGGGTTCAATTATAGGGGTCTATGGAATTCAGTATCAGCTGCAGGAAAAACCCATAGAAACTAGTCATTGGTTAGCAATGAATGAAATAAACTATGTTGAATATAATCATCTATACCAAAGAAAAGGGCTTCAGCCAGCTGAAGAAATCATTGAAGAGGAAACAGGCAATCTAAAGGAAGAGGTGATCGAGGATGAAGGTGAAAAAGCAATAATCGAATCACCTGGTGAAGAAGAAAAGGAAGCAATAAAGCAGCCCGATAAAAACGACCAGACAGAAAAGCCAAAGCCCGAAAAAAAACCACCAACCGTTGATCGGGGTCAGGTGGAACGAGATAAGCTTCAAAAGCAGGATTTAAATTCTTACATATTAGATGTAATCAAAAAATACTCCGGTAGTTATCCCTACTTACTTAACAATGATTATGCAAATTATAATGGAGTTACAATGAATTTATACTATCAAGACCAATTGCTCTTAAAGGCCCATCCCAGTGGAAATCGGGCCAGCCATTGTGTCGGAATTACCTTTGAGGTATTTTTTAAAGCCATGATGAACCGAAATGAAAAGCTTGGCTTACCTAAGGATGATTTTAATGGAATGAATTGGCAAGAACTCTTTGACTTTGCCATGGGCTGGTTTGTGGCCGATGGCAATAAAGCTCAAAATAATGCGGCCCAGGTTATTAAAAAATATGGTCTGGGAAAGGTGATTACCAATCTGGAAGAGGTGAAGGCTGGAGACATTATTGATTTTAGCCGGGAAAACAATACGGGCCACACGGTTATTTTCATAAACTGGATTCGGGATAATGGAAGAATAGTAGGATTGAAGTATTGGTCCAGTCAAGGCTCTACCAATGGAATCAGCTATCAAGAGGAATACTTTAATGTAAAAAAAGCAGATGGCAGTCAATATGGCAATATCATGATTGATCAGCTATACATTGGACGGGTACTTTCCGTTAAAGAATATCGTTAGGATTTGGAACAAGTCTAAACAAAAATGCAGGAGCTTCATTTGAAGGATTTCCTGCATTTTTTATATGAAAAATTTTATTTGTTGAAAAATAGGCTATTTAAAGCCTCTTTGTTAATGTATGTTATATGAGAACTGATTTGATGGAAATTTTATTTCATGAGATACAAAAAAAGAGATAAAATAGGAATATGAAAATATTTCAAGTAAACCAATATCTGGTATAATAACATTATCCATACTAAGATATGGCCAATGAAATATATTAAATAGCTCATTACCATATTGTCCAGGGAAATTGGCAGATACCAAAGCTGTTCTCTAAGCATATGGGGTAAATTACCAGATGTCTCCATGAAAATTGTAAGATATGTTATAATGATTTTGGGTACATATAAGAGTATTGAGGAAAATATAGGGAAAGACATTAAATTATTATTAAGACAAAGGAAAATGGAATTATCTGTCGAATGTGAATTTATAACTTATAAAGACTTTTTTTAAGCATTTTATATAATCCTAATTTTTATTCTAAAAAATATAAGAAATCACAGACATTCTATAAATTTTATACGTAAATAAACTAAGTAGTGTTTTAGGATGTTAGAAGGAGGAACCAGTAATCCATGGGGGATGTAAATTTTCATAACCTTGCCATAAACACGCTAAATTGTAAAGCAAAAAATATTTATGAAGATGTTTTTATTCTTCCAAAAGAACGACGGGGCTTTGCTTATAATAAGCAAATCATGATGACACCTGTCTTTTTTTACAGAATCATCGGGATTGATGAGGAAGCTGAATATGAAGCAAGATTGCTAGCGCTCCATGAAAAGCTCTTAAATCTTGACAGGCTGTATCAAAAGCATGATAAAAGCTTGGATCGATTTATACCCAATGAGTTTATTCAGAAGGTCAATCAATACTGGAACCAGGTCAATAGAATAGATGCTCCTACTGCCGAGGCCATTGTTGCCTTAACAGTGAAGCCAGGAGTGTTGACCTCCATAAGTCCGGTGAAAAATAGGCTGATTCAAGACAAGCTCGTTCTATTATTAGATGCTTTTATGGCAAATCAAAAAAATATTAATATTGTCAAGAACTTTTATATTAAGCTATTATATTGGGTTGAGAAGTACACCAATCCCCTGCTGACTGCCTATCAATACGGAGAAACTAATCCCAAGGTACTATTCTATGGAGAGATTCAGCGGGATGAAGCTTATTATTTACTGCTATTATCCTTTATAGGCTTTGATGTACTCTACTTTAATTCCTTCGACGAGGGCCGATTTGAGGATATCCCAAGAATTAATATCTATTCAAATCTGTTAATGTATCCCCAACGCTGTCCCCTTAAGGCTTTTCCTGCCAATCAAGCAAAAAGAAGACAGGAGACTGTAGCCTACCGGGCTTCGGTGGAAATTGACCAGGTACTTCATACAGAGGATAGTGGTGTCTATAGGCCTTGGCAATTTGAGGATTATGATATTGAAGTGAATTCCTTAAAAACCACCTATGAAGAGCTATTCCTTCTATGGAAGGAGGATGCAAGATTTCGCGAAGGCTTTAAGGTGGAGCATGGGAAGGTTTATATTCCTAATATCTTCGCAAAGGTCAGTGGTACACCGGCAGATTTAAATCTCTTTTGGAATCACTTTAATACTGTAATAGAAAATCAAGAAACGACCATACTGATAGAAGAGATTCCCTTTAATATAGAAAGGAACTACTTAGTAAATCGCAGTCTATTTACTATTGATGGCAGCTTTAATTTAGAAAAGGTGAAGCAATTAAAGGAATACCGCTTTCATTATTTAAAAACCGCTGTGCAAAACTTAATTTTAAATAAGTTAAATGAGTTGGTTTTGACCGAAGATTTCTTTACCTTTCACCTATCTCAAGAGTTTAAGACAAAAATTCTCTATACAATACTATCGCTAAATAAGAAATATCTTGATTTGATTCAGCGATTCGATTATCCCTATGGGCTCCCTAAGCTGGTAATCTATGACAGGGATGAAAGAACCTTTACCAAGGAGGATTTGATCATTATCGCCTTTTTACATTTCATTGGCTTTGATATTGTTATATTCACGCCTACGGGCTATAACAATATTGAGAATGGAATTAATCAGTCCTATTACGACATTCATCGACTGGAGGAGCTGCGGTTTAATTTGAATCCTGTGGAACGGCCTCAGGAAAACCGGAATCCTATTAAAAAAGGTTTCTTATGGTTTTTTCAATAAATAATAGATTAATTTTATTTTGAGGAGGGTTTACATGAGTGAAATTTTAGAAGTACAGGAATTTGATTTAGAGAAGAAGGTAACGGAAGTATCCAATAAAGTAAAGACTTCACCAGAGGTGCAAAGCCTGGCAAGGGAACTGGACATAAGAAACGCCCAGTCCATCATGTCCTTTGGACAGGATACTGCAGTTGAAATTTCTAAATTTAGTGACAGAATATTATCCTCTATCAGCAATTCCTCTGTTGAAGACAGTGGGAAAATGCTACAGCAGCTGAATGCTATAATGTCAAAGTTTGATGCTAAGGATTTTGTTGAGGGCAAGCCAGGGCTTCTGGGAAAAATCTTTAATAAGGTAAAAAATGATATTAATAAGCTGTTGGCTAAGTATCAAACAATGGATAAGGAAATCTCTAAAATTTATGTGGAAATAAAGCAATATGAAGGTGAAATTAATAAAACCAATTTAATGCTTGAGGAAATGTTTGAAAAAAATCTGCAATATTATGAGAATCTCGAAAAATACATACAGGCAGGGTTCCTCATAATAGATCATATGAAAAACAATGTCATTCCTCAATTGGAGCAGCAGGCTGCTTCTTCGGGTAATCAAATGGATAGTGTTACGCTACAAAATACCCAACAAGCACTGGAAATGGTGGAACAAAGAGTCCATGACCTTGAGATGGCTAAAATGGTTTCGTTGCAGACAGCACCCCAAATTAAACTGATTCAGAGAGGAAATTACAATCTTTTAAGAAAAATTGGCAGTGCCTTTGTCATTACCCTGCCGGTCTTTAAATCTGGCCTGATTCAAGCCATTGCTATTAAGCGGCAAAAAATTCAAGCTGATGCCATGAAGGCCTTAGATGAAAAAACCAATGAAATGCTGTTGAGAAATGCCCAAAGCATTGCAGGGCAATCCGTTGATATTGCCAGGTTGACCTCGGGCTCAAGCATTAAAATAGAGACCCTGGAAAAAACCTTTGAAACCATCATTAAGGGGATCGAAGAAACGAAACAAATCGAGATTGAGAATAAACAAAATCGCGAAAACAGCCGTAAAAAGCTGCTGGAGCTACAAAATCAGATGGAGAAAAGACAACAATAAATTAAATAATTTTAAAATTTAATTTAAGAATAAATAATAAAAAAATGGAAAGGTGTGTATACTATGGCAATTAGTTTAAGCAAAGGACAAAAAGTTGATTTAACAAAGGGGAATCCAGGGTTATCTAAAATTATAGTTGGCTTAGGTTGGGATACTAATAAGTATGATGGCACTGCAGCCTTTGACCTTGATGCAGCAGCTTTTATATTAGGAGAATCTGGCAAGGTGTTAGGAGATGGTGACTTTGTATTTTACAACAACCTAACCCATCAATCCGGAGCGATTCAGCATTTAGGGGACAACCTTACCGGTGAAGGGGACGGGGATGATGAGCAAATCAAAGTAGACCTTAGTAAGGTGCCTCAGGATGTACATCGTATTTCCTTTACTGTTACAATCCATGATGCCCAACAAAGAGCACAAAATTTTGGACAAGTGTCCAATGCCTTCATTAGAGTCTTTAAAGAGGAAAATGGAGAAGAGCTTATTCGTTACGATTTGGGAGAAGATTTTAGTGTTGAAACAGCCCTTGTGGTTGGAGATCTATATCGACATGGTGCTGAGTGGAAATTTAATGCCATTGGCAGCGGCTTCCAAGGAGGATTAGCAGCTCTTTGTTCAAACTTTGGAATTAACATAGGCTAATCGCAGCTAAGGGGGCGTAATTAAATGGAATATAAAATACTGTATGATCAGGCCTTTCCAATTGTAAAGGCAAATCTTCAAAAGGGAGATAGCTTGAAGTGCGAATCCGGTGCCATGGTGGCCATGTCATCTACCATAGATGTGGATGGAAAGCTGGAGGGAGGCGTACTTAGGGGACTGGGCAGAATGCTGGCCGGTGAAAAGTTCTTTTTTCAAACCCTTGTGGCAAGCCGAGGCTCGGGGGAGGTACTTTTTGCTCCTTCTGTTCCCGGGGGGATTACCGATGTGGAACTGGATGGCTCCTACGGACTTTGTGTTCAAAAAGACGGATTTTTAGGTGCCACCGAGGGTATTGAGGTTTCAACTCAGGTGCAAAATCTAACCCGTGGCTTATTTTCAGGAGAAGGCTTTTTTATTCTAAAAATCAGCGGCAGAGGAACTACATTTATCAGCTCCTATGGAGCCATTCACCCCATTAATTTAGAGGCAGGGGAAGAGATGATCATTGATAACAGTCACCTGGTTGCTTGGCCCGATTATATGAATTATCAAATTGAAAAGGCTTCTAAGGGCTGGATTTCAAGTTTTACTTCAGGAGAGGCACTGGTTTGCCGCTTTAGAGGTCCCGGTACTGTATTGGTTCAAACCAGAAATCCCGGGGGCTTCGGTGCATGGATTCAGCAATTTATTCCTGCCAGATAGGAAATACTTAAGAAAAGACCACTGATTAGCGCTATTAATTAAAAAACGTAAGAGGTGATTACTTTGGCAATTAACTTGCAAAAAGGACAAAAAATAGATTTAACAAAGGGTAATGCTGGCCTATCAGAGATTTTAGTCGGATTAGGCTGGGACCCAGTTTCACAGGGAGGCTCATCAGGCTTATTCGGGAAATTATTCAGCAGTCCAGCTCCCAATATTGATTGTGATGCCTCTGTGCTCATGCTTGATGGCAATGGTAAGCTGGTAAGCAAAAAGAATCTAGTTTATTTTGGAAACCTTCAAAGCAGCTGCGGCAGTGTTAAACACATGGGTGACAATTTAACGGGAGACGGCGATGGCGATGATGAAGAAATCATTATCAAGCTGTCCCAGGTACCCACCAATATTCAAAAATTGGTATTTGTCGTCAATATTTATGATTGTATCAATAGAAAACAGCATTTCGGAATGATACAAAATGCCTATATCCGAGTTGTGAACAGGGCAAATAAACAAGAAATGATCAGATTTAACCTAACTGAGGATTACTCTGGAAAAACCACCCTCTTCGTTGGGGAGATCTATCGACATGATAATGAGTGGAAATTTGCAGCTATAGGACAGGGAACCCAGGATGCTTCCCTCAGTGAGATTATCAAAAAATATTAATTGACGAGCTTGAAACATTGTAAGCTGAGCTGAAAGGAGATAATAAGGATGACGATTAATTTATCAAAGGGGCAAAAAATAGATTTGACAAAAACCACCCCTGGCTTGACTAAAATTATCGTTGGTCTAGGCTGGGACACTAATAAATATTCAGGGGGATACGATTTTGACCTTGATGCCTCTGCATTTGTTTTAAGGGAAAATGAAAAGGCCTTGAATGAGTCAGATTTTGTGTTTTATAATAATCTTCAAGGGGCCGCAGGTTCAGTAATCCATACCGGAGATAATCGAACCGGCGAAGGAGACGGGGATGATGAACAGATTAAGGTAGACTTCTCGAAGGTTCCCGAATATGTAAGTAAAATTGCCATTACCGTTACGATTCATGATGCACTGCAGCGAGCTCAAAACTTTGGTCAGGTTTCCAATGCCTATGTTAGAGTCGTCAATGAAGAGAACAATGTGGAGATTTTACGATATGATTTAGCAGAGGAGTTTTCAATTGAAACGGCCCTGGTGGTATGTGAAATCTACCGCTATCAAAATGAATGGAGATTTGCAGCTGTGGGCAGCGGGTTCCAGGGTGGACTGGCAGCGCTATGTCAGAACTACGGCCTACAAGTAGGATAAAGGGCATTTTGGTACAACTTCCACAAAGAAAAGGGTGTTTAAGGCACCCTTTTCTTTAGGTAGACTGTGTTCGCCATATGTAAGGAGATGAGTATATGAAATATGATATTAATGGATTAGATGCTTCACTTGTGCAAAAATCCAGGGAGCAGCATGGTACCAATCAGCTTACTCCACCTAAAATTGAGGGCTTTTGGGATAAATTTAAGGGCAATTTTGACGATCCAATTATTAAGATTCTAATGGTGGCCCTTGTTATTAACGTTGTTTTTATGTTTTTAGGAAAAACAGAATGGTTTGAATCCCTGGGGATTGCCATAGCAGTAATTTTAGCCACCATGATTGCCACCTGGTCAGAATATAGCAATGAGGAATCCTTTCAAAAGCTTCAGGACGATGCCTCTAAAATTAAATGTAAAGTCTTTCGAGATGGTCTAATACAAGAACTTCTTATTGATGACATCGTAGTAGGAGATTTTATTTTACTACAGACAGGGGACAAGGTTCCTGCCGATGGAAAGCTATTGCATGGGGCCTTAAACATCAACCAGGCCTCCTTAACCGGTGAGACAAAGGATGTAAAAAAGATCAGTATTCCAGAGGACTTTGTCCAAAAAGAAGTGGATACAGATTTAAGCAATAAGTATGATGTCTATCGAGGAACTTTGGTAGTTTCTGGTGAGGCAGTTATGCTGGTAGAAACCGTAGGAGATAATACCTTCTATGGTAAACTGGCTCAGGAGATGAAAACCGATGACAGAGAGTCTCCCTTAAAGGTAAAGTTAAACGCTTTGGCAGAGGGAATCAGTAAATTTGGATATATCGGCAGTACATTAATTGCCCTCTCCTTTATGTTTAAAAAGATTGTCTTAGATAATAGCTTCGATGGAGCCAGGATTATGGCCTACCTGTCAAATTGGCAAAATCCTGTAAATGACCTTGTAACTGCGATAATTTTGGCTATTATCATTATCGTGGTGGCAGTACCGGAAGGACTGCCAATGATGATTGCCATGGTGCTATCCTTAAACATGAAAAAGCTCTTAAAGGATAATATCTTAGTCAGAAAGCTGATCGGGATTGAGACAGCAGGAAGCTTAAATATTCTTTTCTCAGATAAGACCGGTACCATTACCAAGGGTCAGTTGGAGGCTGTTACCTTTGTGGATGGCAGTAATGGGGCTTACTCAGAATTTAATGAGATTCCTGAAAAGCTAGGGGAACTTCTTAATCTATCCCTAAGACAAAATACGAATGCGGTTATTAAAGAAGAAGAGGGCTGTGACCGTCAGGTAATTGGGGGAAACGCCACAGAAAGGGCAGTGCTGCATTTTGTTTCCTGCTCCCATCTAAAGAAATTTCCCTTGGAACAGGTAAAGGTAATTCCCTTTTCCAGTGATAAAAAGTATTCAGCTACCCAAATTAAAGGGGAGTATAACCTTACTTTGATTAAGGGTGCGCCAGAAATGATACTCAACCATTGCAGCCATTATTATAATGAAAAGGGAGAAAGGGTTCCTTACCTGAATAAAGGCCCAATGGAGGAAACCATAGAAAATCTTGCAGCTAAATCTATTCGGGTAATTGCTATAGCCACATCCGAGGAGACACTAACCGATGAGCCCGATTTTAAAAAGCTCACCCTGATAGGTATCATGGGAATTCGAGATGATTTAAGGCCTGAATCGGTTGCAGCCATTAAAGAAGCCCAAAATGCCGGAATTCAAGTAGTTATGATTACCGGTGACCGTAGGGAAACTGCAGTGGCCATCGCCAAGGATGCTGGTCTTTTGCAGAATGATACCGATATTGTTTTAACCTCCCAGGAAATCCAGAACTTAACCGATGAGGAGCTTAAGGAAATGCTCCCTCATATTAAGGTGATTTCCAGGGCCTTGCCAACGGATAAGTCTAGGCTGGTAAAAATCGCCCAGGAACTAAATTTGGTGGTGGGAATGACGGGAGACGGAGTTAACGATGCTCCTGCCTTAAAACGTGCCGACGTGGGCTTTGCCATGGGCAGTGGAACAGAAGTGGCTAAGGAAGCGGGAGACATCGTGGTTTTAGATGATAACTTCCTATCCATATCTAAGTCAGTCTTATATGGTAGAACTATTTATCATAGTATACGTAAGTTCATTGTCTATCAGTTAACGGTAAATGTGGGGGCGATTTTGATTGCCTTCCTAGGACCCTTTGTAGGGGTAGATATGCCCTTGTCCATGACTCAAATGCTATGGGTTAACCTGGTGATGGATACCTTAGCGGCCTTAGCCCTAGGGGGAGAAATTGCCCTTAAAAAGTATATGCTTGAGCAGCCAAAGCGTAGAGACGAATTCATTATCAGTAAGGATATGTGGAGCTCTATTTTACTAAATGGTGGTTTTATAGCCGCCATGAGTATTTTCTTCTTAAAGTCCCCCTGGATTAGGAGTGTTTTTAGGGTTGGGTCAACTGGTAATGAAGATATGTACCTGTTAACAGGGTTCTTTGCTTTCTTTATCTTCATTAATGCCTTCAATATTTTCAATGCCAGAACAGAGGATATGAATCTATTTGACCACATTCTTGAGAATCGAGGTTTTTTAAAGGTAGTTACTTTGATTTTTTCGGTTCAAATTATACTGACCTATGTGGGCGGAGATATATTAAGAACCAAGGGGATGGTGCTTTCGGAATGGGGATATGTCGTTTTACTTTCTATATTAATCATTCCGTTGGATTTAATCAGAAAACTGATCAGAAATACCTTCTATAAGCCAAAGCAAAATATCCCTTATCATGTTCAGGAAGAAAGACAATCGAACATAGATGATAAGGTAGCATAAAAAAATGGGTCAGTAGAAGCTTCCCTTCTACTACCCAATTTTTCTATTGGTTGAGGATAAACTAAGTTTAAATTAGGACTTTACAGAATAAGGGGAGACGTGCATAAGAATGAGATATTTTAACAATTTAAGTGAGGAAAAAGGGACTGTATTTTACAGAGCTCCCCAGCCTTTTAAAAGATCAAGCCCGAAGGATGTGCTTGCCTATGCCTTGGGAGCTACCCTATATATGCCTGGAACCAGGGAGATGATCCTAAGGGATCTGATTTCAGAAAGGCTCAAGGGATTAATCTCTATGGTTATCTGCTTAGAAGATGCGGTATCAGATTCCCTTGTAAAGCAAGGGGAGGAAAATCTAATTAGGCAGATGGAAGATTTGGTAAGGGCCCAGGAGGAGGGGCGGATCGACCAGGAGAGGATTCCTCTGCTGTTTATACGAATTAGAAATTTAGAGCAAATGAAGCGTTTAATGGGGGCCTTTGGCGATAATTCACTGTTAACAGGCTTTATTTTTCCTAAGTTTGATATAGAACAGGGGGTTTTCTATCTAGAAGCCCTTGAGGAATTTAACAGAGGAAGGCAGCACAGGATTTTTGGAATGCCAATTTTAGAGGATAAAAACATCATATACCGGGAAAGCAGAGTTCAAAACCTGCTGGAAGTAAAGGAATTACTTGATAAATTCAAAGACTATATTTTGAATATAAGGATTGGTGCTACAGACTTCTCAAGGCTCTATGGCTTAAGGAGGAGGAGGGAAACGACCCTATATGATATTATGGTGCTTCGGGATTGCATTGGTGATATTGTCAATGTATTTTCTCGGGTGGAGGAGGAATATGTCATATCAGGTTCCGTATATGAATACTTTACGGGACCAGGGAAGGCCTTGGACATTAATGACCCGGCTCTGGCGGGTTTAATTAAAGAGACCATTCTGGACAGGGAAAACACCCTTTGGGGCAAAACCATTATCCATCCCAATCAAATCCTCCCGGTTCAGGCCTTACAGGTGGTTAGTCAAGAGGAGTATCTGGATGCCCGTCGAATCTTATCCCTGGGTAAGGAATCCAATGGCGTAATTAAGAGTGCCTATGGCAACAAAATGAATGAAGTTAAGCCCCATGCAAACTGGGCAAAGAAAATTATAAAACGAGGAGAAATATATGGTGTGTTCCAGGAAGGGAGGAGCTACCTTGACCTACTTAAATAAAAATAATCTATATGAATTTCAATTGATTAATGGTTTAAAAATCAGTCTTCAGATTCAAGAAAATCCCTATGGTATTCCCTTGAATAACTTATTTGCCCTGGCCACCAGAAAAAATCCCAAAAGAAGCTTTTTATTTGTCAGTAAGCTTTTAGGAAAGCATATTCCCGTTGATCCCAGCATCTATCGGCTGGCAGGTCAGGCCCTCGGACTAAGGATGCTAGAGCAGCTATACTCCCAGAAAAATGAAGAGGGAATAGTAGCAATTACCAAGCTTTTGTCAGGGGAGCCAGCGGGCAGCCAGGTAGCGAAGGAGCGTTATACTGCCCTGTCTTTGCCCGAGCCCATGACATTTATTGGCTTTGCAGAAACTGCTACTGCCCTGGGCCATGGTATGTTTGATTCTTTTATAGGGGATCGGTGCTTTATTCATACAACCCGAGAGCAAATACCTGAATTAACAGATAAAATCACCTTTAGTGAGGAGCATTCCCATGCCAGCAGACATTATATTTATATAAGAAACGAAAATCTTTTTAATCATGATCGAACTGTCCTATTGGTGGATGATGAGCTGACCACAGGAAAGACCTCATTAAATATTATCGATGCCCTGCAAAAGAAATATCCTAGAAAAAAATATGTCATAGCCACCATTTTAGATTGGCGTTCAGAGGAAAACCATCGAGCCTTTCGGGAAAAGGCAGAAGAACTAGGTGTTTCCATAGAAGTTGTCTCCTTGCTAAAGGGGGAATATGAGCTCTCGGGCATTTCCCGAGAAATAATCGACAAATCCATCGGACAGCAGGACATTGGCGAGATTCCTACTAATGCTCCCACCATTCAGTACTACAGACTAGACGAGACATTTAATCAAACCCTAAATTATATCTCCGCCAATGAGGGAAGGGGAATTAATAAAAGTCCCTATTTAGAAGAGACCGGCAGATTCGGTATACAGGATCTTGAAGGAAATCAGCTCCATGAAAAGTTAAGAACCATTGGTGAATCCCTGAAAAAGACCCGTCAAGGAAAGAGGACCCTATGCTTGGGAACCGGAGAATTTATGTACATTCCCATGGTCATATCGGCCTGGATGGGGGAGGGAATTAAGTTTCATTCCACCACTAGAAGCCCTATCTATCCTTTTAATCAACAGGATTACGGAATTAGAAATGCCTACGAATTTCATAGCCCCGAGGACCCTACGGTGAAGAATTATTTATATAACATCCCCAGGGGTGCCTATGATGAAATATACCTGTTCTTGGAAAGACAAGGGAATCCTGACCATCTGGCCTCTATCTTAAATATTCTAAGTCGATTGAATATTCCTTATCTCAATGTTGTCAGCTGTACAGGGGAAAATGAGGTGCCTGATCTTGGCAGTTATTCCAAGGATGATGTGGTGTTTCTGCTTAAGGACATCGGTGATCTGATTAAGGAAAGGGACACGGATTTTAGAGAAAGGGCAATTCAATCGGGAACCCATTACTCTGAAATGCTGCCAGTGGAATATGTTCCTTCAAGGGAATATGTAGATCTATTCCATCAATCCCTTGAGGATTCTGCAGAAAAGCTGGCGGTGGCAACCGGGGTCGTGGCAGAAAAAATCCTTAACAATAAGGGAAAGGACATCGTCCTGGTCTCCTTGGCCCGGGCCGGAACCCCTATTGGAATTTTAATTAAGCGATATATCCAACTACAGCGGCAATTGAAGCTTCCCCATTACAGCGTATCAATCATTCGAGAAAAGGGACTGGATGTCAATGCCATCAAGCATATTCTAAAGTATCATCCTGGAAAAGCCCTGCAATTTATTGATGGCTGGACAGGGAAGGGAGTCATATCCAGGGTATTGACAAAATCCTGCCATCAGCTTTATGAACAGCTTGGAATAGCTATTGAACCGGACTTAGCGGTATTGGCTGACCCAGGCTATTGCACCACGGTATTTGGTTCCCGAGAAGATTTTTTAATACCCAGTGCCTGCCTAAATGCAACGGTCTCTGGCTTGGTCAGCCGAACCGTCCACAGGACAGATCTAATAGGGGAAACAGATTTTCACGGTGCAAAATACTATCGAGAGCTGGCAGAAGAAGATCTTTCTAATCTTTTTATCGATCGAGTCTCATCCTATTTTCCCCTGGTTAAGGAGGCAGTTGCCAATCAGCTGCAAGAGGAAGAAGGGTTAGTACAGCCAGCCACCTGGGAGGGACTGAAGGATATAGAAAGGATTCAAGAGGTTTTTCAGATAGAGGATATTAATTTAATTAAACCAGGAATTGGGGAAACAACAAGGGTATTACTAAGGCGAGTACCGTGGAAAATCCTCGTCAAAAATCCCGATCATGAGAATCTAAAGCATATAATGGTACTGGCAAGGGAAAAACAAGTGCCGGTAATGATCTATACTGATATGGCCTATGAGTGCTGTGGTTTAATTAAACCCCTAGGAGGTGAAGACTAAAATGGTTTTTGCTTCTGATTTAGACGGAACCCTCATCTTTAGCAAGCGGTACCTGGCGAAGCTCCAGGAACCGCTTGGGGATTCCCTTCATTTAATTGAGACAATAGATGATCGGGAGATTTCCTATGTCACCCAACGGGTAATAGAAAAGCTAAAGTTAATTAATGAGAGGATTTTCTTTGTCCCTGTGACCACTAGAACGATTCAGCAATACAGACGGATAACGCTGTTTCAAGGACAAATAAAGCCCTCCTATGCCATTGTGACCAACGGAGCCAACATTCTTCTAAATGGGGAGCCCATGGTGGAATGGCAGCAGTTAATGGAAAGACGTCTTAAGGATTCAGCCCTTTCTCTTTGGGATGTAAAGAAAAAGTTTAAAGAAAGTACCGCAAGTCAATGGGTCATTTCTTCCTATACTGCCGATGACATGTTTTTATATTTCACTCTAGATCAAGAAAGGGTTCAACGGGAGGATTTCCTTCCCTTTTTCGATTGGTTGAGGGAAAACCAGTGGACTGGGTCATTGCAGGGAAGAAAGCTCTATTTCATACCGAAATGTCTAAATAAAGCTGTACCCCTTGAATTTCTTAAGGAGAAAATTAATATGAATGAGTTGATTGCTGCCGGTGACTCACTTTTAGATCTGCCCATGCTTGAGCTGGCCGATTATGCTATAGCTCCCTTTCATGGAGAGCTTAAAGAGAGCTTGGCCTTAGCAGAAAGCCGTGGAAAAGGAATTCAATACACAACTCGAAGGGGAATTAAGGCCTCTGAGGAAATTCTGAAGCTTGTGCTAAAGAAGATAGAAGAGACTTCTTAGGAGCTTTCCTGTAAAAAACCCTCTCAAATCTGTAGAATCAGGTTGAGAGGGTTTTTGAGCTAAAATTGAAAATAGATGAAGGTGCTTTGTTCCCCTTGGGTAAACATAATAAGGATCAGAAAGACAATGACATAGGCGGCGGCCCTGACATAGTCGGGAAAATAAGTTCTCCAAATCGCCATTAGGGATAAGGCATTTTTTCGCACCTGATATTCAACTAAATGCAGAAGCCACAGGCATCCAATAAAGCCAAAGTAGAGAAGATAAACCGAGCTAAAGCTAAAATGGCTAAAGGTGAGCATTACTTTAACCATATGCAAGGCATGGGATAGGTTTTCAGCCCTAAAGAAAACCCATCCGATGGTGGTTAATTGAAAAAACATAAATATCGTGGCCCAGGTATACCATCTATGATGAACAAAGGGAGGATTACGATGATGCTTCCATCGGGCATACAGTTTATGAAGTACACTTAACAAACCGTGGTAGATCCCCCAAATAATAAAGCTCCAGGCGGCACCATGCCATAGGCCTGACAGGGTCATGGCGATTAATAGAAACAAACATTGAAGAAGAAAGCCCCTTTTGGATCCACCCATGGGGATATAGAGATAATCCTTAATCCAGGAGGATAGGGTTATGTGCCAACGCTTCCAAAATTCCGATGGACTTCCGCTCAAATAGGGAGTTCTAAAGTTAATTGTCATATCAAAGCCAAATAGCTTTCCTACACCTACGGCAATTTCACTGTAGGAGGAGAAATCAAAATAGATTTGAAAGGCAAAGAGATAAGCAGCAAACCAGGCATCCAGGGTACCCAATTGATTAGCCTGAGCAAAGTAATATTCCACCCTGGGAGATAGAATATCTGAAAACATTAGTTTTTTAGCTAAACCCATGGCGATATAGGATAGGCCTATACGAATATTATCTTCCTTGTATTTAATTTTATTTAGTAGGGTTATTTGAGGCAGAAACTCCTTTCCACGCATGATGGGGCCAGCAATTAACTGGGCGAAGAAGGAGATAAAAACCCAAAATTTCACAAAGGATTCACAGGGGACAATCTCTTCTCTTTTAACATCCACTAGGTATGCCACCAGCTGAAAGGTATAAAAAGAGATTCCCACCGGTAATATGATTTTGGCCAATAGAGTATCCTGCCAAGGAAAGTGGACCCCCAGTGCGGCCTCTACATTTTTTAGAATAAAGCCAGTGTATTTAAAGAAGGCTAAATTGGCAAAATTAACAAAAATTCCGAAACTGTAAAAAAGCTTTCCATGGGCGGCCTTTAACTTAATAGAGCAATAATATGTTATGGCTGAAACCCCCAGAAAAATCAGTAAATATCCTATGCCCGATACACTATAAAAGACCAGATTGGCCACTGCCAGTAGACCTAATCTTTTTCTAGGGAACAGGTAATATAGGCTAAAGGTAATGATTAATAAAGACATAAATTCAAAGCTATGAAAAAGCATTGGTTTTTCCTCCTATTGGGACTAACTATTGAAGGTTCCACTCTCTAATTTCATTCCAAAGTAAATCAGATAAATATTGGTATCCTTCTGCAGTATAATGTACATGATCCGAAAAATAATCCATTGGGATTTGCCCATAATAGTTATTATAGTCCACAGGCTGATCAGAAAAGTAAGCATCAATCAGCCCTATATTTTTATGATACTTTTCCCTGTCAATTAAATCTGCCGCCAGAGCCTCATTGATGGGAGCTAAGAAAATTAAGGTGTTTTTATCCTGTTGTAATTCAATAATGCGGTTCAGAAATCGAATCTGAGGATTACCTTCATCCATCACAAAGGGATCTGATCTAAAGGAGATCTGATATTGATATTCCTTAAGCAGGTCTTTTAAAAAGGGCTTCTCTGTCCAGGAAAGTACTGTGCTTTCGGCAGACACCTTGTCCTGAAGGTGATGTAAAAATTCTTTTCCGTAGGCTTGCAAATAGTCCTTATACATAAAAAGCGGGACATTTTCATACAACATGTCCTTAAGGGGTTCCAGCATCCTTTCAACATAGTGACTATTAGGTTCTGGGTCAGCAATCTCAAGTTTTTCTTTTTCAAAAACAAGTGGGTTCAAATCCTTTAACTGATCACTTAACCAGAAGACCCGAGAGTAGGCTTGCCGATTCAAAAATCCTGAGTATAAAATGTCGATTATAAGATGATTACGGGAGATACCATACTCATCCATTTTAAGCATCATGGTATAGACATCGCCAATTTGCATTGAGGGCATGGATAGGTTAAAGACCTTAAAATGGAAGCCTTCCTTAAGGGCACGGTCATTGAGGTAGTATCCTATAGAGGTATTGGCAGGGCCAGGGCTGCTATAGGCCACAGAGTCACCCAAAATGATCACATAGTCTTCTAAATCCTCTTTTTCTATTGTATCCTTCACCTCTGCCAAAACAGCTTCAATATTGCTTGTCCGATTTTTTACCAAATCATAATTTAGTCTATAGTTGTAGATGATCTGATCAGGCTTAAAGAAAGCTATAATCAATTGAAGCAATAGAAAATAAATTACAAAATAAATAGGAACCCTATTATAGGTAGCCTTTTTTCTTTGTTGAGTTAAAATTGAAATCACCTCCTGCTGTAAGTCCTAAAGTCATTATAGCAGGTATTTCTACAGGATTTCAATTCATGAATGTTAAAAAAATTCAATATCTGAGCTATTTTTAAAAAATTCAAACAAGCAACAATCTTTGGGTGTCAAACTTTATTCCTTAGTTTCCGATAACAACTTTAGAACAATTAAGACATACTGTTGTCCTATTAAGTCATGTATAATTATATTACACCGAAAAAAATGCAGGTTCATTAATTATAGGAAGTTATAATCTTAGTAATATAATTAATAATTTCTCAAAGAAGAGGTGATATTTCTGGAAAAGCTAATTACGTTATCGTCCCAAAATATTGATAATGAACACATCTGCTGTGCCTTGGCAGACAAGAAGGGACAATGTGGTGTTGCTACAAAAAAGCAATGGCTAAAGGATCGATTTCATGAAGGCCTGGTATTTTTGAAGGCAGATGTCAGAGGAAAGGTTTTTATTGAGTATATTCCGGCAGAAAGGGCCTGGAGCCCTATTGATGCACCAGACTATATGTTCATTAATTGCTTTTGGGTCTCAGGTCGATTTCAGGGAAAGGGTTATGGGAAGGCACTGTTGACCCGATGTATAGAGGATTCAAAGGCCAAGGGAAAAAAGGGGCTTGTTGTTATTTCTTCCAATAAAAAAAGACCCTATCTATCGGATAAAAAATATCTTGCCGGCTTTGGCTTTAGGGTGTGTGATGAGGCACCACCCTATTTCCAATTGCTTTATTTAAATTTTGATGAGGATACGCCAGCACCTAAATTTAAAGAAAAGGCAAAAGAAGGCGTAATCCCCAATCAAAAAGGTCTTGGGATTTATTACACAGCCCAATGTCCTTTTAGTGTAGACTATGTTACAATAGCCCTTAGAACAGCCCAAGATTTGGGGGTTAAGGTTATGGCATATCAATATGAGAATTGTCAAGCGGCCCAGAATGCCCCCTGTGCCGCAACCACCTACAGCGTCTTTTATGATGGCGTCTTTATTACCAACGAAATACTGACTGAAAAAAAGGTAAAGGAGCTAATAGATAGTAACGCTAAATAAAGTCAATGCTCCTTTACGATGGAATCTCCCTTGGCCCCTGTTGCTTCTTTAGTTAATTCTTAAAGCTGTGAATAGGTGCCGGAATCCTTCCTCCACGACAGATAAAAGCTTCACTGGAAAAACCACTGACAGCCATAATCGGAGCAGAACCCAGCAAGCCTCCAAAGACTGCCTTATCACCAAGGGTTTTGCCATAAACGGGAATTAGTCTGACTGCAGTGGTTTTCTGATTAATCACTCCAATGGCAGCCTCATCGGCAATAATGGCAGAAATAGTTGAAGCGGGGGTGTCACCGGGAATGGCAATCATGTCAAGACCAACGGAGCAGACACAGGTCATAGCCTCCAGCTTTTCAAGATTTAATGATCCGGCGGTAACAGCATTGATCATTCCTTCATCCTCACTGACGGGAATAAAAGCACCGCTTAAGCCCCCCACATGGGAGGAAGCCATAATACCTCCCTTTTTTACCGCATCATTCAATAGGGCAAGGGCGGCTGTGGTTCCATGGCATCCACAGCTTTCTAATCCAAATTCCTCAAGAATTCTGGCAACACTGTCTCCCACCTGAGGAGTCGGCGCAAGGGATAGATCGACGATTCCAAAGGGGACCCCCAGTCTTCGGGAAGCCTCATTGGCCACCAGCTGACCTACCCTGGTAATTTTAAAGGCTGTCTTTTTAATGGCCTCTGCAATGATATCAAAGGGCTTATCCTTTAAGTTAGCCAGAGAAGACTTGATTACTCCAGGGCCGCTGACCCCAACACTAATCACACACTCTGCCTCTCCCACACCATGGTAGGCCCCTGCCATAAAGGGGTTATCCTCTACCGCATTGGCAAAGACCACCAGCTTGGCACATCCTATGCTATCATGTTCTCTGGTAAGATAGGCTGTTTCTTTTATAATTCTTCCCATGTCCCTTACTGCATCCATATTAATACCAGACTTGGTACAGCCAATATTGATGGAGGAACATACCCTTTCCGTGCTGGCAAGGGCCTCTGGAATAGATTGAATGAGGATTCTGTCTCCTTTAGTATAGCCCTTATGCACCAGGGCAGAAAAGCCTCCTATAAAGTTGACCCCCACGGTGCTGGCAGCTCTGTCCAGGGTTTTTGCAAACTCCACGTAATCTTGGTCATCACAGCTTTGGGCCACAAGGGAAAGAGGAGTTACAGAAATTCTTTTATTGATAATTGGAATACCATATTCAGCTTCAATGGCTTCCCCCACCTTAACCAAGTTTTCTGCACAGTTTGTAATCTTATCGTAGATTTTTAATCGGGCTTCCTTACCGTTGCTTCTTGCACAATCCAACAGAGAAATACCCATGGTAATGGTACGAATATCTAATTTTTCTCGCTCTATCATATGAATGGTTTCTAATATATTTTGCGTATTAATCACTGACTAGTACCTCCTGCTTAGATTTTGTGCATAGAATGAAAAATATCCTCGTGCTGAATCTTAATTGAAACAGCCACTTCTTTTGCAGTAGTCTCAAGTTTTCTCTTTAATTCCTCAAAATCAATTTCCATTAAGGATAAATCCACCAGCATAATCATTGTAAAGTACTCCTGCAAGAGGGTTTGATTAATATCTAAAATATTTACCTGGCATTCCTCCAGCACCGAGGCTACTCGATAGATAATTCCTACCTTGTCTTTTCCAATTACCGTTATAAATGCTTTCATCATATGTTCCTCCCATCCAAATTATTTCTCAAGAACAAAATGGCTATTACCACGTTTGTTCTTCAGGAAACCCATGGATTCCCTAGGACACTTCACCGTATCCTTCTTATTTTAATAAGGGGTGACACCCCCTTAACCCCTCCCCATTTCACAGGAAAAAAAGAACTTTCCTATGAAATTAAAAAAGAGACTAAATGATAGTCTCTAGAGATATAGAATTAATATTTTATTGAATAAAATCTATGGCTGCATAAAAATTCAGTCAAAAAATCATTCATACATAAAATAAAAATCCCCTGTCCTTTTACCTGAGAGTTTCACCAGCTTAAGCTGGCTTTCCCCTTCGGTGCTCCTATGAGTCTCTCCAGAGGCTCGTCCAATAACGGTTATTATCCCATTATCTTCATCCGTAGCTATAAAATTATTTAATATTGATTTTAACATGTATGTTTATGAAATGCAAATGAAATAAATTTTTATTTATTATATTCAACGGGCGTTATCAAATTAAAAAGGAAGGTTTTAATATAATAACAAAATATAACCAGAATAAATAAAATTCGACATTTTTGGAAGGAATCATAGAGTTGATGTAGAATTCCATAAATAGGACTAAGGGATGAGTTTATTTGTGAAAAAAGTCTAGGTATATTCTAGTGAAATGAAATAGTACATTTTTCAATAACAAAAATAGTTAAAGCTAATTGCAAATAAGACTCAACTATGCTACGATAAAATAGTAAAACTTAATAGCATAAAAACACAGGGGGGCTGGAGTGGCCAGCTGAGATTAAGAACCATATTTCTTTGACCCTAATTACCTGAACTAGATAATACTAGCGTAGGGAGATGTTTATTGACATAATGTTGTTGAAGAGATATTAATATACTTATGTTTGAAACACTAATCCTATGGGTTGGTGTTTTTTTATTGCAGCAAAATACTTAATTGGTAATTACAATCATTAGAAAGGAAGTGGCATAATGAATTACACAACTCAAATGGATGCGGCCAAAAAAGGGATAATCACAAGGGAAATGGAAATTGTGGCAGAAAAAGAGCAAATGGAGCTAGAGACCCTGGGTAAGCTAATGGCAGAGGGGAAAATCGTCATACCAGCCAACAAAAATCATCAGTCTTTAAGTCCCGAGGGAATTGGTCAGGGACTTAGGACAAAAATTAATGTAAACTTAGGGATATCAAAGGACTGTGTCAACTTTGAAATGGAAATGGAAAAAGTGAAGAGTGCCATCGAGATGAAGGCAGAGGCCATCATGGATTTAAGTTCCTATGGTAAAACCGAGGAATTTAGAAAGGCCTTAATTAATATGTCACCTGCTATGATTGGTACTGTACCTATTTATGATGCAGTAGGATTTTATGATAAGGAACTAAGTGATATATCGGCCCAGGAGTTTTTAGAGGTGGTGGAAAAGCACGCTATTGACGGGGTTGATTTTATGACTATTCATGCGGGAATTAATCGAGAAACTGCCCAGGTATTTAAACGGAACACCAGACTGACCAATATTGTCTCTAGAGGAGGTTCGCTGCTCTATGCTTGGATGGAGCTAAATAATCAGGAAAACCCCTTTTATGAATACTATGATCAGATATTGGATATCTGTGCCAAACATGATGTCACCATCAGTCTAGGAGATGCCTGTAGACCTGGCAGCATTCACGATGCTACCGATGCTAGTCAAATCAAAGAGTTGATTACCCTAGGTGAACTTACCAAAAGGGCCTGGGAAAAGAATGTACAGGTTATGATTGAAGGGCCAGGTCATATGGCATTGAATGAAATTGCAGCCAATATGCTTCTAGAAAAAAGACTTTGTCATGGAGCCCCCTTCTATGTGTTGGGCCCCCTGGTAACTGATATTGCACCAGGATATGATCACATTACCAGTGCTATTGGAGGAGCAATTGCTGCTGCCAATGGAGCCGACTTTTTATGCTATGTAACGCCGGCAGAGCATCTAAGGCTACCCAATCACGATGATATGAAGGAGGGGATTATTGCTACCCGAATAGCTGCCCATGCTGCTGATATTGCTAAAAATGTGAAGGGAGCAAGGGAATGGGATAACAAAATGAGCGGCGCAAGGCAGGCCCTTGATTGGGATACTATGTTTAAATTGGCAATCGATCCTGACAAGGCTAGGAGATATAGAGCAGAATCGACCCCAGAGCATGATGACACCTGTACCATGTGTGGTAAGATGTGTGCCATGAGAAACATGAACAAGGTTATGGCAGGGAAAAATATCAATATATTAAGGGAAGATAACTAGTCTTACCAGAAGTCGCTATCAAAGAAGCCCTAAGGCCTTTACTGGTGATTGAATACTATATATAATCATACAAAATACTAAGTAAATTAAATAACTGAAAAGAGTAGATAGGCAATGTTGGCCAAGGGAGTCAGGGATGGTGGAGGGAGAGTATCATGATTAAATTAACCGCTCCTATCAATAAACATAGGAGCGGCTTTCTTTAAGAATATTTCAAAACTAAATTGACAAAAAAGTGCATGACCGATACAATATAGTTAGTCAAACTAACTATTCAGGAGATGTGAAAAATGAAAGAAAGTATAATGATTGGTGCTGACGTTGTAGCTTTGTTCTGTCGACTCCAAATGAATATCAAAAGAGATATCCCCATTAGACCCAGTGAAATGGGAGCTTTAATTTATATACAACAGCATAGAGAACCAACAACCCCATTAATGATAAGTGATTTTTTTCAGATAACTAAGCCTTCTGTTACCGCTATAATTAATGCTCTTTTAAAGAAGGGATACTTAATTAAAACACCGTCTCCTAAAGATGGTAGAAGCTATAGGGTCTCTATTTCAAGTAAAGGATATGAATTAGTTAAATCAACAAAAGATGAATATTTTAAAGCTATAGAGCTTCTTGAAGAGAAGATGGGACCCGAAAATTATGGGATATTTATTCAGAGTCTACAGCAAGCAAATAAAATATTAAGTGAGGTGAAGTAGTGTGAAAATATTAGTTACTGGTGCATCGGGTAATGTAGGCAGTTATGTAGTTAAGGAATTGCTGAATAAGGGAGAAGAGGTAGTTACTGCAGGAACAAACACTCAAAAGCTAAGGGATATGTTTGAGGGCAGAGTAAACACAGTTTATTTTGATTTTACTGACAAGAATACATTCAGCCAAGCCCTTGAAGGGGTAAACAGGGTTTTTCTGATGAGACCTCCCCACCTGGGAAAACCAGAGGATTTATATCCCTTTGTTGAAGTGATGAAATATCACAATATTGAGCTGGTTTCTTTCTTATCTTTAATGGGGGTTGAAACCAATACAATTCCACCTCACCATAAGATAGAGAAATATATTGAGAGATTACAAATTCCCTATGCCCACGTTAGACCAGGGTTCTTTATGCAAAATTTATCTGGAATACATTCTGTTGAAATTAAAGAAAGAAATGAAATTTTTGTACCAGCAGGGAACAGTAAGACAAGTTTCATTGATGCTGCAGATGTTGGCCTTGCTGTAGCCACTTTACTTCATAAGCATGAAAGATATAAGAATACTGCCCATACAATCACTGGAGCAGAAGCGCTGGATTATTATGAAGTGGCAGAGATTCTAAGTAAGGTAACGGGTAGGAAAATTGTCTATCGAAAACCCGGATATTTGAAATATAGAAGACATTATATTAAGGTGCGAGGACTTGATAGAGGGTATGTGAATGTAACAGTGGCACTTTATTTTATGACAAGGATGGGTACCGCTAAGGCAGTTACAGATGATTTCTTTAAGTTGACCGGTAGAAATCCACGTTTCTTTGAAGATTTTGCAAGGGATAATTTGAAATGTTTTATCAAAGCTTAAAGTTTTAAACTTTTGGTTTTTCAGATGATAAATCAACAAATAGAAAAAAATGGATAAAAAAATATCTCAGTATCATGAAACAGGGGGGAGGATAACTGAGATATTTACGGATTTGACAAAAAAGGCTTATTGTTTTCGATAAATCTTTTATTAGATGGAATATTTACTAAAATCCTATATTAAATTCGATGGGGCCAGATGAAGTTTCGAAGTTAATCGACAGTGTTTCCTGAGAACTTATTTCAGAAGGTCCGAGTAATATATCGGGAGGGCTGATCAGTAAAGCTACTCCAGCGGATGTTAGCATAGTGGAAGCTGTTCCTGCAATCATACTTGATAATTCTCCGATAGCACTTTTAGCCATATCATCTATGGTAGATATACTCATACCCATCATCATGGTTGAGGCTAATTTCTTTGCTGTATTCTCAGGCATAGATAAGGCCATGTTTCCTTGGATATCGTTCTTTAGGGATATGACCGCAGAAACATCTGAATCAACATAGAACTTACTTTTTTTGGTCATGTTGCCTTTTTTAATATCCATAATGCCTAGCTGTTCTAATGTTTTTGTGAAGGCATCAAGAAAGGGATTAATATATTCTACTTCCATAAAATTTCTCCAATCTATATTCAGAAACAATTCTTTAATATGATGATTATTCCTAGGTATTCTTAAAATAACTTTCTTTAGAGTGTAGATCATCAATCAATTGTAGTATCTTTATCCTCTGATAAGCCATATACTCCAATTCCTTCGAATTAATACTATCCTTGTTTTTATCAATTCTAGTATCGAGACTATTGACCACTGTCATTAAGTCATTAATTGTTTGTATGCTTGACATTTTCTTCAGCTCCTTTCGTCTACTATTATTTTCGTCCTATTTAATAGAGGACTTAATAGGATTAGTCTGAATTTACTATTTAAAATGATTACATTGAACTAGAACATAAAGGGGAGATGGATAAAGACAGAATGGAGTTAGACAATTGAACGAAAAATAATATAGAGGAGAGAACTTTTCTATACATAAAAAAACTGATATAAATATTGTGTGAGTAAAGATGACGACAATATTTATATCAGGAGCTTAGATGCACTAAACTAGGGGATAGATCTTTGTAGCCCTTTCTTATAGTAATAATCCATGACGGACTTAGGTACTAAACTGCCTCCCGTTGCCCAAATGATATGGGTTGAATTGCTCATTTTGTCATTTAGATTATGATTCTGTAAATAGTTGTGACCTTCTTTACTATTAATCAATAATGGGCCTGAAAAGCCAGCACATGCTGAAGGTTCTAAGTAAATATTTTCTGCATTGGCCAGGGAGCTTAAATAGGAAAAAAGTCTAGTGTCATCCACTGTATAAATACCACTTAACAGGTTTTTCAGGGTTTTTCCAACAAAGCCAGAGGGCCTTCCAACAGCTAGTCCGTCTGCAATTGTTATATTATCAATATTAAAATCCTGTACACAGACTTGATCGTGTCTTTCCGTATACATCCCCAGGAGCATACAGGGTGAGTGGGTTGGTTCCGCAAAGAAGCAATGAACATTATCCTTAAACAGGAGCTTTAACCCATAGGCTACTCCCCCTGGACCGCCACCTACGCCACAGGGTAGATATACAAATAGGGGATGCTCACTGTCTACTTTAATATTAAAATCCTTAAACTGTTCCTTTAATCTTTTCGCAGCTACGCTATATCCCAGGAAAAGATCTCTAGAGTTTTCATCATCTACAAAATGGCTCTTTTCATTTTTGTCAGATAATTTTCTTCCTTCTTCAACAGCTTTGCTATAATCAGATTCATACTCTATTACCGCTACGCCTTTACTTCTTAGTAGGTCCTTTTTCCATTGCTGGGCATCGGCTGACATATGTACAATAACCTTGTATCCAATTTTAGCACTCATTATGCCGATACTAAGGCCAAGATTACCTGTGGAGCCAACTTGAATTGTATATTGGTTAAAGAATTTTCGGTTATCTTCATTTGCCAGTAGAGCATAATCATCTTCTAGGGTGATTAAATTATTTTCTAAAGCAACATCTTCAGTGTGCTTTAAAACCTCATATATGCCGCCTCTGGCTTTAATTGACCCTGCAATAGCTAAATGACTATCCATTTTAAGCAGCATTTCTCCACTGATATTTGAATCATAGGATTTGACTAAAGCCTTTTTCATTGCTGGAATTTTGACCAGTGGAGATTCTATAATTCCATTTAAATCTTCTGTTTCTGGAAAATACTTTTTTATAAATGGGGCAAAACGATTTAATCGGTCTTCTGCTTCCCTGACATCGGCTTCTCCGATACCTAAGTTTTTTTCTATTGACTCAAATGGAGCGTATTTACTATTAATCCAAAGGGTCTCTTTTAAATCAATCATATGCTCTATAAGGGGATAATTTTGTATCCATTCTTCAATTGCATGTTCTAAAATAACCTTATTCATTTTTTTCGACGTCCTTTCAAATAACATATATAATTTACCACAGTCTTTCTCGTAAATCTTTCATTGCCTAAAACCAACTGTATTGCAATAATTATCCAATAACGCTAACATTATCCATAAATGCATGATATTATAGACTGTGATAAGTATTATCATCAAGGTTTGATACTGAAGGCAGCCACTTCCTTTAATCACTTAATTCAAATTTATATTAAATTAAGAATACTGTAAAGGTTAATTTTATATGTAGAAGATAGAGAGGCAATAAATAGCTTGATAAAAGCAAATAGCTTTACCTTATAATAGTCCAATTGCTTGTCTCCCTTTGAAAAGAGACAAGCAATTAATTTAGAATGATATGATTTTTTTATTTTTTTACAATGGCTACCCAGACCTCCTGGCGATTTTCCTGAAAATAGCATTCTATTGTTGGTATATTGTCAAGCTCGTAGCCGGAATTGGGAAGCCACTCAGTGAAGAATCTTTTATGTATTTCTTGAACTGCATCTGGTAATTCACCACTGGCGTCAAAAATTACCCAGGTTGCTTTAGGGAAATGGAATTTTACCATGTCATCTGGTGGCTCGATATTAGAAGTGACCGCTAAATAGTAATCAAATTCTTCAGAGTTACCCCAATTTCCGCCAACACAAACCCCTAATAATCCAGATGGGCGGCTGTCTGCTGCAATCCACATTTCAATTAGACGATTCATATTACCGTTCTTACCTGTAGTCTCCCATATCTCTGGAATCTCTTTAAAGGCATCGGCAGTATTAACCCTCTTTTTAAAGCCAACAATTGAGAATGCTCCCCAATCTTCAATTTGATAATTCATTTGCTTGTCTCCTTTTATAGAAATTTGAAAAGAGATACGTGGAAGAGATTTAAGTTTTGTTCCCTTATCTCGGGCCAGTGAGGGCACTACCCCATGATATTTTTGAAATGCACGAGTAAAGGAATCATGGGAATCATAACCATATTTAAGCCCAATTTCAATTATTTTCATATCACTGTGTTGTAAATCAAAGGCAGCAAGGGTAAGACGTCTACATCGTATATACTCCGATAGCGGTTTATCAAGGGTAAAGGAAAATACCCGCTGAAAGTTATAAACAGAGCATCTTGCAATCTGTGCTATTTTTTCATAATCAATGGTTCCTGTCAAATTAGCTTCAATATAATCAATGGAACGATTCATACGGTCAATCAAACTCATAGTTATCTCCCTTCCTTTATAACATACTATCATGATTGATTTTTTTCTCGACTTTTGCTGCCCAAATATGTAGATTGTTAATGGAATGAAAGCAATCTCTGTTGTAAGGTATTGAGGAAGGCAGCATAGGACTATTATATATTAATATTAGTTAAAAAAGAATACTTTAGGACAGTCCTTCGTAAAGCAGCATTGAATCAGTTATTCTTTTGTCTATTGATGTGTTCAGTTCTGGCAAGATTCCCTACTGTAAATCATATTGTATTTCATAAAGATAAGATCCAAACCCAAAATTATAAAAGGCTAATTGAATTAATAAAGAACAAAGCATATTAATCCGATCGAAGATTAAAAAAGCCAGTGATCAGTTTGAAATCTGATTCACTGGTTTTTTAGTTAGCGATATTATTCTAATTGATTCACATATTTAGAAAATATAATCTGATGTCCCCGATGGGGTATAATGGCGGAATTTACTTGATAACGCTTTAATTTTTCGGCGAAATCCTTAGTAATACCGTATTGATCAGTAAAATGCATTGGAATCAATAGCTTTGGTTGAAGGGTTTGAGCTAAATAGAGACCCCCTAGATAAAAATATTCCTCTAATCGGGGATCAACAGGAGAGAAGGCAATGTCAATGTCTTCCTTAATTTTACCTATCTCTCGCTTATAATCCTGCTCCTCCTGGAGCAGCTGCTCTTTGCTAAAGCTCTTCCAATGCCACCAGTTTAGATCCCCCGAATGGAAAATATTCAGTTGATCAACCTTCACTAAATAGGAGACACCTCGATCAGTGCTGCCATAGCTTTCGATAATAATATCGTCAATTTCTAAGGTTTCATAGGGCTTCATAGTATGAAAATTTTCCTTAGAATCAACTGTAATATCATAACCTAAGATATATTCAATTCTTGGATTAATTGATTCCCAATTGAAGATGATAGGGTTATAATGGTCTCCATGACCATGGGTGACGAAAACATAAATTTTTTTATCCTGTAATAGCTCTTTAGAGGTGATGACACCATTTTCAAGGCTTCGTGGAAGAGAAGAATCGGTTTCATCCTTATAATAGTCAAAAATTAGAAAACAGCTGGGTGTTTCAACAGCAAAACCGCTATGAAACAGCAGATGTATCTTGGCTTCAATTTTTTTCATCAAACAAGCCCCCTCAATAATTATTATCATTAATTTACCCAAGGGAAGGCAATTATAACAATAAGTTTGAAATTTACTATTTGATGTACTAGAAAAGCCCCTGCTTCTAAAAGAGATCAGAACGATCACAATGTGTTCTATTGGAAGCCAGGGCCATCGATTAACAGTAAGGGTTCAATTACACCTTTGGAATGTTTCTTCCATAAAAGATTTCAGCCATTTCCTTTTTAAGTCGCTGTTTAATCTTTTTCTTTTCACCAGGCTGCAGCTCCTTTTTAGTGATACCAAAGAGATAATTATCCAAATCAAATTCCTTTAAAATCATCTTAGTGTGAAAAATATTTTCTTGATATACATTTACATCGATCATTTGATAGCGATTACGGGTTTCGCTGGTAATATAGTTCTGGATTGAATTGATTTTGTGATCAATAAAAAACTTTTTACCGCTAACGTCCCTGGTAAAGCCCCGTACACGATAATCAATATACATAATATCGGAATCAAAGCTGTGAATTAAATAATTTAATGCCTTTAGGGGCGAAATATGTCCACAGGTAGAAACATCAATGTCCGCTCGAAATGTACTAATCCCTTCGTCAGGATGACTTTCTGGGTAAGTGTGAACTGTAATGTGACTTTTATCCAGATGGGCTACGACACCATCGGGTAAAGGACCAGGGGTTTCGCTGTCGGCTTCAGGGTGGGTCTCAGGTGATGCCACCAGACCTTCTGAAACCAGCATGGTAACACTGGCTCCCTGGGGATCATAATCCTGCTTGGCAATATTTAATATGTTAGCCCCAATAATATTTGCCACATTAGTCAATATATTCGTAAGTCGTTCAGCATTGTATTGCTCATCGATATACTCTATATAATTTTTACGGTCCTCAACGGTTTTTGCATAACAAATATCATACATGTTAAAACTAAGGGTCTTAGTTAAATTGTTGAAACCATAAAGCTTTAATTTTTTCACAGGTTTAATTTCCATCGTATATTAAATTACCTCCCTTTCCTGTGCAATTGCACGCACCAATCATATTTTTATTATTCCTTGCGAGTTCAATTATAAACCTACGAAAGAAATATATCAAGTATTATGTAAAACTAAATGCTTCAATGAAGTAAGGGTATCTTTTTAGGAACCATAAACAGGTTTTTGATAGAAAAAATAATGATTTATGGTATAATCACCCTATGATCATTTATGGAGGTGAGGAAAATGTCATTAAACATCGTATTGTTAGAGCCAGAAATACCTCAAAATACAGGGAACATAGCCAGAACCTGCGTCGTAACCAATACGGTTTTACATATTATAGGACCCACAGGTTTTTCAATGGATGAAAAGCATCTTAAAAGAGCGGGGTTAGATTATTGGGAACTGTTAGACCTAAGAACCTATGACAGTTATCAGGAGTTTTGTAATAAAATTCCAGAAGCAGTTGTTTTTTATGCAACCACAAAGACTAGGCGGAATCATTCCGATGTAGTCTATCCCAAGGATTGCTATATTATGTTTGGTAAGGAAACCAAGGGGATTCCAGAAGTGATTCTTAAAGAAAACCAAGATACCAGTATACGAATTCCTATGTTGGACATAGAAAAGGCTAGATCCCTTAATCTAGCTAATTCTGTGGCTATTGCAGCCTATGAGGTATTAAGACAGTGGGGATTCCCTGGAATGGTTTGAAGCAGGGACTTCAACAGGTATGTTTTAAATAAGGCTTCCATGGAAATAATTATGGGTAAATTCTGTCTGATTTTGGTATAATCAATGTATTCAATAGAAAATTAAAATAAGGTTAAAAGTACTTTATATTAGCAGGAAAAAAATTTTATCTATTGAATACCAAAATATAGATAAACAGAAAAATCGAGGGGGAATCAAAATGGGAGTGACCAAAATAATTACTGATAGTATGACAGATATACCAAAGGCTATGGCAGAGGCTTATCAAATAGAAGTAGTACCCCTGACAGTTCACTTTGGTGAATCTGAATATCGAGATGGGGTTGATTTAAGTCCAGAAGAATTCTATGGTAAACTGTCGGATGCCAGGGAGCTGCCGAAAACCTCCCAGGTTACACCCTATTCCTTTGAAGAGGTCTTTAAAAAGCACTTAGAGGAAGGAAACGAGGTTTTGTGCATCAATGGCTCCTCAAGGGCCAGCGGAACCCATCAATCTGCCCTTTTAGCAAAGAGTGAACTGGATAGCGATAAGGTCCAGGTTTTTGATACCATGGGGCTCTGCTTCGGTGCAGGCTTTTTTGTCTATGAAGCAGCCAAGCTAGCCAAGGAAGGCGTACCTTCCAGAGAAATTTTAGCCACTTTAAACAATATGCTGGGAAAGGTTGATCATATCTTCACTGTAGATACAATGGAATATCTTAAAAAGGGAGGCAGGCTAAATCCTGTAAAGGCTGTAATAGGAGGCTTGCTAAATTTGAAGCCTATCTTAACAGTTAATGAAGGTTTGGTGGAGCCCTTGGATAAGGTAAGAGGAAGTAAGAAGGTAATTGGAAAGATGATTGAACTAGCCAAGGAAAGGGGCGGAAACTTTAGTGAAAAATCACTGTGTATCGCCCACGCTGTTACCCCAGAACAGGCAGCCATACTAGAGGAACGGGTTAGGGAGGAACTAAACCCAAAAGAGATAATTATAACTGAAATCGGCTGTACGATAGGGACCCATGCAGGGCCGGGTACCTTGTCAATATTCTATATGAAAGAATAAAGGAAGTGGGGAAAGATACAGTTACCATGGATCTATGAAGACCATAAACAGAGACTATTTATGGCAGTTCTGTCATTTAATATCTCTGTTTTTATTTTAAAATTTCTTTATTTACTTGAATATTGTAGGGTATTTATGGGCATCTAAGAACCAGGGGATTTTATAAACAGACAATCAGAAGAATAAGTGGATATAAATCCATGTGGTTACAGTTTTAAAATACAACACATATTATTAAAGGAGTGGAGTACATGGAAAAAATCTATGATGTAATTGTGATAGGTGGTGGGCCAGCGGGTCTATCTGCAGGACTATATGCTGCCAGAGCTAAAATGTCTACATTAATATTAGAAAAATCAAAGGTAGGCGGACAAATTTCTTCCACTGAGGAAGTGGCCAATTATCCCGGTTCAATCGAGCATGCCACCGGGCCTTCTTTGGTGGCCAGGATGGTAACCCAATGTAAAGACTTTGGGGCAACGCTGGATCAAGATAATATTCTTGAGATAAAGCAGGAAGACAAAATTAAGGTGCTGGTAGGAGAGAAAAATACATATTATGCAAGGTCTGTGATTGCTGCTCCTGGAGCTAAGCCAAGGCTATTAGATGTTCCAGGGGAGAAGGAATTCACAGGGAAAGGTGTCTCCTATTGTGCCACCTGCGATGCTGATTTCTTCACTGATTTAGAGGTCTTTGTAATTGGCGGGGGAGATGCAGCAGTAGAAGAAGCCCTGTTTATTACAAGATTTGCCCGAAAGGTTACCATTGTCCATAGAAGGGATCAATTGGCAGCGGCAAAATCTATTCAAGAAAAGGCTTTTAAGCATGTAAAAATAGATTTTATGTGGGATACAGTAGTAACAGAAATTAAGGGAGAAGGAATTGTTGAAGCCATTGTCTTTAAGAATGTAAAGACTAACGAGCTGATGGAATATAAGGCCTCGGAAGAGGATGGTACAATGGGAATCTTTGTATTTGTCGGCTACCTGCCCCAGACAGAAACTTTCAAGGGACTTCTGGAGATGGATCAAAAAGGCTATTTAATTACCGATGCAGAAATGAAAACCAATGTACCAGGGATCTTTGCAGCGGGCGATTGCCGGGTTAAATCCTTAAGACAGGTAGTAACAGCAGTATCAGATGGAGCCATTGCTGCGGTACAGGCTGAAAAATACATTGAAAATACCTTCCACGAATAAAATATAATGGTGGTAATACTTTAAAGAGAATCCTTACGAATCCTTGTAGGGACTTCTCTTTTTTTGTCGTAACTTTCAGAAGACTTAAGGTTTTTATAATGGAATGATGAATTATGAGGTAAATTGTATTTGTGGTCTAAAATAGATTAAATATAATAAAATAGTAAGAGGACAAGCAAGAAATAATTAGGAAATTTTTAACAATGCAATTTTTATGCCAAAATTATAAAATGTTGCATAATTACTTTATTATTTTATTGTAAAATGATATAATAGACTCAAGAAATTTTAAAAAGGTAAGGGTGATGTTGATGAGAATGGGTTATAATCTTCAATTAGAGCAATCTCAGAAATTAATTATGACACCGCAATTACAGCAGGCGATTAAAATTTTACAATTGAACTCCTTAGAGCTAGATCAATTTATTCAAACACAAATGGAGACAAACCCCTTCTTGGAATTCAGCGAAGGTAATGAGAATAATGAAGAAAAAAGTACTGTAGAAAGTCGAATTAAGGAGATTGATTGGAAGGAATACTCTGAGGACTGCCGTAATACCAGAGATGATTCCTTTAGTTATCAGGGATCATCTGAAAACGATTTCACCTATGAGAATTTTGTGTCGGAAAAGCTATCCCTGCAGGATTACCTTATTTCCCAGTTTCAGCTTACGTTACTAAGTAAAAAATATCGAGACCTGGGGGAATACATTATCTACAGTCTGGACGAGAACGGATATTTAAATATATCCCTTGAAGAGATTGGTGCCGAGTTCAGAATGGAGACTACGACGATAGAAGGCGTTCTGAGAATTATACAATCCCTTGACCCCCCAGGGGTAGGTGCCAGGGATTTAAAGGAATGTCTCCTTATTCAAATAGAGCAGCTGGGTGTTGTGTGTTCCCATACCCGAAGTATTGTCGAGGAATATTTAGAGGAAATTGCTCAAAACAAGTATCCCCTCGTGGCAAAGTGCCTAAATATTTCTGTTGAAGAAGTTCAAAAAATATGTGATTTTATTCGTACCCTTGAGCCTAAGCCGGGAAGAATGTTTTCGTCAGCTAACCATAGTTATATTATCCCTGATGTGGTTGTCAAAAAGGTTGGGGATGAATATGTCATTATGATCAATGAACACTATGGACCCCGATTAATGATTCGAGATGATTATCGCAGAATGCTGTCAGGAAAGGACGATTCTGAAACGGTAAAGTATATTAATGATAAGTTAAATGCAGCTACTTGGTTAATCAAAAGCATTGAGCAGCGAAGACAAACCATCTATAAGGTAGTTGATAAAATACTAGATAAGCAAAGGGATTTTTTCGATTCTGGTAAAAAGCACCTAAAGCCCATGACTTTGAAGGAAATTGCCGATGAGATAGAGGTACATGAGTCCACTGTGAGCCGTGCAACCAATGGTAAATATATGGAAACTCCAGTGGGAACCTTTGAGCTAAAGTACTTCTTTACCAGTGGCATCGAAGGGGAGGATGGAGAAGGCATCTCTGCTGAAAGTGTCAAGAGCTTTATAAAGGATATCATAGCAGCAGAAAACCCCAAAAAACCCCTCAGTGATAGTAAAATAGGAGAAATATTATCTAAGAAGGGAATGACCATTTCCCGAAGAACCGTTGCTAAATATCGAGATGACTTGCAAATACCCTCTTCTTCAAGGAGGAAGAGATTTTAATTATTTAGACATATCAGATAATCAAGAACATTTTATTTCTAAAGAAAATAGGGGAGCGGCCTAATTAAACCAAATCCCCTCGTTTTCACTATTACACTCAAATGAAGAACAGCTTATTACGATACTTGGTTATTAGAGAAAGTATCGTTGTTTGCTGGGAAACCAAAAGTTATTTTACGGGCTTAATTATAAACCCATAATATTCAGGAGTGTTTTTGTGGTAGCCCCTAAATAGACTTATATATTGTTTATCTAAAGAAATTTTTGACGATGAATAATCCCATTCAAGAAATGAATCTTTAAATAAATTCTCTTTTGCTATAAAGCTGTAGTTCTTATTATCTAAATTACAATATAATATATCTTTGCTAGTATTTATATATAAGATATTGTCATTTAAATGTACTGAAAAAATGTTAATATTTAATTCATTGAAATCTATTTTACCTAAATCATTTAATTTAGAATCATAGATGAATAAATCATTACTATTGTATGAATTACGCCATACTATATAACCATCACTGATTTGTGGAAAAACACATCCCAACTCATTAGATAAGTTAAATTTATTTTCAATCTGAAGATTATTCATATCAATTAAATTGAAAGAAATTTTATCATTTACTCTTTTTAGTATAAGGCCTTTTTCCTGGTTTATGCTAGGACGGTCAAAAGTATCGAAAAAAATATTCTCTACATTAATGGACGAAACTTTTTCTTCTAATATATCATAATACATAAAATTAAATGAACTTGTCATATTGTTATATTCATACCATGAGAGGTATTGGTTATTTCCTCCCAAAACGATTGGCTGATATACTTTATTATTAGAAACTAAACGAATCTTCTCAATTCTTTGCGTGTTAAGCTCAAAACTTTCCAAGGTATATTGCTCATTCTTTAAGGTTGTCCAATATAACTTCTTCTCGTTTGCTCTTAACTCATTAACCCAAGTAACTTCTGGATCATTTATTTCATGTATTAATGTTGTTGTATCTGTAATAGTGTCATATTCGTATACTCTTGATACTTCAGCAATATTTGACTGCATTTTGAGAAGTTGTACAATATAATATATTTTATTACCAAATATAGTTATATCACTTAATTCACCTTTCTCAGGGATTGACAATGGAAAATAATACACTGCAAATTCATCTTTCATGGATTCTATACCTTTATAAAGTTTTGTCTGATTCGGAATATTTTCATCTGCATAGATGTAATTAACCTGTCCAGATCTATTACTACATCCGCAGAATAAAATAATAATAAGAGAAATAAGTAATATTTTATGTATATGTTGCATCTTTTTAGTCAAGGTTAACCTCCTTTTAAATTAAGGCTACAGGGGATAAATACCCCGTAGCCTATTTTAATTTAGAATTTTATTATAAAGATACTCCTATCAAATATCTTCCTCTGATAGAATTATAAGCTTCATTTAAGGAAATATCCTGTGTACCATAAAATTCATCTTTGCGATTATTATCCATTACAGCAAGCCCGCCTATCTCACCATCCCCAAAAGATGAATTACAAAAGACAATTGTTACATAATGTCCTGTACTATAACCATTATAATATCCTAAACTTTTTGTATCCGCATGTAATATAGGGGCATTGTCAGATAATAGACTTCCAAATATAATTGAAAACATTTCATTTTTTGAGGGTTGATAATAATAGTTATATGACTCAGATGAATATTTATTTAATTCATTTCTCATTCTGTAGACAATTGTACCATCTGTTTTATTGGTGTTCATGTTTTTACCTAGAGTATTTTGCTTTGTGCTATAAGTACTACCAGAAACACTATTTTCTTTTCCCATACCATATATTGCTGTTAGTGCACTAGCAGGACCACAATAGTAATCAATATTTTGTTTAAATTTAGGAAAATAGATCAAAGCAATATTACCTTGTCCACTTTTTGGAGTCAGATTATTGCTATTATGATAATTAATTTTTATTTTTGTATCAACAATGCTATCTATCATAGCTTTAGCATCTTTTGGATCTTCATTAAAATGCATCTTAAATTCATCAAGCTGCATATATTCGTTCCAAATTTGCTTTTCTAATTCTGATTTGTTGACAAAATTATTTTTTTCAATTTCATCATGTGAAAAGCTAATAAAGTTGTTTGTTGATACACCTAAGGTTAACAAAAATACTAAAATCAATAATATACTTTTTTTCATCTTGCCATCCTCCTACACATTATAATATTTTTCCCCTACAATATTACTTGTACAAAAAAGGAATTGAAATATTCTATAATGCATAAAAAAAGGTGAAATTTTCATTTTTTCAGTAATGTTTACAAATTATACTCCTCTAGTACAAGCCTCAATCTAATAAACAAGTATTTATTATATCATTCATATCACCACCTTCTCATTAGTTTAAAATACAAAATTTCATTATAAAGTAAAAATTTTGTATTTTAAACAAATTTTATCATAGGTCCCAAATTACTACAAGAAAAAACAATTTGTATTTTTTTCATAATGTCTTGTATTAGAAAAAATAGTATTATATAATGATTCTAAAGATATCATATTTTTTTGTTCTAACAGGGACATATTTTGCATACGCGGGACAAAAAAAGTCCCTATGAGGAGTGAAATAGGGATGAGTGAAATTATTGCAATTCAGAAAAAAATTATCCCCGAGGCCCTTACAATGCTGGAAGAACGCTATGAGATATTGCGTAATATTGGAATTGTACAGCCAATCGGCAGAAGAGCCCTGGCAAACCGCTTGCAGATAGGCGAAAGAATTGTAAGAGGTGAAGTCGAGTTTCTAAAAAAGCAAGGGCTGATAGATGTAAATGCTGCAGGCATGATGATTACCAGTGAGGGAGAAAAGATCATTGACCAGCTTAAGGAATTCATCTTTGAGCTAAGGGGGATACATGATTTGCAGAGATCCTTACAAAAGCGTCTGCAAATTAAAGAAGTCCATGTGGTTCCAGGAAATTTGGAAGTAGATGAATATGTATTAAATGACATTTCTAGCAGAACTTCAAGAATATTAGAGGATTTAATTGAGGAGAATAGTACTATTGGCGTAACAGGCGGGACAACAATGGCAGCGGTGGCCGAACATCTGTCCCAGCAGGGCAGAGAAAAAAATATTTTAGTAGTTCCTGCCCGGGGCGGATTAGGTAAAAAGGTAGAAAGTCAAGCCAATTCCGTTGCAGCCATCATAGCATCAAAGCTAAAGGGAAATTATCATTTACTCCATGCCTCCGATACCCTAAGTCAAGAGGCCCTGGAAAGCATTTTGCAAGACCCTGAAATTAAAAGAATTAAAAAAATACTTAAAAAGGCCAATCTAGTGGTGTTTGGAATTGGCCGGGCCGATGAAATGGCCCGAAGAAGAGAATTGGCACCAGAGGTAACACAGCGTTTAAAGGAAGAGGGCGCAGTAGCTGAAGCTTTTGGTTATTATTTTAATAAAGAGGGTAGAATTATTTATGAAATGAAAACCATAGGCATTAGCTTTGAAGATTTTCAAAGAGTTCCCGTTACCATTGGCGTGGCCGGGGGCCCCCTTAAGGCAGAGGCGATTGTAGCCATTAGCCGATTAAAGCAGGACATGGTCCTGGTGACTGATGAAGGGGCTGCGAGGGAGATTTTAAAGAGTAATTAAATTTTTCAATAAAATAATAATGATTAACATTAAACAGGAGGGAATTGTATGAGTGTAAAGGTTGCAATTAACGGTTTTGGAAGAATTGGAAGAAACGCCTTTAAAATTGCTGTTGAAAAGGAAAGAGATTGGGAAATTGTTGCTATCAATGATTTAACCGATCCAAAGACCTTAGCCCATTTACTTAGATATGATAGCTTATATGGACGATTTGCAGGTGAAGTAGAAGCTAAGGAAGACGCCATTATCGTTAATGGCAAGGAAATCAAAATCTATGCTGAAAAGGATCCTGAGAATTTACCATGGAAGGAACTAGGTGTAGATATCGTTATTGAATCAACAGGTATTTTTAGAAGTAAGGATAAGGCAATGAAGCACATTACTGCCGGAGCAAAAAAAGTAATTATTAGTGCACCTGCGAAAAAAGAAGACTTGACCATCGTAATGGGTGTAAACGAAAAAGAATATGATCCCCAAAATCATCATGTTCTTTCAAATGCATCTTGTACAACCAACTGCTTAGCACCCTTTGCAAAGGTAATTGACGAGAAATTTGGAATCAAAAAGGGCTTAATGACTACAATCCATGCCTTTACCAATGACCAAAGAATCCTTGACCTTCCCCATAGTGATCTAAGAAGAGCAAGGGCTGCTTCTCAATCAATTATTCCAACAACAACAGGAGCAGCAGAGGCGGTTTCTCTTGTATTACCTCAATTAAAGGGTAAGCTAAGCGGTATGGCTATGAGAGTCCCAACCCCTACCGTATCAGTGGTAGACCTAGTGGTTGAAACCGAAAAAAATACCACTACAGAAGAGGTTAATGCAGCATTAAAGGCAGCAGCTGAGGGAGACTTAAAGGGAATACTACATTTCTCAGAAGAACCACTGGTTTCCATGGATTACAAGCAAGATCCTCATTCTTCTATCATTGACGGACTGTCTACTTCTGTTATGGGAGACAACATGGTGAAAATTATCGCCTGGTATGACAACGAATGGGGTTACTCCGTAAGGGTAGTGGATTTAGTATCCTTCGTTGTCGCAAAGGGACTATAGGTTTTATCTAAAAACGTAAATACAAGTAAAATTATATTAATCCGGGCAATACGCTCCCAGGATGTTAAAAAGTTCGGTTTTGTAGGGAGCCTATGGAACTGAACTTTTTAAACATTTACTGGATTTTAAAATGTAGTAGGATATGGTAATATAGATACAGAATGACACAATTGGCGATGGTTGCTTTATTAGTATGACCTTAAAGAATTAAATGTGTGCAGTAATTGTTAGAATCTTTTGTTAGGGAGGGTTTAACTTGTCAATGCTAGATAAAAAAACAGTTCGTGAACTGGATGTAAAGGGAAAACGGGTCCTTGTTCGATGCGATTTTAATGTGCCAATGGATAAGGAAGGAAACATTACCGATGACAGGAGAATCAAAGGGGCATTACCTACCATTACATACTTACTGGAACAGGGAGCAACAGTTATTTTAATGTCTCATTTCGGTAGGCCAAAGGGAGAAGCGAATCCCAAGTATTCCCTAGAGCCAGTGGCAAAGCGCCTTTCGGAGCTGCTTGACCAAAAAGTACTTTTTGCGGACGATGATCAGGTAGTCGGTGAAAAAACTGTACAAATGGCAAGATCGCTTTCAGAAGGAAGTGTAATGCTGCTGCAAAACGTTAGATACCGAAAAGAAGAAGAAAAGAATGATGAGTCCTTTTCTAAGGAATTGGCTGAGCTTGGAGAGCTATATGTCAATGATGCCTTTGGTACTTCCCATAGGGCCCACAGCTCTACAGCAGGGATAGCAACCTTTTTGCCCTCTGCCATGGGCTTCTTAATCGAAAAGGAGCTTAACTTCATGGGTAAAGCCGTTGAAAATGCTGAAAGACCCTTTGTAGCCATATTAGGCGGAGCTAAGGTGTCTGACAAAATTGGTGTCATTGAAAATCTGATTGAAAAGGTAGATGTGCTCCTGATTGGTGGTGGAATGGCCTATACCTTTTTGAAAGCCCTGGGCTATGAAATCGGAAAATCCCTTCTAGAAGCTGATAAGTTAGACTTGGCCTTAAATCTAATTGAGAAGGCTAAGGAAAAGAAGGTGGAGCTGCTTTTACCTATAGACTCAGTGGTGGCCAAGGAATTTGCTGCCGATGCAGAGCATAAGACAGTCACAAATGAAGAAATTCCTGCTGAATGGTTAGGGGTTGACATTGGGCCAAAGACCGTTGCCCTTTACGAGTCTAAGATTAAAGAAGCCAAAACGGTGATTTGGAACGGACCCATGGGTGTATTTGAAATGCCCGCCTTTGCCCTAGGAACAAAGGAGATTGCCCGAGCCTTGGCAGAGAGCCAAGGAACCACCATCATTGGTGGAGGCGATAGCGCAGCGGCAGTGGAGCAATTGGGCTTTGCTGATAAAATGTCTCACATTTCAACCGGTGGCGGTGCCTCATTGGAGTTTTTAGAAGGTAAGGTACTACCGGGAATAGATGTGCTTGAAAAGAAGTAGATTGAAAGGAGAATACCATGCGCAGACCAATTATAGCGGGAAACTGGAAAATGCATAAAACCATAGGGGAAGCAGTGGCCTTGGTAAATGAAATAAAGAAAAATATTAATGAAACAGATGTTGAAGTTGTTGTATGCTGTCCCTTTACTGCTTTATCTGATGTAAAAAAGACCATCGGAGACTCTAAGCTTAAGCTGGGAGCTCAAAACATGCATTGGGAAGCCTCAGGAGCCTATACCGGTGAAATTTCAGCAGACATGCTTAAGGAAATAGGGGTGGAATATGTAATTTTAGGCCACTCTGAGAGAAGACAATATTTTAAGGAAACAGATGAAATTGTTAATAAAAAGGTACTGAAGGCTATAGAAAAGAACCTGAAGCCAATCCTGTGTGTTGGGGAAAGCCTAGAGGAAAGAGAAGCTGACAAGACCTTTGAGGTGGTGAAGCGACAAACTCTGGCAGCCTTAGCCGATGTAGAGGAAGCTGATTTAGAAAAAATAGTGATAGCCTATGAGCCTATCTGGGCCATTGGTACAGGCAAAACTGCCACGGCCGAAGAGGCCAATAGCGTAATTGCCTATATACGAGAAGTGATTCAACAACAATTTAATGATACAATTTCTGAAATCATAAGAATCCAATATGGAGGAAGTGTAAAGGCTTCCAATGCTTCAGAAATTATGAATGAAGCTGACATTGACGGTGCCCTGGTAGGGGGAGCAAGCCTTGATGCAGAAGGATTTTTAGGAATTGTTCACTTCTAGAAAGGAAGATGAATATTATGAAAAAGCCTGTTGCACTGATTATATTAGACGGATTTGGGATTGGCACAAAGACAATTGGGAATGCGGTAAAGGCGGCGAATTTACCTAACTATAAACGAATTAGCAGCCAATTCCCCAAAACAGAATTACAAGCAAGCGGTCTGGCCGTGGGTCTACCAGAGGGGCAAATGGGAAATTCTGAGGTAGGTCATTTAAATATTGGGGCCGGTAGAGTGGTATATCAGGAATTGACTCGAATCACCAAGGAGATTGAAGAAGGAGATTTTTTTAATAATCCTGTTTTGCAAGGAGCCATTGAGCATGCTAAAGTTAATGGAAAACAGCTCCATTTAATGGGACTTGTTTCCGATGGTGGTGTCCACAGTCATATTAACCATCTATATGGCCTATTGAAATTATCCAAGGCTGCCGGACTTAAGGATGTGTTAATCCATTGCTTCCTTGATGGCCGTGATACTCCGCCTCAAAGCGCCCTCCAATATATTACTGAGCTTGAACAGCAAATTGCTGAAATAGGAGTAGGAAAAATCGCATCCATCAGTGGTCGTTATTATGCCATGGACAGAGACCAAAGATGGGAAAGGGTGAAGACGGCCTATGACGCTATCGTTCTTGGAAAAGGACGACTTAGTAATAGTCCCGTTGAAGCTGTAGAAGAGGCCTATAAACTGGGTGAAGTAGATGAATTTGTAAACCCTACAGTGGTTGCCGGCCAAGGGAAAGCCCATGAAATGGATCCAGGGGATTCGGTGATCTTTTTTAACTTCAGACCCGACCGAGCAAGGCAGCTGACACGGGCACTTATGGATGAAGCCTTCACTGGCTTTGTAAGGGAAAAAGGATGCTTCCCATTGCATTATGTCTCAATGACACAATATGATGCAACAATTCCAGGGGTAAGGGTAGCCTATGAGCCCCAAAGTCTTTTTAACACCCTTGGTGAATATGTAAGTAAAAAGGGCTTAAAGCAGTTCCGTATAGCTGAAACAGAAAAGTATGCCCATGTGACCTATTTCTTTAATGGAGGAGTCGAAACTCCCAATGTCAATGAAGATAGGAAGCTGATTCCATCACCAAAGGTAGCTACCTACGACTTGAAGCCAGAAATGAATGCTGCTGAAGTGACTGAGACCCTGTTGGCTGAACTTGATCAGAATACTTATGATTTAATCGTCGTGAATTATGCCAACCCAGATATGGTAGGACATACAGGAGTATTTGATGCAGTGGTGAAAGCCCTAGAGACTGTAGATACTTGTTTGGGTAAAGTAATCGATAAGCTTGTGGAAAAGGGAGGCTATGCCCTTGTTACCTCTGACCACGGCAACTCAGAGGACCTAATAGATGAAGAAACAGGAAATCCAATTACTGCCCATACCACTAATCCAGTACCATTGGTTGTGGTAGGAGCAGGTAATGTGAAGCTCGCCGAGGATGGGAAGCTCTGCGATATTGCCCCGACCCTGTTAGCGCTGTTAGGCTTAGAGAAGCCTGAGGAAATGACAGGCAAAAACTTAATTTTAAAATAATTTTAAGGAGTATTCACTCCATAATTGAGAGGAGAGAAAATAAATGACAGTGATTAGTGAAATCTATGGAAGAGAAGTATTAGATTCAAGGGGTAACCCAACGGTAGAAGTAGAGGTATTTTTGGAGAGCGGCGTAATGGCCAGCGCCATTGTTCCTTCTGGAGCATCAACAGGAGCCTTTGAAGCTGTTGAATTAAGAGATGGTGATAAGGGTCGATATGTAGGTAAAGGTGTTTTACAGGCTGTAAAAAATGTAAATGAAATTATTGCCCCTGCAATTGAAGGCTATGATGCCACAGACCAGGTGGGTATTGATAAGGCCATGATTGCCCTTGACGGAACACCCAATAAGGGAAAACTGGGTGCTAATGCGATCCTTGGAGTTTCTATGGCGGTTGCTAAAGCAGCTGCTCAAGCCTTAGAATTACCATTATTCCAATACCTAGGCGGAGTAAATGCTAAAGAGCTTCCAGTACCTATGATGAATATTCTAAATGGTGGAGCCCATGCTGATAACAATGTGGATATTCAAGAATTTATGGTTATGCCTGTGGGTGCAGCTAGCTACCAAGCGGGCTTAAGAATGGGAGTAGAAATTTATCATAGCTTAAAATCTGTACTTAAGGAAAAGGGACTAGCTACAGGTGTAGGCGATGAAGGTGGTTTTGCACCAAACCTGGCATCTAATGAAGAAGCACTCCAAGTAATTATTCAGGCTATTGAAAAGGCAGGTTATAAGCCTGGAGTAGATATAAAGCTAGCTTTGGATGTGGCAGCTACAGAGCTTTATGATGAAGAGAAAAAGGTTTATCATTTAGCTGGAGAAGGAATTACAAAGACTTCAGCTGAAATGGTAGATTTTTATGAGAGCTTGGTAAATAAATATCCAATCATTTCAATTGAGGATGGACTTAGCGAAGAGGACTGGGACGGTTGGAAGCTAATGACAGAAAGACTGGGCAACAGACTTCAAATCGTTGGTGATGATTTATTTGTAACTAATACCAGCAGATTAGAAAAGGGAATCAAGACAGCAACAGCAAATTCGATTTTAATTAAGCTAAACCAAATCGGTACCATTACTGAAACGCTAGATGCTATTGAAATGGCTAAGAGAGCCGGCTTTACCACAGTGATTTCCCATCGTTCCGGCGAAACTGAGGATGCAACTATTGCAGATGTGGCCGTTGCAGTAAATGCAGGACAAATCAAAACCGGTGCACCAGCCCGTACAGACCGTGTAGCAAAATACAATCAATTATTAAGAATCGAAGATTTATTGGGAGACACAGCACAATATAAGGGAACTGGCATATTCTATAATCTGAAATAGTAGTAGACACCGGTTATCGTTAAAGTATAAAATGCTTCAACCATGCTAATAATCAATAATAAGGGTAATTAAATTACCCTTATTATTATTTAATGTTTTAGGAAATTTCTTTTTTTAGCAAATGCCCGGAAGCTGGTCATCAGTTTAAGGAATAGGAATTAATCGGTTGCTTTTATAGGGTGGCTGTGTTAAAATATCTATGTTAATCATATGCACAGGAGGTGTAAAGCAAAATGAGGATATTTCTAATGATACTTATGGTTATTACAAGCTTATTGCTGATTGGTAGCATTATGTTACAGTCCGGTAAGAGTGCAGGCCTTTCCGGATCAATTGCAGGGGGAGCTCAACAATTATGGGGAAAACAAGGTAAAGGCTATGAAAGTATGCTTAACAAGCTAACTACAGTTTGTGCAGTTTTATTTATTATCATTGCCCTGGCTTTAGTTATGATCCAATAATAAAACTGAATAGACAGAGGAGGATTATTGTAAATGAACTTTATTATTTTAGCGCCGGTTGTTGGTATTGTTGCGCTTATTTTTGCGTACATTCTTTCAGCCAAAATTAATAAGGTGGAAGTGGGCACAGACCGAATGAAGGAAATTTCTTCTTATATTCATGAGGGTGCCATGGCCTTTTTAACTAGAGAATATAAATATTTAATTATATTTACTGCCATTTTATTTATCGTACTTACCTTTGGAATTGACCTAATAACAGCGATTTGCTTTTTAGTAGGGGCTGTTTTCTCTGGTTTAGCTGGTTTCTTTGGTATGCAGGTAGCAACAAAGGCCAATGTTAGGACTGCCAACGGAGCTAAGGAAGGCGGAATGAGTAAGGCACTTTTTGTTGCTTTCTCTGGCGGTGCTGTAATGGGAATGTCTGTTGTAGGCCTTGGTTTATTAGGTGTTGGTGGACTGTATTTAATTCTGTCAAACATGGTAGAGCCAGCTGAAGCAGCCAGATATATTACAGGTTTTGCCCTAGGTGCATCCTCAATAGCCCTTTTTGGACGTGTTGGTGGTGGTATTTATACAAAGGCAGCTGACGTTGGAGCAGACCTTGTTGGTAAAGTAGAGGCAGGAATTCCCGAGGATGATCCAAGGAACCCTGCAGTAATCGCTGATAACGTGGGAGATAATGTTGGTGACGTTGCTGGTATGGGCGCTGACTTATTTGAATCCTATGTTGGATCAATTATTTCTGCCCTAACCTTAGGATTAATTGCCTACGGTGTCAATGGTGCTATTTTCCCGCTTACATTAGCGGCTATTGGAATCGTTGCTTCAATCATCGGGACTTATTTTGTTAAGGGTGATGAAAACAAAGACCCTCAAAAGTCTTTAAAGACAGGTACATATGTAAGTGGTGCAATTACCATTATTGCATCCTATTTCTTAAGTACTTCTATTTTAGGAGATTTAAAAGGATTCCTTGCTGTTGTTACAGGACTAATCGTAGGAATTATTATTGGTCAACTTACAGAAATCTACACCTCAGGAGATTTCAAACATGTTAAAAAGATTGCGAAACAATCTGAAACTGGTCCAGCGACTACAATCATCAGTGGTTTAGCTGTGGGAATGGTATCAACTGCTTGGCCAATTCTATTAATCGCTGCTGGTATATTGATCTCCTTCAGTGTAGCAGGGCTTTATGGAATCGCCCTAGCCGCCGTTGGAATGCTTGCTACAGCAGGAATGACCGTAGCTGTAGATGCCTATGGACCAATTGCTGATAACGCCGGTGGTATTGCTGAAATGTGTGAACTGCCTAAGGACGTTAGAAAAATTACTGATAAATTAGATGCAGTTGGAAATACAACTGCAGCCATGGGTAAAGGCTTTGCTATTGGTTCAGCAGCCTTAACTGCGCTGGCACTGTTTGCGACCTATACAGAAGCTGTTCAATTAAGCTCTATCGATATTACAAGACCAACTGTAATTGCTGGTATGCTCATTGGTGGAATGCTACCATTTCTGTTTTCTGCTTTAACAATGGAGGCTGTTGGTAAAGCCGCTTTTGAAATGATTGAAGAGGTTAGAAGACAATTTCGAGAAATACCAGGTATTATGGAAGGTAAAGGTAAACCAGAATATGCTACCTGTGTTGACATCAGTACAGCTGCAGCATTAAAAGAAATGGTGATCCCTGGTTTATTAGCCGTAATTGCACCAATTTTAACTGGTGTATTTCTTGGACCAGAGGCCGTTGGAGGACTATTGGCCGGAGCCCTTGTGGCAGGGGTATTAATGGCTATTATGATGGCCAATGCCGGTGGTGCTTGGGATAATGCTAAAAAATATATTGAAGAAGGCAATCATGGGGGTAAGGGAAGCGAACCCCACAAAGCCGCAGTTGTTGGAGATACAGTTGGAGATCCATTTAAGGATACCTCCGGTCCTTCAATCAATATTTTGATTAAGCTGATGACCATTGTAGCAGTAGTATTTGCACCATTGTTCTTATCCTATGGTGGTTTACTGCTTAGATTCTTTGAATAAAAAATAATGAGTTAAGGCCCTTAATCAGAAAAGGATTAAGGGCTTTTCTTTCAATAAAGGGGGATCGGATCGTGGTAAGGATGGACTTGGTTAGCAGTATAAGCAATCAGTATACCCACGCTGCAATTATTTATGGCATCACAATTTTAATACTAAATGCTGTGGCATTTATACTGATGGGCTTTGATAAATTTAAGGCAAAAAGACAGGAGCAAAGAGTTCCTGAGGCAACCTTCATGCTTTTAGGTGCCCTTGGGGGTGCTGTGGGAATCCTACTAGGCATGATCATCTTTAAGCATAAGACAAGTAAAAGAAAATTTTATATTGGTGTTCCTTTACTTTATGGGCTTAATAAATTTATACATTTCTATGTATTGGCCCTCATCAATAAGTAATCCTTGTTTATTCTCCATGAAAAGGGTAAAAATAAATAAAAGGAGCATTTAATTTCTGAATAAGGGCCAAAATAAAATTAGGAGATAGATATACAAAAGAATAGAATGAGGAGGGGTATTATTGACTATAAAAGAGAAAATAGTCGAGTTTATGAGGGAATCAGCCTATAATCCCATGCTTGAAGAGGAACTGGCTAACACCCTGGAATTAAATAAAAGTGATAGAAAGCTCTTTTCTAAGCTGCTTGACGAAATGGAGCAGGAGGGGCTAATTATTAAAACCCGAAAGAAAAGATATGGTGTTCCCGAAAGGATGGGGCTCATTGTCGGAAGGCTACAGGGGAACGCCAAAGGCTTTGGCTTTATTATTTCTGACAATGAAGAGGAAGCGGATGTATTTATTCCAGCCAATCTAATGCAAGGGGCCATGCATAATGACAGAGTAGTGGCTAGAATTAATCATGTTAATCAGCATACGAAAAAATCAGAGGGTGAAATAATTCGTATTTTAAATAGGGCCAACAAAGAAGTAGTAGGAACCTATGAGGATAGTCGTAATTTTGGCTTTGTAATTCCTGATGACAAACGCATCAGTGTTGATATTTATATCCCTAAAAGTGAAAGTAAAAAGGTAAAGGACGGACACAAGGTGGTCTGTAAAATCACCCGCTGGCCAGAGGCCCGTCGAAATCCTGAGGGCTCCATTATCGAGGTACTGGGGCATAAGAATGATAATGCAACTAATATTGCTGCGATCATGAGAAAATTCAACCTTCAGCAAGGGTTTCCCCAGGAGGTTGAAAAAGAGGTCAATGATATCCCCGATGAGGTGTTGGAGGAGGAAATTGGCCGAAGAAAAGATCTAAGAAACCTACGAATGGTTACCATTGATGGGGCAGATGCAAAGGATTTAGATGATGCGGTGTCCATAGAAAAGCTCCCTAATGGCAGATATCAATTAGGGGTTCACATTGCTGATGTCACCCACTATGTAAGGGAAGATATGGACCTTGATAAGGAAGCCCTGGAGCGGGGAACTAGTGTTTATTTGGTGGATAGGGTAATTCCCATGCTGCCTAAGAAGCTTTCCAATGGAGTATGTAGTTTAAATCCTAAAGTGAATCGCTTAGCCCTTTCTGTCTTCATGGTAATTGATGAACAGGGAAAAGTCCATAATCACGAAGTTGTGGAAAGTATTATTAAAACCGATGAGAGAATGATCTACGAGGATGTTTCTGATATCCTTGAAAAGGATGATCAACAGCTTAAGGATAAATATAAGGATTTGGTAGGGGACTTCAAACTGATGGAGGAGCTCTGTCATATTTTACGGAAGCGTAGAGAAGAGCGGGGCGCCATTGATTTTGATTTTCCAGAGGCTAAGGTCATCCTGGATGAAAAGGCTCGACCCGTAGAAATTAAAAAGTATGACCGAAGAATTGCCAATCGTATCATTGAAGAGTTCATGCTTGTCTGTAATGAAACGGTAGCGGAGAGTTTTTATTGGTTAAATGTACCCTTTGTTTATCGAGTGCATGAGGACCCTAATCCAGAGCGAATAGAAGAATTTAATAAATTTATTCATAATTTCGGTTATCATCTGAAGGCGTCTAATGGAGAAATCCATCCTAAACTATTGCAGACCCTGTTAAAGAAAATAGAGGGAAAAAAGGAAGAGGTAGTAATCAACACCTTAATGCTCCGTTCCCTTAAGAAAGCTCGCTATGCCGGTGAAAATCTAGGTCATTTTGGATTGGCGGCAGAATATTACTGCCATTTTACATCACCCATTAGAAGGTATCCCGACTTAGCGATCCATCGAATTATAAAGGCCTTTTTACAGGAGGGCGTGGAAAGCCGCTGGCTACAGAAGGTAAAGGGCTTAGTGGGCTACATTGGTGAGCAGTCCTCCATTAGAGAAAGAAACGCTGATGAAGCGGAGCGAGAAACTGTTGATTTGAAGAAGGCTGAATACATGGCAGAGAGAATTGGTGAAGTCTACGAGGGCGTCATCTCTGGTGTGGTTTCCTTCGGTATGTTTGTGGAATTAGACAATACAGTAGAAGGTCTCATCAGGGTAAGCTCCCTAGAGGATGATTACTATATCTTTGACAGTGAGAATCATACCTTAACCGGTGAACGAAAACGAAGGATCTTTCGTATTGGCGATGTCATAAAGATAAAAGTCGCAAGGGTAGATGTGCTACAGCGAGAAATTGACTTTACATTAGAAGAGGATAGGGGAAATTAATTCTCCTATCTCCTTATTCAACCGATTAGGGATATATTTATGTAGAAACCCTATAACAAGATTGACTAATTACAAAAAATGTGTTACTATAGCAAGAGTCGCTCATAATATAGAGCCAAGGGGGTGGGTATATGTCTGATAAACCAGTGAAAACAATAGCTAATAATAAAAAGGCAAGGCACGATTTCTTTATTGAGGATGCCTTTGAAGCTGGTGTAGAATTGAAGGGGACAGAGGTTAAGTCTATTCGTATGGGTAAGATAAACATTAAGGACGGCTATGCAAGGGTTGAAAATAGTGAAGTTTTCCTGTATAATACCCATATAAGCCCCTATGAAAAGGGGAATATCTTCAATGTTGATCCCTTAAGACCAAGAAAGCTTTTACTCCATAAGGCCGAGATTAGAAAGCTGATTGGTTATGTTCAACAAAAAGGCTATACACTGATTCCCTTAAGTATATATTTAAAAAATGGCTTAATTAAAGTACAACTTGGAGTGGCCGTTGGTAAAAAGAATTATGATAAACGACAGGATATTGCCAAAAAGGATGCCCAAAGAAGAATTGAAAAGGAATTAAGGGCTAGACAAAAGGTAATGTAACAGTCGACAACCCCGGGGGCGTACTGGTTTCGACGGGGGTTTAGAGCATTGAGTAGCGAGCCGTGTTTTGCTTGGTAGCACGATAAAAACTGGGCACTAAATATAAACGCAAACGATAATTACGCTTTAGCAGCTTAATATAGCCGCTCGTTTCTACCCGACCTCCTGCCGTTGGGATAGAAACGTCAACTATGCAGGGAACGTCTTAAGGAGTGCCTTGACCTTAAGTTGTATAATTGAGGCTGGTTGAATCTGGAGTTTGTTGTTAGACGCCAGAGGAGACGAGATCTAAAATAGCAACTGCGCTCGGAGAAGCTTGATGTAAAGGGCCTTCGGACAGGGGTTCGACTCCCCTCGCCTCCACCAAATAAAAATTAAAAGATGAAATATAATGTAAAGTCCTTGAATATTGAGGACTTTTCTTGTTTCATAGGATAGTTCGATTTTTCCTATGAAATGAGAGGGTTGTTAAGGGCACCCCTTATTAAAATAAGGAGGGTACAGAGAAGCGTCCTAGGGAACACATTGGGTTCCCTGGAAAACAAACGTGCTTATAGCCACTTTGTTCTTTTTGCTAACAGATATAATGTTAGAAATAGGAGGCTTTTAAATAGACACAGAAAATTGCTATATATTCGTTTACTTTCTTATAAGGGTAATGTATAATAATGTAAAAATGCTGTTTCTATGCTATACGATTTGGGTGATTTATTAAAGTAAAAGAAGAAGATAATGGAAATTTTCTTGTCGAGTTTTCATATGCACCTCCAATACTCAACTAGCTCTTCAATAATTATCTTTCTTATCTAGTAATGAAAATATTGATTTTGAAACGGTACAATTAGAGGAGGATATTTATCTTGAATAATACATATGATATATTTTCAAAATTTTATGATGATTATATATTAAATACAGCGCCTAATCTTCACTTAGATTATTTTAACTTGATAAAAATGATAATTGAAAGATTTAGTGTAAAAGTTACGAGCATCTTGGATTTAACATGTGGAACTGGTATTTTAATGAAAATTCTAGAGGAAAATGGATTTAATAATGTAGACGGTATAGATATTAGTCTAGGAATGCTACAAAAGGCAAAGCAAAAAGGTTTAAGAGTTTATAGAAAAAATATAAAAGGGTTTGATTTGAAAAGAAAATATGATCTCATTGTATCATTTGATTCATTTGGACACATTAATGATGAAAAAGATCTCTCGATAATTCTTAATAATGTAAGTAATCACCTAAATAGTGATGGATTATTTTTATGTGATGGTGGAACTAGAGAAAAAGCAAATCGTATGATAGATCAAAAGTTTACATATGACTCAGATAAATACTCATTTATTTGGAATAATTATGGAAAAGACTCATCTGTAAAGGTTGAAATGAATATTGTTGAGAAATTAACTGGTAGAGAATATGAAGAAAAATTTGATTTAACAGGTCATGATATTGAAGATGTTATTGAAGCAGCAAAGGAATCTAAATTAAATGTTGTGTTTGCAACATTAGAACCTTTGGTTAAGAAAAATGGATCATTTATAATTTGTTTTAAAAAAGGTAGGTGTTAGCACCTTGACTCCACCTAACAATGTTTTTGCGCAAGGGTGCTGGCAGCACGCTTTTAGAGAAGGATCAGAGCACCACACCTTCTCATTCGGTGCAAGCACCGCCAAGGGGGGCAAGGTGAAGTGGGTCCAGTTCGAACAGTTCGAAGGTGTCGTAAATACGAATACGTTCTGTGAAAGACTAATGTAATATCAGGGTGTATTTTTGGGGATAAATTAAAATAGTTTAGCGTATTAAAAAATTTCAGATTTTGATGGGAAGATTCTTGTTTTTGTCGGTGATGATGATCAATTAATTATGGTGGGGGTAAAAGAAAAAAACATGGAGGCAGGAATAGATAGCGATAAAAAAGTATTAGATTTTTTAAGTAAATATTATCAGTAATAAAATTAGCTTTTTGTCCTTGTTCCATACAACTTAATAATTAGATATTACATAAAGACGGGAGTCTAGTATTGTCAGGTCACACCTTCTCACTGGGTGTAAGCACCGTCAAGACGGTCTATCTTAAAGGTCCAGTTCCAAGGGCCAGAGAGAAGGTCAAGGGCTCTAATCCGAAGGCGTCACAAACACGGGTACGTTAGATGCAATCCTTAGCTAATGTTGTGCTCGTAGTTGCTTATTAGTAAAAAGCTTAAGTGCAAAAAAAGTGATAGCATGTATTAGATGTATTTAGCGATGATTTAATTTATAGTGAAGGGGATTGCCTATGAACACGAATTTTTTATATCTATCACTAGGAATATTCATTACTGTAATAGGTTTTATCCTTTCAACTAGAAAAAAATTTATGGTAAAGAATAACTATCATATTCTTGTATTAACTATAATAATATTGGCAAGCCTTTCTAAAGTGATAAAAACTTCACCAACTCCATACGTATTGATTATTTTTATACTTGCTCTAGCGCTAATTATGGGAGGGCATGGAAGGTATAGTGTATACAACGTTAATGAAAAAATGATATATTCTACACTAATCAGTATACTTAACGAAAAAGGCATACATTATATGGAAAATAGTAATTCTCTTGTTTTGAGGGATTATAATGAAAAATCCATATCATACAAGAAACACTCAAATGACTGTATAGTTATTAATTTAGAGGATATCATTGACCTACCTTTTTACGGAGAAATAAGACTAGAATTAAGAACTAAAATAAAAAATATTCACGATGTTATATTTCCTACTACAGGGGTTCTCCTTATAGTATTAGGAATAGCTAATGTTGCAAGTGTATTGTTCACTAAATGAAGTGTATTTGAAACTTCGAATCTTCGGGTTCATTAGGTATTCCTTTGGGTCAAAATCACCCATATCTATTTCGCTAACCAAGTAGCCTTCGCATTAGGCGCTTGAGAGGCTCAGAACCATGAGCTCAGGTTGTAAGCTCAAAAGCCATCGGGGATACGATTTCGTTAGCTGATATTAGACGATGGCTGCGCGTCTATGCGCGGATTTTTAATAGCATATGTAGTCCATAATATAGATATCCTGGAATATGCTATAAAAACGGGAAAAAGGGTTAATTATTTAGAGTACCATAATGCCTAGTATGTTTCACAATATTCTTGTAATGCGCGATAAAAAATACCGCTTACTCATTCTCTGAATAATACAGTATTTTAAATAGTTATTCGTTTTTATCGTTATTTCATTTAATAAGAAGACTATATATTGAAGCTATTCAAAACTTTCTTTAAATATTGTTTTTAATAATTCACATGGAACTTGTTGATTATGAAAAATTTGTAACATATCTTTATGCGTTATTTTATATCCTGACAATTCATCTTTATGAAAAACTACTGCTTTTGCTTCAATATTAATATGGTCTTTAAAAGGAATAAGACGAACGAAATTATCATTTACGTAAAATGAAGGTAGTTTAGCCCACAATTTTTCATTAATATTTCTCGAAGTACTTTCATAAATAAGTTTATATAAATCGCGCAGAATCTTTGCTTTGTTTGTTCTTCGAACTTCTCTAAATAATTATATATATCTTCTTTCATTTTTTAGTTCCCCATCTCTATGATTTATTTGTGTCTACATATTATATCAATCTTTATTACGCATTATCTACTAATTTGATTTATCCAACAAGAAAATTATACCATATTCTCTATATTGTTATAATAAATCCTATATTTTCAATACTATATTATTCAGTTTTCAAAGATCACTACTCTTATATTTAAAATTTAATACTTACATCGTATAATTTTCAAAATACGATATAGAAATTGGCAAGGTCGCAGTTTCCATACTGCTCTTGTCTTTGTGGGGGCACCCCACATCTTATCAACATATTTAGTGCAAGGGTGCATGGGAGCACGTTTTGGGAATCATATTCACCACATCACTTCACCGGGTGCAAGTACCTCCAAGGAGAGAGGTTTAGAGGGTCCGGTCCAGAGACTTTGCTGCAGAACATTGTGTTCTTTTTACTTATAATGGTATAATGAACCCATGGGGTGAGACACAAAATCTAAAATTTAAGTTATAATGATCTTATGAAGAAGAGAAAAAGCTATACTCCAGAATTTAAAACTAAAGTTGTCTTAGAAATCTTAGCAGAAGCATATACAGTAAATGAACTTGCTGATAAGTATGATATCGGTCCAGTGGTCTTGTCCCGTTGGAAAAAAATTCTTAGATCGAGCCTCTGAGGTATTTAAGAAAGGACCTTCAGAAGACGCAAAAGAACTGGAAGAAAAAAAAGAAAATATCTCAGCCCTAGAGCAGAAAATTGGCCAGTTACCTATGAGGTAGACTGGTTGAAAAAAAATCTGAAGAACTGCTCGGACCCAATTGGAAGAAAAAATCTCGTTGATTTTAGTGATTCCAACCAATATTTCTATTAAGCGTCAAGCAGAGTTGCTAAGTATGAATCGTACAAGTCTATATCGTGATCCTCCCAAGGAAAAAAGCATATCAGAGAAGGATCTAAGAATCATGCACAAAATTGATGAACTGCATACAGCCCATCCCACGTGGGGCTACAGAATGCTTACAAAGATGATTCGCCGTGAATTGAAAGTGAGCATAAACAGAAAGAAAGTTCGCCGAATGATGAGGGATATGGGTGTCTATACAATCTATCCTAAGCCAAATCTTAGTAAGCGTTATCATGCCCGATATAAAAGGCCTTATTTACTCAGAAATCTAAATATCAGCTGCCCTGATCAGGTTTGGGGTGTTGATATTACGTACATAAGAATGAAACAAAGGATTTATGTACCTATTTGTCATAATTGACTGGTACAGCAGTGCATCGTAGACTACGAGTTATATGCCTCATTAGAAAAAAGCTTTGTAATGAATTGTTTAAAAAGAGCATTATCCACAAGAAAACCAGAGATTATTAATAGCGACCAGGGAAGTCACTTTACAAATCCAGAGTACATTGAACTTCTGGATTCCGTAGAGGTAAAGATTTCAATGGATGGAAAAGGCCAAGCTTTAGATAATGTAAGGACTGAACGATTCTTTAGAACCCTTAAGTACGATCTAATCTATGTTCATGAATTTGAAGCACCAAAGGCCTTAAGACAGGCAATACATCAATACATTGATGAGTATAATACTTATAGACCCCATTCTTCCATAGGAGAATTATGCCCAATGGAAGTGTACAATGAAAAACTACCAATAGTTGCCTAAATATTCAGACGGAAAGGAGCATAACTTAAAAAAATCAAGTTTGTGTCTTTACATTGGGGGGCATTATATTGATGAAGAAGAGATCAGACGAATACAATTATTAAGTCCTGTTGTAAACTATCAAGCTCTTAAATATTTCTTATAAGAAAGCTTACAGATGTTGATTAGTTTAATGTTGGTGGCAATTCCTGCCCACTACATCACATAACAGGTTCTTTCCAATATTAATCAGCCTTTAGGTTGATTAAGTCGGGAATTTATTAGCTGATGAACGTCGTAACAACGAAGACGTTAGGTGAATTATCAACTAGGGGAGGTATGTGCTATGAAACATAAGTTGCTTAGAGTAATGGCACATTGTATATTAACAACAATTTTTTTGTCACAATCTGTTTATGCAAACTCATCATGGATTTGGTTAACTACCAGTCCAAAGAAAATTCTACCGATAGCAATTGTAGTAACGTTATTAATTGAAGTAGTTGGCATCTTAAAAGTTTGCAAAATAAGCAATGTAAAGAGAATTAGTTGTTCAGTTTTACTCGCAAATATTATTTCATTTATTGTTCCATATATACATAGAGCATACAGGTTTATTCCTACCTCTGGTGGATTTTCTTTATCATCTGCATTTGATAAAGGGCCATATTATATGATACTTTCAGGATATTTGTTTTTAACACTAATTATTGAGATTCCTGTTGTTTATGGATTTCTAAGAAAAGAAGTAAATAATAAGAAAAAATTAATTATCACAATATTAATTGTGAATATAATTACAACAATTCTTGTTGCTGTGTTGGAAAGGATTATTTGCATTGGGCAATGGTAGTTTATATAATACAAATTTAAAGAAAGTATGCTAATAGAATGGCACATGGAATTTCCGCTGATAACCTCACCTAACCCATCCAAAAAGTTCCGGGCATTAGCAGAAACTTGTAAAGCCCCGGGGCGTTGTAGATACGGACCGTTAGTGGACATTTGACCATAATAAGGAGTTTTCACAATATGTTTCAGATAAAGAATGAAAAAATGAACTTACTGACCCCTTTGCTTAATGAAGAAAATTCCCACTACCCTTTAGCTATTTAAGGTTCTAAGGCGTTTTATGACATAGCAATTTCAGAGTTGTTTAATACTGCATCTGAATAAAGAGAAGGAGTGATTCCTATTATATTTCATGGTGAAAGAGTAATTATAAAGCTTACAGAGGAAAATGACCTTAAATATATTAAAGATTTATGGAATGAAGGAGAGGTCATGAAATGGGTAGGTTTTCCTAACGGATTAGATGTAACAATAGAAAAGGTTAAAGAATGGTTTGAAAAAATTAGGAATTATGAATTAGCGAAGCACTTTGTAGTATACACGAATGAGAATACTTTTTGTGGTGAATTGTTTTATAGAAAGGATGTAGAACACCAGCGTGCAGGTCTTGATATTAAATTTCTACCCAATTCAAGAGGCAAAGGATTAGCAGCTGAATCATTAAAATTACTTATTGAATATATATTTAATAATGAAAATAATATAAATGCTGTTTGGACAGAACCATCTATTGATAATTTTTCAGCTAGAAAGTTGTATAGTAAATGTGGGCTTACCGAGAAGGTAAGACCAATGGATATGAAATCAGCAGATTCCTATTGGGAGTTGTCAAGAAATGAGCTGAAAAAGCATAATAGTCGGTAATAATATAGTTTGTAAGATTACATATGTTGAAAAAGTATTGCTATGATCATATAACAATGTTTTGCGAAGGTGTGCCAACAGAAAGTTTATGGGGTAAGGTCAGAGCATCACACACTTCTCACTAGGTGTGCATCGCAAAGGGGCAAGGACAAGAGGCTTCAGTTCGAAGTCGTCACAAACATGGAGACGTTAGGTAACATAGTTGCTACTAGATTTTCCATTTTAGGTCTAATTAAGCAATAAGTTTCGGCAATACCCATTTTAAATAAAATAAATAAAGATTGAGAGGGATATGGAATGTTTGATTTTATATATTCAGATCATGATTGCACTGAATACTTAGAGTGTAATGATAATCATATTTCAAGGGAAATACTTTTAAGAAAAATAGAAGAAAAAGAAATAATTGTTTTAAAAGAATTTGAAAAGATTATTGGATGGTTGAGATTTGGTTTTTTCTGGGATAATATTCCTTTCATAAATTTGTTAATGATAGAGGAAAAGTACAGGAAAAAAGGGTTGGGAAAGATGTTAATAGCGTTTTGGGAAAAAGAGCGAAAAAGGGTACAAAATTGTATTGACTTCAACACTAGCGAATGAATCAGCTCAACATTTTTATAGGAAACATGGTTATAAAGATGCAGGGTGTTTGTTATTAGAGGAAGAGGGATTAGAGATCGTATTTAAAAAAGACATTTAGGCTAATGAAATAATATTATGAATTTTATTATTGATTAAAATACAATACCACAAGGGTGATAAGGGGGATACAAGGATGTTAAATAGAGTAAATCCATATGATAAGTGTCCAGTGTATGAGTCTAGGAATTTTTTATTAAGATTGGTGGAAGAGAATGATGCAGAGGATTTAATCGACTGTTATTCTGACCCCATATCGGCAAAGCTTTTTAACAGCGATAATTGTACAAGCAATTTTATTTATAAAACAATAGATGAAGTGGAAGATTGTATTAAATTTTGGTTAAATGAGTATAAAGACCAATTGTATGTCAGATTCAGCATAGTAGATAAAAGGGATGGTGTTTTAATTTTTAGTTGGAAACACCCATTGCATCATTGTGTAGTTGTTGAAGAAGATAGATTAATATTCAATAAAGAATATTTGTCTTTAGTACCAAGGAATATATAGTTATGCTAGGAGAACTCAAAAGATGAAAAGCATATTAATAAATAATCTTAGTTTATATAACTGAATAATATGGATTAAAAAAAATTTCAACATTTAAATTACAGATTATGGTATACTTAAATTAATTATATAAGCCAAACTTGATGGTATATACGAGGTAAGAATTAATATTGTAATCGTTTATATGTTCTCCAATCATGAAAGGGGGTATTCAATTGGGTTTCTTGGGTAAATCACCTTATCAATTGCTTAGGGAGTTTGAAGATAAAAGTTTAAGAAATGATCAGTATGAAAGAGTAAAAAATAGAATGGAGTGCACTCATACTACAAAACAAAGTGCAATGATGATATTAAAAGGAATTTTTTTTGCTATCACCTTAACAGCTTTTGAATATGCTTTGAAAAATCTTGAAATTTGGGGATTTTTAAGGATTGTGTTCCGGGTTGGATTCTTCGGTTCTCTTGCAGGAGTAGCATATGTTCCTTATGGGTTGTATAATTTAATAAAAAGTTTTATGCGAAATTAATAAAAATAAATTATATTAATAACATCATCTTTTAAGGGTGTAATAACTAACAACATCAGTAACTATCTAGTACCGTATTTATTCAGATATGAATTGTACGGTATTTTTAGCTTGCATTACATAATGAAAAGGTAACTCATTTCACAAACTAAATTTAGCACACAATATCTGTAATTTAAATGGAAGAGATTGAAATGGAAGCTTTTGAAAAGAACATGATGATTATGATTGAATTATTTGCTAGGAATTCATTTAGATTACTACATAACCATATTTTTTAAGAAATAAAGCTTTTGGTTATTTAGAGAGTGGAGGGACTATTAATGGTAGCCGAAAAGAAAAGTATCTATTCCAGGCCGGATATTTATGATATCCATTTTACGGAAAAAATGACAGAATTATTACGTAAGCATTACGAATTGATTTTAAGAGGGAAAGAAATCAGAACTATACATGATTGTAGTTATGGGACAGGTAATTTGACGAGTGAATTAGCTAGAATGGGTTATACCGTCTCTGGTTCAGATATAAGTAAAGCGATGCTAAAACAAGCAGAGGAAAAAAATAGAATTGAAAACTTAAATATTGATCTGAAACAAAGTGACTTTAGAAATTTGACATCAAATATAAGTGGTCAATTTGATTGTGTTATGAGTACTGGAAACTCTCTAGCTCATGTGCCAAATGAGGATGTTAAAAAAACGCTCAATCAGATGGCTCAACTGATTAAAAAAGGGGGCTATATTTATATAGATACGCGTAATTGGGATAGAATCTTAAGCACAAAAAAGAGATTTAACTATTATCCACCGTATTTCATAGATGATGAAAGAATTAATGTAATGCAGGTTTGGGATTATAATCTGAATAATACTATGACATTTAATTTATTGTATTCATTTGAAAGAGAGCAAAAAATATATAAACATGAAGAATTTATAGTATCATATTATCCATTGAAAAAAGAATTACTAGTTAATGAATTGCTAAATCTCGGCTTTGAGGATATTGAAATAAGTAACTTTATTCATCATCATATAAAAGATTTTAAAGAAATGGAATGGTATGTTATGTTAGCTAGAAAGAAGTAATTATAAAATCAACTAATAGTGTTTTCACGTAGAGGCCAAGAGTACGCCCACTGAAACCTAATCCATGGTGATAGGAAAGGGTATCAGGTAGCACACCTTCTCACTGGGTACAAGGCGGTTTATCTTTGGGGTCTAGTTTTCGAAGGCGTTGCTAATACGAGAACGTTTTATGTCATTGATCTCTCATTTCGTAGTATTCTTTAAGGTTATTAAATAAATTAAGATATGTAATATAAAATATGTAATAATAGAAAGTTTGGTGGAAATATGGACAAAGAGAAGTTTTCAATTCCTGGTGTAGGAGGGATAATCGAAGAGGTAATTAAGGGAGAGGATTGTATATTAATACAGAAAAGATGTAAAGATGACAGTTTAGATAAATTTGGGTTGATAGAGATTCCAGCAGGAAAAATTAGAGAATTTGAAAATATATTTGCATGTTTGAGAAGGGAAATAAAAGAAGAGACAGGACTTGAAGTTTTTGAAATCATAGGGGAAGATGATTGTAGTGTAGTAGAAAAAAATAATTATAAAGTATTAAACTATCAACCTTTTGCATGTGCTCAAAATATTACAGGTAAGTATCCAATAATGGTACATATTTTGTATCCGTCAATTACAGACCACATATTAAATAGGTCCTATCTATGATAAGATCATCATAAATAGGACTTTTGATATTATTATGATTTTTTAAATGATGTCCTGCATTCTTCCGGTAAGGTTTCTGACCAAGGAAGAAGATGATCCAGTGCGTCTAGTTTAGTAAGCTTTGTATTTGGAAGCTCTTCAAATAAATATTGTAGATAGTAGAAGGGGTTTAGTCCGTTCATTTTAGCTGTCTCTACTATGCTGTATATTATGGCGCTAGCCTTAGCTCCATGGGGTGATTTGCAGAAAAGGTAGTTTTTCCTGCCGATTACAAAGGGCTTGATTTGTCGTTCTGCTCCGTTATTACTCAGCTCACACTGACCATCTTTTAAAACATTATTTAGTAGTTCCCAGTTTGATAAACTGTAGTTGATTGCCTGTCCCAGCTTACTTTTCTTTACAACCTTTGGCTGTACTTCCTGAAGCCATGACAAATAAGCCTCTAGTACAGGCTTTAGCTCTATGTTTCGCTTATCCTGCCTTTCTTTAGAGGTTAATTCCTTCCATTGGGATTCTAGATAGAACATTTTCTTAAAATACTCAAGGGC
>SWCE01003943.1_pt1 | contig 111698 bp, 106 predicted proteins | sample 4690061 | NCBI WGS metagenome assembly SWCE01 (sample SAMN10267279, study PRJNA491770) | bioreactor metagenome | isolation source: DHS bioreactor inoculated with subseafloor sediment | place: Japan: off Shimokita Peninsula | collected 2012-10 | reverse complement strand
GCGCGCGGCTTCGATCATGGGGTGTTCGTTCCGCTAAAGGTGGCTTTTCCAGAGGCCGACATCCCCACCGTCCAGTTGAGCCTGCGCGCCGATCTCGACCCCGCGGCGCATCTCGCCGCCGGTCGCGCGCTGGCGCCCTTGCGCGACGAAGGGGTGCTGATCATCGGGTCCGGCAACACCTATCACAATATGGCCGTCATGATGCGCGGCGGGGCGGAGGGCAACGTGCGCGGCCTCGATTTCGACCGATGGCTCACGAGTGCTGTGACCCATGAAGACCCCGAGGTGCGGCACGCCATGCTGGCCGCGTGGGATCAGGCGCCCGGCGCACGCGACGCCAATCCGCGCGAGGAACATCTGATCCCGTTGCACGTCGCGGCCGGGGCCGCCCTTGCGGATCGGGGAGGCAAGACCCTCGAGGATCACGTATTGGGCGCGGTCGAAAGCGCCTTCAGATTTGGATAGGAGCAACCATGAGCTTCGAACTTCCCCCACGGCATGGACCGCGCCCCGAAACCACCGATTGCGCACCGCATGAGCAGGTGTCCCAGAACTCGTCGGCCAAGATTCACGCGTTGTTCAAGGAAAAGGCGTTCGCCCTGCCCTTCGTCGAGCGCTGCTGGTCGGGCATTTCGGTCCCCGGCGCCGAGGCCCTGGTGCTTCCGGTAGCCCACGCATGCGGACCACGCGAGGCCTTCATGATCGGGCGCGAGTTTGCCCATGTGCACCCCGCCCACGATGGCTCGTCGCACCTGATGCTGCCGTTGGCGGCGGTCGAGGAACTCATCGCCAAGGGCTGGGGCGAACCGCATCCCATGGCGCGGCTGGGCTACATCCCGGCCACGGCGGTCATGGCTTTCGCCCCGCGTGACGAGAACGAAGTCGATGTCATGCTGCGCCTGCTGACCACGAGCTGGGACTTTGCTCGCGGCAAGCTGGCGAACCCCGCCCCCGTCCATATCCACGGCTGAGAGCAGAAGCCTCCTCAGCAATCAGAACAGGAGACCAACCATGTCCGACATTCAGAACGGCCCCTTCATAGTCACCGGCGCCTCCGGCCAGCTTGGCCGGCAGGTGGTCGACTTGCTGCTGCAGGCCGGCGCCGGTCCGATCATCGCCGTATCGCGCAATACCGAAAAGCTGGCCGACCTCGCCGACAAGGGTGTCGAGACCCGCAAGGGCGATTTCAACGATCCAGCGTCGCTCGGGGCTGCCTTTACTGACGGCAAGCGTCTCCTCATCATTTCGACCGACGATCTCCACCCGGGCAAGCGGCTCGCTGCCCATTCCAACGCGGTTGCGGCGGCCAAGGCGGTGGGCATTGGCCATATCGTCTATACATCGTTTGCGGGCCCGGTCCCGGAAAGTCCGATCGGATTCGCCCGCGACCACCAAGGGACCGAGAAGCTGATCGCGGACAGTGGGGCGGATTACACGATCCTGCGCAACAACATGTACACCGACTTTCTGCTGATGGGCGGCTCGCAGAGCGTCGCCATGGGCAAGCACTTCGCCGCCGCGGCAGAGGGCAAGACCGGATATGTGACGCGGGCGGATTGTGCCCGTGCCGCAGCCGCGGCGCTAATGACGGCGACGGGAAAGCAGACCCTCGATATCACCGGGCCGCAGACGGTCAGCCAGGCTGAGGTCGCGGCGATCCTGTCCGACGTCGCGGGCAAGGAGATCCCGTATATCGCGCTGCCAGCCGAGGATCTGGCGCAGGCGATGATTGGAAACGGCCTGCCGGAATTCATGGCGCGGGTCTTCGTTTCCTTCGACGAGGCAATGGCGCAGGGTTTCCTCGATGTGGCCAGCGACGACCTAAAGACGCTGACCGGCCAACCTGGCCAATCGGTGCGCGACTTCCTGATGGCGAACCGCGCGGCACTATTGACGCCGCCGCAGCGCTGAGGACGGAACCATGCGGCTTTACAACGCCAACTTTTCGCCCAACGCCCTGCGCGTGCGCGCTGTGGCCTTCGAACTGGGCATCGACATCGAGATCGTCGAGGTCGATCTTCGCAAGGGCGACAACCGCGCCGGAGAATTTCTCCGGCGCAACCCCAACGCCAAGGTGCCTGTCCTTGAGGACGGCGATTTCTTTCTATGGGAGTCGCGGGCGATCTGCGGCTACCTGGTCAGCCAGACCCCCGACGCGGGTCTGGTACCGTCTGCGCCGAGGAAACGGGCGCTGATGAACCAGTGGGCCTGGTGGCAGGCCATCCATCTGGGTCCAGCCATGCAGAAACTGTCCTTCGAGCTGTTCCTGAAGGAGAAACTCGGCATGGGCGATGCCGACCATGCGGCGGTCGAAGCCGAGCGCAAGGCCACCGACCAGTTTCTCGACGTGCTGGAAGAGGGTCTGGCCCGGCAGGACTGGATCACCGGCGATCTCAGCCTTGCGGATTTCTACCTGGCCACGACCTTCATGTATCGCAAGCAGGCTGCAATCTCGCTGGAGACCCGGCCCGCCGTTGCCGCCTGGATCGAACGGCTGGAGGCGAGGGACAGCTGGCATAAGGCGATGGTCCCGCTGAACGCGCTCTTGGGACTCTGACTGTTGATTTGCGCAGAGTATTGACTTGGGATTGGACTGCGCCATGAGGGTGGACACTGTTCAGGCTGCTGTTTTGCCAGTCTGCCGGATGTGTTGATCCTCAAACTTCTGCAGGCTCAGATAGCCGAGCGCCGTAAGTAGGCAAGGTGTTCGACGATGTCCTCGAAGGCTATCGGATAGATGGCTCTGACCATCAGCGTTTTCATGAAGCTCTCAGCAGGCCAAGCCTTGGCGTTCTCGTATGGATTGCCTCTGCGACCTAGTCCGCTGTTAACAAGCGGGATTGAGAGATGATTGGTCGGTGATTGGGCGCATGATGCGGATGATGATTTTTCGCAATAGTGTTCTGAGCTACTTGAGGATGAGGCGCAGGTTGTAGCCGACGGCGCTCATGACGGCGTTGATGGTGTCGCCGAGACGGCCCTTGAGAAAGTTCCGACCCAGGTGGCCGTCTGTTTTGCAATGGCCGATGACGGCCTCAATGGCCGAGCGCCGCCTGAGTTCGCGTTTTACCTGTCCATGCGCGCCGCGTTTCTGACCCGACCTGTAGACCCGCAGCGGGTTTGGAGCGTTTTGGCCGCGGTAGCCTTTGTCGATATAGACGCGTTCGATCTCGCGGTCGGTGAGCGCCTGCGTTTCCTCCAGCATGTCCTTGAGCGTATGGCCGTCATAGGGATTGCCGGGCAGCGCCCTGGCATGCAGGATGAACTGGCCGCCCTTGCAGCGTTTGTTGGTGGTGGTCAGCGATACCTTGACGCCGAACTCGTAAGGCGCATGGGCCTTGCCCTTGCCGATGCACTCGGTCTCCGGCGCGTGCCAGCAATAGAGCTTGCGGCCACGCTGGCGCTGCTTCTGGTGGCGGATCTGTATGGCATTCGACAGGGGCACGGCGAAGACCTGCGCCAAGGCGTCGTCGCCGTCGATCCTGCGGCCGATGTCGTGGCTCAGCCGGCCGAGCCGAGTGCGCAGGAATTACAGTTGCCTGTTATGGCGCTTGAATTGCTTGGCATGGGCATAGCACCCGGCCATCATCGCCGCGGTCCCGGCCACCCGGACGTAGGACTGGCGCAGCGGCACCTTGTGGGCTCTGGCCAGCTTGCCCAGCTGCTCGGTGGCGCTGAGCATCAGCCTGGCGTCGGTCGGAAAGGCGATGTTCTTCGGCTGTACCGTGGTCGTGACCTTCGCCAGGTCGGCCTTCTTCAAGGCGCCTGCGTCATGGGCAACCCGCAGCGTCTCGGCCAGCAGGATATCCAGCCTGTCGCCGATCCGCTTGCGCCAGTGGCTCAATCCCGAGCGCTCGTGCGGCAGCGCGTGCTGGAAGAATTCCTCACCGGTGAAATACTGGAAATACGGGTCGTGCACCCAGCGCTCCCCGACCTGTTCGTCCGACAGGCCATAGGTGTGCTTCAGCATCAGCATGCCGATCATGAAGCGGACCAGCTCTGCCGGTCGGCCCTGGTCGGAAAAGCAGTCCGCCAGTTCCTCGTCGGTCCAGTCCCGGTCGATCCTGTCAGCCAGCCGGACGAGTTCGTGCCTCATATTGATGATCTGATCAAGACGGGCGCGGAAGAGATCGTCATGATCGGCCTTCGCGGGCTCTTTCGGTCGCATCGAATTCCCCAAAACCACTGCTCCGAGGGAATCACAACCAGCCCGGAAAGGGGAATCCCGAAACGCGAGAAAACCGTAGGCAATCCCGCCGTTTCCTGCAAAACCGATTAAAACAAAAAATGGAAACCGGTTAAAAAGTCAGACGCTTGTCAGTTCTTCACGGGCGACTAACGATCAAGCCGACCAGACCGTTCGTAGTCAGTGCATCGCGGTAGATTTCGGCAGCGAACTGAGATCCCCGATCGGAGCTGGTTCATTGCCTTATCCGGATTCCGCGATTGGGTACGCCAGAGCACAATAACCCCCTGAAATACATTAATTCTCAGAGTCTGCTCTCCGAAACCTCTATCCGAGAATACGCCCGAATTTGCCGCCCCTCTCTTGATCCTACAGCACGTACGAACTGGGATATGTCTCCTAGAACAATTGGCGTTAGAAGCTGCCTCGCCAGCGTTCGGTTAAATTGCGGTGAGCCGCTTCGTAGTTGGTGCGACGAAAGGGAAGAAAACTTTCGGCAGCAAGCCCAATGGCGCCGGATACTGTAACGTGATCGACCTCGCGGGACACATTTAAGTACTTGACATCTCTCTGGCTCATGCGGTCCGGTACGAACGGCAACAATCAAAACGAGTGCCAAACCGATTGTTTGGGATCCAATGGGCTCATGGGAGACATTCTTGATCGACACTAGAACAGACTGGAGCGCTTCAACCATAGAGGGAACTGCGAAGCTGGCCGAATTTGCTTCGTCGCTGTCAATAGGTGATGTCCCAACGCATGTAGTTGAGCGAGCGGTCGACCTTTATGTTGACTGGGCTGGATCCGCATTTTCCGGTGCACGTCATCGGGCAATCGTTGCGATCGATGATTTCGCAAAGGAAATGGGTCCCGATCAGGGGAGATCGGAAGTACTTATCTCAGGCCGCATGACGTCACCATATTTTGCCGCTTTTGTGAATGCCGCCGCTTCGCATGTTTCCGAACAGGACGATGTCCATAATGGCTCCGTGTTTCATCCTGGTGCGGTCGTTTTTCCTGCTGGGCTAGCGATCGCGCAGCATTGCAATGCGAGCGGAACCGAATTTTTAACGGCGTGCGTTGCCGGATACGAAACCGGAATCCGCATCGGGGAATATCTCGGCCTTCCACACTACAAGATCTTTCATACGACTGGAACTGCAGGAGCGCTTGCTGCGGCTGCCGTGGCAGGACGTCTTCTCAAACTCGATTCCCAGCAGATGTTGAACGCTCTTGGCTCTGCCGGCACTCAGGCCGCAGGTCTTTGGGAGTTTCTTAAAGATGCGGCAGATTCCAAACAGCTTCATACTGCGAATGCTGCCGGCAATGGTGTGATTGCGGCAAGCCTTGCCGCTCGAGGTTTCACGGGTGCAAAACAAATCCTTGAAGGCGAAAAAGGAATGGCCGCTGGAATGTCTTCGAACTGTGCACTGGAGAAGATCAGTACCGGGTTGGGTGTCAGATGGGGTCTTGCAGAGACGTCATTTAAGTATCATGCATCGTGCCGCCACACTCATCCTGCTGCAGATGCTCTTCTTGAGCTGATGCTGGAAAATTACTTGAACGCCGAGGACATCGAGCATGTCACCGCGCATGTGCACCAGGCAGCACTTGATGTACTGGGCTCAGTCACCTTCCCAACCACTGTCCATCAGGCGAAGTTCTCCATGCCCGCAACGTTGGCACTGATTGCAATCCACCGGCGAGCCGGCATGGCCGAGTTCGACGGCATCCTTGAAAATGAACAGGCAAGGTCGTTCATGAACAGGATCGATATGGCTTTTGATCCCGAAGTGGAAAAGAAATACCCGGCATCCTGGATCGGAAAAGTATCTGTGACGCTAAAAGACGGGACAGTCCTAAGGCACCGCGTCGCAGAACCAAAAGGCGACCCTGGGAATACCCTGACGCGCGATGAGATTGAAGAAAAGGCGGGTCGTCTGGCGGAATATGGTGGAGTCCTGGACGCAGACAGGTGGGCGCAAGTTTCGCGTACTCTCTGGTCGGTCGCGTCAAGTGATGGGATCGGGCCACTTCTTGTCTGACACACCAGACTCATATCCATTCCGACAGACCAAAAAAATCCATCGGGTATGGTAACGGATGGTGCAATTAGCGACATGATTGGCCGCATCGCCGCGCCTTAGGGAGCAATCGATGATACAAAGCGCCATCTCGTCTCGACGCTGCGGCGTCGGACGGGCATCCCAGATGCCGGCTGCCGAAATCCTGATCCGGAAAAGCGCCGCGCCGCCTCCCGCATCGACATCCCATCTTCGATCGCAAACACCCGCCTCCGCGTTCATCGAAGATGCTCTAGAAAGCGTTGAACCCTGTCAGGTTTCGCCCGATGACCAGCTTCTGGATCTCGGTGGTGCCATCGGGGATCGGCATGATCTTTGCGTTTCGGAAAAGGCGTTCCACGGGAAATTCCCGGGTGATGCCGTTGCCGCCATGGATCTGCACGGCCTTGCCGGCGATCTCGACGGCCATTTCCGTCGCATACCATTTCGCCATTGATGTCTGTGTATCGCAGCGCACACCTAGATCCAGCAGTTGCAGCCCGCGTTGGCAAAGAAGCCGCGCGGCATCCAGTTGAGTAGCCATGTCGGCCAGATACCCCTGTATCATTTGATGCCCGCCGATCGGCTTGCCGTGCTGTTCGCGCTTCTTGGCATAGGCGACCGCGCATTCCAACGCGGCCTGTGCGATGCCGACGCTGGTCAGACCGACGAAGACGCCCGCGCTTTCGAACAATTTCAGGGTCTGGAACAGCCCGCCCCCGGCATTGGCCAGAACATGTGCCTAGGTGGTCTCGGCCCGGTCGAAGAACAGTTCGCAGGTGGAAGCGTCGACCAACCCCATCTTGCGCAGCTCACGGCTTTCATAACCACCATTGTCGCGGTCGACGATGACCATGGAAATCCCGTCGTCGAGGTAGCAAAATATGAGCCAATATGAAACGCCGAGTGAACGACGTTGACGTAGCGTCATTTTCCGGCGTAGTTCGCGATGAAACTGCGCAATCCGGTCTGGTCCTGACACCAGACCGCGCCTTCGCTGCCATCGTCCCTGCAATGCAGATGCAACCTGCAGGGAAGAGTGACCGGCGCGGCCCCGCGGAACGAAAACCGCCCCGGCGTATGCCCCAGCGCCTCGGCCGCGATATTCAGGAGTAGGGTCGCCTGCAACGGTCCGTGAACCACCAGGCCCGGATAAGCCTCGGTTCGGGTCGTGTAGACATGGTCATAATGGATACGATGCGCATTGAACGTCAGCGCGGAATACCGGAACAGAAGCGTGGGATCCGGAGTGACCACGGATTTCAGCGTGTTCGGTTCCGTTTCGTCGGGCGCTGCGTGTGCCGGCGCGGTCCGGGGGGGCGTGACATCCTTGTATACGATGTCCTGGCGTTCCGAGATGCAGACCCGGCCGCGGCAGGAATATTCGTGCCGCACGGTGACGAACACCAGTTCTCCGCTGCGGCCCTGTTTCGCGGCGATGTCTTCGACCACCGAATGCCGGGTGACGGTTTCGCCCACCGTGAGCGGGGCGACATGCGTCACGTCACCTCCTGCCCACATCCGCGAGGGCAGGGGGACTGGCGGCAGAAAGGCGCCCTTCTTGGTGTGCCCGTCAACGGCCAGGGCGTCGGACGGCACCGCCTCTAGCGCCAGGCACCAGTGAATCCCCAGCGGGGCCGCGTCCGCCCGGTCGCTAAGATGTGTGCCAAGAGTGGCGCGGAACCGTTCGATCAGCCCCGGGGTCAGGATGTCGTCCTTGGTGTCGGTGCGCCCCAGCCAGGGCTTGAGTGTGCCAAGATCGGCTTTGCTCATGGTCTCCGCCTCAGAAGGATCGCGGCATACCCAGGATATGCTCGCCGACATAGGACAGAATCAGGTTGGTGGAGATCGGCGCCACCTGATACAGCCGGGCCTCGCGGAACTTTCGCTCCACATCGTATTCCCGCGCGAAACCAAAGCCGCCATGGGTCTGGATGCAGGCATTGGCCGCTTCCCAGCTGGCCTCCGAGGCCAGCAGCTTGGCCATATTCGCCTGCGCTCCGCAATCCAGCCCGGCGTCGAACCGCCTGCAGGCTTCAAAGCGCATCAGATTGGCGGCCTCGATGTTCACATAGGACCTGGCGATAGGGAATTGCACGCCCTGGTTCTGGCCGATGGGACGGTCAAAGACCACGCGGTCGCCGGCATAGGCGCGGGCCTTGTCAACGAACCAGTATCCATCACCGATACATTCCGCCGCAATCAGGGTCCGTTCGGCGTTCAGCCCGTCAAGAATATGGTAAAACCCGCGCCCCTCGGTGCCCATCAGGTTCTCAGCGGGGATTTCCAGGTTGTCGAAAAACACTTCATTGGTTTCGTGGCCGGGCATATTGGCGATCGGGCGGACTTCCATCCCGTTGCCGATTGCCTCTTTTAAATCGACCATAAAGATCGACAGGCCCTGCGACTTTTTCTTGACCTCGTTCAGCGGCGTGGTGCGTGCCAGCAGGATCATCAGGTCAGAATGCTGGATACGGCTGATCCAGACCTTCTGGCCATTGATCTCATACCGGTCACCCTTCTTGACCGCGGTGGTCTTCAGTTTGGTGGTGTCGGTCCCGGTTGTCGGTTCGGTCACGGCCATGGATTGCAGGCGCAACTCACCGCTGGCAATACCGGGCAGGTATTTCTGCTTTTGCTCATCCGAACCATGTCGCAGAAGCGTGCCCATGTTATACATCTGCCCGTGGCAATGGCCCGCGTTTCCGCCGCAGCGGTTCACCTCCTCCATGATGATCGAGGCTTCCGTCAACCCCAGACCCGAGCCACCGTATTCCTCTGGGATCATCGCGGCAAGCCAGCCCTCGCGGGTCAGCGCATCGACGAATTCCTCGGGGTAGGTTTCGTTTTCGCCGAACTTGCGATGATACTCTGGCGGAAACTGCGCGCAGAGTGCGCGCAAGGCGTCGCGCAGATCGGCGTGAGTGTCTGGGGCTGACGTCTGCATTGGTTACTTCGCTCCCGGACCCGACGTTTCAAGAATTTCCTGCTCGGCACGCTGCCAAAGCTCGTAGGAAATCGGGTTTTCGCTCTCTTCGAGGATGTGACCTACCAGACCGATCGCCCTCGCCATCACGCCAAAGCCGCGCACGATCTTCCAGGGGAAGCCGAATTCGCAGCAGATCGCGCCGATCGCGCCGGTGGCGTTGATCGGCAGCATCTTGCCCGATTTTTCTTCGGCAACGGCCTGAATTTTCTGGATCAACTCGATGTATTCACCGGACTTGCCGTTCTCGGCAGCGATCTGGAACAGGCGCGGGGTGCGCGGATCGACCGGCTTGTGCACCGGATGTCCGAGCCCCGGCACGATCATCTTGCGGGCGCGGAATTTTTCCACCGTCTCGACGGCCAGCGTATCCAGATCGACACCGGTGCCCAACTTGTCCTGCGGCAGTGCCTCGTAAAGCATCTTCGAGGCACCCTCCATCGAGCCGACAAAGACGGTGCCAAGCCCACACAAGCCAGCCGCCACAGCCGCCTGAAGCGATTCCGGCGCGCCCATATAGGTCATCCGCGCCGCCAAGGCCGAGGGCGTGATACCATGTTCGACCAGAGTGATGACGATGGCGTTGAACACCCGGCTTTCCTCGGGCGAGGCCTTGCGGCCCGTCAGTTGCAGGAACGCCAGATCGCCAAGGTTCATGTGGCCCAGGATCTCGTTGGGCAGGTCAAGCCCGCGCACGGTGATCTTGTCGGCGGTGCTCCAGGCGATGTCGGAGCTGATTTTCTCTTTGCGTTTGCCCATCAGACCGGATCCCAAGAAAAGACGTCCGCCGAAACTTCGAGCGGCGTGAATTGCGATTTGAGCGCGGGAATAGCGCGCTCGGCGATTTCATCGGCGGTCCAACCATCACCGGAATGGACCGACCTTATCGGGCGCGGCTGGTTGAACAGGAAGATCTCGTTCTTGCGAACCGCAAATATCTGCCCTGATACGTCAGCCGCGCGGTCGCTCATCAGGAAACAGGCCATCGGTGCAACCTTGGCCGGTGTCATCTCCTTGATCTTTTCGACCCGTGCCACCTGTTCCGGGGTGTCTGTCTTGATAGACGAGATCATCCGGCTCCAGGCGAAGGGTGCGATGCAGTTTGAACGCACGTTCCAGCGTTTCAGGTCGAGCGCGACCGATTTCGAGAAGGCCGCGATGCCCAGCTTTGCCGCCGCGTAATTCGCCTGCGCCAGATTGCCGATCAGCCCCGAGGTCGAGGTCATGTGCACCAGAGCACCGCCCTCTTGATCGCGGAAATAGTCGGCCGCCGCGCGGCTGGTGTTGAACGCACCGTAGAGATGGACCTTCACAACCGCGTCGAAATCCTCGTAGGTCATCTTGTGGAAGAATCCGTCGCGCAGAATGCCGGCGTTGTTCACCACCGCGTCGATGCGACCGAATTCCTTGACCCCGGATTCGATCATCGCGCGCGCGGCGTCCGCGTCGGTGACGTTGCCGCCATCGGCAATGGCATCGCCCCCTGCGGCCCTGATCTCTTCGACGACTTTCTGCGCCGCAGTTTCGGTCTGGCCGGTGCCCTTCAGCGATGCCCCCAGATCATTGACCACCACGGCAGCGCCTTCTGCAGCCGCCATCAGCGCAATATCGCGGCCAATCCCGCCACCCGCGCCCGTGACCAGCACAACCTTGCCGTCAAGTGCCTTTGTCATCTTCTTCCCTCCTCAGCCCGCTTTGCGGTATTTGTCCAACCCGCCGGTATGCATGACCCGGCCCATGAGCGGCACGCCGATGATCTCTTCTGCCTTGAGCGCCGCTGCGATCAGCTTGTCCAGATCAATGCCGGTTTCGATGCCGAGCTCATGACACAGGAACACCGCATCCTCGGTGCAGACATTTCCTGCAGCGCGCGCGTGGCCGTGGCCCGCGAAAGGACAGCCGCCAAGACCGGCGACTGAGCTTTCGAACATGTCCACGCCCATCGACAGGGCGGCATAAAGGTTGGCGATCCCCAACCCACGCGTGTCATGGATGTGCATACCGATGCGCGCCTCGGGCGCCATTTCGCGCAGCGCGCCGATCATGCGTTTGACCGCCTCGGGGTTTCCCCAACCCATGGTGTCGGCGATCACAAGGATCGGTACGGGGATGTCCTCTTCTTCGCACAGCTGAAGAATGAAGCGGAAATCGTCCAGGATGCGCTCTTGCGGGATGGGGCCTTCGAAGTTGCAGCCAAAGGCCGTCATCACATAGGCCGCGTCGACGGTATATCCTTCTTCCTTGTAAAGACGGACCCAGTCGCGTTGTTTTTCCCGCATCTCCGCCGAGGAACAATTGTTGTTCGATTGGGCGAATGCCTCGGAGGGATAGAACAGCAGGCGCGGGTCGATATCGACCTCATGCGCGGTCAGAGCCTTGCGAAACCCTTTGTCGTTCAGCCAAAGCGAGGTGTAATTCACCCCCGGCTTGCGTTTGATACGCTGGAACAGTTCACCTGTATCTGCCATCTGTGGCACGTATTTCGGGCTGACAAAGCTGCCGACCTGGATGCGTTTCAGACCGGTTTCGCTAAGCCTGTCGATCAGTTCGATCCGCTCTTCGACCGGATAGATTTTTTTTTCGATCTGGAAGCCCTCGCGCGGGCCTTCTTCGCGAAACTCGACGAATTTGGGAAAGTCGCTCATTTCATCACTCCTCGGATGGCAGAATCTCGGCGATGACCTGGCCGCGATCGACCATGTCCCCATTCGAGACGGATATATTGCTGGCTATTCCGGCCGCGGCCGCCCGGATCGAGATTTCGAGTTTCATGGATTCCATGACCGCAACCACATCGCCTTCGGTGACAGTCTGGCCGTCGGAAACCTTGATTTCGACAATCATGCCGGTCAGCGGAGAGGTCACGGCGCGATCCGCCGCGGCATCGCCGCCGGCAAAGGCAAGGGGCGCGGCGGGGCGGAAGACCAGGCAGCCTTCGGGTGTGTCCAGTTCGATCACGCCGGCGTGCAGGCGCGCGGCGATCAGGTGGACGGTGTCGCCTTCGCCGACACGCCAACGGCCCGGCATCAGTTCACGTGCCGACAGTGTCAGCGCCTCGCCGTTTCCTAGACGGACCGTGTATTCGGCGCCCGGTTTGACAGGGCCGATGCGCAGTTCTTCGGATGCCTCGTCAGAATCGGTGAGCGTCACGCTTTGCCCTGCTTCCATCGCATCGCCGCCCAGGCCAAGCCGCCAGCCGGTAAAGGCATCACGGTTGGTCCAGGGATTGGCATCCGTATCGCCGCGCGAGGCGGCCACGAACAGAATGGCGGCGACCGCTTTCCACAGATCGGGGCGGGTCAGGGCGGTTGCCTGTGTCAGCTCATCCAGCCAGCCGTCGATCCAGCGGGTATGCACCTGCATCCGTTCGAATTCATGGTTTCGCGCCAGTGCCCTCAGAAAGGCGCGATTGGTCTCGACGCCTTCGACCGCGACATGATCAAGCGCCGTGGCCAGACGTGCCAATGCGGTTTCCCGGTCGGGCGCGTGCACGATCAGCTTGGCGATCATCGGGTCGTAATAAGGCGTGACCGCATCGCCTTCCTCGACGCCGCTGTCGATGCGCAGGCCCGACGGCAGGCTGAGCGTGGTCAAGGTGCCGGTCGAGGGGGCGAATTGCATCGCCGGATCTTCGGCATAGAGCCGCGCTTCGACCGCGTGTCCGTTGATCTTGAGGTCATCCTGCACCAGCCCAAGGCCCGCGCCTTCGGCAATGCGCAGGTGAAGCGCGACAAGGTCCAGTCCGGTGATCGCTTCGGTGACGGGATGTTCCACCTGAATGCGCGGGTTTACCTCAAGGAAGAAATACTCGTCCCCCGCGACCAGAAACTCGACCGTGCCCAGCCCGCGATAGTCCAGCGTTTCACCAAGGCGCACCGCGTCGCGCGCGATGTCGTCCATAAGCGTCCGGGACAGACCCCAGGCCGGGGCTTCCTCGATGACCTTCTGGTGGCGGCGCTGAAGCGTGCAATCGCGTTCGAACAGGTGCACCACATGACCTTTGCCGTCACCTGCGATCTGCACTTCGACATGGCGCGCATCGGGCAGGAAGCGTTCCAGCAGCAGCCCTTCGGAACCAAAGGTGGATTTTGCTTCGCGCAGCGCGCCTTCGATGTCCTCGACCAGCGTGGTTTCGTCGGTGACGAGCCGTTGCCCTCGCCCGCCTCCGCCGCCGACAGCCTTGAGCAGCACCGGCAGGCCCATTTGGCGCACCTCCTCGGCAATCTGCTCTGGATCGGACCGCGCACCTTCGGCGCCCGAAATCACCGGGACGCTGGCCGCCACGGCGGCCTCTTTGGCGCTGGCCTTGTCGCCGAAACGTTCAAGCGTTTCCGGCGTCGGCCCCATGAAGATCATGCCGGCGGCTTCGACCGCGCGGGCAAAATCGGGGTTTTCGGCCAGAAAGCCGTAACCGGGATGGATCGCATCCGCGCCCACCGATTGCGCAGCGGCAATCACCGCGTCGATTTTCAGATAGCTCTCGGATGCAGGCCCGGCGCCGATACAGACAGATTTGCCAATCTCGCGGACATGCAGGGCATTGGCGTCGGCCTGCGAATGCACGCCGACGGGAATGATACCGCTGGCCCGCGCGGTGCGCGCGATCCGGCAGGCAATTTCGCCGCGGTTGGCGATCAGAAGCGTTTTGATTTTCACGGTTCGCTCCTCACATCCTGAACACGCCGAAGTTGGTATCGACCTTGGGTCTGCGCGATGTCACATCCAGCATCAGCGCCATGACGTCACGGGTCTCACAGGGCTCGATCACGCTGTCGATCCAAAGGTTGGAAGCAAAATTATAGGCCCCCTGAAAATCCTCGTATTCCTTGCGGATCGGCGCCTTGAAGGCTTCCTCCTCCTCGGGGGTCCAGCTTTTGCCGTCGCGCTCGTTGATCTGGGCGCGGACCTGGGCCAGCACGCTTGCGGCCTGTTCCGGCCCCATGATTGCGGAGCGCCCCGTGGGCCAGGCGAACATCGCGTCCGGCTGGAACGGACGGCCCAGCATGGCCAGGTATCCCGCCCCATAGGAGCCGCCGGTGATAATGGTGAATTTCGGCACCCGGGCCGAAGACATGGCCGTGATCATCTTGGCGCCGGCCTTGGCGATGCCCATCTGTTCGACCTCGCGGCCCACCATGAAGCCGTTCACATCGGCCAGGAACAGCAGCGGAATATCGCGCTGCACGCAAAGATTGATGAAATGCGTTGCCTTCAGTGCGGCCTCGACAAAGAGCACGCCGGTATTGGCCAGAATGCCCACCTCGTGGCCGTGGATACGGCCCCAGCCGGTCATGATCGTATCGCCATAAAGCGGCTTGAACTCGTGGAAATCGCTATCATCGACAAGCCGCGCGACGATCTCGCGGTTGTCGGTCGGCACTTTAGGGTCACGGCTGACAATGCCGTAGATTTCCTCGACCGGATAGGCCGGCGGGCGCGGCGTCTCGGGCGTCTTGCGGGGCAGGGGCTTTTCGCCCAGATGGCTGACGATCTCGCGCGTGATGGCCAGCGCGTGGGCGTCATCCTCGGCCAGGTGGTCGGTCACGCCCGACACTGACGAGTGCATCTTGGCGCCGCCCAGTTCCTCGGCATCCACCTTCTCGCCGGTTGCGGCAAAGGTCAACTCCGGCCCGCCCAGATACATGAAGCCCTGGCCGCGCACGATCACCACCTCGTCGCAGAGCGCGGGGATATAGGCGCCGCCCGCCGTACAGGGGCCCATGACCACGGCAATCTGCGGCACACCGTCGCCCGACATGCCGATCTGCTGATGGAAGATTGAGCCGAACTGGCCCTCGTCGGGAAATATGTTTTCCTGATCGGGAAGGAAGGCGCCGCCAGAATCGACCAGCGTGATGACCGGAAGGCGGTTCTTCCACGCAATCTTCTGGGCGCGCACATGCTTGCGGGAGGTCATGCCGAAATAGGTGCCGCCCTTCACCGTGGCGTCGTTGGCGATGATCATGCACTGACGGCCCTCGATTACCCCGATGCCGGTGATGATCCCCGCCCCGGGAGGCACGCCATCGTATTTGTTCAGTCCGGCCAGCTCGCCGATCTCGAGGAAGGGCGTGCCGGGGTCGATCAGGCGCTCGATCCGTTCGCGCGGCAGGATCTTGCCCTTTTTTACATGTCGTTCGCGCGCCTTTTCGGGGCCGCCGATGCGTTGGGTCAGTCGGAGGGCGTGTAGCTCGTCGACCTTTTCGCGATACCGCGCGTCGTTTTCCCGAAAGTCGTCAGACCCGGTGTTGAGCAGGGATTTCATTCGTGTCATGGCAGATCGGGGTATTTCCTGAGAACAAAGGCGACCTTGGCGGCGCCGGGTTTTTCGAAAGTGTCGGCAGCAACCAGGTGAACATCGGCCTTGAAGACCAAAGAGTCGCGCAGCCGCTGCTCGATCTTCTTTTTAAGGGCGGCGTCGTCGGCCGGATCGCGGCCGGGGCCGCGTTCGACAATCACCGTCAGCGCGCCCTGCGTTGTGTGGCCCTCGAAATCGGCCACGATACGCATGACGCCATTGGTCTCCGGCACCATCTCGGTGATGACGCTGTTGATGGCCGACGGAAATACATTGGCCCCGCGCACGATCAGCATGTCGTCAGTTCGGCCGGTGCAACGGATCTTGGCACCGGTGCGACCACAGGAACATTCGGTGTCGATGACTTCGATATAATCGCCAGACCGGAACCGTACCAGCGGGCTGGCCTGGCGGCCGATCGCGGTGTAGATCATCTCGCCTTCGGCCCCCTTTTCCCAAGGGATGATCTCGCCGCTGTCAGGGTCGAGCAATTCGGTGATGATATAGTCCATGTTGACCATATGCATGCCCGACTGCTCCTCGCATTCGGCCCAGTAGGTCACGCCCAGATCGGTGCCGCCCAGCATTTCCGTGCATTTCGCGCCCCAGGCGGCCTCGATCTTGGCGCGGATTGCGGGAATTCCGCCGCCGGGCTCTCCGCCGACGATCACATGTTCGACCCCCAGTTCGCTGGCCTTGCAACCCAGCACTTCGGGCGCCTTTTCCGCCAGGTGCAGAACGAAGTTCGGCGCGCCGACGATGCCGCGCGGGCGCGTGTCGGCACAGGCGCGCAACAGGCGGTCCGCACCGCCATCCGCCCCCACCGGCACATCGATCGCGCCCATGTACTGCAACCCCTGCATCACCGGGATACCGCCGACAAAGCCCTTGGCCAGCGAAAACGCATGCAGCACCATGTCGCCGGGCCGAACGCCGTTGGCAAAGAAACAGCGCGCTGTCATCTCGTGCCACATCTCGGCGTCGGCTTCGGTCAGGGCCACATAAGAGGGGCTGCCCGTCGTGCCCGACGAGGCCTGCATCTGGACGATCTCGGACATTGGCGCGGCGCGGTGTTTGCCGAACGGCGGCTCGGCGGCAAGGCTCTCGCGGATCTCGGTCTTGTAGGTATAGGGCAGCTTCCGCAGGTCTTCGATGGTACGAATATCGTCGAATTCCACACCGGCTGCGGCGAACTTTTCCTGATAGAAGGTCGAGTTCGCCCTGAGATAGGCCATCTGATCGCGCAGCCGCTCTTCCTGAATGCGGCGGACCTCGTCCAGGGGCTTACCCTCGATCTCGTGCCAGAAACGATCATTCAACTTGTCGGCGGCGTCCTCCCGCCGGAAGCGCATTCCAAATTGCATGTCATCCTCCGTGACGTGCAGCGCGATCAATAAGACCGCGGCATGCCCATGACCTTTTCACCGATGAAGCTCAGGCACAGTTCGCGGTTCACCGGCGCCGTGCGCAGCAGACGCACCAGCGGGTACATCTCGTAGAGCCCCGTGTCTTCGGTGAAACCCGATCCGCCATGCGCCTGAAGCGCGGCATCCACCGCTTCGATCCCGGCCTCGGCGGCGGCGTATTTCGCCATGTTCGACGACGCCCCCGCCGGCAGCTTGTTATCGAACTCCCATGCCGCGCGGCGGGTCATCAGGCTGGCCATCTCGACCGCTGTATGCGCCTTGGCCATCGGGTGCTGCACCCCTTGGTGCGCGCCAATGGGCTGACCAAAGACATTGCGCTCGGACGCGTAGCTCACCCCCTTGTTCAGCGCGAAACGCCCGATACCGCAGCACAGGGCGGCCAGGATGATGCGTTCGGGGTTGAGGCTGTCGAACAGGATCGAGAAGCCCTCGTCGACCTCGCCGACCACATCCTCCGGGCCCAGGTCCACCTCGTCGAAGAACAGCGTCCACTGTTCCTCCGGCAGGGGGATCGAGATCTTCACCCGCTGCTTTTCGACACCTTTTTTCTTCAGATCCACGGCGAACAGGGTAAAGCCGTCGGTCTTGCGACTGACCTCGGTATGCGGCTTGGTCCGCGCCACGACCAGGCAATAGTCCGAGACCTCGGCCCCAGTGATAAAGGTCTTTTCGCCTGACAGGCTGAACCGGTTGCCCCGGCGCTTGGCCAGCGTGGTGGCCTTCATCGTGTTCGACCCGGCCCCCGGTTCGGTGATCGCGAAACAGAACTGGATATCGCCGCGGCAGGCCGCCGGCAGCAGCTCTTTCTTGTGGAATTCGCTCCCGTGGCTGGCGATATGGGCCAACGACATGGTCGGCCCGACCACCATCATCAGAAGCGGAATGCCGTGGTTCGCGGTGCCCTCCATGAACAAGGCCATTTCGGTCATGCCAAGGCCCGCGCCGCCGTATTCCTCGGGCACCATGATGCCCAGGAAGCCGTCATCGGCAATCTGCTTGAACATCTCCCGCGGGAACTCGTGCCTGCGCGCGTGGTCCAGCCAATAGGCATTGTCGTATTTCTGCGCCAACTGGCCGCCGTATTCGTAAATCTGGCGCTGTTCGTCGTTTAAAGTGAAGTCCATAGTCTCTTCCTCAGGCCTTGAATTCGGGCGCGCGCCGGTTCTCGAACGCGTCGAGCCCCTCGGCAACGTCAACGCTGGGCAACGCGCGCACGGCGGCGTCACGCTCCAGCCGCATTTGCTGGTCGATGCCGAGATCCGCGCCTTCGCGTGCCAGCCGCTTCATATCGGCGATACCTGGACGCGAGCGGGTGGCGATCTTCTGGCAGTATTCCAGCGCGGCCTGATGCAGATCCGCATCCGGCACGATGTAGTTGACCAGGCCGACATCCTTGGCCTCGTCCGCCTTGAGCCAGCGGGCCGAGAACATCAGATCCAGCGCACGGCGCAGGCCCATCAGACGCGTCAGCCGCTGTGACCCGCCCCAGCCGGGGATCAGGCCGAACTGCGCGTGCTGATCGCCGAATTGGGCGGTCTCGGCGGCGAAACACACGTCACAGGACAGCATCAGTTCGATCCCGCCGGCCAGACACAACCCCTGCACCGCCACGACGACTGGGAGGGAGGAGGTTTCGAGCGCGCGCAGGTTGTTCATGCCGAAGGCGATGAAATGATCCAGCGCGGCGGGATCGTTCAGTTTACCTTTCACTTCCACCAGATCGGCACCGGTGCAAAAGTGCTTGCCTTGCGCCCGGATGAGGATCGCCCGAATAGCCGGGTTCGCCTCAAATTCCGCACGCGCGGCAGATATGCGCTCATGCACCTCAAGTGACAGGCAATTGAATTTCTCGGGGCGGGCCAGTTCGATGATGCCGGTGTTGCCCTCGGAAGTGACGACGATGGGGTCGCTCATTTCGAGGCTCCCTTCGCCTTCTTGTCATACTGCAGCGCCATGCGACCGACCTTCTCGCGGGCGATCACCAGCTTCTGGATCTGCGCGGTGCCGTCACCGATCTGCAGGCCGAGCACATCGTTGTAGCGCTGGTGGTGGGGCAGGTCGGTGGTGTAGCCGTAATGTCCGTGCAGGATCAGGCACTGGTGCAGGATCTCGCAGGCGGTTTTGGGCAGGTACCATTTGCACATGGCGGCCTGAGAGGTGTGGGGCAGGCCACGGTCGCGCAGGTCCAGCGTGTAATAGCAAAGCTGGCGCATCATGGTCAGTTGGGTCTCGGCCTCGGCCAAGGGAAAGCTGACACCCTGATACTGCACGATCGGGGCTCCGAATGCCTCGCGCTCCTGAACGTAGGCCCAGGTTTCATCCACCGACGCTTGCGCGGCCCCCAGGCACTCCAGCCCGATCAGTGCGCGGGAATAGTCGAAGCCCGCCATGATCGTGCCAAAGGCACGGTCCTGTTCCGCCATCATATTTTCGGCCGGCACGAAAACATCGTCAAAGAACACCGACCCGCGCCCGACAGGCTTGGTGCCGATGTCGTCAAAATGGGTGCGCTTGATGCCTTCCTGGTTCAGATCGACGAAAAAGGCGCTGACCCCGCGTGAGCCGCCGTTAGGATCGCCGGTACGGGCAAAGACGACCGCCGCATCCGCCTGACTGGCAAAACTCATGGATGTCTTTTCACCGTTCAGCCGCCAGCCGTTGCCGGATTTCTCGGCCCTCAGAATCAGGTTCGCCGCATCCGAACCGCCGCGCGGCTCTGTCAGGCCCAGGCCAATGACAGCATCACCCGAAACAACCTTGGGCACCCATTCCGACGCGATGTCCTTGGAGGCATGTTTGGCAACCATTCCGCCCATGAGAGAGCCCAGAAGCTGCACATAACTTGCGTTGAAATCGGCATAGGCGATCTCTTCGACGATCAGCCCTGACGTGACAGAGCTTTCGCCGAGTCCCCCGAATTCCTCGGGCAGATCGGCCCCGATCAGCCCCAGTGCGCCCATCTCCTTGATCAGCGCACGGTCGAATGTATGGCCGCTGGCGCGTTCTTGATATGTGGGCGCTAGCTTTTCAGTTGCGAAGCGCTTTGCGGTTTCGCGAAACGCTTTTTGATCATCTGTAGGCTGGAATTGCACCGGTGCTCCTCCCCATGAGCGATAATTTTCTTTCCAAAAAAATCTAACAAATGTTAGAATGCAGATCAAGCGTAGTTTTGAGGAGGATGCCCACAATGGAAAATAAGCCAACGGAGAGCTTTGGGACCATGCTCTCGCCCATCCGCGCAGGCCAGCATACATTGCGAAATCGTGTCATCATGGGGTCGATGCACACGCGGTTGGAAACCGAGCCTGACGGCATAGCCAAACAGGCCGCTTTTTACTCTGAGCGGGCGCGGGGGGAGGCGGCGATTCTGGTCACCGGCGGGTTTTCGCCCAATGCCGAGGGCATATTCGATCCAGAAGGTCCGCGAATCGATGATCCGGAAGAAGCGCTTAGCCTGCGCCCGATCTGCGAGGCGGTGCAGGCCGAAGGCAGCCTGATCTGCGCGCAACTCCTCCACGCCGGGCGCTATGCCAAGATCGAAGGGTGTGTGGCCCCGTCACCGATCCGCGCCCCGATCAACCGTTTCATCCCGCGTGAAATGACCGACGCCGACATTCTCCGTACCATCGAGGATTTTGCCGTGGCGGCCGCCAATGCGCAGGCCGCAGGCTTCGATGGCGTCGAGATCATGGGGTCCGAGGGATACCTGATCAACGAATTCACCGTCACCCATACCAACAAGCGCCAAGACGACTGGGGCGGCAGCGCCGCGAACCGCCACCGATTCCCGGTCGAGATCGTGCGCGCGGTGCGCGAACGTTGCGGCCCCGACTTTCTGGTCATCTACCGGATTTCGGCGGCCGATCTGATCGAGGGCGGCGCGCCCGCCGATGAAATTGCCGCACTGGCCCGCAAGATCGAGGCCGCAGGTGCGGATATTCTGAACACCGGCATCGGCTGGCACGAGGCCCGCGTGCCGACGATCGCCTATCCGGTGCCGCGCGGTGCCTGGCGCAAGGCGGCAGCCAACGTGAAAGCGGCCGTGTCGATCCCGGTGGTCGCCTCGAACCGGATCAACACACCCCAGCTTGCCGAAGACATACTTGCCTCTGGCGATGCGGACATGATCTCGATGGCGCGCCCGTTTCTGGCCGATCCGCATTTCGTGAAAAAGGCGCGAGAGGGCCGCGCGGACGAGATCAACACCTGCATCGCCTGCAACCAGGCCTGTCTGGATTTCATCTTTTCGGACCGGCCGGTCGGATGTCTGGTCAATCCAAGGGCCGGGCGTGAAACGGAATTCCGGGATACGCCAGCCGACACGCCAAAGAAAGTGGCCGTCGTTGGAGGTGGTGCCGCGGGCATGGCCACAGCCGCCGAGGCGGCGCGGCTGGGCCATGCTGTCACGCTGTTCGAGGCGCAGGACAAGCTGGGCGGTCAGCTGAATCTGGCCCGCGCCGCACCCGGCAAGGACGAATTCGACGAAACCCTTCGGTATTATGCCGGTCAGATGCAGAAACACGGGGTCACGCAGCGTCTGGGACAACGGGCAGAGGCGAGCGATCTTGAAGGCTTCGACCATGTGGTCATCGCCACCGGGGTCACGCCGCGGATTCCCGATCTGCCGGGTATCGACCATCCCAGCGTCGCGACCTATGCCGAAATTCTGTCCGGCGACCGTGTGGCGGGCGACCGTGTCGTCGTGATGGGGGCAGGGGGCATCGGTCATGATGTGGCCGAGTTCCTGGTGACCGAACCCGCCGAGACCGCCAACTCCGACGTCTTTTGCGAAACCTGGGCTGTGGACCCCGAATTTGTCTCCTCGGGTGCCCTGAGTGGCGACCCTCTGGCCCCGAAACCATCGCGCCGCAAAGTCGTCATGCTTCAGCGCAAGACATCGAAACCCGGTGCAGGTCTGGGCGTCTCGACAGGGTGGATTCTGCGGAATGCGCTGCGCAAACACGGGGTCGAGGCCATGGGCGGAGTGACCTATGAACGCATTGACGACGCCGGGTTGCATATCGTCGCGGACGGAAAGCCAAAGGTCATCGCGGCCGATACAATTGTGTTGTGCACCGGTCAGGAGCCGGAACGGGCCCTGGCAGAAGAACTTGCCGCGCGCGGCGTCCCGGTTACAATGATCGGCGGGGCAAAGGAGGCCGCCGAACTGGATGCGCTGCGCGCCATTGATGAAGGCGTGCGCCTGGCGCAGGGTCTCTGAACCGAAGCCCGCGCAAGGGGGGATACCATGCTGACCGAAGTTTCGCGTGCAGGACGCGCCGACCTTTATTCGATCTTTCGAACCCGCGCACAGGATTGCGCGGGGGATCTGGCCATCGAGGACGGCAGCAAGAGACTGAGCTATGCCGAATTGCTGGGGAGGGTCGATCGTCTGGCTGCCGTGTTTCTGGCCAGGGGCGTGGCGCCCGGCGACCGGATCGCGATTCTGTCGCATAACCGCTCGGAGTACCTGGAGGTCGAACTGGCAGCGGCAGGAATTGGCGCGATTGTCGCTTGCCTGAACTGGCGGCTTGCCCCCGATCAACTGTGGCACTGCATCGATCTGGTCGAGCCGGTGCTCGCGGTTGTCGAACCGGAACTTTCAGAAATGTATCACGCCGTCGCGTAGACACCCTGTCTGACCATCGGGCCAGACCTGGAAACGGCCATTGCCGGGACCGGGCCGGACCCGCGCATCGGGACCATGGTCGACGATCCAGAGGCTGGTCTGACGATCTTGTATACCTCGGGGACTACGGGCCTGCCCAAAGGGGCGCTCATCAGCCACCGCGCGCATATCGCCCGATCCATGGTTTTTGCGGCGCAGCTGGCGCTGGATCCCGGCGACGGGTTCATCGCCTGGGCACCTATGTTCCACATGGCGTCCACCGATCATGCGCTGGCGACGGTCCTGCGGGGCGGAACCGTGGTGATGGTAGACGGTTTGCAGCCTGCGGTCATCAACGAGGCGTTGTCGCGCCACCGGATCGGCTGGTTCGTGATGATGCCCGGTGCGCTGGACGCCTTTATCGCAGAACGACGCGCCAACCCTTTGCCGCTGAAGGGAATCAAGGTTTGCGGCGCAATGGCCGATCTGGTGCCGCCGCATCAGATCGCGGAACTGACGGCCCTTCTGGACACGCCCTATCTGAATTCCTTCGGCGCAACTGAAACCGGCCTGCCGCCGGGGACCGCCGATCTGATTGCGCCGGGTGTGACCCCGGACCGGCTTTCCAAGCGCATAAGCGCATTTTGCGAGGTTCGGCTGGTCGATCCCGACGACCGCGAAGTGCCGGATGGAACGCCGGGCGAAATGGCTGTGCGGGGCCCGACATTGTTTTCAGGCTACTGGAACGCCGACGACGCCAACGCCCGCGACTTTCGCAACGGCTTTTTCCACATGGGCGACTTGTTCCGGCGCAATGCGGATGGCACCGTCGACTTTGTGGATCGGGCGAAATACTTGATTAAGACGGGCGGCGAGAACGTCTATCCTGCGGAAATAGAGCGTGTGCTTCTATCTCATCCCGGTGTGATCGATGCCGCGGTAGTGCGGGCATTCGACGTGAAATGGGGCGAAAGTCCGGTGGCCTTTGTCGCCTGCAGCAAGGACGGGCCGGATGCCGAGGCGCTGATGAATTTGTGCCGCGAAAACCTCGCTGGCTACAAACGGCCGCGCGAGTTTCTTTTCATCGCGTTCGAGGATTTTCCCAGATCGACCAGCGGAAAGGTCTAGCGGCCTATCCTCGAAGCCCGGCTCGCGGATTAATTTGCGCCCCGGCCCGATCGTTACCCCGCCACGCCCGTTCGCCCCACCAGCGCCATAAGTGTTCCGGTCATCGTTGCGACGAGCTTTTCATCCTGCCCCTTCAGTGCATAGGCGCGGGCTTCGCAAATGGTCAGCGTACTGCCTGGTTTCACCACGTCAGCGACGAAACGAAACCGTTCGCCGTCCGCCGGGTTGAGCAGGTTGATCTTGAATTCGACTGTCAAAACGGCCGCTTCCGCGGGCATCAGCGAAAAGGCTGCGTATCCGCAGGCGCTGTCCAGCGCGGTCGACACGATTCCGGCATGCAAAAACCCATGTTGCTGGGTCAGGGCATCCTCATGTGCCATCTCCAGAACAATGCGGCCGGGCGATAGCTCGGCAATGCTGATCCCCAACGTGTTCATCACCTTCTGGCGATCGAAACTGTCGCGCACGCGTGCGTCATAGTCGGGGTTTTTCGGTTTGAATTGCGTCATGGCGGGTCTTCCTCTTCGATTTCATTCGTCGATGACCAATCTTAGGCGGTCTTTGAGGCGCGTATCTTGTAGCGAAAGGTCAAAACGACGCGGAACGGACTGAGCGCGCAACGCGCCGGGCGGTTTGCCGGCGAAGATCCGGCAAGCGACGGACATATGGGATTGATCGCAATATCCGGCGTCCAGCGCCTGACCGCTCAGCGGCAGGCTCTGTGACGCGAGCTGTCCAAGAGCTTGGCGAAAGCGCCGCGAGGCGGCAAGCCGCCGCCGTGACACGCCGGTATCGCGGAACACGAACAGATGGTCGATCTGTTTGGCCGCTTCCTCGGGCGGCGCCAGTTCGAGATAAAGCGGCGCCGCCATCAGTTTACTTGACGAAAGCATCCCGGTTCTCGGCGACGAAATCGGCAAATCGGCGCGCCGGGCGTCCCATCACATCGCTGACCGTGGTCTCGATGCCGGCAAGGTAGCCCTTGGGCGCGATGGAAGCCAATTCGACCATGGCTCCGGCGACCTCGTCCTGCATTCCGCCAGCCACCATGCGCGCCTTGGCATTTTCGGCCGACAGGGGCACACAGGTGACAGTGCGCCCGGTCACCCCGGACAGGAGGGCCGCGATATCTTCTCCGGTAAGAGCTTCGGGCCCGGTCAGGCCAAGAGCCTTGCCTTCGTAACCCGGAGCGGTCAGCGCCTCGGCGGCGACATCCGCGATGTCGCGGGCGTCGATCCAGGCCACGGGGCCGCCCAGATCGTCATAGTACACGGCGTCCTTTGCAATGTTGCCGGCCTGCCACAGCAGGTTCTGCATGAAATAGGTCGGCTGGACAAAGGTCCAGTCAAGGCCGCTTTGCTTCAGCAGCTCCTGGGTTTCGGAATGCCACTTTCCAAAGGTCAGCCCCGCCTTGGGCGATGCGCCAAGCCCCGTGGCCAAAACGATATGGCGCACGCCCGCGGCCTTGGCCGACTCGATCACGTTCGCCTTCCACTGGCGCATGTTCAGATGTGCAGGCGTGACCAGGTATATCTTTTCTGCCCCGTCACAGGCCCGCGCCAGCGCGGCAGGGTCCGTGAAATCTGCTGCGACCGCCTCGCATCCTTTGGCCCTTAGCGCATCTAACTTGGAGGGGGCGCTGGTGACAGCGCGCACGGACGCGCCTTGTGCCAGAAGCGTATCGACGAGGGGCGCGCCAGTCGTGCCCGTGGCTCCGAAAACAGTGATCATGACTTTTCCTTTTGCAGGTCTGCGATGGGCTGAATGGTTTCCGGGTTGCTGATCGACGACAGATCGCCCGGATCTTCACCGAGAAAGGCGGCACGCACGACACGGCGCATGGTTTTCATGCTGCGGGTCTTGGGCAGCGCTTCGACAAAGTGGATCTCGCGCGGGCGGAAGGGCTTCGAGACGATCTCTCCGACACGATCCTTGAGCCGGTTCACGAACTCCGCGTCCGGCGACACATTTGGGGCCGCCACGCAGACGCAGACGACGGCCACGCCCTTGATGTCATCAGGTGCCGCGATGGCAGCGGCGTCCACCACCTCTCCGGTTTCGGTCAGGGCCGCCTCGATCTCGGGCGGGCCGATGCGTTTGCCGGCGATGTTCAGCGTGTCGTCCGACCGGCCCAGGATATACCATGTCCCGTCCGGATCGCAGCGCACCCAGTCGCCGTGCCGCCAGAGGCCGGGGAAGGTGGACCAGTAGGTTTCAAGGTAGCGATCGCGGTCCCCCCAGATGGCCGGGGTCAGACCCAGAGGCGGCTGGGTCACGACCAGTTCGCCGACCTCGCCCGGTGCGGCTTCGCTGCCGTCCTGGCGCAGAACCTTGGCCCCGACACCCAGGGCCTGGGCCGAAAATCCGCCGGGCTTGAGCTCGTGCAGCACGGTCGAGGTCAGGATCGCGCCAAAAAGCTCGGTCCCGCCCGAGATGTTCAGCGGCACGGCGCGGCGGCGACAGATATGATCGAGCTGCCAGAGCCAGGCATCCTCGGTCCAGGGCTCGCCGGTCGAGGCGACGATGCGCAGGGACGACAAGTCGTAGCCCGACAAAGATTCAGTATCCTGCGTCATGAACTGCCGTACCAGGGTCGGGGCCACGCCGAGATGCGTGACCTCCATCTCGGACGCAAGACGCAGCAGCCTGAAGGGATCGCCGGGCATTGATGGTGCGCCCTCGGCCAGCACCAAAGTCGAACCGGACAAGAGCACCGACAAAAGGGTAAGCGGTCCCATGACCCACCCCATGTCGGTCATCCAGAGGTGCCGGTCATCCCGTTTCATGTCGAGGCAAAGCAGGAAATCGGCCGTGGCCTTGGCCTGCACGCCCAGATGGGTATGCACGACGCCCTTGGGCCGTCCGGTGGTGCCTGACGTATAGGCGATCAGAAAGGTGTCTTCGGCCTTGACCGGAACGGCGGCAAGCTCCGGACTGGCGCGGCCCACGGTTTCGCTCCAGTCCAGATCGCGGGCGGGATCGGCCACCGCACCGCCGAACCGTCGCAGGCTGATCACGGTATGAACCGATGGCACGTCGGTCAAAGCCTGGGCAAGGGTCGCTTCCATCCAGACCGGCTTGCCTCGCCGGGGTGTGGCATCCGCCGTCAACACCGCCACGGCATCCGCGTCGTTCAGGCGCGATACGATGGCATGGGGCGCAAAACCGGAAAACAGCGGCACCGCAACCGCGCCCAGCCGGGCAATACCCAGAAGCGCGGCCTCGATTTCGGGGATCATCGGCATATAGATGCCCACCGCCTGACCCGGCTTTACACCGCGTGCGGCAAGGGCCGAGGCGACGCGGGAGGCTTCGGCGGCAAGGTTGCAATAGCTCCAGCGGCGGCGGCTTCCGTCTTCGCCGACCCAGTCGATAGCGACCTTGTTACCCAGGCCATCGGCAATTCGGGCGTCAAGACAGGTTTCCGTCAGATTCAACGTACCTTCCACGGCCCATCTGATCGATTCAGGCCCTGTGGAGATATCTCGCAACCAGCTGTAGGGCCGCGCGAACCGTATCCCGGCATGGTCAATGATCTGGCCCCAGAACCAGTCTGGGTCTTCATTCGAACGGCGGACGAGTTCGTCGTAACTGTCAATGCCGCAGCCCCTCAGAAATGCGGTCAGCGTACTTGTCCGCTGGATGTCAGAGCCTGGCTGAAACATTCGCAACCTTTCTACAATGACAAAGGGCCGCACATAAGGCGCGGCCAGTCGGGGAGGTAACTCTTGGCACGGTTTGGCAGCAGCGCCTTGAGTCCGGCGCTGCTGCCAGCGTTTTAACCGTGCATGGACAGGCCGCCCGAAACCGAAATCACCTGGCCGGTAATGAACCCTGCGTCGTCCGACGACAGGAAGCAGATGATGCCAGGGTAATCCGTCGGCTGCGCAAGACGCTTCATCGGAATCGCCCGCTTGAGACCTTCGGCGATCTTTTGACCGGCCTCGCCCTCGGCAACCTGAGCGAACAGCGGCGTATCGGTCGGGCCGGGGGCGACCGCATTCAATTGAATACCTTTACGCGCCAGTTCACGCGCTACGGTTTTGGTGAACGAGATGATGCCACCCTTGCAGGCCGAATACACGGCTTCGCCGGATGATCCGACGCGTCCGGCGTCGGACGCGATGTTGACCACACGGCCGCCACCGTTCTTGACCATGCCCGGAAGCACCGCGTGATGCATATTCAGCGGACCGTAAAGATTGATGTCGATGACCTTCTTCCAAAGGTCGGGATCGGTGTCGAGGAACGGTTTGATCACGTCCCAGCCCGCGTTGTTCACCAGCACATCAATCGGTCCGCCGGATTCGAACTCGGCAACGGCGCTGTCGACCTGGGCACGATCGGTAATATCCGCCTGAAATGCCGTCGCTTTTCCGCCGGATTCAGTGATTAGTTTGGCGGTTTCATCCGCTCCGGCTTTGTTCAGATCGAAAACGGCGACTTCGGCACCCTCCGCGCCGAACCGTTCGCAAACCGCTCGGCCAATGCCGCTCCCACCGCCGGTCACAACGACCCGTTTTCCACTCAACCCTCGCATGTGGAGGTCCTCCTCTTCCGTTGCACCTTGAAAAGAGTTTGATTCGACACTCTCTCCGATGTATTCTAACAGTTGTTAGATTTATTGCAATGGACAACCTCATCTACGACAAGTATCGACAATGGATGGCACGACAGATTGAAGATACCAGGATAGTGAATGACGATCTAAGCAAGTCGGAGAGGACCCGCGAAGCCATACTCGCTGCGGCTGCGCGACTTTTTCGGTATGAAGGCTATCACGCAACGACTATGCGCGACATCGCGCAGGAAGCTGGCATTGAGGCCGGCAGCATTTATTATCATTTTCAATCCAAGGACCAGATTCTGAGCGATGTTCTCGATCTTGGCGTCCGTCAACTATATCAGGCGGTCAGTGAAATCGTTCGGTCGGCACCGACAAGTTCGGAGGATTTTCGCAAGACTTTCAGACTGCTGATTGAAACACACCTTACCTACCTATTGACCGACAGTGACTTTACGTCAGCCAATATTCGGAACTATCCGATGTTGTCGGACGAAACACGCGCCCCGCATCGCGAATTGCGTGCATCATATGCGGGTGCCTGGGGCAAATTCCTGAATGACGCCAAACGCGCCGGCCACCTTCGAAGCGACATATCCACTGCTGTGATCAGCCAGTTCATCCTGAGTGCCATGAACTGGACCGTAGAATGGTACGATGTCGACAAGTATCCGGTGCGCATCCTCGCGGAACGAATGAGTAAGCTGATACTTGACGGAATGTGTCCACATCGCAAGGCGGGTACCGAAGGCTTGAAGCTGTGCCCCGCCACTCCCGCCAAAACCCCGGATCCCGACGGCAAGGCGGCTAAGACCCGTGCAGAAATTCTAAAGGCCGCAGCGCGCGTTCTGAGGGACAATGGCTACAAGGCGACCACGCTGAGAAAGATCGCGGAAGAAGCGGACATGAAAGCGGGAAGCGTCTATTACCATTTCAACTCCAAGGAAGCGATCGTTGACGAAGTTCTAAACGCCGGACTGAGGGACTTGCTAGCAGGTGTCGAAGCCGCCGTTCGGAAATTCGATGCTCCGTACGATCATCACGCCAGGATAGCGACTGCAATCTGGGCGCACCTGGATTTCCTCTTCAAGGCAAGCGAATTCACCTCGGCGAATATCAGAAGCTATGGAATGCTCCCCAATCATTTCAGGGAGAAGCACAGGGGTATTCGCCATGAGTATGGAAAACTCTGGGATCGGATACTCCGTGAAGCTCAGGACGACGGTGCCATACGGTCGGATATCAAGATCGTCCCCTTGCGCCAGGTGATGTTGGGCGCTTTGAACTGGACGGTGGAATGGTTCGACCCGAACAAGGCAGGAGTGCAAGGATATCTATCACTGCCTGAATTCTCCAGCATGCTCATCAATCTGTTACTGGAAGGCATTTGTAACCGGGAAGCGGCCCCGTCCACAGGACAAGGTAGCCCTGAAAGCGGTTGCCCCGGTCAGACCAGAAGGAAGTGATACAGCCCTTCGGCAACCGCCTTTTCCCGATCCGTCTGCCAGCTGAGCACGCTGACGCTTGCCATCCGCTTGCCTTTGCGCGTGACGTTAGCGCGCGCAAAAAGCGGTCCCTTCACACCGGGTCTGAGGTAATCGACGGTCAGGTTGATCGGCTTGGCCGGAACGTCGGCGAAATCGGGCTGTACCGCGATGGCGGCAGTGGCCTCCAAAAAACTGGCGATTATGCCGCCATGGTAGTACTCCATGATCGGGTTACCGATATGGCGGTCATCAAAGGTCATTTCCGCCTCAGCATGGAGACTGTCTAGACTTCTGACCTCAAAGTTGAGAAATCGGAAGAACGGCACCCGGGATACATTGGCATTGACAGTTTGCACGTCCATCACGAGGTTTTTCCTTTTGTCATTGCGTCAAACAGGCTGGTTTCGCCGCGCGTCAATGCAAACGAGGCGGTTCCCCTGGCTATTTCAGCATCCTCATGGCCCGCGAACCAGACGCTGCCGGAATTGAAGGCGATGTGGCGGGTCTTGCGAAAACAATACGCTTGAACGATGACATCCGCGCGCGAACGGGCCGGGCGCAGGTAATCAACTCTCAGGTCAAGAGTGGCCATGGTACTGACGCCTTCGATGGCAACAAAGTTCGCCAGTCCAAAGACACTGTCCAGAAGTGCCGTCAGGATACCACCGTGGAGCAGCGATTGTTCCGCATCGACGCAAAAGTCCGGATTGAACGGCATCCGAACGCGAACGCCTTCGGTCGAGACCTCTTCGATCTCAAGCGCCATATGCGTAATCAGACCCTTGCCGCGCGCATTCCACATCTGCGCGATTTGCTCCATCTTCTTTTGGGTGATGTCAGACATGCGATCTTTTCCTTAACGCCCCGTGAAGTTGGGTTTTCGTTTCTCGATGAACGCAGCAACAGCCTCGTGATGGTCTTCGGTCTGATGCATGAGCGCCTGATAGGCCGCTGCGGAATTCAGGAAATCCGGCAGGTCCATCCGTTCGGCATTGCGCATCAGACGCTTGGCGACCCGCACCGCGCGCGGCGGTTTCGCGGCGATGACAGCGGCCCGTTCGCGGGCCCGTTCCATCAATTTTTCATGAGGCACAAGTTCAAGCACCATACCAAGCTCCAGCGCTTCCTTGGCCTCGACCATGCGCCCTGAGAAGGTCAGATCGGCGGCCTTCTGGTGGCCCAGACGACGCAACAGGAACCAGCTGCCCGCATCGCCCGGAATGATCCCGAGATTCAGAAACACCTCGCCGAACTTTGCTTTCTCCGATGCGATGCGCATGTCGCACATCATGGTCAGGTCGCAACCCGCGCCCACCGCCGGGCCGTTGACCGCGGCGATCGTCGGAATATCCATGTTGTAGAGCGCAAGCGGCAGCCGCTGCACCCCATCAACATAGCTCTGCGCCGCCGCCAGCGGCTCCTTGCGGAACACGCTGTCGGGATCGTTCATCTCCTTGATGTCCCCGCCTGCACAAAAGGCCGGGTCGGCCCCGGTCAGGATCATCACGCTGACCTGAGGATCGGCCTGCACCTTGGCGAAGGTCTCCAGAAGGGCAGCGATCATGTCGTTGCCGGTGACCGGGTTGCGCCGCTCGGGGTCGTTCAGCGTAACCGTGGCGATCCTGTCGGAAATCTCCAGAAGGACGGGCTGTTTATTCATTCTTGCCATCTCCGCGTTCGCGTTTCTCGAACATCGCGGGGTTGATCATGTCCCGCGCGTCATGGCCCATATGCAGGGTCTCACCGCCGTCTACGTAGATGTCCTCGCCGGTAATGAAACCGCCAAGTTTCGACGCCAGGAAAATGATCGTGCCTGCGATGTCCTCGGCCGCCCCCATCCGGTTTAGCACTGAGCGGTTCAGCTTTTTCCACTGTTCCGGCGGAATCGGATAGCGGCCAAGCGCATCGGTCTTGATCGTGCCGGGCGCGACACAGTTCAGGCGGATGCCGTATTCGCCCCATTCGGCGGCCAGCGTTTTCATCATGCCCGTCACACCGGCGCGGGCGGCGACGGTGTGTGTAAAGCCGGTAAGCGCGGTGCGCGCCGAGATGGCGGTGACAAACACAACCGATCCACCATTGTCGTACATGAAGTGATCGGCAGCGGCGCGTGTCATTTGCCAAGACCCTATCAGGTTGTTGCGGATCACGGCTTCGAAGCCCTTGTTGGTGATATCGCGGGCGGCCGCGATATACTGGCCGCCGGCATTGTTCACCAAGACATCCAACTGCCCATAGTGGTCCTTGATCCGCCCCATCGCAGTTTCGATACTGTCTTCGTCGCGGGTGTCTCCGGGCACGACAAAGGCCTCGCCCCCCGCCGCGCGGATCATTTCGGCGGTCTCCTCCAGCGGCTCTTCCCGGCGCGCGAACAGCGCAAGCCTGGCCCCGCAAGAGGCCATTTCGATCGCCGTCGCCCGGCCCATTCCGGATCCGGATCCCGTAACCAGGGCAACCTGGCCCGCCATGAGATCCGACGCGTAACGCCTTGATTTCGCTTCGCTCATGTTCCGCCCCTAGTTCTTCAGCAATTCGCCAGAGATGATGAGTTTGCGAACCTCCTGGGTGCCTGCGCCGACCTCAAGCACGCGACCGGTCCGGTACAGCCGGTTCACTTCTGTATCACGCATGTAACCCGAGCCGCCGTGAATCTGGACGGCCTTGTCGAGCACGAAGGATGTCGCCTCAGCGGCCTTGTAGATCGCCGCAGCGGTAAGCTTGTGGATTTCGCCGCGCCCGCCTTCGCCCTCTTCGAGGCCCTCACACATGGCTGCGGTGCGCAAGGACAGGCTGCGCGCGGCCTCGATCTGCGTATACATGTCGGCCAGCATCGCCTGAACCATCTGAAAACTGGCGATCGGTTTGCCGAATTGCTGGCGTGTCTTGGCATAATCGATGGAAATATCCAGCGCCCGCTGCGCAATGCCCAAGGCGTTGAAACAGACGATGGCACGTTCCAGATCAAGTCCGGACATGGTAACGGCAACCCCGCCATCCAGCTTGCCGACCATGTTTTTTGCGGGCACCCGGCAGTCCTCGAACACCAGTTCGCCGGTAGGCGAGCCGCGGAACCCCATCTTGTTCAGCTTCTGCGCCACCTTGAAACCGGGCGTGTCGGTTTCCACGATAAAGGCGGAAATGCCCTTGGCGCCCTTTTCCGGCGAAGTCTTGGCATAGACAAGGACCAGATCGGCAATTGGTCCGTTGGTGATGTAGATCTTGGCGCCGTTCAGGATGTAGTCGTCACCATCTTGTTTGGCCGTGGTCCGCATCGAGCCAAGCGCATCAGACCCCGCGCCGGGTTCGGTCAGGCCCAGAGCACCCACCAGCGTGCCGTTGCACAGGCCCGGCAGGTATTTTCGGCGCAACTCGTCATTGGCGTTGCGATAGATGTTGTTGACACAGAGGTTATCGTGCGCCACATGAGTCAGCCCGATCGCGGCAGAGGCGCGCGACATTTCCTCGGTGATGATACAGGCCGAGGTGAAATCCAGCCCCGCGCCGCCAAATTCCAGCGGCACGTTCAGGCCCAGATAGCCCATTTCGCCCAGCTTGGGGAAAACCGAAGGGGGCAGATCGTCGGTGTCGTCCATTTCCGCGTTCAGATGGTGGAATTCTGACATGAAGAACTTGCCAGCCTGATCGGCCAGCGCCTGCTGTTCGTCCGTCATGAAATGGGTCGGCAGAGCGGTGTCGTTGCGAAGTTGCTTGTTCATGGTCTCGTCTCCCTCAGGCGCGCAAAAGTTCTTCGGCAATGATGATTTTGCGGACTTCGCTTGTACCCGCGCCGATTTCCAGCAGCTTGTTGGCGCGGAACAGCCGGTTGATCTCGGTGTCCTGCATGTAGCCAGAGCCACCATGAATATGGCAGGCTTCGGTCACCGCCTTGTTGAATGCCTCGCCTGCGTAAAGACAGGCCGCCGCGGTCAGTTTGTGGATTTCGCCACGGCCCCCGGCCCCTTTTGGTAGGCCCGTACAGGCGGCCAGTGCCCGATAACCGAATGCGCGCGCGGTTTCGACCTCGGTGTAGATCTCGGCCAGTTTCGACTGCATCATCTGGAAACTTGCAATCGGTTTGCCGAATTGTTCGCGAATCTTGGCGTATTCCAGCCCTAGTTCCAGGGCGCGTTCGGCCATGCCAACGCAGACTGAGGCAACCATAGCACGCTCCAGATCCAACCCGCTCATTACCACCGAAACGCCGGTGTTTTCCGGTCCAACCATGGCGGATGCGGGTACGCGGCAATCCTCAAACACCAGTTCTCCGGTTGGCGAGCCGCGAAAGCCCATTTTGTCAAGCTTTTGCGCCACCTTGAAACCGGGATTGTCCGTCTCGATGATGAAAGCAGAAATGCCCTTGGCGCCCTTCGACTTGTCGGTTTTGGCATAAAGCAGGATCACAGCGGCAATGGGGCCGTTGGTGATGTAAATCTTCGAGCCGTTGATGACATAATCATCACCGTCGCGGCGGGCAGTGGTGGCCATGGATCCGAGCGCATCGGATCCCGCACCCGGTTCGGTCAGGCCCAAAGCACCGACGAGCTCGCCCGAGCAAAGGCCCGGCACGTATTTCTTCACCTGCTCTTCGGAGCCGTTGCGCAGCAGGTTATTCAGGCACAGGTTGTCATGCGCCCCGTGCGAGAGGCCCACAGCCGGATTCCACTTCGAAATCACCTCGGACACCAGCGCCTGGGTGAACTCGTTCTGTCCCGATCCGCCCAGCTCCTCCGGCGCGGTAATCCCCAGCAGGCCCAGCTCGCCCATCTGCTTGAACAGATCATCGGGCCACCATTCCTCGTCATCCATACGCGCTTGCAGCGGGTGTAGCACCTCACGCGACACCCGCTCCACGTGATCGACAATCTGGCGTTGCTCATCGGTCAATGAATAGTTCGCCCTGATGGCTTCCAGATGCGCCGCGATAGCCTCACTTTGAGTGGTCATATCATCCTCCCGAAAAAGTCGTCCGCAGTGTTGACCAAAATCAAACACATGTTAGAAAATAGATCAAGCCAAGCTTTTGACGACCTGACGTAAGAAAGCGCGGTGTCCTGAATACAGGGGGGGGAGCTTCGGAAATGACTGAGAGCGTTGTTCAATCGCAGGCGCTCGGCAAAGAAGTGCGTATCACGATTCGACGTCCTGACAATCGAAATGCCCTCAACCGTGAGGTCGCAGACGGGATCATGGCCGCCATATGTGCTGCCGAGAGGGACAGCGATTGCCGCGTGATCGTTCTGACCGGCGAGGGCGAGCGCGCCTTCTGTGCCGGGGGCGACATCAAGGCGGGGCGGATGGCGGCCCGTTTGTTCAGGATCCGGCGGACCCGGATCATTTTGCCGGAAGGTTGTTCGAGACGATACAGGCGTGCCGAAAGCCAACGATCGCGCGCATCAATGGCGTCGCGATGGGGGCGGGAGCGGGCATCATCTGTGCCTGCGATCTGGCTGTGATGGCGGATCATGCCCGCATCGGAACGCCGGAAGTGAAGGTGGGTCTGTTTCCCATGACGATCGTGCCACCCATGATGCGCGTGCTGCCCCGGCGGAGGCTGATGGAGATGTTCATCACCGGCGTTCCTCTGACGGCCGAGGAAGCCCTGCAGTTCAATCTGGTCAACTATGTGACCGATGCCGCGGGGCTGGACGATAAGGTTGCAGAACTGGTTGCCCAGATCGCCGCGCAGTCGCCGAGCGCGATCCGGCTGGGAAAATACGCCTGTCACGCGATGGAGGACATGACCTATCCGCAGCAGATGCGGTTTGCAGAAACACTGTTACCGCGTGTGGCGCAGACCGAAGACGCGCGCGAAGGCTTTGATGCCTTTATTACGAAGCGCAAACCTGAATGGACGGGCCGCTGATCAAGCGGGGAGGAGAGGAATATGTCGGAACGAAAGCTGCGCATCGGATGCGCGTCGGGCTTCTGGGGCGATACGCCGGAAGCGATCGGTCAACTGGTCTCAAAGGGCGAGCTCGACTATCTGGTGTTTGACTATCTGGCAGAGGTGACAATGTCGCTGATGGCGCGGGCCCGCGCCAAAGCGCCCGAGTCGGGCTATGCGCCGGACTTCGTCAAGGCGCTGGCACCCTGGTTGCCGGATATCAAGTCAAAAGGGATCAAGGTCGTTGCCAATGCCGGGGGCGTGAACCCGCGTGGCTGCAGCGATGCGCTTGCCAAAGCCGCCGCCCAGGCCGGGATCGATCTGTCCATCGGAGTCGTGCTGGGCGATGACCTGTTGCCTAGGGCCGATGAAATTCGCAAAAACGGTCAGACGGAAATGTTCTCGGGTGTCGCATTTCCAGATGATATCTGGAGCATGAATGCCTATCTGGGTGCCCGCCCCATCGCTGCCGCGCTGGATGCCGGGGCCGACATCGTGATCACCGGACGCTGCGCCGACAGCGCGGTCGCGCTTGGTCCCCTGATGCATGAATACGGCTGGGGCGACGATGACTGGGACAAGCTCAGCCAGGGATCGCTGGCCGGCCACCTGATCGAATGCGGCCCCCAGGGAACCGGCGGCAACTTCACCGACTGGCAGGACGTGCCGGGTTGGGACAATATGGGCATGCCCATCGTCGAGGTGTCCGAAGACGGCAGTTTCATCATGACCAAGACGCCTGACACCGGCGGGCTGGTCGTGCCCGGGTCAGTCGGAGAGCAGATGCTCTATGAAATCGGGGACCCGCGCGCCTACCTGTTGCCCGACGTGATCTGCGACTGGTCCGGGGTCACCCTGGAACAGGTCGGACCCGACCGGGTGCTGGTCAAGGGCGGCAGGGGGCTTGGGCGCACCGACAGCTACAAGGTGTCGGCGACCCATGCCGATGGCTGGCGCGCGGTCTCTACCCTGACACTGGCCGCGATTGATGCCCCTGCCAAGGCCGAACGTGTGGCCGAGGCGATCCTGACACGCTGTCGCCGGATTTTTCGCGACCGCAAAATGGACGATTTTCGGCAGGTCAGCGTCGAGGTGCTGGGCGCCGAGGCGGCATATGGCGCAAACGCGCGCGCGCGGACCCGCGAGGTGGTGCTCAAGATCGGCGCGGTCCATGACAATCGCGCCGCGCTGAACATCTTTGCCGGTGAAATCGCACCGATGGCGATTTCGACCGCGCAGGGTCTGACCGGGTTCTTCGCCGGACGGCCCAAGGTGCAGCCGGTGGTCCGCCTGTTCTCCTTCCTTCAGAGCAAGGCCGAGACCCCCGTCGCGGTCGAGGTCGACGGCAAGGATGTGCCCGTGAGCGTGGCCGCCACGCCAGTCCACCTTGATCCACCTGCCGCAACGCCCGCAGATAGCCGCGAGCCCGGCCCGGACGCTGTCAAGGTCCGCCTCGTCAATCTGGCTTGGGGCCGCTCGGGCGACAAGGGGGATATCGCCAATATCGGCATCCTTGCGCGCAGGCCGGACTACCTGCCCTATATCCGCGCGGCCCTTAGCGAAGAGGTGGTGAAAGACTATTTCGCCCATGTCTGCGACGGCAGGGTTGAACGGTTCGACCTGCCCGGAAGCCATGCGCTGAACTTCATGCTGCATGACTCGCTTGGCGGGGGCGGCATTGCCTCGGTCCGCATCGACCCACAGGGCAAGGGGTTCGCGCAGATGCTGCTGGATATCGAAATTCCCGTGCCGGCCGATCTGGCCGCACGTGACAGACTGAACGCCGCGAACCGGAACTAAGAGGATAACGACATGACCATTTCAAAACTCCTGGTCGCCAATCGGGGTGAAATCGCGGCGCGCGTGTTGCGCACCGCCAAGGCACACGGGCTTGCGACGGCTGTGTTGCGCCATGCCGCCGAACAGGACGGGCCGGCCCATCTGATTGCCGACGAGATCGTGACCATCGATGGCCCGACGCCCGTGGCCGCCTATCTGGATATTCCTCAGATTGTCGATGCCGCCAAAAGGATCGGCGCGGACGCGGTGCATCCCGGCTATGGCTTTCTGTCAGAGAATGCCGGTTTTGTCGCGGCGCTGGAAAGAGCCGGAGTGACCTTTGTCGGCCCGACGTCCGAGGTCATCGACCTGATGGGGGACAAGGTCCGCGCCCGCGCCTTTGTCGAGGAACGCGGGTTTCCAGTCGCCCCCTCGGCGATCGAGGATGATGATCCGGCGAGCTTTGTCGAACGCGCCCGCGCCGTTGGCTATCCGCTGCTCATCAAGCCCTCGGCCGGCGGTGGCGGCAAGGGCATGCGCGTCGTACGCGAGGCCAGCACGCTGGAGACCGAAATCGAAACCGCGCGCCGCGAAGGCGAACGGTATTTCGGTGACGGCCGCCTGTTTGTCGAACGCTATATCGAACGCCCGCGCCATATCGAGGTGCAGGTGATGGGCGACGGGCAAGGCAACGTGGTCCATTTCTGGGAACGCGAATGTTCGATCCAGCGCCGGTTCCAGAAGATTATCGAGGAAACGCCCTCTCCGGCGCTGACCCCCGAGCAACGGGGTGAGATCTGCGAAACCGCTGCCGGAATTGCCCGCGCCGTCAACTATCGCGGGGCAGGGACCGTTGAATTCATCTATGCGCAGGACGGGGCCTTTTATTTCCTGGAAATGAACACCCGCCTTCAGGTCGAACATCCGGTGACCGAGATGGTAACCGGCTTTGATCTGGTTGCTGAGCAACTGCGCGTAGCGGCGGGCGAGGGCTTGAGCGCCGCGCAGGCGGATATTCCCCAGATTGGCCATTCGATCGAATTGCGCATCTGCGCCGAGGACGCAACGGCCGATTTTCGTCCTGCGATAGGGGATATCCTGCTGCTGGACGAACCGATGGGCGAGGGTATCCGTGTGGACAGCGGCATTCTGGATGGCGGCAAGGTGACGACCGACTTCGACCCGATGCTGTCCAAGCTGATCGTGCATGGCCGGGATCGCGCGCAGGCCATCACCCGTGCCCGAAATGCGGTGCAAAACTATGTGGTTCTGGGGGTGACGACCAACACCGGCTATCTGGATGAAATCCTTGCGCATCCCGATTTTGCCTCGGGCGACGTATCAACCGGGTTTCTGGCTGAACAATCCGAAACGCTGACCGCGCCGGGCGAAGATGTCTCTGACCTGTTGATGGCGGCGGCGGCACTGTCGGACGAAAGACTGGTGGCAGAAGTGATGCAGATCCCCGAGATGCACCGCAAGATGGGCGAGTGGAGAAACTGATGCGCAGGATATTCCAGATCGACGGTGCTGAGATCGAATGCTGGTTGGGCCACGATGGCAGCCGGTTCGTGCTGCACACACCCGAGGGCGCGCTTCCCTGCAGTCTGGAGCCGACGGGTGTGCCAGGGGGCTACGTCCTTCGGGCAGGGGACGCGGCGCGCGGGCTCTGGCTTGCTGCCGGACCGGATGCGACCTTCGTGCATCTGAATGGCCGGGCCCATGAGATCGGGCGGATCGATCCGGCCCAGCGTTTGGCATCCAGCGACGTCGGTGCCGCCGACGACCGCATCCTCGCGCCGATGCCGGGGGTTGTGGTCTTGATCGCGGTGAAGCCGGGCGATGCGGTCAGGGAAGGACAGACGCTTCTTGTCATCGAAAGCATGAAGCTGGAGACCAGCCTGACCGCGCCGCGCGACGGGGTGGTCGCCGAAATGCCATTTGCCACAGGCGACAGTTTCGGGCTGAAGGCCGTTCTCGCCCAGCTGGCCCCGGAAGAGGAGTAACCATGCGCAGGATCGAAAGTCTGATCGACACCAATGCCGCCGACTACAAGGCAAACTATGCCGCCATGTCTGAACGGCTGAAGGAATTTCACGCCCGCCAGTACGCGGCGCGCTTCGAACGCCCGCAACGCGACTTCGACCGCCTTGAGCGGCAGAACAAACTGGGCGTGCGCGAACGGTTGAAACTGCTGCTGGACCCCGGAACTCCGTTTCTGGAATTTTCAACCCTGGCGGCCTGTCGTGAATATGACGGGGTGGTGCCCGGCGCAGGCGTGGTTACGGGGATCGGCATCGTGCAAGGCCGCGAGGTTGCCATCCACGCCAACGATGCCAGCGTCAAGGGCGGTGCTTGGTATCCGCATACCGTGAAAAAGATCGTGCGCCTTCTGGATGTCGCCTTGGAAAACCGCCTGCCGGTCATCCATATCTGCGATAGCGCGGGCGGTTTCCTGCCGCTGCAGCACGGGGTGTTTCCCGACCGGTATCTGGGTGGGCGGGTGTTCCGCAACCAGGTCAAGCTGAGCCAGGCCAATATCCCGCAGATTGCCGTGGTCGGCGGACACTGCACGGCTGGCGGTGCCTATGTGCCGACGTTGAGCGACTACAACATCATCATCGAAGGCACAGGCGCGATTTTTCTTGGCGGTCCGCCGCTGGTCAAGGCGGCCACCGGCGAAGAGGTCGGTGTTCAGGAGCTTGGCGGCGCGGTCATGCACACCTCGGTCTCGGGCACGGGCGACTATCGCGCCGCGACCGAACAACACGCCTTTTCACTGGCGCGCGAGATTGTCAGCCAGTGGAAGCGTACACCGAAAACGATCATCGAAACCGCATCTTATGAGGAACCGTATTACGACCCAAAAGAACTCTACGGGATCATTCCAAAGGACCGGAAAACCCAGTTCGACATGCGCGAGGTTCTGGCCCGGATCGTGGACGGCTCACGCTTTCACGAATACCAGCCCGACTATGGCACCACGATGGTGTGCGGCTTTGCCCATATCTGGGGTTACAAGGTGGGAATTCTTGCCAACAACGGGGTGCTGTTCAACGACAGTTCGCTGAAGGCCGCGCATTTCATGCAGCTTTGCAATCAGAACCGCACGCCTCTGGTCTTTTTCCAGAACATCACCGGCTACATGGTGGGCCGCGAATACGAAGAACGCGGCATCGCCAAGGACGGCGCCAAGATGCTGATGGCACAGGGCGGCTCGGTCGTGCCGAAGTTCACCGTGATTGCCAATGCCTCGTATGGGGCAGGCAATTACGGCATGTGCGGGCGAGCCTGGGATGCGCGCACGCTGTTCATGTGGCCCCAGGCCGAAATCGGCGTGATGGGGGCGGATCAGGCCGCAAATACCATGGCGGACGTCAAGATTCGGCAGCTTCAGCGCGAAGGCAAAGAGCTGACCGAAGAAGAAATCGCCGCGATCCGCGAACCGGTGCTGGAAAAATACAAGCGCGATGTCGAGGCTTATACCTCGACCTCGGAATTGTGGGACGACGGCATCCTCGACCCGGCGGACACGCGCAACGCGCTTGGCATGTCGATTTCTGCCTCGCTCAATGCGCCGATCGACGATCCGCACTACGGGATCTTCCGTCTGTAAAGGCTTGAGGGACGGCACACCGGGTCGGGGAGTGCCGTTCCGCGTCAAGGCGCTTCCATCTGGCGCTTTCGGAATCTGAAGTAGTCCTGACCGGTCCGGTTCCCGGACAGGTCAGGACGATGTCCGCCGCGCCTCCTGAATGGAGACGACGTCAGAGGCCGCCATCCCTGGCCGGTCTGCCTCGACCGCCTTCAGCGGTTCGACCGGCGTCAATCCGGCCAGACAGTCGCGCGCAAGTTGCTGGTATTCCGCGGTGCCGCGCGTTTTCCACGCGATTTCTTTCTCGCTGACCTCGCGGATCACCTTTGCCGGCGATCCCACCACCATCGACCGCGGCGGAATCACGGTTTCGCCACGCAGAAACGCCTGGGCGCCGACAATCGATTCCGCCCCAAGCTCTACGCCATCCATGATGACGGCATTCATCCCGACCAAAGCGTTCCGGCCAACTGTGCAACCGTGCAGGATCGCGCCATGGCCGATGTGGCCGTCGGTTTCCACCACGGCATCGCGGCCGGGAAAGGAATGGATGATGCAATTGTCCTGAACATTGGCGCCATCACCGATCACGATCCTGCCGAAATCGCCTCGCAGGCTTGCTCCGGGGCCGATGTAGCACCCATGACCCAGGATGACATTCCCGATCAGAACGGCCTGAGGGTGGACATAAGTATCCTCGGGCACAACGGGTATAAACCCCCTGAATTCATAACAATACGCCATTCTCTCTTCCTTTTGCAGTCTGCGTGCCGCTAGTTTCGGAAAACCGACACCAAACGTTCATGGGCAGTCATGCTGGCAGCCGAAGGCCCGAAATGTGCTGCCTTCCAATACCCAAAGTCAAGCAAAGCAAACATAAGTCAGGAAAATGGGCAAGCACCCTACGTCATGGCGTAACAGTGTTGACAGTTGGCGGGGGCAGGAGCTTAATTCTAACAAGTGGTAGAAAATGGTATGGCGTAACATTGGAATAGCCGCACCAAAATTGGGAGAGAGAGATGACAGACAAAGCGTATGTCGCCGGCGTCGGGATGGTCCCGTTCCAGAAGCCGGGAAAATCCGAAAGCTACGATGTGATGGCGACCGCTGCGACCCGGTCCGCTCTGGCGGACGCGGGATTGGATTATAGAAAAATCCAACAGGCCTATGTGGGCTATGTCTATGGCGACAGCACCTGCGGTCAGCGCGCCTTGTACCATGTTGCAATGACCGGCATCCCGATTTTGAATGTGAATAACAACTGCTCGACCGGTTCGTCTGCCCTGTTCCTGGCCCGGCAGGCAGTTGAAAGCGGCGCGGTTGAATGTGCTCTGGCACTTGGGTTCGAACAGATGCAGCCCGGCGCAATCGGTGCGATGTTCCATGATCGAGTCAGCCCGTTTGCGGCTTTCGATGCAGAAACCGACGATCTGGTTGGCAGTGCCGAGATTCCGTTGGCGCTGCGGTACTTCGGCGGTGCGGGCAAGGCGCACATGGACGAGTTCGGCACGCCTCTTGAGACCTTCGCCAAGATCCGCGCCAAGGCCAGCCGCCATGCGGCCAAGAATCCGCTTGCCCTGTTCCGGCAGGAGGTGACGGCTGAAGACGTCATGGCGGCCCAGGTCGTGTGGCCGGGCGTGATGACCAAGCTCATGGCCTGTCCGCCAACCTGCGGCGCGGCGGCGGCGATCATCTGTTCCAAGGAATTCGCCGACAAGCACAGACTGGACAGTTCCGTGCGGATCGCGGCGCAGGCAATGACAACGGATGGCCCGGAAACTTTCGAAGCCCATGACATGCGCGAAGTGGTCGGCTTTTCGATGGCTAAGCGAGCCGCCGATCAGGTCTACGAGGCCGCAGGCATCGGGCCGCAGGATATAGACGTGGTCGAGCTGCACGACTGCTTTGCCCATAACGAGCTGATCACCTACGAGGCGCTCGGCCTTTGCGGGCGCGGCGATGCGGCGAAATTCGTCGATGATGGCGACAACACCTATGGCGGCAAATACGTGACCAACCCATCCGGCGGGCTCTTGTCCAAGGGGCATCCGCTTGGGGCGACCGGCCTTGCGCAATGCACCGAGCTTGTCCAGCAGCTACGCGGCCAGGCCGATGCGCGCCAGGTCGACGGCGCGCGCCTGGCGCTGCAGCACAATCTGGGCCTCGGCGGGGCCTGCGTGACCACGCTTTATGAAAAAGCCTAACGAAACGGATCGGGAGGAGACGTCATGACGGGAAAACTCGACGGGCGCGTGGCGCTGGTTTCTGGGTCGGGCCGGGGGATCGGCCGGGAAATCGCGCTGAAACTGGCCTCGGAAGGGGCGCGCGTGGTGATCAACGATCTGGACGCCGATCCGGCCAATGAGACTGCCGAGGCGATCCGCGCGATGGGTGCGGAGGCCGTGGTCTGCGCCGGTAGCGTCACCGACGACGGGTTCGCCGAACGGTTCATCAAGACCGGCGTAGACAGCTTCGACGGGCTCGATATCATCGTGAACAATGCGGGCTATACTTGGGACAGCGTTGTTCAGAAAATGACCGACGAACAGTGGCAGGCGATCATCGACGTTCACCTGACGGCCCCCTTCAGGATCCTGCGCGCCGCGCAGCCGGTGATCAGCACCAAGGCCAAGGAAGAGGCCGCCGCCGGACAGGAAGTGTTCCGCAAGGTGGTCAACATCTCGTCCATCGCGGGCACTGGCGGCAATGCGGGCCAGATCAACTATTCCGCCGCCAAGGCCGGCATTCTGGGTGTCACCCGGACGATGGCCAAGGAATGGGGCCGCTACAAAGTCAACGTCAACGCCGTGGCCTTCGGCCCGATCCGCACCCGCCTGACCGAAGGCAGCGCCGACGGCGACAGCACGATCAAGGTCGAGGAAAAAGAGATCAAGGTCGGCGTGAATCCCGACCTTCTTACCCAGATGGAGCGCATGATCCCGCTGGGCCGGGTCGGCACTCCGGAAGAGGCCGCCGGCGCTGTCTATCTGTTCTGCTCTCCCGACTCGAACTTCATATCGGGGCAGCACATCATCTGCGGCGGCGGGTTCACGATCTGAACCTGAACGGTTCAGGCCCGTGCACACGGGCGGATCGACACAATCACCAAGGACGGGTGGGCGGGCATTGCTCGCCCGTCTTTATTTTCGCCCGTCTTTATTTTCGCCAGTCTCGAAGAATCCGGTTCAAGACAGATTGACTCCCGGAGGGGAATTACCTAACAAGTGTTAGCTATGTGAGGGATGGCCGGATTTTCATGACCGATCCGACGGTGAAGAAAAAGGCAGGCGAAACGCCCCGAAGCCCGGTCGGGCGCAAAGGGGTGCTTGACGTTGCCGCGCGGCTTTTCCGCGACCGGGGCTATGGGTCCGTGTCTCTCAGGAAGATTGCCGAAGCCGCGGGCATCAAGGCCGGAAGCATCTATTACCACTTCGGATCGAAAGACGAGATCGTCGTGGCCATTCTTGATGAAGGCATCTGGGCCGTGCACGAAAACATGCGCCGGGCGGTCGCGGAACAACCCGACACCGCCGAGGCCGCTGCCATCTTGCGCGCGGCGATCAGCGCGCATCTTCGCGCGCTTCTGGATGTCAGCGACTATTCCTCGGCCAATGTGCGTATCTTCGGGCAGGTTCCGCAAACGGTGCGCGACGCCAACCTGCCCGCGCGCCGCGCCTATCAGGCCGAATGGGACGATCTGCTGGCACGGCTGCAAAAGAACGGTGCGTTGCGGGCCGATGTCGACATCCGCCGTTTGCGGCTGATGCTTATCGGTGCGCTGAATGCCACGCTGGAATGGTTCGACCCCGCGCGCGGCAGTGCCGATGTGCTGGCCACTGCCTATGCCGATGTCTTCCTCAACGGGATACTCGAAAGAAAGGATGCCTGATACATGGCACGTCTTGAAACAGCGGTGCTGACCGCCTCAGAGACCTACATCCGCAACCACGCAGCACAAAGCGAGCGCGTCGAAACCCTGCGCGCGCGGATCGCCGTGGCCACGTCGGGCGGACGCTCCGACATGGTCGAACGTCATCGCAAGCGCGGCAAGCTTCTGGTCCGCGAACGGATCGACCTGCTGGTGGATCCGGGCACCGCGTTCATGGAACTTTCATCGCTTGCAACCTACGGGCAATATGGGGACGAGGTGCCCGGCGCGGGGATCGTGACCGGCATCGGCATTGTCCACGGTTTGCCCTGCGTGGTGATCGCCAATGACGCCACGGTGAAAGGCGGATCATTTTATCACGAGACGGTGCAGAAACACATTCGCGCCCAGGAAATCGCGGCGGAAAACCGGCTGCCCTGCCTCTATCTGGTGGATTGCGGCGGTGCCTATCTACCGGAACAGGACCGGGTTTTCCCCGATGCCCGGCATTTCGGCAATTCCTTTTACCGCCAGACCAACATGTCGGCCAGCGGTCTGCCGCAGATCTCGGCCGTGTTCGGCGGCTGCACGGCGGGCGGGGCATATATTCCCGCCCTGTCGGACGAGGTCATCATGGTGCGCGGCAACGCGCGCATCCATCTGGGCGGGCCGTCGATCGTCAAGGTGGCAATCAACGAAGAGGTCGATGGCGAAACGCTGGGCGGGGCCGAAATGCACACGCGCGTTTCGGGTGTCTCCGACCATCTGGCTGATGACGAGCACCACGCGCTGGCGCTGATGCGCGACATCGTGGCCGAGCTGGGCCAGTCGCGCCCGATGCAGCCCAACAAGCTGCCACAGCCGCCCGCGCATGATCCCCAGGAGCTGCTTGGCGTCATCAGTGCTGACCGCAAGGAACCCTATGACATGCGCGAGGTTCTGCTGCGCATGATCGACGCCGGAGAATTCCGCGAATTCAAACCCGGTTGGGGCGAAACGCTGGTCTGCGGCACGGCCTGCATCCATGGATACCGCGTTGGCATCCTGGCTAACAACGGCGCGCTTTTGTCCGAAAGTTCTCTGAAGGGGGCGCAATTCGTGTCGATGTGCGATCAACGCAACATCCCGCTTTTGTTCCTCCACAACATCTCGGGCTTCATGGTCGGCACCGACGCCGAACGTGGCGGCATCGCCAAGGACAGCGCCAAGCTGGTTTATGCAATGTCGGTGGCCAAGGTGCCGCGCCTGTCGGTGCTGCTGGGTGGCTCTTACGGGGCGGGCAACTACGGCATGTGCGGGCGCGGTTTCGCGCCGAATTTCCTTTTTGCCTGGCCGACCGCGGAACTGGCCACCATGTCCGCCGACATCGCCACCAACGTGATGCTGGAACTGCGCCGCCAGAAGGGGGGCGATCCGGACAAGATGCAGGCCGACATGGCCAGGATCGAGGCGCAGGTGCGTGCCCAGTACGGCGAACAATCGGATCCTTATTATGCCACTTCCCGGCTCTGGGATGACGGGCTGATCGAACCTGGACAGACCCGCGATATCCTGGGCCTGTGCCTGGCCATTATATCTTCGGTGCCCGAAGCCGGGCGCCACACTCCCGTCTTCAGAATGTGAGACCAATGTCATGACGACCACCTATGAAACCATCCTTGTCGAAACCGACGCGCGCGGAGTTGCCACGATAACGCTCAACCGTCCGGACAAACACAATGCTCTGAACGGCGGGCTGATCGCTGAGCTGTACGATGCCGCCGAAAAGCTGGCCGCCGATGACAGCGTGCGCATCGTGATCCTGACCGGCAACGGCAAGAGCTTTTGCGCGGGCGGCGATTTCAACTGGTTCGCCTCGAATGTCGAAAAATCCCGCGCCGAACGGGTCGAACAAAGCGCCACGCTGGCGCGGCTGTTGCGCCGTCTTGACACGCTGCCCAAGCCCTTGATCGGGCGGATCAACGGGTCGGCCTATGGGGGCGGTGTCGGCATGATTTCGGTCTGCGACTATACCATCGGCGCCAAAGGGGCGCGCTTCGGCCTGACCGAGGTCAAGCTGGGCCTGCTGCCCGCGAATATCTCGCCCTATGTCGTGGCCCGCATCGGCAAGGTGCATTCGCGCGAAACCATGCTGTCGGGCGCGTTGTTCGACACGGTACGCGCCGAGCGGATCGGTCTGTTGACCGAAGTCGTGGCCGCCGATGATCTGGACGCGGCCACCGAAAGCGTCGTCCACAATCACCTGCAGGCCGCGCCGGGCGCGGTGTCCGACACCAAGGCGCTGATCGCCTATGTCGCCTCCCACGATCTTGAAACCAACATGATCTATACCGCCGACCGGCTGGCCGATGCCTGGGAAACCGAAGAGGGTATCGAAGGCATCAACAGCTTCATCAACAAGGGCGTTCCGTCATGGTGGGTGAAATGAGCTTCACCCGCGTCCTGATCGCCAACCGGGGCGAGATTGCCCGGCGCATCCAGCGCGGGTGCCGCAAAATGGGGCTGGAAAACGTAGCGGTGTTTTCAGAGGCCGACCGCGACGCGCCCTTCGTGCACGAAGCCGATCATGCTGTCTGCATCGGCGGGGCGGCCCCTTCGGAAAGCTATCTGAACGTCGGGGCCATTCTGGATGCCGCACGCGCGACCGGCGCGGGGGCGGTGCATCCGGGCTATGGCTTTCTGTCGGAGAACGCCGATTTCGCGGCGGCGGTCGAGGCGGCGGGCCTTGTGTTCATCGGGCCGGAACCCGACGCCATCGCACGGATGGGTTCCAAGATCGAAGCCAAGGCCGCCGCCGAAGCGGCGGGCGTGCCCGTGCTGCCCGGTTATCGCGGCGAAGATCAGTCCGCCGCGCGATTGCTGGAAGAGGCACGCGCGCTTGGCACCCCCTTTCTGGTCAAGGCCAGCGCAGGCGGCGGCGGGCGCGGCATGCGTCTTGTCACCGATCTGGGCGAGGCGCCCGAGGCGATCGCCTCCGCCCGGGCGGAGGCCCAGGGGGCGTTTGGCGATCCGGCGGTGTTCCTTGAACGCTACGCGCCCCGTGCCCGCCACGTCGAAGTGCAGGTTCTGGGCGATACCCACGGCACCGTGCTGCATCTGGGCGACCGCGACTGTTCGCTTCAGCGCAACCACCAAAAGCTGATCGAAGAGGCCCCCGCCGCCGATCTGCCCGAGGCTGTGCGCGACGACATGCGCGCGGCGGCTGTGCGGCTGGCGCAGGCGATCGGTTATCGCTCCGCCGGGACTGTGGAATACCTCTATGATCCGGCCCGCGGCGAATATTACTTTCTTGAAATGAACACCCGCTTGCAGGTGGAACACCCCGTGACCGAGGCAATCACCGGCATCGACCTGGTTGAATGGCAGTTGCGCATCGCGCGGGGCGAGCCGCTGACACTGGCGCAATCGGATGTGCAATTCGACGGGCACGCCATCGAAATCCGCATCGCCGCCGAAAACCCGGCCGAAAATTTCCACCCCGAAACGGGCAAGATCACCCTTTGGGCGCCGCCTGCGGATGTGCGGCTGGACACAGGGGTAGAGTGCGGTTCGGTCGTCGGCCACCACTACGATTCCATGATTGCCAAGCTGATCGTCCACGCGCCGGACCGGGCCGGGGCGATCCGTCAGGCGGTTGCCGCAATGGATGCCTTTGCCGTCGGTGGCGTCGGTCTGAACCTGGCCTATCAGCGCGCGTTGCTGCTGCATCCGGATTTCCAGACGTTCCAGCACCACACATCGGGTTTGCCCGAGATGTTCCCGGGTGGCTGGGCTGAACCCTCCGCCGATCCCCGGGACATGGCCCTTGCCGCGATTGCGCTGCACCTGCATCTCGCGCCAGCGGCGGCGGGCGCGTCGCCCTGGGAAAGCTTGGGGTCATGGCGGCTCACGGCCCCTGCGGGGCGGCCCGGTGCGGCATCCTATTGGGATACAACGAATGACGACCCGATCCGCGTGACCGGCTCCGGAACAATATTCGCCGCCGTGCCGCCAGGCGGCCAGACCGTCACAGTCGAAACCGCCGCCCTGACCGGCGACCGTCTGAGCGGACGCATCGACGGTGTTCCATTTGCGCGCATCGCCCATGTCGAACGTGCCCGCGATCATTGGCGGGTGCACCTGCAAACCTCTGCCGGAATGACAGCGGCAGACCTGCGCACGCTGGAGGGTCAGCATCTGCAACGCGCCACGGGTGGATCTGACGGCGCTGACCTGCTGTCGGCGCCCATGCCGGGTGCTGTTGCCGAGGTGCGCGTCGCGCCCGGCGACCGCGTCGAAGCCGGTGACACGCTGGTGGTGCTGGAAGCCATGAAGCTGTTGCAAAGCCTGCCCGCGCCGGTCGCGGGCGTGGTGACGGAAATCTATTGTGCTCCGGGCGACACGGTTGCCGGGCACGTCCCACTTATCAAACTCGATCCGGAGGAAAACACATGACCAGACAAGACAACATCACCGCGGCCACCGGCCCGTTCAAGGAAGACCTCAACATGATCCGCGACCAGCTGCGCCGCTTTATCGAAACCGAGGTGACGGCCAAGGCCGAGCCCTGGGAAGAGGAAGGCATGGTGCCCCGCGACGTGCTGCGCCGGATGGGCGATCTGGGCGTGCTGGGCATGCGCTATGACGAACAATATGGCGGCGCGGGGCTGGACGTGATGTCCAGCGTGGTTCTGGCCGAAGAGGTGGGGCGGTCTACCTTCGGCGGGTTCTCGGCCACGGTTCTGGTGCATACCGACATGGCCTCGCCGCATCTGGAAAACGCGGGCACCCCGGAACAAAAGGCGCGTTGGATGCCGTCGATCACCTCGGGCGAAAAGATCACCGCCGTCGCGGTGACCGAACCGGGTGCCGGATCGGACGTGGCCGGCATGCGCACCCGCGCGATGCGGGACGGGTCGGACTGGGTGCTGAACGGCACCAAGATGTTCATCACCAACGGCGTGCATGGCGATCTCTACTTTGTCGGCGCCAAAACCGACCCCGATGCCAAGGGGTCGCGCGGGATCACCATGTTCGCGGTCGAAAAGGGCACGCCGGGCTTTTCGGTCGGCCGGGCCCTGAACAAGACCGGTTGGCTGTGCTCGGACACGGCCGAACTGATCTTCGAGGATGTCCGCATCCCGGCCGAAAACGTTTTGGGCGAGGTCAACAAAGGCTTCTATTCGGTGATGAAGAACTTCCAGAACGAACGCATCGTGCTGGGGGCCATGGCCTGTGCCGAAGCGCAAACCGCGCTGGACATGACCGTGGAATACGTCAAGCAGCGCAAGGCCTTTGGCGGCGTTCTGTGGGACAAGCAGGCCGTGCGTCAGCGGCTGGCCGGCTGTCAGACGCGGATCGCGGCAGGACGTCAGTTAGTCTATCAAGCCGCCGGTCTGGATGCCGCAGGTCGTGACTGCGTGAAAGAGGTCTCGATGGTCAAAGCCTATTGCGGCGAGTTGGTGAACAGCGTGCTTTATGACTGCGTCCAGTTTCACGGCGGCATGGGTTATATGCGTGAAACACCGGTGGAACGCATGTCACGCGATGCCCGTGTGCAAGCCATCGGCGGCGGGGCGAGCGAAGTCATGTTGGAAGAAGTCGCCAAGCGTATGTGAATGTACGCGCTATAGTTATGGGAAACTATTGAAAGGAAGGACGGCATGCTTATTGAGCTACTCCCCAACCTTTGGACAGTTTTCGAGGTGATTTAAGCTACTCTTTGCCCCTGCTGGTCGGTTTCGGTTTGGGTGAAGTAGACCACGGCGGGCGGCTGTCCGCCATGGGCAGCATGAGGCCGCTGGTAATTGTAGAAGGCGATCCATTTCGCGACGCCGGCTTTGGCCTGCGATCCGGGCTTCCGGTGTTCGCGGGTACGCCGCCTGCCGTCGCCGGTCCAGCCTATCTTCTTGGGCCAACTGGCGGCTATCTGATTGGGTTCTTGCTTTGCGCAGTTGTATCCGGCTTCGTTGCGAAGAGATTCAGAGGGACTCGACCTGTGTTCGGCGCCTTTCTGGCTGTCTTTTCGGGTTCGATTGCTATTTACATGCCGGGACTTGCCTGGCTGGGAAGCATCCTCGGTTATGATGAAAAGCTGCTCGCCGCCGGCCTGTATCCGTTCGTATCCGGGGATGTGACAAAAGCCGCGATTGCCTGCGTCTTGTTCATGATATTCCGCGATTCTCATGTGTTGCGGAGGATTAGGTAGTTATCTGATTGGCGAGTTGCACAAAGGTCAGTTTCTGTCTGATTGCCAAACTCACTTACGCGCGATAACCAAGATGAGATGAGGCGTCTGTTCATATCGGTAGCTGCAGCGGCTGTGTAACGAAGGGTCGGCGTGCCCCAACTCTGGTTCAAACCGCCGCAGCGCCTTTTCTTGGAACTGTAACCGCGGCCGATCCGACCTATTGATGATCTGAATGGATTGGAGAATCGTCTTCGAGCGGAGTTGTCACCCAACAGATCGTCGGACGAGCTTTTTAGCCTTGCCGACACGACATTTCCGTCGAGCCGCACGTCTTCATACGCCCTTAAATATCCTCGAAGCGGAAACATCGCTCTGCCGAAACGAAGCCAAGAGGTCGTGCCATTGCACCCAACGGGAGATCACAGCGGCAGTCTGAGTCTTGCATGGTGGCTACCTTGATCTGAATGCCCACCGGAACCGCGCGGCAGGGCGGCTGGCAGGCTATTTGAGGCGCAACGGGCGATTGTGTCACGAATTTTTCGCGTTCGGCTGGATGATGACTTGAGATTCAAACAGATGTTAGAATAAGGTGATTGGAAGCTGCCTCGAGCGAAAGGTCGGAATAATGGTTGGGCCACTGGAGAACCTCCGCATCGTTGAACTCGGGCATGTTATCGCCGGACCGCTTGCCGCTTCTCTGCTTTCCGACTTTGGAGCGAAGGTCGTCAAGGTGGAGACGCCGGGACGTCCGGACATGATGCGTGATCTGGGCCCCGTGGCGATCGATGGCGTGGGGGTTTGGTGGAAGACACTTGCGCGCAACAAGCAAATCCTTGGTCTCGACTGGAAAAGCGAAGAGGGGCTGAAGGTACTCCGCAAGCTTGTGGAATGCTCGGATGTCCTGGTCGAAAACTTCCGGCCTGGCGTTTTGGAGCGCGCCGGGATCGGGCCCGAGGTGCTGCACGGTTGGAATCCCGATCTTGTGATCCTTAGAGTGTCCGGATACGGCCAGGATGGCCCGATGCGCGATACGCCTGCATTCGGGCGCGCGGCGGAGGCGATGAGCGGCCTGGCGCATCTGACCGGCTTTGCCGATGGTTCGCCGATGCACCCGGGGTTTCCTGCTGCTGACAGCACGACAGGGTTGATGGGGGCGCTTGGGCTGATGATCGCGCTATATGCGCGGGAACGAGGTGTGGTGCGCGGTCAGGTCGTTGATCTGGCCGTTTTCGAGGCGCTTTTGCGACTGATCGATTATCATGTCCCCGCGGCGACGGGTGCCGGCATCGCGCCGATCCGCAATGGATTGCGACAGCCAATGGATTTTGCGCCAGGCGGAATGTTCCGCACGCGCGACGGAATATGGGTCACTGTTTCGGCTGGCAGTGCAGAAACAGCGCGGCGTCTCCTGCGCGCGGTTGGCGGCGATTCCTTGGCCGATGATCCGAGATTTGCGAGCCTGCACAGCATGTCAAAACACATGACGGAGGTGTTTGACACGCTGAACGCCTACATCACGGCACGTGATTTCTCTGAGGTTCAAGTGGAGTTCGAACGTCACGATGCGGTGGCAGCTCCCGTTTTGTCGGTCGAGCAGATAATCGACCATCCGCAGATTTGCCATCGGGGCGATATAGCCTCGGTAGAAGGCGACCCGACACATGTTGTCGGTCCGGTCCCGCATTTCAGCATTACACCAGGTGTCTTGCGCTGGCTCGGCCGCCCGAGAGGGGCGGATACCGCCTCCGTGCTGGAGGCGCTTGGTTATGATGACGTACAAATCGCAGATCTGGCGAGGACAGGATGTATTGAGACCGCTCTTGAGGAGGAACGGACATGACATTCAGGATGTCTGAGCAACAGAGCGAAATCCGCGAAAGTATTCTGCGGATTTGCGCGCGTTTCGACGACGAGTACTGGCTTGAACGGGATAGCAAGGGAGGCTTTCCGCACGATTTGCACCTGGCCATGGCGCAAGGTGGTTGGCTGGGGATCGCGATGCCCGAGGCGGTCGGCGGCGCGGGATTGGGGATCACAGATGCGACGATCATGATGCAGGCGATCGCAGAATCGGGCGGCGGAGCCAGCGCCGCTTCTGCCATCCACATGAACATTTTCGGGCTCAATCCGGTCGTGAAATTCGGAACGGCTGAGCAGAAAGCACGTATGCTGAAGCCCCTGATCGAAGGACGGGAGAAGGCGTGTTTTGCGGTCACCGAACCGACTACGGGCCTCGACACCACCAAGCTCAGGACCATGGCGGTGAAAAAGGGGGATCACTATGTCGTGCATGGTCAAAAGGTATGGATCTCGACCGCACAGGTTGCCGACAAAATGTTAATTCTAGCGCGGACAACGCGGCTCGAGGATGTTGAGAAGCCAACCGAGGGACTGAGCCTGTTCTATACAGATCTCGACCGAAATTTCGTCGATGTCCGCGAGATCGAAAAGATGGGTCGAAAGGCTGTCGATTCGAACGAAGTCTTCATCGATGGGTTACCGATTCCGGCTGAGGACCTGATCGGGGAGGAGGGCAAAGGCTTTAGGCAAATTTTGCACGGGTTGAATCCCGAACGCATCCTAGTGGCCGGCGAATGCATTGGTATTGCGCGCAACGCACTGGCGCGCGCGGCGCATTATGCAAACGAACGTGTGATATTTGACCGCCCGATCGGCCAAAATCAGGGTGTTCAGCATCCGCTCTCCAAAGCCTGGGCGCGGGTGGAATCTGCCAATCTCATGGTGATGCACGCTGCTGCCCTTTACGATGCGGGAGAACCCTGCGGCGTCGAGGCGAACGCTGCCAAGCTTTTGGCCGCCGACGCCGCGGTCGAGGCGACCGAAGCCGCGCAAATTACATTTGGCGGATTCGGATACGCCAAGGAATATCACGTTGAGCGGTTAGTGCGGGAGGCTCTGCTTTTCCGCATCGTACCGGTGACACCGCAGATGCTTTTGTCGTTCATAGCAGAAAAAGCCCTTGGACTTCCAAAGTCTTACTGATCGGGGATAACGGGCGGGGGCTGTTGGGAAAAGTTGTCTTGATCAAATTTCTAACAGGAGTTAGATTATTGGCAACTATCCCTAAATGGGGAATGGGAGGAGGCGTCATGAGTAAGGCGCAGTTCGGGTCTTCGAGGGAGGACCTGTCAAACCGTACAACCGTTTACGCAAGCGGTTTGTTCACCGGCAAAACCGTTGTGGTGACCGGGGCTGGAGGCGGATTGGGGCTGGCAATTGCGACCCTGTTCGCGAGGCTTGGAGCCAATCTGGCGATCAATGGACGCAACGAAGAGAAACTGGCTTTGGCCAAGGAGTTCCTTGAAAGTTTCGGGGGCGAAGTTTTCGCTGTGCCTATGACCATCCGGGAGCCTGAGCAGGTCGAAGATTTTGTCGCCAAGGCGAACCAGGAATTCGGGGCGATTGACGTTTTGGTGAACAATGCGGGGGGGCAGTTTCCACAGGCCGCGCTGGATTTTTCCCCGAAGGGCTGGAACGCTGTCATTGACACCAATCTGAACGGAACCTGGTGGATGATGCAATCCACGGCGCGCCACTGGGTTGCCAACAATCAATCGGGCTGCATCGTCAACATCGTGGCCGATATCTGGCGAGGTATGCCCGGCATCGCTCATACCTGTGCGGCCCGGGCGGGGGTAATTTACCTGTCAAAGTCGGTTGCGGTGGAGTGGGCCCCGCATGATATCCGAGTGAACTGCGTAGCACCGGGTTGCTGCGAAAGTAACGGTTTCGGGAACTACCCTCCGGAGGGTTCTGCGACCTTTCAGGACTCCAATCCGATGCGGCACGCCGGGGACGAATGGGACGTCGCAGAAGGCGTTGTCTATATGGCGGCCAGTTCAGGGAAATTTGTAACCGGTGAAGTTCTGAACATCGACGGTGGACAGCAATTGTGGGGGGATCCATGGCCAACGGGGCGACCGGACTACTTCCAGATTACCTGATGATGGCCGTGAACCTTAGGGGGACAATGAGATCCAGATGACGACGAAGATTAAAACAGCAATCGGTGTCGATGATGGGGCGATACTGGAGTGCAGCGGGATCGAACGACGGTTCGCCGGCATCGTCGCTGTCACCGGTGTGGACCTCGTTATTAGGCAAGGGGAAATCTTTGGACTTGTCGGTCCGAATGGCAGCGGAAAGACAACATTAACGAACGCAATTACCGGATTTTACCCGCCAAACGAGGGCAAGGTCCGGCTGGCGGGAAAAGACATCACGGGCACAGCGCCTCACAAGGTTGCCAAGCTGGGGGTCGCCCGGACGTTCCAGAATCTTGCCCTGTTCAACGGGATGAGCGTTCTGGACAACATCCTGCTCGGGCGGCACATCCACATGAGCCCAGGCGTTTTGCGCACGGCTCTTTATTGGTGGGCAGCGCAGCGTGAAGAAATCGAGAACCGTAGAATCGTCGAGGAGGTGATCGAGTTTCTACAACTCGAGAGCATCCGGCATGAGTTGGTCGATGGCCTTCCGATCGGGTTGAAAAAACGGGTCGAGCTGGCGCGGGCATTGGTGGCCGAGCCACAGATGCTGATTCTCGACGAACCGATGGCCGGCATGAACCAGGAAGAGAAAGGGTATATGTCCCGTTTCATTCTGGATGCCCGTGCCGAACGCGGCGTCAGCGTTCTTCTGATCGAACACCATATGGATGTCATTACCGGCATTTGTGATCGGATGCTGGCCCTGAATTACGGTGAAATGATCGCCAGCGGCATCCCCAAGGAGGTTGTGAAGGACCCGCGGGTCATCGAGGCATATATCGGAGGGTCGCATGACTGATTTTACGAAGAACCGGTCTTCAGGCGGCGAAACGATTGGTGCACTTCTGGCGAAGAACGGGTCGCTCCATGGAAAGGATATCGCCCTTCGCGAAAAAGAGCGCGGGATATGGAAAGAAACCACCTGGGCGGAATACGCCCAAGAGGTACTAGCCTGTGCGGCTGGGCTTGAAAAAATCGGCGTGAAGCCGGGCAAAGCAGTGCTTGTTCTGGGCGATAACCGTGCGCGGTTGTATTGTGGCATGCTGGCTGTTTCGTTGCTTGGTGCCTACGCAATGCCCGTTTATCCGGGCGCAACGCTCGAGGAACTGCGACACTTTCTTGGCGAAGTCGAGATCGTCGCGGCCATCGCGGAAGATCAGGAACAGGTTGACAAGATCCTGGAATTGAAGGGCGCGGGTGCACAGGGCGTCGCCCACATCATTTATGATGAAGCGCGCGGTCTTGGCTTCTACGAGGTCGAAGGGCTGATGTCCTGGGATCACCTGATCGAAGTTGGTCAGCACGATCTTAACGAAGCCCCGGGTCTGCGTGAGGAACTGCTTAGTCGTGCGAAACCGGAAGATCCGGCTATTTTTCTGCATTCCTCCGGAACGACGGGCGCACCCAAGGGGATCGTGCTGAGTCAGAAGAACGTTCTTGCCGCGGCTCAGAATGGGCGTGCGGCGGGTGCATTCGACGAAAATGAGGAGATCCTTGCGTACTTGCCGATGGCCTGGGTGGGAGACTACGCCATAACCGTTGCGGCGGCACTACTTTGGCGTTTCACCGTGAATGTGCCTGAGCGCCAGGAAACAGTCGTGCGCGACATGCGTGAGATCGCTCCGACCTTCTATCTGGCGGCGCCGAGAAGCTGGGACCAGATGCTGACGACAATCCAGGTTGGTATCGAGAATTCGACCCCTTTCAAGAAGTGGCTGTACCAATTCTTCATGGACCGTGCCGTCGCAGCTGAGACACGCAAGCTGAACGGCAAAAGCGGAGGTGCATTGGAGCCTTTGGGTCGACTTTTGGGTGAGGCAATTGTTTTCGGTCCGATCAAGGACCAGTTCGGAATGAGCCGCCTCAAGAACGCGTTCACCGGCGGTGAAGCGATCGGCGAAGACACCTTTGTTTTCTACCGAGCCCTGGGAATCAAATTGCGCCAACTCTACGGCCAAACCGAAAACAGCGCAATCAATGCAATTCAGTCTCCGGGTGAAGTTCGCCTTCATACCGTTGGCAAACCCGCGCCGGGCGTCGAGGTGACCATCGCCGAGGACGGGGAGGTTCTGGTGCGTTCGGACAGCGTATTTGAAGGGTACTTCAACAAACCCGAAGCGACCGCCGAAGCCCTTGAAGGCGGGTGGCTGCATACAGGTGATGCCGGGTATCTGGAGGAAGATGGACACTTGGTTGTTCTGGGGCGCGTCTCCGAGGTCATGCATACAGCCGGAGGCGAGCGTTATGTGCCAAACTACATCGAAAACCGGTTGAAATTCAGCCCTTACATTAAGGATGCGGCCGTATTAGGCGCCGGGCTTGACGAATTGACGGCCATGGTTTGCGTGGATTTCGAAGCGGTTGGCCACTGGGCAGAGGTGAATGGCGTACCCTATGTGTCATATGCCGATCTTTCTCAGCGTGAAGAGGTCGCGACGTTGCTTCGCGAGGCCTTCCAACGGGTCAACAAGGCCGTCACCGAACCGTTGCGCCTGCAACGCTTTGTCAGTCTGCCGAAAGAATTCGACCCGGACGATGGCGAAATCACGCGAACCCGAAAACTGCGGCGGAAGGTCGTTCAGGAACGTTATGCCGATGTGATCGCAGCGCTCTACAACGGTTCAAAAGAGGTCCATGTTAGCGCGCAGGTGACTTACGAGACCGGGGAAGTAGGGAAGGTCGAAAGAAGCCTTCCTATCAGGGAGGTATAAATGGACTGGGTCTTTCTATCAGAGCTTGCGATCAACGGAGCCTTGACGGGTCTGCTGTATTCGCTATTCGCCATCGGCCTTGTGCTGATTTACAAGGCGTCTTCGGTGCCCAATCTGGCGCAGGGCGGGTTGACCATGATCGGGGCCTACGTGGTCCTGGCGCTGGCGCGCGATGTGGGTTTACCTTTGTGGCTGGCCATCCCTCTGGCTGCGGTTGTCATGTTCGGCCTTGGGTTCGGCATTGAGCGTGTTGCTCTGCGCCGTCTCGCAGGTCGGCCGGTTGTCATGATCCTGATGCTGACACTCGGCCTCGACATTTTCCTGCGGGGTACAACGCTTGCGATCTGGGGCGGGACGTCACGTTCGATGGAATTGGGCGTCAGCTATGATCCGCTGTTTCTGGGCGACATCTTCATCAGCCGCATCCATCTGGTTGGTGCCGGTGTTGCGCTCGCCTTGTTTGTCGCCTTCATGCTGTTTTTCCGAACCCGGACCGGGATCAAGTTGCGGGCGATCGCGGATGATTACATGGCTTCGTGGTCGGTCGGCATCTCGGTTGAACGCGGAGTTGGCCTGTCTTGGGCGCTGGCATCCGTTGTTGCCGTCGCCGCTGGCGTTATCTGGGGCGAGATTCAGGGCGTCGATCAGGCGCTGTCGCTGTTGCTTCTCAAAGGTCTGACGGTTGCCGTTCTCGGTGGTCTCGACAGTATCCTTGGCGCCGTGATCGCGGGCATCGTCCTGGGCGTCGTCGAAAACGTTGGCGCTGATTTCCTCGATCCGCTTGTCGGTGGCGGAAGCCGAGAACTTATCGTCGCCGCCATCCTCATTCTTACGGTCATGATCCGTCCGCACGGGCTGTTCGGTCGTCACGACATCGAGAGGGTGTAAGGCATGTTTTACAAACTTTCTGGCGTCCATCACGCCAACTACGTTTCGGATAGCCGAATCTTCAAGGTACCTGCTGACCGGAATCTGACTGCATTCATCTTCCTGATCGCCATTGCCGCGCCATTCATCATACCGTCGCTCTATCTGAACAGTTACATGCTTCCGTGGCTGATCTGGACGGCCGCCGCTCTGGGCCTGAACCTGGTGACAGGGTGGGCCGGCCAACTGCACTTGGGTTATGCTGCGGTCATGGCCGTCGGAGCATATTCGTCGATCCACGCCGCGCGTTTCGGGGTGCCTTGGGAATTCGCCCTTATCATTGGCGGATTGACTTCATCTGTGATTGGTAGCCTGTTCGCTTTTGCCGCCTTGCGGGTCAAAGGGCTCTATCTCGCTCTCACTACTCTCGCGATGCAATTCGTGATGGACTGGGTTCTGACCCACTCTCCGGCGATCTCGGGGGGCTCACACGCGTCGCTCCAGTCACCGACATTGGCGCTGCTTGGACAAGAGATCACGTCTGACACCGGCTTTTACTATGTTGCCTTTGGTTGGTGCGTGTTGGTGACGATGTTCATGCTCAACCTCAAACGCACGGGGCTTGGTCGCGCCCTGGTCGCTGTACGGGAAAAAGACTTTGCAGCCGCGATCCTAGGTGTGAACAGTTTCTACTACAAAATCCTGGCATTTGCGACTTCTTCTTTCATCGCGGGCGTCAGCGGTGCATTGCTTGTTGCCACCTTTTTCTTTCTCGCAGCGCCCGAGCAATTCTCAGTTGCCGTTTCGATCCAGGTTCTTGCGATGGTGATCGTTGGCGGTCTTGGCAGCATCATCGGAACCTATTTTGGCGTTGCCCTTATCCTTCTTGTTCCCGGTCTGGTGAATGGTCTCGTCGTCACGCTGAGTGACTGGATTGGCGTACAGATCGATGTTGAAACACTCGCTCACATCCCGAACGCAGTCTATGGCGCACTGATCGTCATTATCCTTCTGATTGAACCACTCGGTTTGGGCAAACTCTACGGCAACATCAGAGACTATCTGATGGTCTGGCCCTTCGATCAGTTCAAGAAATAGGGAAATGTCGATGCAAGAAAAAGTTGAAGCCCAGAACATTCTATCCATGAACAGTGTCGAAGTTCTTTACGACAATGTGATGCTGGCGGTTAAAGGTGTTTCGGTCCAAGTCCCTATAGGCGAGATGATCGCACTATTGGGATCTAACGGAGCGGGGAAAAGCACCACGTTGAAAGCGATCAGCGGTCTTTTGAAGGCTGAGCGCGGACGCATTAGCCGAGGTGAGATAACGTTCCAAGGAACGGAAATTACCGAAGCGCTCGCGCAAAAACGTGTCGAGATGGGCATCTGTCATGTCATCGAAGGGCGGCGGGTCTTCGAACATCTGACCCCTGACGAGAACCTGACTGCTGCCGCGCCGCGCGGAATGTCCCGATCAACGCTGAATGCGGAAAAGGACAAGATCTACGGATATTTTCCGCGACTTGCCGAACGCAAAAATTCGCAAGCAGGCTATTTGTCGGGTGGTGAGCAACAGATGCTTGCCATTGGGCGGGCCCTCGTGACGCAGCCGAAGCTGTTGATGCTTGATGAACCAAGTCTCGGGCTTGCTCCGTTCCTGGTCGAGGAAATCTTCGGCATCTTGCAAAAGATCAATAAGGATGAGGGCCTGTCCGTCCTGCTGGTGGAACAGAACGCCCTGGCGGCTCTGGAAATCGTTTCGCAAGGGTACCTTATCGAGAACGGCCGCGTTGTTATGCACGGCACCGCCGAGGCGCTCAAATCTAACTCCGACATTCAGGAGTTCTATCTAGGCGGCGGAGAAACCGATTTTCACAACGTCAAGCACTACAGCCGACGCAAACGTTGGTTGAGTTGAGGTACTAATCAGAAGTTGTTCAGGGAGGAACAAATGAAGAAACTTACCAAAGCGTTGGCTGTATTTTCAGTGGTTGGCGGGGCGCTGTTCGGCACCCAGGCGCTGGCCGAGCCATTCAAGATCGGCATCTGCTACGATCTCAGCAAAGCCTATACCTTTGCCACGCCGCAGGTTTCGCAGGCCGCGATGGACCTTGCCAAGCTCATCAACATGAAGGGCGGCATCGGTGGCGAACCGGTCGAAGTCATCGTGCGTGACCACGGGAACGAACCGCAGCGCGGGATCGAGTGCTACTCCAAGCTCAGCCGCGAGGGTGTATTCGTCTTCGATACCCTGTCCACTCCGGTCTCTCTGGCTATCCTGCCGCGGGCCATGGAAGACGGGCGTATCCTGATGCAGTCGCTTGTCGGCCGAGGCGATGCCGTTGACGGCACCGTTTTCGAATGGGTCTATCCGGCCGGACCGACCTATTGGGGACAGGCGGCCAATGATGTTGCCTACATAAAGCAATTGCATGATGGCGACTTGTCGGATGTGAAGGTGGGGTTTGTTTACTTCGATTATCCCTTCGGGCAGGAGCCGATCGAGATCCTGGAAACCCTGTCCGAGAAAGAGGGTTTCGAGCTTGAGCTGTACCCCGTGGCGCTTCCGGGCAGCGACCAGGCCGGAGTGTGGTCCAAGGTGCGCCGCGACAAGCCCGATCATGTAATCGTCTGGATGCTGGGCGGTGCGCATGTGGTTGCGTCGAAGGAGATGCAGCGCAATCGCATTCCGATGGATAAGTACATCTCGGTCAACTGGTTGAACGAAGTCGATATCGCCAACATCGGTAAAGAGGCCGCCAAGGGTATCAAGCGCGGGACCAATGTTGTGGGCGGTCAGGATGTCGCGCTGTATCAGGAGATCATGGCCGAGCTCTACGACAAGGGCGAGGGGTCCGGTCCGATCGAGAAGACGCAGGACGTTTTCTACAACACCGGTCTGGCCATGTATTCGATCATGTTCGAAGCCGCGCGCAAGGCGGCAGAACTCGAAGGCCTTCCGATTACCGCAAAGTCCTACAAAGCGGGACTGGAGTCGCTTGAGGGGTTCGACGCGAACGGGCTGATGGCCCCCATTACGGTGACGGCCGAAGATCATGGCGGCGGTGGCAAGACCCGGATCGAGATGTGGGACGGGGAGACTTGGGTGCCGCAAACCAACTGGATCTCTGAATACGCCGACGTCGTGTGGGACGTGGTTAAAGAAAGTTCCTCAAAATACGAGCAGTGAATGACTGATCGCAGGAAGCGTGACGCTACGCGGGGCGGCAGTGGCGGTTACGAAACGGTATCACCGCCCTAAACCAAACCAACGGGAGAGAGAAAACATGAAAGTCAAACAGCACATCAAGGCAGTGGCCCTTGCTACCGCTCTGGCGGCAAGCGCGACTGTGACCTCAGCGCAGGACAAGGAGCCGATCCGCTTCGGACTCTGCTTCGACCTCAGCAAATCCTACACGTTCATTTCGCCACAGGTCGCCCAGGCGGCGCAGGATCTGGCGATGTACACCAACGAGAATGGCGGTATCGAAGGGCATCCGGTAGAAATCATCGTTCGCGATCACGGCAACGAACCGCAGCGTGGCGTAGAATGCTACGAGCAGCTCAAGCGCGAAGGTGTGTTCCTATTCAATTTTCTGTCCACGCCGGTCACGAACGCGGTTCTGCCACGTGCCATGAAGGACGGCAACGTGTTGATGCAGTCCTTCGTTGGTCGTGGCGATGCTGTTGACGGCGAAGTGTTCGAATGGGTTTTCCCCGTCGGTCCGACCTATTGGCAGCAGGCGGCAAATGACGTTGCCTTCATCAAGGGCCAGATGGGCGGTGACTTGAGCAAGGCGAAGATCGGGTTCATCTATCTGGATTATCCCTTTGGTCAAGAACCGATCGAGATCCTGAAAACGCTTTCCGAAAAGGAAGGGTTCGAGTTGGAGCTGTATCCCGTACCGCTTCCCGGGTCGGATCAAGCCGGCGCATGGAGCAAAATCCGCCGCGACAAGCCCGACTATGTGATCAGCTGGCTACTGGCGGGCGGACATGTGGTCGCCTCGAAGGAAATGCGCCGCAACCGCTTCCCGATCGACCGCTATCTGTCGGTGAACTGGCTGAACGAAGTCGATATCGCCAATATTGGCGCGGAAGAGGCGAAAGGCATCCTGCGCGGCACCAACGTGGCCGGTGGCCAGGAAGTTCCGATCGTCAAGACGATGCTGGACACCTACTATGCCAATGGCAAGGGCAGCGGACCCGAGAGCCTCGTGCGCGACGTGTACTACAACACGGGCATGGCGATCTACTCGGCCGGTTTCGAAGCCGCGCGTATTGCGATTACCGAGAACGGTTGGCCGATCACACCGGAAAACATGAAGAATGCCTATGAATCGATCGAGAATTTCGATGGAAACGGCATCATGGCCCCGGTTACAGTGACCGACAAAGACCACGGAGGTGGTGGCAAGACCCGGGTCGAACAGTGGAATGGCGAAACCTGGGTTCCGCTGACCGACTGGAGCGCCGACTATCTCGACGTTGTGTGGGATGTCATCAAGCATAGCTCCGCGACTTTCACCGTCGAATAAGACTGGGCTTCCCTGCGGCAGACACGTCGCGGGGAAGCTTTCCGCGGTTAGATTGTCCCGAGAAAGCGAAGCAGGTATCATGAGCCCCATTGACGTGAAGATCGAAGACGGAATTGCAACCGTCTGTATTAACCGGCCCGAACGCAAAAACGCACTTTCCGTGGCGGCTACGAACGGGCTGACCGATGCTTGGGCAAAGATCGAGGCGGATGACAGCGTTCGTGTGGCCATTCTGACTTCGGCCGATTGTGGCGTGTTCAGCGCCGGACTGGATCTGAAGGAAGCCACACAAATCGCACGCGATGAGGGCGTCGATATTCTGACCAAGATGCGCGACCCGTTTCACGAGACAATGCGCGCCTGCAAGAAACCGATCATCGCGGCGATGACAGGGTCGCTGATGGCGGGAGGCATGATGCTGACCTTGAATTGCGATCTGCGGGTCGGTCTCAAGGGGACCAAGGTCGGTATCACCGAAGTAAAGATCGGTCGTGGATCGCCCTGGGCATCGCCGGCACTGTCCATGCTGCCGCAGCCCATCCTTATGGAAATCGTTCTGACCGGCGACTTGATGCCGATCGAGCGCCTGCACGAATACGGGTTCACCAACTATCTCGAGGACACGCCCGATGCCGTCCGCGCAAGGGCATTTGACCTTGCCAAGCGCATTGCCAGCGCGGCCCCGCTGTCGGTTGTTGCCGCGAAAGGCAGTGTTCGCGCAACCATGGATCTGGGCTGTGCCGGTGGTCTGGAAGAGGGCAAGCGCCTGCACGAGGTGGTTTACGCCAGCAACGACGGGATCGAAGGCCCACGGGCTTTTGCCGAAAAGCGAGCACCCGTCTGGACCGGAACCTGATGGAGGCCAGTATGACCGAACTTATTCGTCTGGACAGGGATGGCCCTGTCGGAATCCTGCGGTTTCTTCAGCCGACAAAACGCAATCCGTACAGCATCGCCTTTGTCGATGAACTGGTGGCGCTTCTGCGCGAAGCCGAACGGGACGCTACGATCCGTGTCGTTGTGATGACCGGTGGCGATCATTTCAGCAGCGGCGGCGATCTTGTCGGGTTTCAGTCCGAGATCGCCAAAGGCGCGCGGGCGACGTCGGAAATGGTGGACCTGGTTCACGATGGCGGACGCGCGGCCTATCTGTTTCGCAAACCTCTGATTTCCGCGGTATGCGGCGTGGCTTTTGGCGCGGGCCTCAGCCTGGCCTTGTCGGCGGACATTGTCGTTGCCGCCGAAGATGCCCGGCTGTGCGAAGTATTTGCACGCGTCGGCGGTTGTCCCGACACGGGATCAAGCTGGCTGCTTCAGCAGCGCGCCGGTGCGGGCGTGGCCCGGATGCTTGTGCTCACGGGCCGTGAAATCGACGGGCGCACCGCCAGGGACCTGCGCGTTGTCGAAGAATGCGTGCCGGCCAACCAGGTCGAGGGACGGGCGCTGGAAATTGCCCGCGAGATTGCAACGCATCCGGTGTTTGGCGTTCAGACCGCCAAGCGTGTGATGCGCGCCGCAGCCGAGTGCAGCTATCTCGAGGCGCTGGACATCGAGCGCGATGCCCAAAGTGTTTTGCTGTGCGCGCATGACTTTCCCGAGGCCATGAAAGCTTTCTCGGAAAAAAGAACTCCAGAATTCCAAGACCGTTAGCTCGGTCGAAACCATATCGCAAAACTTAAGGAGACCGTGGATGAAGGTGCTCGTACCTGTCAAGCGCGTGATCGACTACAACGTGAAGGTCCGCGTAAAGGCGGACGGAAGCGGCGTCGATCTCGCCAACGTGAAGATGTCGATGAACCCCTTTGACGAAATCGCTGTCGAAGAAGCCATCCGCCTGAAGGAAGCCGGTAAGGCCGAGGAGGTCGTTGCGGTCTCGATCGGCGTGAAACAGGCCCAGGAAACCCTGCGCACCGCCCTGGCCATGGGTGCAGACCGCGCGATCCTGGTTGTCGCTGCCGATGACGTGCACACCGACATCGAACCCTTGGCCGTTGCCAAAATCCTCGCCAAGATCGTCGAGGAAGAGCGGCCCGGTCTGGTTCTGGCGGGCAAGCAGGCGATCGACAATGACATGAACGCCACCGGTCAGATGCTGTCGGCGCTGCTAGGCTGGTCCCAGGCGACCTTTGCCTCTGAACTGGAGATCGACGCCGACACCGCCAGGGTCACCCGCGAAGTTGACGGCGGTCTGCAGACCATTTCCGTGAAGATGCCCGCCATCGTCACCGTGGACCTGCGCCTGAACGAGCCGCGCTATGCCTCGTTGCCGAACATCATGAAGGCCAAGAAAAAGCCGCTGGACGAGAAAACCGCCGCCGATTACGGCGTCGATGTCTCTCCGCGCCTTGAAGTGGTCTCCACCAAGGAGCCCGAAGCGCGCTCGGCCGGTATCATCGTGGGTTCGGTCGACGAGCTGGTTGCGAAACTCAAAGAAGCGGGGGCTGTGTAATGGCTGTACTTCTCCTTGCCGAAGTGACCAATGGCGAATTGGCGATGGACGCCACCGCCAAGGCCGTGACCGCCGCCAGGGCGATCGGCGATGTGACCGTTCTGTGCGCGGGCGCTTCCGCCGCGGCGGCCGGTGACGCCGCCGCCACAATTGACGGTGTGGCCAAGGTGCTGGTCGCCGAAGATGCCAGCCTCGGCCATCGGCTGGCGGAGCCGACCGCGGCTCTGATCGTCAGCTTGGCAGACGGGTTTGAACATATCGTTGCGCCCGCCACCACAGACGCCAAGAATGTCATGCCGCGTGTTGCCGCGCTGCTGGACGTGATGGTCTTGTCGGATGTCTCTGGAGTTGTGGACGGGTCGACCTTTGAACGCCCGATCTATGCCGGCAACGCCGTGCAGACGGTCAAATCCAAAGATGCCAAGAAGGTGATCACCTTCCGGACTTCGACCTTTGGCGCGGCCGGAACGGGCGGTTCCGCCCCGGTCGAAACCGTGGGCGCGGTGGACAATCCGGGCCTGTCCGAATGGCTCGAAGACAAGGTCGCCGCAAGCGACCGCCCCGAGCTGACCTCGGCCGGCATCGTGGTGTCGGGCGGCCGTGGCGTTGGTTCCGAGAAAGACTTCAAGATCATCGAAGCGCTGGCCGACAAGCTGGGCGCGGCGGTCGGCGCCTCCCGCGCTGCGGTCGATTCGGGCTATGCGCCGAACGACTGGCAGGTGGGTCAGACCGGCAAGGTCGTGGCACCGGATCTGTACATCGCCGCCGGCATATCGGGCGCGATCCAGCACTTGGCCGGGATGAAGGACAGCAAGATCATCGTCGCGATCAACAAGGACGAAGAAGCCCCGATCTTCCAGGTCGCCGACTTCGGACTGGTCGCCGACCTCTTCACCGCCGTGCCCGAGCTGCTCGAGAAACTCTGATCAACCGCGGATGACGCAGGACAGACAATCGAAAGGCCCGCCAAAACCGGCGGGCCTTATTTTTTGGTCTCGCAAGCCGCTTATGCGGGGCAGGAAAAGAGCAGGTAATTTTGTCACCTGAAAGCGTTTCCACTTAACCCTGAGAAGGGTTTGAGCGGAAACGCCGCGACATGTTTCAGTGTTGTGGGCGTTTCGAGCAAAACCAGTGACTCAGGTTTTTTCGAAACGCTTCAATTCTCAGTTTGTCCGGAACGCATCAGCGTGGTCTTCGAAGAACTGTCGGAAATCGCGCGGCTTGTGGCCCGTGGCCTCATCGACGGTGGGCGCGACATAGGAGAGGTGTCCCGCCGGTCCAAGAGCATAAAGTTCGTTCATTATGTCAGCCAGTTTTTCAGGCAGTCCGGCTCCGACCATCGCCTCTTTTGCCTGATCGAGTGTGACATCGACAAAGCGAACCTCTTTCCCGAGAACGTCGCTCATTATTGCGGCCGCATTCTCACAGGTGATCGCCTGGCCGCCGGTGATCGGCAGTTCCGAATTTTCATAGCCCCGCGAGGTCAGGGCGGTGACAGCGACGTCTGCAATGTCACGCGCATCGACAAAGGACACTTCGCTGTTCCCGAGTGGCAGATAGAAAGCACCGTGGTCGATTATCGTCGGAGCCGACATTATGAAGTTCTGCATGAAGAATCCGGGTTGCAGAAACGTATAGGGAATGCCGGTGGCCTTGACCTCTTCTTGGCTTTCACCATGCCAGCGCCCGATTTCAACCCCTGCGTCCGGACCCGCGCCAATCCCGGTGGACATCGCGATATGCTTGATACCCGCCGCTTTGGCCGCCTGGATGGCATTTGATTTCATCTTGATCTGATCCAGATGCAGCGGGGTTACGAGAAACAGTTTCTCGGCACCTTCCATTGCCCGCGCAAGGGAGGCAGCATCGTCCAGGTCGCCCTGCACAACCTCGGCCTGTTGAAAAGCCTGGCCCGCCGTTTTTGCGTCGCGGGCCAGAACCCGCACTTTCTGTCCTTTGCCAAGCAGTCCCTCGACCACGGATTTGCCGATGTTGCCGGTACCACCGATCACCAAAATCATGTGTATTCTCCTGTTCAATTTTTTCGGTTCGTATTTCAGTAGCGAAAGTACGGATCACCCGGTAACATGAAGACAGATGAGGAGAAAAAGAAAGTACGATCCTTTGGGTAACCACCATGTTCAACGCGGCACCACGATGCAGGAAGCCGGGCCCGTTTGTCCGATTGAAACGCTTTTTCGCCAGTTGAGCGGCTCGTGGACAATGTCTATTTTGTGGCATCTGAACCAGGAAGGGCCATTGCGATTTGGCATGCTTCGCCGGTTGCTTGCCGGTATTTCAACCAAGGTTCTGACCCAAAGGTTGCGTATGCTTGAGGCCGAGAGCCTGATCTACCGAGATCACAACCCGACGATCCCGCCTCAGGTGACATATAGCCTGACGCCAAAGGGCGGGGAACTGGCCTGCGCCTTTGGGGCTTTGGCGGAGCTTGCCCAGAAGTGGGAAGGTGCAACTGCCCCTGATCAGGAAAGGCGTTCGTAGAAAGAAAACGTTGCGTTTGCTTTGGGGCAGAGCAGTTGTCGAAAAATAAAACAATTGTTAGAATTTCGAAAATGCTAACCATGATAATCGGATGCCAACATGTCTCTGATCTCGAATAGTTCGACCTGGGCCGCAGATGAACACAAGATGTTCGCGGACACCACCCGCAAGCTTTTCGATGCTGAAATGGCACCGAATGTCGAAAAATGGGCGGAGCAGGGAATTGTTGACCGCGCCTTCTGGAAAACAGTCGGTCAGCAGGGTGTCATGGGCGGCTCGATTGCCGAAGAATATGGCGGATTCGGTGGCGGCATCGGGTTCGACGCGATTACCGTTTACGAGCAGGGGCGCACCGGTGATACGGGTTGGGGCTATGGCATCCAGTCCATCGTAATCCATTACCTCAACGCATATGGCAGTGAGGAACAGAAGAAAAAGTGGTTGCCCAAATTGGTCAGCGGTGACCATGTCGCGGCCATCGCGATGACCGAGCCGGGAACGGGTTCTGACCTCCAGAACGTCCAGACCTATGCGGAAAAGGATGGCAACCACTACAAGATCAACGGTTCGAAGATCTTTATCACAAACGGGCACACGGCGGATCTCGTTGTTATCGTGGCAAAGACCGATCGCAACGCCGGCGCTAAGGGCGTTTCGTTGATCGTTCTGGAAACCGAGGGTACCGAGGGCTTTCGCCGGGGACGGAACCTGAAGAAACTGGGTATGAAAGGTTCGGATACTGCTGAGCTGTTCTTCGAGGATGTCCGCGTGCCCACGGCGAACCTGCTTGGTCCGGAAGAGGGGCAGGGGTTCTACCAGCTGATGAAGCAGCTGCCTTGGGAGCGGCTGATGATCGGCATTACCGCGCTCGGTTTTATTGATTTTGCGATCGATGAAACGGTGAAATATGTTCAGGACCGCAAGGCATTTGGAAGCCGGATCATGGACTTCCAGAATACACGCTTCAAACTGGCGGAATGCAAAACCAAGGCCGAATTGCTACGTTCTTTCGTAAATGACGGGCTCGCGCGTCTTGAAGCGGGCGAACTTGATGCGGCCACGGCTTCGATGGCGAAATGGTGGGGCAGCCAGACGCAGAACGAGGTCATGCATGAATGCCTGCAACTGCACGGCGGTTACGGTTTCATGATCGAATACCCCATCGCGCGTCTTTATGCCGACAGCCGGGTCCAGATGATCTATGGCGGCACCAACGAGATCATGAAGGAACTGATCGCGCGTTCGCTGGATGTGTGATCCGTCCGGTGCCGGGTGGGGCTATTCCCTACCCGGCCCCAGAATCTCGTCGCTGTGTTCCCCAAGTCGCGGGGCCGGGCGATGATCATGCCGCGCCGGTGTTGCCGAGAATCGTATCGGCGGGCGTGTCGTCCAGATCGGTCCTTCGGATGGGTGATCAATCCGTTGGAAGAAGCCGGTCGCGGCAAGATGGGGATCGTTCGGCAAATCTGACAGGTTGCGCACCGGCATGGCGGGTATGTCTGCCTGCTCCATCAGGGCAAGCCAGTCATCCGTGGTCCGGGTCAGCGCAATCTGCGCCACCATATCGTATACCGCGCCGATGTTGCGGCTTCGGGCATCCATGTCAGTGACCCAGACATGGTCGATCATGTCGTCGCGCCCGACCGCCTGAAAGAACCGTGCCCATTGCACGTTGGTGTAGGGCAGAATGGTGATATAGCCATCTACCGTCTGAACCGGACGCCTGTGCGGAACCAGCATGCGGGCATAGCCGAAATCCTGCGGTGTCTCCTCGAAGGTGGCGCCATCCATGTGTTCGGCCAGCAGGAAGGCGGCCAGCGTCTCAAACATCGGAACTTCGACATGCTGGGCCTGTCCCGTACGCTCGCGGTGGAGCAGGGCGCCCATCACGGCATAGGCGGCGGTCACGCCGCCAAGCTTGTCGGCGAGAATTGTCGGGACATAAGCGGGCGGTGCCTCGGGGTCGCGCAAGGTCGCCAGGCTGGCCAATCCCGACACCGACTGGACGGAATCGTCGAATGCTGGCTTGGCGGCATAGGGCCCGTCCTGTCCGAAACCGGTGGCGGATACCGTGATCAGGTTCGGGTTTTCCTGGCGTAGGGTTTCGGGATCCAAAGACAATCTGGCAAGCGCCGCAGGCCGGATGCTCGAAATCATCACATCGGCATCGATGAGCAACTTGCGCAACTGATCGCGACCGGTTTGCGTTTTGAGGTCGAGTACGACACTGCGCTTGTTACGGTTGGCACCCAGAAAAGCGGCCCCCATCAGCTTGTTGCGCGATGGCTGGACCTGGCGAAGAAGATCGCCCTCGGGGCCTTCGACCTTGATCACATCGGCCCCCAAATCGCCCAGCATCTGCGTTGCCAAAGGTCCGAAAACCACAGAAGTCAGATCGACGATCTTCACGCCTTGAAGGATCGCCGGTTTGTTCTCAGCGGTCATTTGGTTGTCCACCCTTTTAGTTGCCCACCGTTTTTATGAACGACGGCCGAACTCGGCGCGAAGGGCTTTGCCTTGCGCATCGAAGGCCGGGCAGGGGCCCAGTGCCGTTTCGCCGAGGCTGCGCCGGATCGGGGGGGTCGGGACGTTGATTTCACCGGAAGGCGTGCTAATTACGGACCGGTCGAGCTGGGGGTGACCGGACAGGGTCGCCACATCGTTCACCGCGCCAGACGCAATGCCCGCAGCGTCAAGCCGCTTCAGCATCTCGGCGCGGTCATGCGAGGCGAACACGGCCTTGATGAGAACTTCAAGCGCCGGTTTGTTTTCAATTCGCGACGTGTTGTCATCGAACCGGGGGTCGGTTGCCAAAGCCGCATCGCCCAGTATGTGTTCACAGAACCGTTGCCATTCGCCGCTGTGCTGCACGGTAATGACGACAAGCTGACCGTCCTTGCATTCATAGGCCCCGTACGGGCAGATGACCGTGTGGTTCAGTCCGACACGGGGTGTCGGCTTGCCAAGGTAATCGTGATATAGCAGCGGAACCGACATCCAGTCGGCCATCACATCGAACATTGCCACGGAAACGCCGCTGCCCTTGCCGGTGCGATCACGCCCGACCAGCGCTTCGCAGATTCCGGCATGGGCTGTCATACCGGTGGCGATATCGCAGACCGACACGCCAACCCGTCCCGGTCCGTCAGGTGTACCGGTCACTGATGCCAGACCGCTCTCGCATTGCACCAGAAGGTCATAGGCCTTGGCGTTGCGCATCGGGCCGTCTTCGCCATATCCGGTGATGTCGCAGGTCACGAGACGCGGGAATCTCTCTCGCAGAGTTGCGGAATCGAGCCCGAGCTTGGCCAGCGCGCCCGGCAGCAGGTTTTGAATTAACACATCCGCGTTTTCCAGCATCCTGAGCAGGATTTCACGGTCTTCGTCGGCTTTAATGTCCAAGGCGACCGATTCTTTGCCTCGGTTCAGCCATGTGAAATAGGCGCTTTCACCGTTGGCGGCGGTATCGTAGGCGCGGGCGAAATCGCCTGCGCCCTTGCGTTCGATCTTGATCACGCGCGCGCCAGCGTCGGCCAGCCGCGAGGAGCAAAAAGGCGCGGCGACTGCCTGTTCCAGCGCAACGACGAGTTTGCCGGAAAGGGGGGCTAAGTCTGAACCTGGCATGAGTTTCTCTCAATTGATCCTGAAAGGTTGACTAAATCTAACAATTGTTAGAAAGATTATCAATACGCTTAAACAATGACTGGGTCGCTTGAAGGAGAACGCCTATGCAGGATGCCAAAGGACCAGACCAGCTTTTCCAACGCGCGCTGGCAGAGGGAGAGATCCTGCTGCCCAAGTGCGACGACTGCGGGGCCTATCACTTTTTCCCGCGAGTCCTGTGTCCACATTGTCATGGCGCCGCGATTTCGTGGAAGCAGGCTGGCGGCAAGGGACGGGTCCACACCACAACAGTCGTGCGCCGAAAGCCCGAACGGGGCGGCGACTACAACGTATGCGTCGTCGAGCTGGACGAGGGTGTCCGGATGATGAGCCGGGTCGAGGGCATTGCCCCGGGTGAGGTCGTCATCGACATGCCTGTAACCGCATTCGTGGTCGAGGCCGAGGGTGTTCCGGCCGTGCTTTTCAAACCGTCGGAGGGATAGGCCATGACCACTGAACTTCGGGGAAAATCCGCCATCGTGGGAACCGGTCATGCCGGTTTCGGAGAGGCCCATGGCCTGACGGCCTATGATGTCATGGCGCAATCCGCGCTTGCGGCGCTTGGCGATGCCGGGCTGAAACTGTCCGACGTCGACGGGCTGTTCTGCACCATGATGGAAGACAGCATGCCGGCGCTTATGGCGGCTGAATACCTGGGCATTCAGCCCCGGTTCATTGATGGTACGATGTCAGGCGGTTCGTCCTTTGTAAACTACCTGACGTCCGCGACCATGGCGCTTGATGCCGGTCTGTGTGATGTCGCTCTTATCGTCTATGGCTCCAACCAGCGCACCGCATCGGGCAGACTGGTGACCGCTTCACGTCCGCCGGCCTACGAGGCGCCATATAATCCGCGCTATCCGATTTCGGCCTATGCGATGGCCGCAGCCCGGCACATGCATGAATACGGCACCACCCGAGAGCATCTGGCGGACGTAGCCGTTGCTGCGCGGGCATGGGCACAACACAACCCCGAAGCGTTCGAGCGCGGCCCGCTGACCCGAGAAGACGTGTTGGGCGCGCGCATGGTGGGCGATCCATTGACCGTGCGCGACTGTTGTCTTGTCACCGACGGCGGTGGCGCGATCGTGATGGTCCGCGCGGACCGCGCACGGGATTTCCCCAAGGTGCCTGTCTATGTGCTGGGCAGTGCGGCGGAAAGCTCGCACCGGCAGATTTCGCAGATGAAGGATTTCACCGTCACCGCGGCCCGCGACTCGGGCGCGCGCGCCTTTGCGGCGGCTGGCGTGACCCCTGCGGACATCCAGGCGGTCGAGCTCTATGATGCCTTCACCATCAACACGATTTTGTTTCTCGAAGATCTTGGGTTCTGCGCCAAGGGCGAGGGAGGGGCCTTTGTCGAAGGCGGGCGCATCGCGCCTGGCGGCGTCTTGCCGGTGAACACGAATGGCGGCGGCCTGTCCTGCGTGCACCCCGGGATGTACGGAATCTTCACAGTGATCGAGGCTGCTCGTCAGATCCGTGGCGACGCGCCGGGCATTCAGTTGAAGGATATCGACCTGGCGCTGGCGCATGGCAACGGCGGTGTGCTGTCCAGCCAGGTCACGGCGATACTTGGATCGCAAAACACGCTCTGACGGCAACTAAGGGAGGAAAGTAAATGCCATTGGATTTCGAGGCATTGTCGAACTGGGACTTTGAGGAAATCGAACAGACGCTGACCGAGCGGGATACCATCCTGTATGCACTCGGCCTTGGGTTCGGTGAGGATCCGACCGATAAAAAGGAGCTGGCCTATGTCTATGAAGACGGGCTGAAGGCAGTTCCCTCGATGGCGGTCATTTTGGGGTATCCCGGCTTCTGGCTGCGCGATCCCAAGACCGGCGTAAACTGGCAGAAAGTGCTGCACGGCGAACAGTGGCTCGACATCTACAAGCCGCTGCCGACACATGCCCGGCTTGTCGGCCGTAGCAAAATCGATTTCATCGCCGACAAGGGCGAAGGCAAGGGAGCCGTCATTTACCAAAGCCGCGATATTATCGACGCGGACAGCGGTGAAAAACTGGCGCGCGTGGCGATGTCGGCTTTCTGTCGCGGTGATGGGGGGTTCGGCGGTGAGAACCAGGCAGGTCCGGCACCCGCAGTGCTACCTGACCGGGCGCCTGATCACATATGTGATATCGATACCCTGCCCCGCCAAGCCCTTATTTATCGTCTCAGCGGTGATTTCAATCCGCTTCACGCTGACCCGGATGTGGCCCGTTCTGTCGGGTTCGACCGCCCGATCCTGCATGGTCTGGCGACCTATGGGCTGGCGGCCCGGGCGATTCTAAAGACGTTGCTTGACTATGATTCTGCCCGGCTTGTCGGTCTGGATGTTCGGTTCTCGGCTCCGGTCTATCCCGGCGAAACCGTGCGGTTCGAAATCTGGGAAGAGGACGGCGAGGCCCGGTTTCGAGCGTCTATTCCTGCACGCGACGTGGTTGTTCTGAACAACGGCGCAGCGCGCTTCGCCTGAGGCAATGAAGATGGCTCAACCTCTCAAGGATATCCTGGTGCTGGATTTCAGCACCCTTCTTCCCGGTCCGATGGCGACGCTCATGCTGTCCGAGGCCGGCGCCGAAGTGATCAAGTTCGAACGGCCCGGAGTCGGCGAGGACGCGCGCCACACGGAGCCCAGGATCGACGGAGAGAGCATCGGATTTGCCGTGTTGAACCACGGCAAGCGATCGGTGGCCATCGACCTCAAGTCAAAGGGCGCAGTGGAACGACTGCGCCCTTTGATCGAGAAGGCCGATGTTCTGGTAGAGCAGTTTCGTCCCGGCGTGATGGACCGGCTGGGGCTTGGTTATGAAGCGGTGCGCGAGATCAATCCCGGTCTCATTTATTGTTCGATCACCGGCTATGGCCAGACCGGACCAAAGGCCAGCGCCGCCGGCCACGACCTCAACTACGTCGGTGATGCGGGTATCCTGTCGCTCAGTCGCGGACCGGATGACCAGCCAACTGCCCCGTTCGGGCTGGTCGCCGATATCGGAGGCGGAACCTATCCTGCGGTGATGAATATCCTGCTGGCGCTGATTGCGCGGCAGGCAAGCGGGCAGGGAACGCATCTGGATATCGCAATGGCCGAGGGGGCGTTCGCCTTTGCCTATTGGGCACATGCCGAAGGTGTGATTGCCGGGCAGAACATCGAAAGCGGTGGCAGCCGTCTGACGGGTGGCCTGGCCCGGTATCGGCTTTATTCGGCTGCGGACGGGCGTCAGATCGCCGTCGGCGCGTTGGAAGAAAAGTTCTGGCAGTCGTTCTGCGATGTCATTGGTTTGCCGGTGGCCCTTCGCGATGACTGGTCCGATCCAAATGCTTGTGCCGCAGAGGTTGCACGTCTTCTGAGGGAACACCCCTCGACCCATTGGGAGCCTTTGCTGGCTGCGGCAGATTGCTGCTGTTCGGTCGTGAAGACGCCCGCCGAGGCGGCGCGTGACCCGCATTTCAAAGCGCGTGACGTGTTCGGGCGGACCGTAAAAATCTCCGGTCGGGACGCGCCCGCTTTGCCGCTGCCAATTGCCCCGGAGTTCCGTTCTTCGAGAAATTCGGTCGGAGTTGCAGCCACTCTGGGCGAAGACAATACGCGTTATGGCGCGGATCAACCGAAGACAGAGTAAATCCCGTTGACGGGCAGGTTTTGAATCGGTAATCTAACATTTGTTAGAAAAAGGAAGGGGCCAATGGACAAGTCTGACGATGACCTGCCGACTGAAGCTGAGCGTTATGTCATGCCATCGCGCTTTGTGGAAAGCGATAGCTTGGAAGTGCAGGGTTTCGTGACATCGGCTTTGCGTGATCTTCCTGTGGGCGCAACCAATCGAGATAAGGCGATCCGCCTGTTCGAAGCGGTGCGCGACGATATTCGCTATGATCCCTATTGTTTTGCGCTGGATGAGGACTCTTACCGTGCCAGCCGTATCGCTGGGGCGGAAGCGGCGTTTTGCGTTCCCAAGGCAATTCTTCTGGCGGCTTGTTTGCGTGCTGTGGGTATCCCCGCCGCTCTGGGGTTCGCGGATGTGCGCAACCACCTGAATACACCCAAGTTGCAGGAGTTGATGGGGACCGATCTCTTTATCTACCACGGCTATGTTCAGCTGTGGTTGGGGAATGAGGCCTACAAGGTGACACCTGCATTCAACATGGAACTGTGTGAAAGATTCGGGGTCAAACCCCTGGTCTTCGACGGCTATAACGACGCGCTCTTTCACGAGTTCGACGAACAGAATCACCGGCACATGGAATATGTGAACGACCGTGGTCTCTATTTCGACGCGCCGATGGGTGAGTTCCTGGTGGCGTTCAAGGAAGCCTATCCGAAGCTGGAAGAATTCAACCGCATCCGGATATCCAAGGATGCGAGCGGATACGATGACGGTTTCGCAAAGGAGGGTGCCTCTTGAGGTATCTGGAAGACTTCTCGCCGGGCCATGTCTATCGCTTTCGCAGCGCTCCGATGAGCGCGGATTCAATAAAGGCGTTTGCCAAGGAATGGGATCCGCAGCGGCTGCACACCGACGAAGACTATGCAACCGCCATACATGGCAGCCTGATCGCCTCGGGCTTTCAGACAATGCTGGAAGTGTTCAGGCCGGTCATGTCTGAAATGATGGTCGATGTCGCCAATATCGGTGGCATGGGCTTTGACAATCTGCGCTGGCTGCGGCCGGTGCGCCCGAACGAACCCCTTGATGTCGAACTGACGGTCAACGCGGTCACGCCGTCAAAAAGCAAGCCCGACAGAGGTGTTTTGCACTATACGCTCAGCGCCAAAAACCCTGCGGGCGAGGTCGTTTTTTCGACCGACACCCCCGTGATGATCCAGCGAAAACAAAATGACACAGACTGATATCCTTTCCAGCGAACAAGAAGACCTTCGCCTGTTGCGCGAGAGCGCGCGCACGTTGTTTGAACGGGCGGGCGGAAGTGACAGAGCCCGAAAACTTCGTGATGCCGGGGGCGGTTTCGATGCGGAGATGGTCCGGGAACTCGCCGAGGCCGGTGTTTTCGGGGTGGCGGTGCCTGAAGATCAGGGCGGGCTTGGCATGGGCCTAGCCGCCGGGGGTGTCATCGCCGAGGAAGTCGGCCGTGTGATTGCACCGGAACCGGTCGTGTTGACAATCGGTCTGAGTCTTGGCCTTCTGCGCCGCCTTTGTCCGGATCATCCGAAGATGGCACAGCTCATCGGCGGCGAAATTTCCTTGGCGGTTGCCTGGCAGGAACGCGGCCCCGACGGGGCGCCTGCCGATGCGACCTGCCGATACGCGGACGGAAAGCTGACCGGTGGCAAGGCCTGGGTCGTCGGTGCGATCGGATCTCTAGGGTTCCTGGTCGTGGCTGAAGGAGATGACGGCCCGGTTCTGGTTCTGGCCGAGGCAGACGCGGACGGGCTTGTCATTGACAAACGAGCGCAGGCCGACGGCAGCTCTCTGGGCGAGCTTTCTTTTTCGGGCACCCCGGCCGTGGAATTGGCCAGCGGCGGTGCGGTTCCCACTGCACTGGCCGAGGCTGTCGCCGATGCAACGGCGCTTGCCGCGGCCGAGATTGTCGGCCTGAGCGAGCGCGCCTTCGAGATCACGCTCGACTACATCAAGACGCGGGAGCAGTTCGACAAGCCGATCGGATCATTCCAGGTCATCCAGCACCGTGCCGTCGACCTCAACGTGATGTGCGAGGTCGCGCAGGCCGGAGTGCGGGAGGCGCTTGCGCAGATGGACAGCGAAACCGATCCGAAGGTTCGGGCCCCGATTGCCAGCCGTGCCAAGGCGCGGGCGGTTACGGCCGCCAAAAGAATTACCCGTGATGCGATCCAGTTGCACGGGGCGGTCGGGTACACGGATGAGTTCGATATCGGGCTCTACCTGAACCGGGCGCTGGTGCTGTCGGCCTGGTTGGGCGACGATGCCTATCACAGGCGGATTTGGTTCGAGGCACGCGAAGCAGAGGGGGCAGCACAATGACCGACTGGAATGCAATTAGCGATGTGGAATTCCGCAAAGAAGTGCGCCAGTTCTTCGAAGCGGAATATCCCGAGGAGCTGCGTCATCTGCCGCACCGCCCGAAGTTCGCCGAGATCGAACATTGGCACCGCAAGCTTCACGCCAAGGGCTGGGTTGCGCCAGCTTGGCCCGCTGAGTTCGGCGGTATGGGCCTAAACGCTGCTAAGCTGCTGATCTTTTATGAAGAGCAGCAGCGCTGGGGCGTCAATCGCGGTCGCGACATGGGCGTGCAGATGGTCGGTCCCCTGATCATCAAATTCGGCACCCAGGAACAAAAAGACTACTGGCTGCCGCGTATCCTGAGTTGCGAAGACATCTGGTGCCAGGGATACTCGGAACCCGGCGCCGGGTCCGATCTGGCGAACCTGCGCACACGCGCAGTGATTGACGGGGACGACTTTGTCATCAACGGACAGAAGATCTGGACCACGATGGCGCATGACGCTACGCACATTTTCATGCTGGTGCGCACCGATCCGGATGCGCCCAAGAAACAACAAGGCATCAGTTTCCTGCTCGCTCCGATGGATCAGCCCGGAGTCGATGTGCGCACTATCACGACCCTGTCGGGCGAGACCGAGTTTTGCGAGGTCTTCTTTGACAATGCACGGACGCCCCGCGAGAACCTCGTGGGCGAGCTGAACAAGGGTTGGACGATGGCCAAGGCGCTCTTGAGCTTCGAACGCATTTTCATCGGTTCGCCAAGTCTGGCCCAGAACGCTCTGGGACAGCTTGAAAGCTTTGCCCGTGGCCGTGGCGCGTTTGACGATCCGGTGTTCCGTGACCGCTTTGCCCAGGCGGCACTGGATGTGGAAGATCATGCCGCGCTTTATGCCCGTTTTGCAGATCAGCTCAAACGTGGCGAGACGCTGGGTGCGGATGTGTCCATGCTGAAGATCTGGGTGACTGAGTGCTTCCAGCGCATCACCGAGCTGATGATCGAAGCAGCCGGTCCCGATGGCGGCTCCATCGGGCCGCTTCAGGTCGGCAACGTAAGTGTCGATGTTCTGGCGAGTTTCTACAAGGCCAGACCTACCACGATCTACGGTGGATCGAACGAAATCCAAAGAAACATACTGTCCAAGGCCGTCCTAGGACTGCCTGGCTGACTCAATACCCTACGGAGGAAATAGAACTATGTCGGATCGTTATGCAAAGTACGACAAACTGAAATTTGACTACCCGGCGGATCGCGTACTGCGCATCACCTTCGACCGGCCCGAGTCCTTCAATTCCGTGGATGCGGAAACCCACACCCAGATGACGGACATGTGGATCGACATCGACCGCGACCCCGACATCAACGCGGTCATCGTGACCGGCACGGGCAAGGCGTTTTCCGCCGGCGGCGATTTCAGCCTGATCGAAAACATGATTGGCAATTCGCATGAGATCATGAAGACGTGGAAAGAAGCCAAGGATCTCGTCTACAACATCATCAACTGCAACAAGCCGATCATTTCCGCGATCAATGGCCCTGCGGCCGGTGCCGGCCTAGTGGTTGCCATCCTGGCGGATATCTCGATCGCCGGAAAACGGGCCAAGATCGTTGATGGTCACCCGCGTCTGGGTGTTGCCGCCGGTGACGTCGCGGCGATCATCTGGCCGCTGCTGACGTCGATGGCCAAGGCGAAATACTATCTGATGACCTGCAAGCCGGTGTCGGGCGAAGAGGCCGAGCGCATCGGTCTGGTGTCAATGTGCGTCGAGGATGACGAGCTTCAGCAGATCGCTTTGGACACGGCTGTCGAACTGGCCAACGGCTCGCAAAGCGCGATCCGCTGGACCAAGTATTCGCTGAACAACTGGCTGCGCCAGGCCGGGCCGATCTTTGATGCGTCGACTGCACTGGAGATGCTTGGTTTTATGAGCGAGGACGTCAAGGAAGGTGTGTTGTCGCACCGCGAGAAGCGTGCGCCAAACTTCCGCAAGGACTGCCCGCTCTAACGCCTGATTGGACGAGGAGGCATGGAAATGTCTGAAGATATCTACCAAGATATAGCGCAAGCCTATGCCGCTGCGGCCGAAAAAGCTCCTGGCCTGAAATCGCGATTTGCGGCTGCCGGATTCGATCCGGCAGCCGTCACATCGGTGGCGGACCTCTCGCGTCTTCCGGTGATGAAGAAGGAAGAGCTTCTGAAGATCCAGCGCAAAAATCCGCCCTTTGGCGGGTTCCTGGCCTCGGATCTGAAGGATGTCGGGCGGATCTACGTGTCCCCCGGCCCGATTTTCGAACCGGCCCTTTCGGACGGTGGCGGCCACGGCCTTGACCTGCTGTTCAAGGCGGCAGGCGTGGGGCCGGGGGATATCATCCTGAACACCTGGATGTATCACCTCGTGCCCGCAGGCTTGCTGTTCGACGAAGCGGCACAGGCCGCAGGCGCCACGGTGATCCCCGGCGGCGTCGGCAATACCGAGCTTCAGGCACAGATCATCTTCGAAACCGGCGTGACTTCGATCTGCGCCTCGACCGCGTTTTTCCTGACGCTGGCGGACAAGATGATCGAAACCTATGGGCGCGACGCCTGGAAGGTGAAAACAGCCTTCCTCGGCGGTGAGATGGGCGACTGGATGGCCAAACGCCGCCGGATCGAGGAAGACTATGGCGTGTCGACCTGGGCTGCCTATGCCACCGCCGATCTGGGCCTTGTTGCATATGAGGATGGCGGCGAAGGCTACCTGGTTCATCCCGGCCGCGTGGTGCAGATCTGCGATCCGGTCAGTGGCGAACAGGTCGCTCACGGGGAACCGGGCGAGGTTGTTGTGACCGCGCGCGATGCCACCTGGCCGATGATCCGGTTCGGCACCGGCGACAGCGCCTTTGCCCTGGAAAGCAACGCGGATGGCACCGTCAGCCGGATTTCAGCATTGCAGGGCCGGGTCGGGGCAGCGGTCAAAGTGCGCGAGATTTTCGTTTATCCGCGCGTGGTTGAAGAAGTCGTCATCGGCACGCCGGGCGCAAAGGCCGCGCAGGCCGTGGTAGTGCGCGAGAACGATCGCGACATGATCCGCCTGTCCCTAGTGTTGGAAGAGGGCGCGGACGAGCAAGCCGGCCGTGAGGCCGCCAACGAAGCGTTTAAGTTGCATGCCCGCATTCGCGCCGACGACGTCGCTATTGTTCAGTCGCTGCCGGAAAACGCTCCACTAATCGTCAACCAGAAGGATGGTTGATGGCGCAGGCTTCGCCATACAGGACTGTATTGTTAAAGCTCAAGGCTGGCTCAGCACCAAGACCTGATCAGGGCTTAAACGTGACGCAGGTTTCCATATGCGGAGAACCACCCGATGTCGGGGACAGTAGTCGTGACAGGTGACGCGGTGCGAGTTGTAACATCAGAAGAAACATGTCGCGTCCGATGTCCTGCCCTTATTTATCCTGCGAAGCGCGAGAACTTCATCTGATATGCGCGGATTTAATGTTGTAGCGATGATCATTCCTGTCGAAATTGAACAATTGCGAAAATGGATTGCCCGGAAACAAACCGATACAGAAGTGTTGACTCCAGCATTTGTAAGGCGATTCAACGCCACGTTCGATCGGGATGCGCCTACCGAGATCGGCGATCTTGCGCCGATGCTTATACACTATTGTCTGACCCAGCCAAGTGCACCGTGTGCGAGTCTCGGTCCTGACGGTCATCCCGAACGCGGCGACTTTCTGCCCCCGGTGCCACTCCCGCGAAGGATGTGGGCTGGCAGTACGTTGACGTTCCATGAGGAGATCAATGTCGGTGATCTCTTGCATCGTCGGTCGACTGTCAAGGACCTGGAGTTAAAGCAGGGCCGGAGCGGACGGTTGTGTTTTGTCACCGTTGAGCACGAAATATCCTGTAGAAGACATTTGGTTGTGAGTGAGTGCCTGGACATTGTTTATCGCGATGGCAACACAGCTGCAGGTGTGACGGCCTGTGCGTCCCAAATAGCGCCTGCTGGTTCGTATAGTCGGCGAGTCGTCCCTTCGGCACCAATGTTGTTCCGATATTCGGCGATTACATTCAATAGTCATCGTATTCACTATGACAAGCCATATGCCATTGAGACGGAGGGTTATCCAGGTCTCGTCATTCACGGTCCATTGCAGGCCACCCTGCTTTGCCAAATGGCGGCGGATCTCAAAGGAAGAACGCCCCGGATGTTCCGTTTCCGTAGTCAGTCTCCGATTTTCGATGACACGGATTTCGCGATCAATGCACAGGAGGATATCAAAGGACTACGATTGTGGACTTCACGTCGCGATGGTCCAGTAGCAATGGAGGCGTTCGCTGAATGGTAGGCTTTATACAAGCACCGCTGTTTGTCCCTGCGTCACGGCCCACGCTATTTCCCAAAGCAGTGCTTTCGCGTCCAGACGCGGTAATCCTTGATCTTGAGGACGCCGTGGCGGAACATCACAAGGAGGTCGCACGGGCGAATATTGGCTGCGATTTCACCAGTCTTCCGGTCATCGTCCGGATAAACGGCAGAGGCACGAAATGGCACGAGGCCGATATCGCCGCAGTGAGCAACTTGCGTGGAGTGGCAGTCATGCTGCCCAAATCGGAGTATCCCGAGAAAGTGGCAGGCGTTGTTTCCAAATTGAACGGCAGTCCACTAATAGCACTAATCGAGACGGCGCGGGGTGTGGCGCAGGCTCGCGCCATTGCGGCGCAGAAAGGGGTGGTTCGTCTCGCATTCGGGTCGATCGATTTCTGCGCTGATATGGGGTGCGGACACCTGCGCGAAGTCCTCTTGCCGGCAAGGTCCGAGTTGGTTCTGGCATCGCGTCTTGCCGGAATCATGGCGCCAATCGATGGAGTAACGATGCAGTTGAACGATAGAGCACTTGCCTATGACGACGCAGCGCACGCGCGCAATCTTGGTATGACCGGAAAGCTCTGTATTCATCCGAGCCAAATAGCGGAAGTAAAACGCGCATTCGCGCCAACAGAGTCAGAAATTGACTGGGCGCATCGGGTAATAGCTACTGGCGATGGTGCTGTCTCTATTGACGGTATCATGGTGGACGAACCTGCGCGCGCCCGGGCCCGAACCGTTCTTGCGACCGTGGAGCGGAGATAATGTTATCGTCGAAGCTTACAAAAAGGATATGGCTAGAATAAATACGCCATGTCGTAAGCAGCCAACAATGATAAAAAATTAGTTACGGCATATATCTCAAGCCAATATATAGTATTCGTAGTTGTGCATTCTCAACACTGTATAAATGGGTAGACTAAACATTTTTAAGATTGCATTAGGGTTCAGACTCAATCATAGCCAGAATGCGACGAGTGTTGCCAGGGCGACGGCGGAGAGGAAGTTTCTGGCGAGTTTATCATAGCGGGTTGCCACCCGGCGGAAGTCCTTCAACCGGCAGAAGGCGTTTTCGATGAGGTGGCGGTTTTTGTAGCGGCGCTTGTCATATCGGATGACACGCTTTCGGTTCGAGCGCCCGGGAATGACCGGGACGATTTGAGATTGGCGCAGATGCCTTCGCAAGCTGTTGGCATCGTATCCCTTGTCTGCGAGCAGGTATTTTGCACCCTGTAAGCCAGCCAGTAGATGCGGTGCGACCGGACTGTCTGCGGCATTGCCGCCAGTCAACATGAAAGCGAAGGGTCGCCCGATTACGTCGGTAAGGGCATGGATTTTAGTGGTTTGGCCGCCACGCGACGGCCCGATCGCCTGATTTTTCGCCCCCCTTTGCCGCCATGGGCCGAGCGGTGTGCCTTGACATAGGTGCTGTCGATGGAAGTGCTCCTTGTCACCGCACCGGAGGTTGCCAGCGCTTCTACAAGGTCGATCCAGAAGCGTTTGCGTGACCATCTGTTGAAACGATTGTAGATGGTAGTCGAAGGTCCGTACTCTTTCGGGCAGTCGCACCAGCGGCACCCCACCTTGAGAACATGAATGATGCCAGAGATCACGCGGCGGTCACGCACGCCTGTCCGCGAATCCGCCAGACGTCTTGATCGCCCCACCGGTCGCGGCTATCTCACGGATGGAGTTCGACCGCGCTGAAGAAGCGATTGAGGCAGGACGCGCCGCTACAGAGGAAGTACTCGACCAGATCCGGACCTTGGTCGAGTAGGGTCCCTTAGGTTCAGTTCAGCATGACCGGTTTCCAAAGACCGGATAGAGTGAGGCGCCGGAGTTAAAGTCCATTGCCCCAAAAAGGAACCCGAAATGACGCCGAATGATCAACCTTTGAGCCAAGAGGATGAAACGAAAGCCAAAGTGGCCGAAGCCGTTGGCCGCAATGAAAATATCCGTCGCCAGGTCCGCGACATCGTCATAGAAGCGCTCGCAAAAAAGAGCGTCGATAGAGACAGTGTCAAGAACACGATGGACGCCGTTCTGGAAGGAGCGATCGACGCTGCGCCTGAGGACCAGAAAGAGCTGGCCGAGGTCCTGAAGAAGACTGTCGATGGGATGGAAGAGGCCCTGGCAAAGGCCGCGGAAGCTTCCAAGCTTGCGGTCGAAGAATCGGGAGGCCGGCTCGACAGCTTCGCCGAGCAGGATTTGAAGGCGGCGGCCGAAGATCTGAAAGATCTTGAAGCCCTGTTTCTACAGACCCTGAAGGATCTGGCGGATTCCGGACACGCTACGGTCGGGACACTCCTGCGCGACGCCGTCAACCACGCCGAGCGCACTGGAACTGATATCGGCCGCGCGGTCCAAGAGGCGCTCGAAGCCTTGCACGGGCCGTTGTCGCGGGCCGCCCGGCCGCATCTTGCCGATGTCGAAAGAGCCGGAAAGGCGGGCACCGCCTCGCTCGCGTCTATTGCCAGCGGGATACTGGCCGGGATCGCTGAAAGCCTCAAGGCCGAACCTGAAGAGAACCGTGAGCCGGGGGAGAATAAGGACGGCTAATGCTTCTGGAAGCCCTCGGCACGGCCCGCGATCTCGGGCGTCTGCACGAAATCACTTCGGTCCTCATTCGCTTCGGTTTTGGCGACGTTGTGCGTCGTCTGGGTCTGGGTAAGGCACTTGAGAGCACCGGACGCATGCTGCATTGGAAAGAGGCCGAGGAATTGGCACGGCTGGAGCCGCCACAGCGCATCCGCCGTGCCCTTGAGGACATGGGGCCGAGTTTTGTCAAGCTCGGCCAAATCCTGGCCACCCGTGCCGACCTGCTTCCGCCGGAATACATTGCGGAATTCGCCAAGCTACAGGATCACGCGCCGCCCGTCGCTTTCGAAACGCTCGAGGCGCAGTTAACCGAGGAACTCGGAGCACCGCTTGCCGAGGTGTTTGCCGAGGTTGACAGGTATCCGCTGGCAGCCGCGTCGGTCGCCCAGGTTCACAGGGGAGTCCTGAAGACCGGTGAGCAGGTTATCTTGAAGATCCGCCGCCCCGGTATCCGCAAGATCGTTGACGCCGATCTTCGCCTGCTCAAACGGCTGGCTGAAATCGCGGAAGAGGAAATTGAAGAATCGCGTCATTTTCGACCAAAGGAAATTGCGGCAGAATTCGCCCGCTCCATGCGGCGCGAACTTGATCTGGCCGCCGAATGTCGAACCGCCGAACGCATCGCGGACAGTTTCAGGGACGATGAAAACATCGTGGTCCCCAAGGTCTATTGGCAATGGACCTCGGAAAGTTTGAACGTCCAAGAATACATCGATGGCATTCCCGGGCGAGATATGGCAGCCGTTGACGTTGCAGGCCTTGACCGGAAACTGCTGGCGCAGCGGGGGGCGAATGCCGTACTCAAGATGGTGTTCGAGGACGGCTTTTTTCATGCCGATCCACATCAAGGTAATGTTTTCTATCTCCCCGGCAACAAGATCGTCTTCATTGATTTCGGTATGGCCGGCCAGCTGTCCGACCGACGCCGCAACCAGTTAGTCGACTTGCTCTTCGGTATTGTCGAGAGAAAGGTCGAGCGCGTGGTCGAGATCTTACTGGGATGGTCCAAGCCGAGCCAGATCGATGAGGATGCTCTGAACATCGAGATAGATGCATTTATTGACCGGATTCATGGCGTTCCCTTGAAGTCGCTGGATCTGACAGCTCTGATCGCCGATCTAACGACGCTGTTGCGCGAGTACCGCCTAATGCTGCCCGCTGATCTGACGTTGCTGACCAAAGCCTTCGTCTCACTTGAGGGCATGGGCCGACAGCTTGACCCGGACTACGATCTGATAACTGCGATCGGTCCGTTCCTAAATCGGGTTGTGTTGCAACGCTACACGCCCCAGGCGCTGGCGCGACGCGGCCGAGAAGGGTTGAGCGATGCGCTCGAACTGATGGGCAGTCTCCCGTATGACCTGCGCAAATTAATCAAGTTGGCGCAAAAGGGAGACCTGCAACTGAAGCTCGATGTTCAGGGGCTGGATCAGTTTGCGAGCCGTCTCGATCGCATAGCTGGCCGTCTGACGATCGGCATCGTCATCGCTGCGCTAATCATGGGGTCGTCGATTGTCATGACGGCTGCCGGCGGTCAAATCCCGATCGGTCTGTCGTTTTTCACCATGGTCGGCTTCTTTATTGCGGTACTTGGTGGTCTTTGGATCATTATTTCGATCTGGCGCGGAAGATAACGGTAACCGCTGTTCTGCCCCCACGTTGCTCTGTCTCCCTCGATCTGTGATCGCCTGATCATGTTGGATCGAGAGGGAGTTTCTCCATGGAGACTACGATTGAGTTTCTCACGGACGGGCGTGATGCAGGTAGCTCGCGCCGTTGGCCAGACGATGTTAAGGCACGGATCGTTGCGGAGAGCTTACGTCCAGGCGTGACTGTGAACGAAGTTGCCGGCCGTTACGGTCTGAAGCCGAACCACCTGTCAGCTTGGCGAACCCTGGCGCGGCGGGGCAAGCTGGTTTTGCCCGCTCCGGAAGATGACGTGGAATTTGCGGCCATGATTGTCGCGGCGCCGGATGAACGTGAAGCCGCCGTTGAAACGGAGCGCCCTGAGATCCTTATCGGCCGCATGACAATCCGGTTGGAGGCAGGCGTGTCCGCGAAGCGGATTGCGGCCGTGGCCCACGCACTCGGCAAGCTGTCCTCATGATCTTTCCGTCAAACCGGGTGCGGATCATGGTGGCGACAAAGCCCGTCGACTTCCGGAAGGGTCATGATGGCTTGGCGGCGCTGGTGAAGAACGAACTTCGCAAGGACCCGTTCACGGGGACGGTGTTCGTCTTTCGGTCGCGCCGGACAGATCGTCTGAAACTCATATACTGGGATGGCAGCGGTCTGGTGATGGCCTACAAGCGCCTTGAGGACCATGCCTTTTCCTGGCCGGACATCAAGGACGGCCTGATGTCCCTCACGCACGCCCAGTTTGAAGCTTTGTTCGCAGGGCTGGACTGGCGGCGTGTTCGCGCGATCACCACCCGGGCTCCAGAGGCCGTTGAATAGCTGCGGCACGATGACTCGGGCACTTGTTTCCATAAGCGGATCATGGCCGGATTTGATAGACCCGGCCCATGCTCACCACCGCCGACTTGCCAGATGATATCGCTGCCTTGAAGGCAATGCTGATTGCCTCGGAGGCGCGCAATATCCGCAAGGATGAGCGGATCACGCGACTGGAAAAGCTGGTTGCTGCATTCAAGCAGGCAGCCTTCGGACGCAAGTCCGAAAAGCGCGATCCGGATCAGTTCGACCTGGCACTTGAGGATCTGGAAACGGCCATTGCTGCGGTCCACGCCGAGGAAGAGGCAGATAGCCACAGCGACAAACGAGCTTCCAAACGACGTGCGGTAAATCGTGGAGCCCTGCCCAAGCATCTTCCCCGTGTTGAAGAGGTCCTTGAGCCGGAAAGTCTGACCTGTTCCTGTGGTGGCTGCCTGCATCCGATCGGCGAGGATGTGTCTGAGCGGCTGGACGTGATCCCGACCCAGTTCCGCGTCATCGTAACCCGCCGACCGAAATACGCCTGCCGCTCCTGCACCGATGGCATCGTTCAGGCTCCAGCGCCGTGGCGGCTGATCCAGTCTGGCCTGCCGACCGAGGCCATGATCGCCCATGTGCTGGTCTCCAAATATGCCGATCACCTGCCTTTATACCGGCAGGCGCAAATCATGAGTCGCCAGGGCATCGATCTCGACCGGTCGACACTTGCCGACTGGGTAGGCCGGGCGGCATTCGAATGCGTCCCGTCTTTGATGCGTTGATCGCAGACCTGAAACGGTCCACCAAGCTGTTCATGGACGAAACCCGGGCCCCCGTCCTTGACCCTGGTTCCGGCAAAACCAGAACCGGATACTTCTGGGCCTTGGCGCGGGATGACCGGCCGTGGAACGGCGGAGCGCCGCCCGGTGTCGCGTTCACCTACGCACCCGGCCGCGGGGGGCTCCATGCTGAACAGATATTGCAGAGCTTCTCAGGGGTTTTGCAGGTCGATGGCTATGCCGGATACAATCGGCTCATTGCGCCTGATCGGGTAGAACCGAATATCCGGTTGGCCTATTGCTGGGCCCATGCCCGCCGCAAGCTGGTTGAGATCACCCGGACTGGCTCCGCGCCGATTGCCGAAGAAGGCGTAAAACGCATCGGAGACCTCTATCGCCTCGAAGCCGAACTGCGCGGGCTCGAGCCCGAGGCGCGTCTGGCTGGCCGGCGGGAGCGAGCAGCACCGCTCATCGCCGATATGCAAACGTGGCTCAGGCATCATCGCGCTCGTGTCACCGCCAAATCTCCCCTGGGCGAAGCCCTGAAGTATATCGCCAGATACTGGGAGGGCTTGTGCCTGTTCCTGACCGACGGGCGGATAGAGATCGACAACAACACCGTCGAACGCACCATCAGACCCATCGCACTCAACAGGAAAAACGCTCTCTTCGCCGGTCATGAAGCCGGAGCTGAAAACTGGGCGGCAATCGCCTCACTGATCGAGACCTGCAAGCTCAATTCCGTGGATCCACAAGCCTATCTGGCAGCCACACTGACCGCCATCGTCAACGGACATAAACAAAGCCGGATCGATGAACTCCTGCCGTGGAACTTTATCGGCAAGAGCAATGAGAACATCATTGACGGATTTACGGAAACCGACTGACATTCGGGTTCTGGCAGTCAGTCATATTGATGCTGCCCAATCGAATTCCGCAGATCCAGGTTTTGTTATGAGACTAATTATATTCCTGCTTTTTCTGCTTTTTGCACCGTCTGCACTTGCCAGAATGGATCCTGGACCTCCGCCTTGGCTATGTCGCCCGGTCGCTGCGTGCGACGGTAACAATATCTGTGTGTCGGTCTATGGGCCTCCTATGGGTTTTAATCTACGGGCGATTGAGAACCAGAAGAACAAGTTCATCTTGGAGGGGCTTTATGGCAATGAACGGCTTGCCGCGGTTTTTTCCTCGCGGGAGGAGGCTCGCCTTTTTGTCGAAACAGACAGCTCGGCTGAGCGAGCCACAATCATCCTAATTCCGAACAATAAAGTTGCAGATGCCCGCAGTTTCTGGGCCCATAGTATGGGCGCCCACGGCACTGGTGAACGCTTCTTAAGCCCAGAGCACTTGCTTATTGCCTGCGGAAGTATCCCACAAAGATAAATCCGCTGCCGCCCAAAAATCTGGATGTCTCAAACCAGACCAGGTGGGGTGAAAACGTCGCTTACAGATAACGGAATTGGAATTGCGAAAATCGAGGGCGTTCTCATTCAGCGGTGTGGTTTGTGCAAAACCACTGTTGAGACCTGTGACCGGTTATGGCCACCCGCTGCGCTATGTGGAGGGCTGCGCTGGCGGCGGCCATAACCTATCAACAGGGCATATTCCCGACGTGCTATGGTATCCAATTCACCTTTCCACCGCGCTATGCCGATGGACCGACAGCACGGTACATGACCCACATGTTTGACATGAGATGCAGGGAAAACGGGATCGAGCATCGTCTGACGAAGGTGAAACACCCCTGGACAAACGGCCAGGTCGAAAGGATGAACCGGACCATCAAGGAAGCTACCGTCAAACGCTTCTACTACGATGATCATAGCCAGTTCGAAGCCCATCTCCAAGACTTCATCAATGCCTACAATTTCGGGCGCCGACTGAAAACTCTGCGCGGGCTAACGCCCTATGAATACATCTGCAAGATATGGACTTCAGAGCAGGAACGTTTCAGACTTAATCCAATCCATCAAATGCCGGGACTGAACACCTAGGTAGCACAAGAGCAAGGTTGCGATCGTTGCAGTTATTCTCGCCATCCCTGCTCACTGGAATTTGCCATTTAAAGAGAATATTTTCGGTTGGCGTCTTTATTCTGGCAATGGCTGAAAACAGAAAACACTGCTACCGCCATTTCCGTACTTGGTAGCCAACATCACGTGTTGGGCTCTTCGGTTTGTGTCGGAGCGAATTTGTCCCGCTTTTTTTCGTTGAGTTCGTAGAGGATTGGCACGACGAAAACGGTGAGCGCGGTCGAGATCACCGTTCCGAAGATCAGCGAGATGGCGAGGCCGCCGAAGACCGGGTCGGTCACCATGATCGCCGAGCCAAGAATAATGGCGAGAGTGGTAAGCAGGATCGGGCGCAATCGCACCGCGCCGGCCTGCCGGGAGGCCATGTCGAGCGGCATCCCATGTTTGATATTGTCCTGAATGAAATCGATAATCAGCAGGGAGTTGCGGATGACGACACCTGAGAGGGCGATGATGCCGACCATGGAGGTTGCCGAGAAGTCGGCACCGAGAAGCCAATGGCCCGGGAAAATGCCGATGATGCCGAGCGGCACGGACGACATGGCGATGACCGGGATCATGAATGAGCGGTAGTAGGCGACGAGCAGGAAATAGACCGCCAGTAGAGCGCCGCCGAGCGCGAGCCCCATGTCTCGATAGACGTCGAGGGTCATGCGCATCTCACCGCCCCAGAGGAGTTGATAGCCGTCGATCGTGTCGGGAACGTCCTTCTGGAAACCGAGATTGCCAGTCCGCAGCGGGCGGCCGTCCGGCGCTGTGATGCCGTCGAGGCGCCGCTGTAGATCAAGAACGGCATAGAAAGGCACGGACCCGGAAAGCTCCGCGCCGACGAAGGTGACCTTTTCGTTGTCGCGATGGAGAATCGGCCGGTCGGCAACCGCCGGCAGGATCGTGACCAGTTCGGACAGCGGCACGGGGTCGCCCTCGGCATTGTCGACGAAGACGCGGTCGAGACGAGTTGGATCGACCGCGAAGCGTCGCGGGACGAAGGCCCGCACATCCACCGGATTGCGCTCGTCGGGAAGATGGGCGCGACTGAGCGTGGTGCCGCCATAGACGAGGGAGAGCGCCTCGGCGATTTGCGCCGTGGAGACATGCGAAAGCGCCGCCTTCTCCTTGTCCGGGATGATGCGATGCTCGGGGACATCGACGGGTTCGGTGTCGATCACGTCGACGGTGTCATAGGTCTCCTCGAAGGCCTTGCGCACCTCGGTCGAGAGTGCCCGTAACCCCTCCGAATCCGGGCCATAGAGTTCAGCCAGTACCGTGGATCGCAGCGGCGGTCCGGGCGGGTCTTCAACGATCGAGACCTCGGCGCCGGGATAGGCGGCACGGACTGTCTCGACCTTCGGCCGGAATTCGCGCACGAGGTCGATCGAGCTTTGCGACCGGTGATGCTTGTCAGTCAGGTTGACGCGGATTTCAGCCACATTGTTGCCGGTGCGGCCCGCGGTCCCTTTGAAGAGACCGTTGAAATCTTCCACCCCCGCCTGGCCGATCCAGGTCTGGTAGTTGACGACCTCGGGTTCGTGCGCGAGCAGCGCCGCGATCTCGCGCACGAATCTGTCAGTCTCCTCGACCGGAGAGGTCTCAGGCATGGCGATCACGATGTTGAAAGTGTTCTTGTTGTCCTTCGGCAGGAAGCCGACCGGCACGCCAAGGGCCGACACGACACCGCCGACACCCGCCGGGCGGACGAACTGCCAGGCACCCTGCATGACGGATCCTGCCATCAGCAGGACAATCCCGGCGCCGAATGCAATCCGGATGGTGCGAGACTTCTGGAGCGGGGTGACGAGGCGCAGATAGAGACGCTCCATCCGTCCGGGTTCGCCATGCGAGACCTCTTGCTCGTGCGCCTCTTCCTCCTGAACGTCGTGGCGGTGCAGCCAGCGGTTCGCCGCCCAGGGCGTGACGATGTATGCAACGATGACGGACGCGGCCATTGCGATCGGCACATTGAATGCGATTGGGTAGAAATAGTCACCGGCCATGCCGGTGACGAGAAACAGGGCCGCAAACACCAGCATGACGGCAAAGGTCGCGAGATTGGTGGCGTTGCCGATCTCGTTGGTGGCGAGCACCGTCACCTCCGCCTTCGTCTTCCGGAAACGGGTCGTCGCATAGTGACGATGGATGTTCTCGATGACCACGATTGCCGCGTCGACGAGGAGCCCGAGCGCGAGAATCAGGGCGAAGAGCGTCACCCGGTTGATGGTGACGCCACCCAGGAAGTCGGAAAGCAGGGTCAGGGAGAGAATGAGCGGCACGGTCACCATGACGATCATGGCCTCACGCCACCCCAGAAAGAAGATCAGCACGAGGCCGACCGTCCCCAATGCGATCAGGAGGTGTTCGAGCAAGAGATTAACCGCGGCGTTGGCTTTCTCGCCGTCGTCGCGTGTCACGATGATCTGGATGTCCTGAGGGACGAAGGCCGCCTGCATGCGCTCGACGCGCTCGATCACCGCTTGCGACACCACGACGGAGTTTGCGCCCTTTTTCTTGGCGACGGCGATGGTGACGGCCGGCATGTCCGCGGAGGCCGTGTCCTGGCCGTGCGCGGCGCCCGGTCCAAAAGAAAACCGACTGAAGGTGGCGATCTCGGAGGGCGGTCCATCGGTCACCCTGGCGACATCGCGGACATAGACGGGGCGGCCGTCATGAACGGCTACAATCTGATTGCGGATGTCTTCGGCCGAAGTGAAAGACGCCGCCAGCCTGATGGCCTCTACCTTCATGTCGCGCACCGTCGGTTCCAGAGGTGCCGACAGGTTGCTTGCCGTGAAGGCGGAATAGGCCTGGCTCAAGGTCACGCCAAAGGCCTGGAGGCGGTCCGGGTCGAGTTCGATGGCGATCTCGCGTTCGCGACCGCCCTTGATGCTGACCACGGAAACGTTCTCGGTGCTGCGCAACCGTTCGGCCATCCGCTCGGCGACGCGCCGAAGGGCGTAGTCGTCGTAATGCGGTGAGGCAAGGGTGAAGGTCACAATGGGCACATCGTCTGCGTCGACGCTCTGGACGAACGGTGTGCCGGCATCCGCGGGCAGCCAACTGCGGCTGGCCAGGACGCGATCGTAGAGCTTGACCAAAGAGTCTTCCTTCGGCTCGCCGACTTTGAACTGCACCTGCACGATCGCAAGCGAGTCCTGTGCTGTGCTGTCGATGTGGTCGACGCCGGGGATCTCCTTCAGGATACCCTCAAGCGGCGTGAGCAGAAGCGCTTCGACCTCCGCCGCCGAGGCGCCGGGAAGCGTGACGGAAACCGCCGCAGCGGGCACGATGATCTGTGGGTTCTCCTCCCGCGGCGTCTGCAGAACGGCCACGCCTCCCATCAGCGCGACGGCGATGATGAAGACGATCGTCAGCTTCGAAGTGATGAAGGTCTGCGCGAGACGGCCGGCGAAGTTCAGGGTGACGTCGCTCATTGCCCCTCCTCCATACTGCGCACTGCGGAGCCATCGCGCACCGCATCGGTTGCGGTGGCGAGGATCTGTTCTCCTTCCGACAACCCGGAGACCACTTCGATACTGTCGCCGAACTCCCGTCCGATGCGCAGCCAGCGAAAGCGTGTGATTGCGCCGTCGAGGACGAAGACGCCGTCGAGGCCACCCCGGCGCACGAGGGCTGTGCGTGGAATGGCGGTGACCTCCCGGGCGCCGAGGGTGATATCCGCGCGCCCGAACATGCCCGGAACGAGGCGAGGGTCTTTCGGCAGGATGACGTTGATCTCATAGCGACGGGTGACGTCGTCGCCGGACGGGACGATGCCACGCACACGACCCTCGAAACCAGCGCCGTCAAGGGAGTCGATCCGCACCGTCACGGGAAGGCTCGAATCGATTGCCGCGAGCCTGCTTTCCGAGACGAAGGCCTTGAACAGAAGCACCTCGTGGGATTCCACCGTCAGAATGATGGAGCCCGCCGTCGCCATCTCGCCGCTGCGTTTCGCAACCGACACGATAACGCCATCGACAGGGCTGGTGATGGTGGCATAGGTTTTCTGCGCCTCGGCAACGGCTAGAGCCGAACGTGCCTGGTCGAGCGTTGCCTTTACGACATCGACTCGGACTTGGGCTTTCCGAAGCGTCTCCGTTGCAACCGTCCCTTTCTGAGCAAGATCTTCATATTTTTGAACATCCAGTTCGGCATCGTGCAAGTTTTTCTCTGCAGCCCGCACACCGGCTTCGGCTTGTCGGGTGGCCTCTTCGATATCCGTCGGATCGATGCGTACCAGCAGGTCACCACGCGCAACCTTCTGGCCCTCACGTACATCAAGCTGCTCGATAAAGCCCACGAGCCGCGACGAGACCTCAATCCGGCCATCAGAAATCACACTGCCCGGCACCGTGTAGGTAATAGGGACCCTGACGCGCTCAGCCGTGACCAGGGAGACTGCCGATGGCGCGCCTTCGGGATCTTCGGCGGATGCGCTCGACGAGGCCCCAGCTGTCAGAACAAGCCCCAGAAAGCAGACAGAACAAAGGGTGTGGCGCATTCACTTGGTCTCCAGGTCGGAAGCGGCTGTATGTCGGAGCGCCGCGGAGATGGTAGAGGGGTCGGCAAAGCCTACCTGGCCGCCTGGCAGATGGGGAAGAAGCGGTGCCAGAAGGGCGTGACCGAGGATCACGCCGATCATCGATACCGTTGCTAGAAACCGCTCTTCCTCAGGCTGCCGAATGTCGACGAGGCCGCTGACGAGGCGGAACGGGCGCTCGAGAACGGTATGGGCGAGATCGTCGAGACGCCTCTCATCACCATCGACGAGTTCACGCACGAGAAGGCGGAAGAAGACGCGATCCCCGGTCAGCAGCCGGACGAAATGATCAACGAACAGACCGAGCCGATCGGCATCGCGGCTCTCCGCTTCGAGCATTTCCGCGATCGGTTCGGTCTTCTCGGCGAAGACACGGGCCACCGTTTCGCGAACGAGATCGTCCTTGTTTTTGAAATGGTGGTAGAGGTTTGCTGGCGTCATGCCCATAGCGCTGGCGACGTCGCGCATCGACACCGCGCAATAGCCCAGATCGGCATAGAGGCGCGCGGATGTCTCAAGGATAGCAGTTCGCGTGTCGGCGGGGTGCATCGCGCGCCTCCAGTGGTTTCCTGAACGTTCGTTAAGTTCGAAATAATGCATTTGTTGACATAGATCAATTGAAAAGTTCGTTCGAACGACCTAATATAGATTTTAGGAAGGAACACGTCAATGAACACCAGTTCGACCCAACCAAGTGGGCACGAGTCCCGGAGCGAGAAGACTCGCACGCAACTGATCGAGGCGGCCATCGAAGTAATCGGGGAGGCGGGCTATGAGGGTGCCAGCACACGCAGTCTGGCCAGGGCCGCGAACACCGCCCTTTCGGCCATCCCCTATCATTTCGGAGGGAAGAGGGAGCTGTACCTCGCTGCGGCACAGGTGATTGCCGATTACGCAAAAGGCCGGTTCGCTGAGGTGGTTTCTGTTTTGGAGGCTGGCGGGTCGGTCGAGGCATCCATCCGCTTCGAGGAAGCGTTGGCCAAGCTGCTGCACATCATCTTGGAAGATGCCGAGCCGGCAACATGGATGCCGTTCATTGCAAGATGTTGTTATGACAACGATGAGGCCTTCGCGCTGATCTACGATCAGGCGATCGGCCCACTGATCGATACTCTCGTACGTGCGGCCGGTGACTTCGCCAACCCGTCTCTTGATGAAGACGCGGTGCGGTTGCGAATCAGTTCGATCGTGACCGCAATTATCAGTTTCCGATTCTTGCGCGGCATAACCTTGCGCAGCTTGGGGCAGGACCAGTTTCAGACCAGCTGCATTCACCAGATCGATGCGATGGTCCGCGAGCTGTGCCGCGGTGATTTCATCGCTGTCCGGTCCACTCGATAACCCGCGGAGCAGACACGAAGGCTCGGTCCGCGAAACCACTCACACCTACTCACCAATAGAAATGGAATACTTCGATGAGTAACAGCTCCTATGCACATGAAACGCTCGCTTGGCTCAAACAGCGCCTTGACGATGCGGACACGATGATATCGGAGGCGGAGAAGACTGCCGACAAGCTGAAGGCCTCGGCCCGCAAGGATGCGGATATAGCGCTCACCCGTCTCAAGGCTTCGCGCGAGGCTCTACTTAAGCTGGAGCGTGATCTGCACGCCCGAACGGAAGCCGTCAGGGACGATGTCGGTGATATTCAGGAAGCTGTCGAGAAAGAATGGATCGAGGCGGAAACCGCCTTTCAGGCTTTTCTGAAGGCCGCCCAGGATCAGGCGGACTCCATCCACGATGTGATCGTAGCGCGGGCTAAAGCTCAACGAAAGTCATGGGAGAACACCCAGAAAGCAATGCGCGAGCAGGTGACCCACACCATTGAGAAAGCCCGCGCAGAGTTAGATACCGCCATCAAGCGCGTGTCGGACGAGGCCGAAAAGTTCCAGACGCGCATTGGTGATGCAAAGGACGCCGGCGACGAATCCTTGAAAGCCGTCAAAGCCGGTCTCGCGGATGCGCGGGCCGCCCATGATCGTACCATTCAGAAAATCAAGGACGCGTTCGCGAAGCTGGTCTGACTCGCCACATCAGATGCGGTTCTCGAGTCCAAACTAGAGGAAAAAAGACATGAAATCATATTTGGCCATCGGCCTGGCGCTCGTATCTCTGAGCGCGCTCTCGCCGGCGTCCGTTGCGCTGGCGCAGGATGCAAGTGCGGTAACCGATGACTACGCCGAGACATTCGGATACATGGCATTGTCACGCCAGTCACCTAAACGCACTCAAGCGGCAGAGAAGTAACGCAACAGCAATAACCCAAGTCTCTTCATATTAGTATTTATTAAAAAACTCCGCTGATCATATTTCGAAAAGTCTTGATCATAATGAGCTTGCTTACATAGTATGATTTCCAAACATATTCACGATATAAGTCAAAATAAAGCAATGTATTATGAATTTTCCGAAATAATTATATTTCTATCTTATTTAACTTGTGGCTACTTAGTCGTTCCATGAAGCTCTAGAAGATGCAGACTACAATTAAACATACACCCAAGGGACAGTGAAGACCGGAGAAGTGAACAAGGTGACTTGGACATGTGAGCAGGTGCTGAAGCAAATCGAACGTCGTCGCCTCGACTGCACCCCAAGGGTTTTCCACGTGCTTTTTGTGGCACTGACAGAACTGAAGTGCTACCCAACGTGCTCCCGGGACGGGCTAGAGTTTTCCGGACTAAATCAGGAACACGGGCTGGCTGCGTGTTCTGATTTCATCAGGTCCATCGGCACCTTGTTACCGATGGCGCCGTGAGGTCTGTGTTCGTTGTAGTCCTTGCGCCAATCCTCCAACTTTTTGGCTGCATCTGCAAGGCTCAGGAACCAGTGCGCATTCAGGCACTCCGCCCTGAACCGGCCGTTGAAGGCCTCAATGAAGGCGTTGTCCGTCGGTTTTCCCGGCCTGGAAAAGTCCAGCGTAACGCCGCGCTGGTAAGCCCACAGATCCAGATCCCGTGAGATGAACTCCGAGCCCTGATCGACTCGGATCGTCTTTGGATAGCCAATCCGAGAACACACCCTGTCCAAGGTTTTCACCACATCCTCGCCCCGATAGCTGAACCGCGGATCAAGCGCCGGCACATAGCGGGAATACGTGTCGATCACTGTCAGAACGCGGATCTTCCGGCCGGTCGCGAGTTGGTCATGCACGAAGTCCATAGCCCAGACATCGTTCGGCCCCACGGCTTCCTGCCGGTCTTCGCGCAGCTTTGCCTTCACCCGGCGCTTGGGATGCTTGTTCCTCAGTTGCAGGCCCAACTCGTTGTAGATCCGCCGTGTTTTCTTCTGATTGATCATCCAGCCCTCCCGGCGCAGCAAAACATGCACCCGACGGTATCCGAACCGGACGCGCGTCTGGCAAATCTCCCTGATCCGCTGTTCCAAAGCGGCCTGACCGGATCGACGGGATTTGTAACGGTAGGTCGTCGGGTCAAACCGGATCACCGCGCACGCACGGCGAATGGACACCGACCAGTCCGACCGCATCTCGTCGACCAGCGTTCTCCTCCGGGCAGGCCTCAGAGCTTTCGTTTGACAATGTCCTGAAGCATCTCCTTGTCGAGCGACAGGTCCGCGACGATCTTCTTGAGCCGGGCATTCTCCTGCTCCAGCTCTCTGAGCCGCTTCATCTCCGACGGCATCAGACCCGCATACTTCTTGCGCCAGTTGAAATACGTCGCCTGGCTGATTCCGGCTTCACGGCAGATCTCCGCAACAGGGACGCCTTCTTCCCCACGCTTGACAATGAACGCCTTCTGCGCATCAGAAAACTTCGATGCCTTCATCAATTCCGCTCCTTCCCAGCCAGGAAAATCGTCGCGGAAAACTCTAACCCAAATCGGGGGGATTCAGCGGGGGCACATCAGAACCAGGTTCAGAAATCGCAAAGGAATTGGTCCGGCTTGACAAAAACGGAATTGAGTTGTCCCTCGGAGCGATCGACTATCTTTACGGCGCTTATTTGAATCCAGACCAAGAGGCGGAGCGCTATGTAAACATAGTCCAAAGCTCTCAAGCCCGAACAGGCGCTGTAACGACCTCAGCCACAGATTCTCAAAACCTTGTTGATCAGCTCTTCGCATCTGCAGATGCTGCCACCGACGAAACCCCACTGCGCGAGACAGTTCTTCAGTTTCGCCCAAAAGTCCAGGAACATCTGGACAATATCATCATTCAAACAAAAGCACTCGAGGCCGAGTTACGCGCTTGCCAAAAGGAGTTGTTTACCGATGCTCTGAGCGGCATCCCAAATCGCAGATTTCTAGAAGCGGAATTGAGCAAACGTTTGGTGGAAAACGAGTCATCTTTGCACATCGCTCTGATCGATATCGATCATTTTAAAGACATCAATGATGAGCATGGTCATATTCTAGGGGACCATACGATCCGCGTCATCGCCCGTTTGATCAAATCCCAACTTCGGTCACAAGACGTTTTGTGCAGATATGGCGGCGAAGAATTCTGTGTTCTCTTCTACGATACAAGCACTGCGGACTGTGTGGCCGTCTTGGAAGCAATACGCTCAGAGATCGCGCGCCGTACGATCTTTCACAACAGGAGTGGAAAGTCGTTTGGTCCAATCACGATCTCCGCAGGCTTGGCTCGTCGAACATCTCGACGGTCTCCCGTTTGCCGGGGCTCTTCATGTCGTCGCAGATCTTGTCGGCTTTAGGTCGGCTGAGTCCTCTCGGACTCGCCAGTTCAGGGCAAGAGCGCCGGACCAGGTCCATCTACCGTCGGTCGAGTTCGACCATCTTACCCAACAAGTTGACTGCAAGTGTCATCAGCATAAGTTCTGAATTGCAAACTGTCAGAAAAAGAACTATATATCTGACACAAGGAGATTGCCATGACCACTACATCTCAAGCTATCAAGGCTTATGCAGAGGCTTTGCCGGAGGGGGCGACCCTGTCCGCAAGAGAGCTATTGCATCTTGGCGAACGTGCTGCGGTCGACCAGGCCTTATCAAGGCTCGTCAAGCGTGGAGAGCTCATGCGTGTGAGGCGTGGCCTATTCGCTTTGCCAGTCAAGACGCGTTTCGGAAAACGGGCGCCTTCTGTCGGCGCGGTCGTGGAGAATATTGTCAGGACGACAGGAGAGCGTGTCTCGATTAGTGGCGCTTCGGCAGCCAACATCCTTGGTTTGTCGACGCAAAACCCTGCACGCCAAATCTTCTGGACATCCGGCCCCAGCCGGCGCCTAAAGCTGGGCGCACAGGAGGTCGAACTCAGACACGTGCCAAATTGGCAGCTTCGCGCTCCTGACAGCAGAGCTGGGCATGCCTTTCGCGCGCTTGCCTATTTAGGGAAGTCCGAGGCACGGGACACCTTGATGCGGCTAAAGTCTCAGCTCAGCGAAGAAGAACGGCGCGAGCTTTTCGGATTGCGCGCCAGCGCTCCAATCTGGATGGCGAAAGAGCTAAGCTCTCTGGCCGTGTCCGATAGTACCCAATGACCTCGCAAACCTATTTCGAACTGTCGACTGAAGACAAGATTGATGCATTGGAGGCGGCCGCCTCTGCCCTGGGGCGGCCCGCTGACCTACTTGAGAAAGATATCTGGGTCGTTTGGGCGCTCAACGCGCTTTTTGACAACCCGGTCGGCGATCATCTTGTCTTCAAGGGCGGAACGTCGCTGTCAAAAGTCTACAAGGCGATCAATCGGTTTTCAGAAGACGTCGATCTGACTTACGATATCAGGCAGATCATCCCGGATCTGATTGAAAACCCCGATGATCCGTACCCTCCCAGCCGTTCGCAAGCTAGGAAATGGACCGAAACGGTTCGCGAGCGACTCGAGGAATGGGTGAAAACGGTCCCGCACTCGATCCTTTCGGAAAGCATCAAGACGCAAGGTGTGGCAGCAGCGTTGGTCCATAAAGAAGATCAACTTTATCTGGAATACGAAGCAGTTCGAAGAGGTACGGGCTATGTGAGGCCGGCTGTCCTTCTGGAGTTCGGTGCCAGATCCACAGGCGAACCGGCAGAACGACATTTGATCCACTGCGATATCTCAGACGCGCTACCAGATCTGGTTACACCGACGGCCCATCCACGCGTGATGCGCGCTGAGCGCACCTTCTGGGAAAAGGCCACCGCGATGCATGCTTACTGCCTGAAAGGTTCATTCCGCGGTGGCGATCGTTTCGCCCGGCATTGGTATGATCTCGACTGCCTGGATCGTATGGGAATTGCGCAAAAGGCTCTTGATGATCGCGGCCTTGGCAACGATGTTGCAAGACACAAGCAGATATTCTTTCGGGAGAATGACATTTCCGGAAAGCCAATCGACTACAAAGAAGCGGTTGGCTGTTCTTTTCCGGCTCGGGCTGGCTGACGCAACGCGTCTCTGCCTCACCGAGGCGGCGATCGACGCCATGAGTCTCGCGGCAATCGAACGTTCGCCGCCCGGAACGCTTTACCTCAGCACTGGCGGTGGTTGGCGGAACTCGCCTCCTGGACGGTCGATGCCAGGCAGCTCGCCTATCGTGCCGAAGGCACCTCCGAATGGGGCACCAAGCGCCGGCACGCCGGTGAGCTGCTGGACGACGCGCTCAACAGCCGGGTGCCGCAGATCTTCGACACGATCAGGGAGGGGGACAGCGAGCGCCGGGTTTTGAATGTCGTCGACTCCGAGGCGGCCAAGGAAAAGCTCGCCAAAATCAAGACTGCGTTCCAGACATGGGTCTGGTCCGATCCTGACCGCACCGACCGGCTGGCGCGGGTCTATAACGACACCTTCAACAATATCGCACCCCGATCCTTCAACGGGGATCATCTCCAGCTCCCGGGTGCCTCCGGCTCCTTTGCTCTTTACGGCCATCAGAAACGCGGTATCTGGCGGATCATCTCGGCCGGCTCGACCTATCTCGCCCACGCCGTCGGCGCCGGCAAGACCATGACGATGGCGGCCGCCATCATGGAACAGCGCCGGCTTGGATTGATATCGAAAGCCATGTTGGTGGTGCCCGGCCATTGCCTGGCGCAGGCCGCCCGCGAGTTCCTCGCGCTCTATCCGACCGCCCGCATCCTCGTCGCCGACGAGACGAATTTTTCCAAAGACAAGCGACATCGCTTTCTTTCGCGCGCGGCGACGGCCACCTGGGACGCGATCATCATCACCCATTCGGCCTTCAGGTTCATCGCCATCCCTGCCGTCTTCGAAAAGCAGATGATCGAGGATGAACTCACCCTCTACGAAGACCTGCTCACCCGGGTCGAAAGCGACGACCGGGTGTCGCGCAAGCGCCTCGAACGGCTCAAGGAGGGACTGCGGGACCGGCTGGAAGCGCTCGGCTCGGTGAAAGACGATCTCCTGACCATCTCCGAGATAGGCATTGATCAGATCATCGTCGACGAGGCGCAGGAGTTCCGCAAGCTCTCCTTTGCCACTAACATGTCCACCCTGAAGGGCGTCGATCCGAACGGCTCGCAGCGCGCCTGGGACCTCTATGTCAAATCCCGCTTCATCGAGACGAAGAACCCGGGCCGGGCACTGGTGCTTGCCTCCGGCACCCCGATCACCAACACGCTCGGAGAAATGTTCTCCGTCCAGCGGTTCCTCGGGTTCGATGCCCTGAAAGAGCGTGGCCTGCACGAATTCGACGCCTGGGCCTCGACCTTCGGCGATGTGGCGACCGAGCTCGAACTGCAGCCGTCCGGAAAATACAAACCCGTCTCGCGCTTCGCCACCTTCGTCAACGTACCGGAACTCATTGCGATGTTCCGCTCCTTTGCAGACGTCGTGCTGCCCGCCGAGCTGAAGCAATATGTGAAAGTCCCCGCGCTCTCGACCGGCAAGCGCCAGATCATTACCGCCAAGCCAACGCAAGACTTCAAGCTCTACCAGCAGGTCCTCGAGGCGCGGATCCAGCGAATAGAGAAGCGCGAAGGACCGGCGAAGCCCGGCGACGATATTCTGCTCTCCGTGATCACCGATGGGCGGCATGCTGCCATAGATCTCAGGCTGGTCGACTTCGGCAATGACAATGAGCCTGACAACAAGCTCAACAAGCTGATCGAGAACAGTTTCCGCATCTGGCGGGAGACCGGCGACAAAACCTATCTCACCCGCGAGGGCAAGTCTTTCGATCTGCCCGGCGCGGCGCAAATGATTTTCTCTGACCTTGGTACGATCAACGTCGAGAAATCACGCGGCTTTTCCGCCTATCGCTGGATCCGCGACGAACTCGTCCGCCGCGGCGTCCCGGCCTCCGAGATCGCCTTTATGCAGGATTACAAGAAGACGAAGGCCAAGCAGCGGCTCTTTGCCGACGTCAATGCCGGCAAGGTCCGCTTCCTGATCGGCTCGTCGGAAACCATGGGGACCGGCGTCAATGCGCAATTGCGCCTGAAGGCGCTCCACCACCTCGACGTGCCATGGCTCCCCTCCCAGATCGAGCAACGCGAGGGCCGCATCGAGCGGCAGGGCAATCAGCATGACGAGATCGATATCTTTGCCTATGCGACCGAAGGCTCGATGGACGCGCAAATGTGGCAGAATAACGAGCGCAAGGCACGCTTCATTGCCGCTGCCCTCTCCGGCGATACATCCGTGCGCCGGCTCGAAGATTTGGGCGAGGGGCAGGCTAACCAGTTCGCCATGGCGAAAGCCATCGCGTCGGGCGACCAGCGCCTGATGCAGAAGGCGGGGCTGGAAACCGACATCGCCCGGCTTGAGCGACTGCGCGCCGCGCATCGCGACGATCAATTTGCGGTGCGCCGCCAGATCCGCAATGGCGAACGCGATATCGAGCACGACACGCGACGGATTGCCGAGATCGGCAAGGACATCGAGCGCAGGATCCCGACCTCAGGAGACGCCTTCGCAATGACCGTTGGCGGACAATGTTTCACCGAGCGCAAGCCCGCCGGCCGTGCTTTCATGAAGGAAATCATGACCCTTGTGCATCTGCGGGAGGAGGACGAGACAATCCTCGCGACCATCGGTGGTTTCGACCTGGTCTTTTCCGGCCAGCGTTTCGGTCAGGACGACTTCCGCTATGACGTCACGCTCGCGAGATGCGGCGCGGAAACCGGGATCGATCTCACCCTGACAGTCACGCCGCTCGGGGCTGTGTCGCGTATCGAGCATGTGCTCACCGGTTTCGAGGAGGAGCGGGCGCAATACCGTTTCCGGCTCGACGATGCCAAGCGCCGGCTTGCCTCCTACCGGTCTCGTCAGGGCGGGGAATTCGGCTTCGAAGAGGAGATTGCCGAGAAGCGCCGGCAGCTCGCTGAAATCGAGAGAAACCTCGCCGATGACGTTGCAACGGTGGCTGTACCCACTGAGCAGGCGGCGTGAAGCAATGGTCCCTAACGCAGTCGATCCTCGTCATCGATCAATTCAAGGCAACAAGGTGCGGAGGTTCTCCATTTCCAGAGCACCAGGTTCATGTCACCTGGAGCGGCTCCCTTGGCAAAGCTGCGAACGAGCAGCCCGTTGTAGCCGGCAGTGACCAGATCGCTCGCAAAGCGCTGGGTCCGTGCTTGTCCCTCGGTCTTCATCTGGTCGCGCCAGGCCGGATCGGCCAGGGCGACCTCATCGAGTCCCGCGGCTTCAAGGGCTGCCATGTCGGTTGTGTCGAAGACCATCTCGATTTCCGCGCGGTAGCAGACGAGCGTGGTCGGCTGCAGATCGCCAACCTGGTTGGCTTCCCGCAAGGCTGTCAGCACCGATGTCGATGTGTAGAGCGCGGGTACGCCTTTTGGGTTGAACCGGCCGCCATAGAGTGCGGCTCCCCGCCCTGACATCGGTTCGCGCGCATAGACCGGATTGAGCGCCCGGTAGAGTTTTCCGGAATAGGTGACCATCGCTCTCAGGCGTAAACGCCGGCGTCGACCGCGTCGATGAAGTCAAGAACCTCCTCGGCCCGGCCTTCCCGCACCAGCTGCATGGCCGTCCGCCCCGAAAATCCAGACAGCGGCTCAGAGCGAAACCAGGCATAAGCCATCAGGGCGGAGCCGAAACGCGGTTCTACCTTGTTGACGATTTCGACCATCTCACGCAACCGGCGCTGGGTCTTGTCGGAACGCACCCGATCCTTGCGCTGTACCGCATCCTTGCCGAGACCGACGGTGCGCGCGATTTCCTCGCTGGTCGTACGAAAGGCCTTGGCGATCTTGTTCGGCGCAAACAGCCCGTGATCCGAATAGGCTGCGAGATCCATGATGTTGCTCCACGTGTGTGCCGCTAGTTTGGACGCAATATAGCGTCATGATAAGCGGCATTCAATAGAAGCTCAGAATCCGCAAGCACAAACAGATCCTCTGTTGCCAGCCCCTTGCGCTCAATTTCGAAAACCCCGCAGTCGAAGGAAGAGGAGAGAAGGGAAGGGACCGGTCACAGATCGGTCGAACCGGTGACGCTTTCGCTCAACCGCGCCGCTCGCCATCCCGGCCCGTCGCCCTTCGCAGGGCTTGTCAGCCCCGCTTGTCCGGCCGGGCGGGGATGCTCGACCGCAGTTGCACCGGCCCGCCCGCTCCGCGGTCCGGGGGATGTCTTGGAGAAAAAGACCAGAAACGGATCCGGCGCGGTGCCGGGTCCACTTTGATCCCGAAAAGGAGTATTCCCATGCATCTCATGAAGATCGACCCGCGCGCGCTGAAGGACAATCCCGACGATGCCCGCCGCTCGAAATCGAGCCCACAGGCCGATGCCCTGATGCTGGCCACCATCAAGGCCGTCGGCATTATCCAGCCACCAGTTGTTTCCCCCGAGACTAACGGTGGCAACAGCTTCATCATTCAGGCCGGTCATCGCCGCACCAGAGGCGCGATCGCCGCTGGCCTCGACGAAATCGAGGTGCTTGTCGAAAACGCGGCCGAGGACGGCGGCGCCATGCGCTCCATGGTCGAGAATATCGCCCGCGAACCGCTCAACCCCGTCGACCAGTGGCGCGCTATCGAGCGGCTGGTCGCGCTCTCCTGGAGTGAGGAAGGCATTGCAGCAGCCCTTTCACTTCCCGTACGCCAGATCAGGAAACTCCGGTTGCTCGCCAACGTGCTGCCAGCCATGCTCGACCAGATGGCGAAAGGCGACATGCCGGACGAGCGTCAGCTCAGGACGATCGCGGCAGCCTCGCTCGATGAGCAAAAGCAAGTCTGGAAAGCGCACAAGCCCAAGCGGAACGAGACAACCTCCTGGTGGTCGGTCGCCAACGGTCTTTCCAAGACCCGCATGTACGCCCGTGACGCCAGTTTCGGTGACGAGCTTGCGCAGGCTTACGGCATCGCCTGGGTGGAGGACCTGTTCGCTCCGGCCGATGAGGACAGCCGCTACACGACCGATGTCGAAGCCTTTCTCGGTGCACAGCAGGAATGGATGACCAACAATCTGCCGAAAGGCGGCATCATCACCGAAGCCAACGGCTGGAACGGGCCGGACCTGCCGAAGAAGGCCGAGCGTGTTTATGGAAAGCCGAAGAAATCCGACCATACGGCGATGTATCTCGACCGCGACGGCAAGGTGCAGTCGGTGGTCTACCGGATGCCCGAGCCGAAGGTGGTCACTGGCAAAAAGTCGAGTGACAAGACGGAGGAGGGTAGTGCCGCCCTGCCGGCGCAGCGCCCGGACGTTACCCAGAAGGGCCAGGACATGATCGGCGACTTCCGCACCGACGCGCTTCACGAGGCGCTCGGCCGCGCACCGATCGAGGACGACACGCTGATGGCGCTGCTCGTCATCGCCTTTGCCGGCAACAACGTTCGCGTCGATACGGGGACCGGCAATTCCATCTCCTTCCGCAACAGAATAGCACCCCTTGCCGCCACTCTCGTCGATGAAACCGGCAAGTTCTCTTTCGACATGGATGGGCTGAGGGTCGCGGTGCGATCGATCCTGATCGAGGTGCTGTCGTGCCGCCGCAACATGTCGAACAGCGGCATTGTCTCCCGCATTGCCGGTGACGTCGTCGGTGCCGACAGCTTCCTGCCCAATATGGGGACGGAGGATTTTCTCCTCTGCCTGTCCCGGCAGGCGCTCGAGGCCACATGCGCAGACACCTCGGTTCTGCCGCGCAACAAGGTGCGCGAGACCCGTGCCGCCCTTGTCGAGCATTTCAAGGAAGCGAGCTTTGTCCATGCGTCTGCGCTGTTTGCGCCCGACGCGAACGAGCTCGCCGACTGGAAAGCCCGCAACGAGATCGTCGAGGATCAGAACGAGGAGGCCGGCGATATTGAAGTTCCTGCTGATGAGACGGAGGCGGGAGATACCGGCCTCACCGACGTCCCCGAGGCTTTCCTCGAAGCCGCCGAATAGCGGCTCTTTTTCCTTACCTATGCACATCGCGCCGCCGGCATCGTCCGGCGGCGTTTTCGTTCCCAACCAAATCAAGAGGAGGACGACATGTCCGCTCAGTCCATTTTCGACAATATCCCGCTTGGTGCGATCATCCGCTTCTCCGATGGCACGCCCCGTCCGCCCGAACGGCACCGCCGTAAACTTCAGGCGTGGGAGCGCAACAACAACACCGGCCGGCTGGTGAATAAACAGGCCGGTGCCACCGTTGGCAAAACGCGCATACCGGCCAGCTTCACGCTTCATGTGGGGGATTTCGGCAGCAAGGCTGTCGTCGTGCTCCGGGTCTTTCGAACGTTTTCGGTCGACAGCGCGCTCGAGTTCTCGGTCATCGAACGGCCCGCAGTCGGTTCGATCCTCGTGCTTGACCGCCCCGGCGACGCCGACGAAGTCGCCGCCGATCGCGGCGAGGGGAGGGCGGCATGACCTTCCCCCAGTCAGAACCCGATATGATGGCGCTGCCGGAGGTTCGTTTCGCCACCAGCGCCGAAGGGTTTCCCGTTGCGCGCGTCGGCGATACTGCTTTCGCCATGTTGCCCGGCCGCAGTGATACGCACTTTCTGGCCACGGCCTGGCGCGTGCGCCGGCCACTCGACGAACTCATTCGCAATGACTTTTATGGGCATGGCGGAGTGCTCGCGGGCGAGGAGGCGTTCCGCGCCAAGGTGCACGATCAGGCCGAGCACGCCCGCGAAAAGCGTGCCCTCGGACGCCGGGAGGTACGCTGCCACGCGAACACTCCATGGGGACCGTCGCAAGGTGCGACGGTCTTCGCCGAGGGAGTGGTCTGCCATTCGACCGCCGGTCATGGAGGTTTCCATCTTTCCTCCGACCGCAACGCGAAGGTCGACCGGCGGCTTCGCCGGCCTGGTGGCTGGTACGAAGAGGATGCCGAATGGGCGATCGTCGCGCTGACCTTTCCGCATCTCTTCACGAGCTTCGAGCGGCGGAGCGCCGAGCAGACCGTGAAAGACAGCTGGCCGGATGCCTGGGAAGCGATTTTCGAAACCTTGCTCGAACCCGGCCAATCCCACGAGAAGGATCGGCGCGCGTTTCATGCCCGTCATGCTGACGACTGGATCGCCATTTCCGCCATCAGATCGGAGCAGCACGACGGTTTTGTGGAGGTCATCGCCACACTCGGCGGCGAGCGAGGGCCAAAGACTGAACAACGCCGGTTCCTTGTGCCGGCTGCGGAATACGAGGTCGGCCGTTTCGGTTTTGTCGTCGATCCCGCCCGGCATGATGCATACGACGGTCCTTCAAGCTTCATTGGGTGGAGGCCGAGTTCGCCATGACCCGTTTGCTTCTTCTCCGCCGAATGGAAACCGCACGCCGCCAGACGAAGGCGCATCTGGATCTGATCGAGCGCCAGATCGCGACCCGGGCCGAACGCATGACGATCAGCGCCCAGGCCCAGGCCAAGGCCAAGGCAAGATCGCATCCGCGCGGCCGCTCCCGCTGGACACGGTCCGACGAAGCCCTGTTTCGGGAGTATCTCGATCAGCTTAGTTTCGAGCGCCGCTGTGAGATCGATGCGCTCACCCGAAAACTCTCCCGGCAGGAGCAGGCGATCGCAGCCGTCAGGGCGAAGGTCACGATTGAGGGGTCTGGTGCCGGAGCAGAAACGCAACCCGTATTGTGACGCATGGGGGCCTATCCGTGAGACCAAGTTCCGCAAGAGCCGGCTCGTGCCGCTGCACGCGACGGCCGTAGAGGCGCTCGATCGTTATCTTGCAGTTCGTCGCCAACATGCATGCGAGAGTCCCTGGCTGTTCACGTCCGTCCATCATCGTGAGATGTGTCCTACCACGGTGAACTACACGTTCCGCTGCGTCCTGCGCCGCGCGGGGATCGCGCCGGAGCGAAGGCGACAGCCCCGCATCCATGATCTTCGCCATACCTTCGCGACGCGCGTGCTGGCGCAATGCGGCACCGATCGCGGTACGGTTGCCCGGCACTTCGTCGCCCTGTCGACCTATCTCGGCCATGTCGATGTCCGGAACACCTACTGGTATCTGGAGACGACGCCGGAGTTGATGGGAGATATCGCCGCGGCCGCGGAAATGCTGGTTGGGGAGAGTGCCGCATGACGCAACTTGCCCCACTCATCACCGGCTTTCTGCGCGATTACATGCCCAATCAGCGAGGTTACAGCCAACAGACCTGCGAGACCTACGCCTTCAGCTTCAAGCTGCTGTTTGAGTTCACCGCGAAACAATTGCTAACCCGGCCGTCGCTGCTAGCGATCGAGGATCTCGATGCGCCGATGATAGTCGCGTTCCTGACGCATATCGAGCAGGATCGTGGCAACAGCGTCTCCACCCGCAACTTGAGGCTTGCCGCCGTTAAAGCGTTCATGCGCTATGTCGAATACCGGGTGCCCTCAGCCCTGGAGCAGATCGGCAGGGTTCATGCGATCCCGGTCAAACGCCACGATCAGAAACTCATCCGTCATTTAACGATGCAAGAGGTTCGCGCGATCCTCAATGCTCCCGATGTTACGACCCGATCCGGCGTGCGCGACAGGGCCATGATGCATCTGTGCTTTGCTGGCGGCCTGCGGGTCTCCGAACTGGTTGGAATCCTGACCGCGAACCTCACGCTTCAGTATGGCGCGAGCGTGACGATCCGGGGCAAGGGCCGCAAGGAACGTTGTTTGCCGCTCTGGAAGGAGACCGCGCGCGATCTCCGGGCGTGGCTCAGTGTCAGGGGCGACGTTCCGGTGCCGGAACTGTTCGTCAACGCCCGAGGAGAGCCGATGACCCGAGCGGGCTTCGAATATGTCCTCGACAAACACGTCCGCAAAGCGGCCAAGACCTGTGTATCGCTGCGTGACCGCAACGTCTCTCCGCATCAGCTTCGGCATAGCTGTGCCGTGATGCTGCTGCAGGCCACCCATGACATTCGAAAGGTTGCTCTCTGGCTCGGTCATGCCGATATCCGCACGACTGAAATCTACCTGCGCATGGATCCGTCCGAAAAGCTGGAAGCCGTCGAGGCGGTCGTTCATCCGGAGTTGAGGCGCGGCCGGTTCAAGGCACCGGATGCTTTGATCGCTTCCTTGCTCTCCGACGTGGTAGGGCCAACCTAAGCTGCCGTGTCGCGGTGTGATGATCGTGGTTATCGTGGTGGCGGGGAGGATTGCCCCGCCGCCCGTGACGCCGGTCATGCCGATGGGGGTTCGACTGCCCGTGTCGTTCTCTGCCGACAATGCCACGAAGCCCCCGATGCGGCCTCTCATCTGGGCTGGTCTGGCGCCGGTCCGGCCTTGGCCTGCAACGGCTCCGCCGACCTTCTTCCCCTGGCCTGACGGCCATTCCTCGCGAAGCAACAAGCTCGGCTGCCGCCGTCCTGCGCTCACGCTGCGGTCCTTTGGATGCAGCCGTCCGGCCCGTCGCCCCTCGACCGCCATCGAGGCCGCATGGGGCGGCTTCGGACAACTCTCAGGAGATACGACAATGGCTCAGATCGGCACCTTCACCCGCGACGACAACGGCACCTACGCCGGCACGATCAAAACCCTCACCCTCAACGTAAAGGTCACCATCAAGCCCTGCGACCATGACAGCGACAAAGCGCCCGACCACCGGGTCACCGCCAACGGCGTCGAGTTCGGAGCCGGCTGGAGCAAAACCGCCAAGGAAACTGGCGCCGAGTACCTCTCCCTCAAGCTCGACGATCCCTCCTTCGCGGCACCGGTCTACGCCTCCCTGGTGCAGGGAGACAAAGGCGAGCACAAGCTCATCTGGTCGCCATAATCAGTACAAGGCGCTCCGCGCTCAGCGGGGTGCCAGCTCACTAATCCGGTAATTATGCGGAGCAAAATCCGCCAAAACAGCCGGAGAACCGGACTTCACGGCACCGCACTCCGCATAATACCATTCTCAGCATAATCGACCTTATGCGGTGCACCGCATAAGGTCGAACTTGGAGCCGGATGGCAGAAGCAGGCGAAAGACACCGAGCGCGACTACATCTCGGTCAAGCTGGACGACCCGAGTTTCCCCGCTCCGATCTACGCCACCCTCATCGAGGTGGAAGGTCAGGAAGGCCTGCAGCTCATCTGGTCCCGCCCGAACGGCAACCGCGACTAAGCGACCAGCACGAGGGCCTCGCCACAAGCGGGCCCTCGATCGCCATTACCCGAGCACAGCGCATCTGTCACCTGATCGGTGCAGACGTTATTCGGCGCCGGCGATTGTCTCCCGATATCCCCGCCGCTTCTTGGTCCGCTCTATCCGCACCAGGGCATTGGTGGCATCGGCCGGGCAGTCAAATGTCTCCATCATCGTCTGTCCCCGGGTTCCGATACGTCCCCAATCGCGAATGAGCGAAGCGCCGCCAAACAGCGTTGGCTGAACGATGAGGCAATAGAACCGCCGCATGTTCCGGGCCGGGTCAATGCGGCGAAGATGGACCGGCTCGCGTTGTTGTGAAGGCATGGGAAGAGTCTCGCTGACGAGGCTGGTTCCGTCCAATGACTTCTATGAATCGATAATCCTTAATCGATTCACGCCCTTCATCCGTGTTTTCCTTTTCGAAAGCTGAGAAGGCAGCCGCGCATCGAGCGCGGCAGCCTTCTTTTCTAGCCGAAACCGGGTGAGGCCTTTTCTGCTCAGATCGACCGAGTGTAGTGCGGCGGCAAGTCCGCCCCAAGGACGCGCGGTCCCCCCAATTTTCCGGCTGCGCCAGAAAATCGGCACCCCCGCGCGCCGCCGCCAGCGGTCGCTTGCGCGATCCTTAACCCAGCCTCACCACCACACCTTCGGGCGTCATCTTTCGAAGACAATCAAGAGGAGATGACGATGCACCTCGAAATCCAGATTGAAGAACTTCGCGCAGAGCTCCGCAATGCTGTCGACGCCGGCGAGCGTCGCCAGATAACGGCAGAGCTGGAGATGCTGAGAGCAGAGCTTGCGGTCATTGCGGCGG